>Ga0138256_10001322_pt1 | contig 26739 bp, 18 predicted proteins | sample KNB2016incub_MG_FD_105486 | JGI IMG/M metagenome (GOLD analysis project Ga0138256, IMG submission 105486) | Active sludge microbial communities from wastewater in Klosterneuburg, Austria - KNB2014incub_MG | ecosystem: Engineered > WWTP > Activated sludge > Unclassified | place: Austria...
ATGCCGTCTTTAACATCATCTTTATCCGGCAAGCCGAGGTGTTCTTTGGGTGTGACATAACACAACATTGCAGTGCCATACCACCCGATCATCGCAGCGCCAATGGCTGATGTAATGTGATCATAGCCAGGCGCAATATCGGTTGTCAGTGGGCCTAGCGTATAGAAAGGCGCCTCATCGCAATATTTCAGCTGCAAATCCATATTCTCTTTGATTAAATGCATCGGCACATGGCCAGGGCCTTCAATCATGGTTTGCACATCATGTTTCCAAGCAATTTGCGTTAATTCGCCGAGCGTTTTGAGTTCAGCAAACTGCGCTTCGTCGTTGGCATCATGAATAGAACCCGGACGCAAGCCATCTCCAAGTGAAAAACTGACGTCGTACGCTTTCATAATTTCACAGATATCTTCAAAATGCGTATACAGAAAGCTTTCTTGATGATGCGCCAAACACCATTTGGCCATGATTGACCCACCCCGAGATACGATACCGGTCATGCGCTTTGCCGTCATCGGCACATAAGCCAAGCGCACACCTGCATGAATAGTGAAATAATCAACGCCCTGTTCGGCTTGTTCTAGCAAGGTATCGCGAAAAATCTCCCAGGTTAATTCTTCCGCTTTGCCATCGACTTTTTCTAACGCTTGATAAATCGGTACGGTGCCGATCGGCACTGGACTGTTACGAATAATCCATTCGCGGGTTTCATGGATATTTTTGCCGGTGGACAAGTCCATCACGGTATCACCGCCCCAACGGATCGCCCAGGTCATTTTTTCAACTTCTTCCTGGATGCTGGAACCTAACGCAGAATTGCCAATGTTTGCGTTGATCTTAACCAAAAAATTGCGCCCTATGATCATGGGCTCCGATTCCGGATGATTGATATTGACTGGAATAATGGCGCGTCCACGTGCCACTTCGTCACGTACGAATTCTGGCGTAATCATTTTAGGCAAAGATGCACCGAAATCGTGCCCTGGATGCTGACGCGTCAGCAATGCATGATGTTGTGCATTAAAAGCTTCCACACGTTGATTTTCTCGAATAGCGATATATTCCATTTCTGGCGTAATGACACCACGGCGTGCATAATGCATTTGCGACACATTTAAACCGGCCTTACTACGACGGGGTTGCCGCTGTAAGTTAAACCGCATGTCAGCCAGTTTAGGATCATTCAAACGTGATTGACTGTAAGTCGAATTGTGATTGGATAATATTTCCGTATCATTCCGTTCAACAATCCAATTTTCACGCAGCGTAGGCAATCCTGCGCGAATGTCGATTTTCACGGAGGAATCGGTATAAGGACCGGAAGTATCGTATACCCAAATAGGCGGATTCTTTTCTACATCCTTACTCGTGGTTGTATCACTTTGGCGAATTTCCCGCATAGGTACTTGGATGTCAGAACGCGATCCTTGCACATAGATTTTCCGGGAATTCGGTAACGGCTTAATCGCTGCGGCATCGACTTGCGCAGAAACATTGGAAAAAAGCTTCGGGTTTAAAATTGAATTCATAAAATAATTGCTCCTTAAAAAATGCCATAAAGAGCAGGGGGATCAATCCCAGCTTCCCTACGGCGGCATTATCCGCGTCAGGTATTAAGGGACTTTCTCACCAGAAATCAGATAATTCTGAAAACGGACCCCTAGCCGATGCTGTGAAGCTAATGGAAATATGAAATAATTGCAAGTCTTACTCTATAGAATTAAAAAAAACGGATGGTTACAATGAATCTCGAAGAAACTCGATCTATTATGGTAGTACAGCAAATTCGTCCATGGTATGTTTTGGATGATAGTGTTTTGGATATGTTATACAAAATTAAACGTGAAGATTTCGTCCCCTCTGAAAATCGCTCACTGGCTTTTGTTGATATGGAAATTCCTTTGGGATATGGACAAATCATGCTTGCGCCCAAGGTTGAAGCACGTATTCTACAAGAACTTAAAGTCACAAAAAGCGATAAAATTTTAGAGGTTGGCAGCGGCAGCGGCTATATGACTGCGCTACTAGCTGAAAAAGGCAATCACGTATACAGCGTGGAAATCTTGCCGGAACTTAAATCACTGGCAGAGAAAAACCTAAAAGGGTATAACATCCAGAATGTCACGCTTGAGCAAGGCGATGCTGCGCAAGGATGGACTAAACATGCCCCTTATGATGTCATCGCACTCACCGGATCGACTCCGGTACTGCCGGAAGTTTTTAAACAAAGCTTGAATATTGGCGGCCGCCTGTTTGCGATCGTCGGAGAAGATCCCGTTATGGAAGCGTTGTTGATTACACGTACCGGATTAACGGAGTTTACAACTCGCAATCTTTTTGAAACCAGTATCATCCCCCTGATGAATGCACAACAACCGGAAAAATTTTTATTTTGAATCTCGAAAAAAACTCAGCTGTGATTATTATCACAACGAGCCTACTATTGGTGCAGTCTCATTGATTCCGAAACTATCGGAAATCCGTATGAAATCGTGGCAACTGGTCCTAATCGCATTCATCACCGCCTTTTGGCATCCCTTACTCACAGCGGCGGATTTAATGGGAGTATACCAAGATGCATTGGCACACGATGCACAGTACCGCTCAGCACGAGCTGCTTATGAAGCAAGCCAAGAAAAAACCACCCAGGGCCGGGCCGGTTTTTTACCGAATATTGCATTCTCTGCCAATCGTAATATTCAACAAATCGATGTAGGAAGGATTTCTGCCGCAGGAGGGTTAACGACCAATCCTCCTGAGAATACTATCCATACGGGAAGCCTGGTTTTGACGGCAACACAGCCGTTGTTTCGCATGGAAAACATCATTATCTATCAGCAATCTAAAACAGAAGTCAGTAGAGCCGACGCGCAATTTATCGTGGCTGGACAGGATTTGATCCTACGCGTTTCGCAAGCCTACTTTGATGTCTTGGACGCACAAATCGATGTGGAAGTCGCCGAAACACAGAAAAAAGCCATCCAAAAACAATTGGAGCAAGCCAAACGTAATTTCGAAGTAGGTACTGCCACTATCGTTGACACTAATGAAGCGCAAGCACGTTACGATTTGACGCTATCGCAAGAGATTGCCGCGCGAAATGCACTGGAAATTCGGAAACGTACGCTACAAAGCGTCACGACTCGTTTTCCTGAAAACCTAACGGGCACAAAAGAAATCATTTCTGGGTTGGCTGGATTGAAATACAAGACCATGGATGAATGGGTGCAAGCCGCTGAAGCACAAAACTTTACGCTAAAGATACAGCAGGCCGCTTATGAATTAGCACTCCAAGAGGTTAAAAGAATCAATGCACAGCATTATCCAACGTTAGATTTGGTTGCCCAATATAGTGACCAAGCCAATGTTGGTGCAGCAATTACTGGCCGTGGTATTGATCTCACATCAAAATCCATTGGTGTACAACTCAATGTCCCAATATTCCAGGGCTTTTCGGTACAATCCCGTGTCCGTGAAGCAATAGCATTAAAAGAAAAGGCCTATCACGATTTGGAAAGTACCCGGAGAAACATTACCTTACAGGCACGCCAACAATTCTTAAATGTTACCAACGGTATCGCGCAAATCAATGCATTGAAACAAGCTTACAAATCCAGCCAAACGCAACTGGAATCAACAATGCTGGGCCAACAAGTTGGCGTCCGTACAGAGGTCGATGTTTTAAATGCACAGCAACAAACGTATGCTGCCAAACGCGACTTAGCCAAAGCCTATCATAGCTATTTAATGTCACGATTACGTTTAACCGCAGAAACCGGTGAGTTAGATGAAGATGCACTGATACAAATCAATGCCATGCTGGTAAAATAATTATTCTTGTGAAATTAAATTTCGCAGTCCAATTTATTGAATTAGTTGTTGATAAATTACGGGTAATACATGAGAGAGTCGGTCTGGCCGAGCTACAATGGTATAACCACCTCTACCGAATAGATAGGGAAAATAATCCTGCGCTTTGTGGTCTATCGTAATCCCAAATACGGACAAACCCGCATGGCGGGCTTCAATGATAGCTTGTCGAGTATCTTCAACACCATAACGACCTTCATAATAATCAAGATCATTCGGCTTGCCATCGGTCAGGAGCAGGAGTAGGCGATGTCTCTCTGTACGACGTTTTAGAAGCTTGCTGGTATGGCGTAAAGCCGCACCCATACGCGTGTAATACCCAGGACGTAATGCTGCGATACGCCGAAGTAGTCGGGCATCAAACGCTTCGGTAAAGTTTTTTACTTCTGTAACGCGCACATAATCCCGCTTGCGTGACGTAAACGCGTAAATGGCGAATGTGTCTCGGCAGGTGGCGAGTGCTGTTGCGAGCGTTATTAATGCTTCCTTTTCGATATCAAGAATTCGTCTGCCACCAATCCAGCTGTCTGTGGACAAGGAGACATCCATCAGAATGGCAACGCTCAAATCACGAGATTGTTGCCGCGCATCAAGGTAAACTCGGTCCGAACTATTGCCAGTTGCATGCAGATCGCATCTTGCACGCACTAAAGCATCCATGTCGAGTTCAGCCCCATCCAGTTGACGACGAAGCTTTTCACGTTTTGGTCGCAACGCCTCAAATTGACGGTGGATTTTACGAAAACGCTTTCTCGCTTGAAGATCAGGTTCCCATTGTTCAGTACTTTCAGTCGCATGTTGGAAAATAATCCGACATTGTTGAGCGTGATACTGTTTTCGCCTGAAATCCCATTCCGGATAAACAAGTTCAGAAATCAATATCTCCGGATTGACATCGTCTGGTGAGAGATCCAGATCAAACTTCAATCGAGTAGCTGCGCGTTGTTCATTTGGGCTAAGTGTAATTTCTTCCAGCGCTTCAGCGGCATCTTTAGCGTTATCTTCTTCATCGTCCTGCACTGCCCGATTAACATTGACCATTTCGGACCAACTCATTAATTTCTCGAAGCGATTCAATAACAATGGATCATCACGTGTACTTTGATCTTGTTTTTCCCGCCGGCTTTTTTTATTGCGTCGCTTTTCATCGACTTCGGCACTATGTCCTACATCATCATCTAGGGTATCCGGTTTAGTATCCACGGATTTTAGGTCAATATTTATTTTGCCCCACAGTGGCACTGGCAGAAAGGTACGATAATTTTTAGTAGCGCGCCATTGTGTAAAGTCGGGTGCTTGTTGCTGTATAGTTTGCAAAAAAACGCTTCCTAATGCATTCGTACAGGGTTGTCCTCCCAGCATTACCTGAATTACGCTTTCAACGGCTTGTTCTTGCGCCGTCAGTGAGCGGTGTGGCCGCAATTCGAGAATGGCTGCGCAAAGCCTGTGATAGCTCTGAGCTAGCCTTGGATAACGCTGACCAGCATGAGTACTTGTCCAGTAAGCCTGATGCAAAAAAGCAAGATCAGCCTGTAAAGGATCAATAAACTTTAACAACGAATAATCGCGGTTGTTCGCCGTGGCGAAAAATGCAGCGAGCCAAAAATAATGCTGTCGATTTAGATCCTTGTCTGGAAAATAATCGAGTGTCTCTGGAAGTAACATACGCTCTGCGTTGCACTCGATTGGAGCGAGCGATTCTTGCATCAGACCGAGACGTTGACGCAGTATCAAACGATGTTCCGACGATTGCGGCGCTCCTGCAATAATACTCACACCCGGCATACCGCCCAGTCCACGGAAAAAAATACCGAGCGCAGTGCGCACGCTATCCAGCGATACCGCTACTTCCGGATAATGCTGATAGCTAGGAGACTTACCAACCATTCGGTGCCATAAATGGCCAGTTTGTTCCTCCAGTTCGGTGAATTCAAGCCATTTCATGATTGGATGAACGTTGCGTTAATCAGCTCCAGTAACCCCTGTTTTACTTCTGGATCGTCACACAATGGCTCTACTAAAGCCGCTTCGGCGGCTTGATAGGGATCAAGACCATTCATCAATAACGTGGCGCAATAGATCAGCAAGCGTGTAGATACCACTTCTTCCAGATCAACGTCCTTCAATGCGCGTAACCGCTGTGCCAGCGCGGCGAGGGAAATACACTGTGATTCGGGCAAACCACTTTCAGTGGCAATGATTTGAGCTTCTATAGCGGGTGGAGGAAAATCAAAGCTGATGGAAATGAAACGTTGACGCGTACTAGGTTTTAGAGATTTCAGAATGTTCTGATAACCTGGATTGTAAGATACTACCAGCATGAATTGGTGCGGGGCCTTCAGTAATTCCCCAGATCGCTCCAAAGGCAAAATCCGCCGGTCATCTGTCAATGGATGCAACACGACTGTTACATCTTTGCGTGCTTCCACGACTTCATCCAGATAACAGATACCGCCTTCGCGCACAGCGCGAGTCAACGGTCCATCAACCCATTTTGTTTCACCACCTTGCAGCAAATAACGCCCTGTCAAATCTGCCGCAGTCAAATCATCGTGGCAGGAGACTGTGTGCAATGGCCGACCCAGGCGAGCGGCCATATGCGTAACAAATCGAGTTTTACCACAACCAGTCGGTCCCTTAATCAACAACGGTAGACCTTCGCGATAGGCGGTCTCAAACAATGTGCATTCATGACCAATTGGTCGGTAAAAGGGAATTTCCTTTACCTGTGCCTCATGTGTAGCACCGATAGTCTTCTGAACGCCCCTATGATCGATCATCACGTGTTAATGTGTGTGCCCAGATGTCACGACTTGTTCGCGTGCAGGGCCTAATGCCGAATAAATAAACATCAACGCACCAATGATAAAAAATACGCCAGCACCCAAGCGTAGCCAGTAAAATAATTCAATTTGCGATTGTACTTGCATGTACCCCATCTCCAACACGCGTTGCAAATGCGTTTGCAGGATGCCCGCGAATATCAACGCAAATGTAATGCCGACCATGGCAGCATTCATGAGCCAGAAACTCCAGATATTCAAGGTCTGATTAAAAGGCTGTAGTTTGCGTAGTGCAGGTAGCGCATAAGTGAAGAACGCTAGATTCAACATCACATAAGCACCGTAAAAAGCCAGGTGACCATGCGCAGCCGTTAATTGTGTGCCATGCGTATAGAAGTTAATCGATGGAAAGCTGTGCATAAGGCCAAGCAATCCAGCACCAATGAAAGCCATGACCGGACAACCCAGGCTCCAGAGAATAGCTGCTTTGTTAGGATGATCTCGACCGCTTTTCTTGACCAGATAAAAAGCCCACAGCATCATGGCAAAAAATGGCACGACTTCTAGAAAAGAAAATATGAGGCCGATCCAGTGCCAATATTCTGGCGCACCGATCCAGTAGTAATGATGACCCGTTCCAAGCAAACCACTAAACAATGAAAAACCGACAATAACATACAACCATTTTTCAATTACTTCGCGATCAACTCCGGTTAGTTTAATGAGCAGAAATGCCAGCATGGCTGCCATAATGAGTTCCCATACACCTTCCACCCATACATGCACTACCCACCACCAATACAGTTTATCGACGGCGAGATTATCGGGATTATAAAACGCAAACATGAAGAAAATAGCCGCACCCCATAAACCCAGCAACAGCACAACAGACACGACCGTTTTACGTCCTTTGAGCACAGTCATGGTGACATTGTAAATAAATATCAAGAAAGCGATGACCATTAAGACCTTTACCCAGAAAGGCTGCTCCAAAAATTCCCGCCCCTCGTGTACGCCAGAAAGATAACTACCTACTGCAGCCAGTGCAGCAAAAACAAAAATGCCTAATTGCAACCAAGCCAGTTTAGGGCTATGGATCTCCCTTTCACTTTCTTCCGGAATCAAAAAATAACTGGCGCCAAAATAACCGAGTAGCAACCAGACCAGCAACGCATTGGTATGAATCATCCGGAAGATATGAAACGGCACGGCTTCCGAAAGAAAATTCGGAAATACGTAAACAGTGCCGGCCAATAAGCCAGCCAAAACCTGAACCAGAAATAAAGTAAGAGCGGCTATAAAATAGGGGAAGGCAAGCCCCTGCGAATGATATTTCATTGACATGTCTCCTAGGGTACATCTGAGTAAATAGAATAGCTTGAAAGATCCTGATGGTTAGCCAGAAATATTGGGTGGCCAGCCTAACGTATTGATACGACTTGTCCATTCGAGAAAATCTATCAGATCATCCAATTCCTGCTCGCTTAAATTGAATTGAGGCATTTGCCGCCGTCCCTCTGTGCGAGTTGGTTGTGCACGCATCCATGCCTTAAGTCCTAATCGAGCTCCCTCCGGGCTCTGCTTGCCACCGTAGCGAATCCAGACATTACCCAATTCGGGAGCAAAATAAGCGCCTTCTCCAAGTAAAGAATGGCAATTAATACAGGAATGACGCTCCCACACATGTTTACCTCGTGCAACCGATTCCGTCAGCGTGGATTCATCAGTCGCCGTGGTAACCATGTAAAAATGGCTATGAATGGTCAAAATCGTAAAAGCTATTAGAAAGAAAATGGAGCCGCCATAGAAAATATTGCGCGCAGCTGATTTCGTTAAATATTCGGCCATATAGCGTTACCCCTCCTTGACAGATAGTAAAAACCTCTTTGATACAAAGGAAATTTATCCATAATTATCAGATGGATATATCATTTTTATCGAATTCGGATTCGATTCTATCTTAAATACTACGAGAATAAAAGCTAAGGAAGCGCCGATAAACTCATCAAGCGAACAAAACACAGAGCGGATGAAATATAAGAAATGAAACCTATCATAGAGATATATGAATTTTCAAGCATTAATCAACGCAATAACCACGATCTAAAATTTTTTAATTCCTAAACTTCATGCAATTTTAAAATGTTTGCAGGAATAGCTCAGTAAGCTTTCTTGAAACTCTATAGCTTCTCAAATGTTCCTACTTGAGGTTTTATTTCAGGGATATCGCGTATATGTAAATCAAGTTGCGGAAAGGCAATTTCGATATGGTGCTGGTTAAATAGCTCGAAAATTCGCGCGTTGATTGCATCTTGAACTTCCACACGCAGATTAACCATATCAACAAAAACACGCAATTCAAAATCCAACGTACTAACACCAAATGCCATGAACCAACAAGATGGTTCCGGCTCTTTCAATACCCGCTCATCTTCTTTCGCGGCTTGTAGCAATAATGCACGCACTTGATTGACATCGGATTCATATGCGACACCGACGCGGATAATAAGCCGCGTAATGTTATCGGTTAAAGTCCAATTGGTAAGCTGCCCGGTAATAAATGTTTTATTAGGAATAACGATTTCTTTATTATCAGAATCTAGGATCGTTGTTGCCCTTGTTCGAATTTTAGTCACTCGGCCAGAAAACTCACCGACTGTAATAAAATCTCCTACACGAAATGGCCTTTCAAACAATAAAATAATACCGGAAACAAAGTTAGCAAAAATTTCTTGTAATCCAAACCCAAGTCCAACTGACAACGCAGCAGCCATCCACTGCAACTGTGACCAACGCATTCCGAGAAAGCTTAAACCCAGTACTGTTCCTCCAATCACAATTGCATAACGTAGCACACTCGTTATAGCATACCGCGACGCAGCATCAATACGGATATGCGATAACAAACTGATTTCAATTAATCCGGGCAGATTTCTTGCACTGGCTGTTGTTACCATCAGTGCGATTAACCCAAAAATCAACGTCATTAAGGTCACCGGCTTCGTCGTGATTTGTCCATCCGATCCGGTTTCGCTAAAATGCCATAACTCAATCTCGTCCAGTTTAGTAACTGCAGGCAAAATTGCAACCCAGACCCAAATCAATCCTACAATCAGTAAAGTAACGCGTAATGCACGCAACAAACGGCGTGTCTGTGTGTTAACTTGTTCCAAAGTAATATTCTCTCCCAGCTCGGGAGTTACAACACTACTGGATTCCTCTGCCGCTTGGGCAGCCGCCAAACGCCGTTCCTCTAAGCGGTGCAATGCTAAGCGTCTTTCTCCCAACAAAAACCATCGTGCCAGCATGCCGCCAATCAATGCAACCGCGACGATTAAGCTAAAACTAGCCAAGGCAGATTGCAATATGATTCCAGCCGAATAGATATAGCCCATCATCGCCAGTATCGCCACGAAGATGAAAGCAAGCGGCAATGATCCCCGTAAAAATTTGCGTAAACTCGATGGTTCACTGGTTACGCCTCGAATCACCCAAAGCCGACCCACATCCATTACACGCCAGAGAACCAAAGCCAGTATGACGCAGCACGCTACAATCACTATACGTGCTTGCACATCAATGGCTAGATCAACACGACGAACAAAAGCTAAGACATTGATAAAATAGAGCGGTAATACAATGGCCACAGCAAACGGCAGCCATTGACGCAATACCGCTCGTCTCTGTTTAGTCCACCTAAAATGCGCGTGAGCAAGGCCTTTTTCCTTACTTACCCAGAACAGCAGCATGGCGGCAAATAACGGTATCACCAAATGCATGCACGCTAGCCCCAAAGAATGGCTAAAACGTCCCGGACTACCAATACTTTGCAACAATAGTCCTAATAACGCTAAAGTAATAGGGCCTGGTAAGGCCCCCAAAATAGTCCAAATCAATGCTTGCATCGTAGCCGTATAACTATCTTTACGGATTTGATAAGTGTTTTCAGCGAGCGCTTCAATGTGTGACGGTGCACGTCGTCTTAGTTCAAATAATACAATGATGATTAATAAAGAAATCAGCCAGGGTATCGGATATAGATGAAAATTCTGCAGGCTTAATTCCAGCGTCGTGACATAACGCGAGGGCTTAATTAAATCGTAAAAACCTTCGGGTACTTTCTCCAACCACTCGGTATTGACAATGCCATGGCTTGGAATCCACAACAAATGTCGGCTCAGCATTTGCTGTAAATCTTGTGTTACATGAATTTGTTCTTGTAATTCATGTTCACTCTTTTCCAAAGTCGAGATGCGTTTTTGCAACAACGACTCCAACATCATTAAAAGCTCAGCGCGCTTTTGCAATAACGAAACCAGTGCACGGTGAACATTAGCGTCTACTTGCTCCAAACCATTCTTATAAGTAACTTCATGGATCATAGTACGCGCAGCAACATCAAAATCGACCAGATCCCGCTGCTTTTCATTCAACACAATACGTTCCAATCTCAAATCCGCCAAATCATTACGAATGGTCTTCAAACGTAGCTCTAAGCGTACCGTCGATTTCAGTCGCCGCTGCTCTCCCCAAAGCCAGCGACCTACACGTTCATTGATGCCCCCCACATCCAGTCTTACGCGACTATCTTGTAAGCTGTCCGCGATACGTCTACGCGCATGCTCAATGCTCGTCAAATCGCTTCGATCCTGCACCAATATTTCATTTTGTTGCAGCATCGTCTCGCCAATAATGAGATTCTCATGTGCGGATGAAACCAAAATTGGAACGGAACCAATCAGTTTTTGCTCGTGTTGCGTCAATTTATTGACCAAAGATTCCAATTCAATACGGCCACGATCCGAAATGCGTTGCTGCAGATGTTCCACGCGCTTTTCGTGCAAGCCTTGGCGAAAACGTAATTCCCGCAAAGATGTTTCATGGAAACTCTGCCGCTGTGAAGCCGTACTTTGTTCCGCGCTTTGTAGATCCATTGTCGCTTTTAATAAACGCTGTTCGCTGATACGCCGTAACCGTCGTGTTTCAAATAAGGCGGTAGGTTCATCTTTCTGAATCACTACAGGTAACGACACATCATCCAACATGCGATGCAAAAAGGCCGCATCCTCACTTGTTTGGGTAGAATGCGATATCAATAAAGTCAACTCATGTGTTACTGACTGTATTTTGGCTTGTATTTCTGCGATAACCGTACGCTCTCGCTCAAGAAACTGCTCCAGCATAAAACCTTCGGCATCTGCAGGGATCCGGCTCGACCATTCCAAAAATTCTTGCTCTCGATTGATGGCCAAAGCCTTTTGCAACTGGTTTATTTTTTCTGGTTGCTCTGCCATTTCGGTTTGCAACGCGGTTAAACGTTCGTTGATCGCTATGATCTCTTCTTCTTTGGTTCTCGCACTCTCCAGATGACCCAGGGCCATCTGTTTTTGAGTTTCGTCCATAGCACTACGCTCCACCACTTTCTTTGCTGCAGCAATATCTTTTACCAGTGATGAAGTCTGTTGTTTCTTAGCGACTGCCGAATGCGGAAAAAAAACCGTCAGTGTTAACAAACTGCATATGACTAAAAACAGGAAAAACGTTCTGAATCTGAGCATTGATTGGACTAACATGAATTCTTATGTTTGGAATGTTCTGAAGGATGCTTGTTTTAAAGATACCTTAATTAACTCAAATACAAAAGCCATTTAGGCAGTTAATATTATTGGCTAGGGCAATACAACATCCGTTAAATCCAGATAAATTGCTGTTGTGATAATTGCCTATATTTGTTTTACAAAACCTTAAAAAATCGATTTAATAGCAATTAATCATTCAATAATTACTTTTATTGTTTTTTAAGTTTCAACTTCTCATGCCCAGAAAACCCAAAAAGAAAATATTTGTCTTGGATACATCGGTTATCTTATACAACCACAATGCAATATATAGCTTTGAAGACAATGATATCGCGATTCCTATTACGGTATTGGAAGAACTCGATCATTTTAAGAAAGGCAATGACATCAAAAACTTTGAAGCAAGAGAATTCATCCGGATCATGGATAAATTGTCATCCAATCATTCACTACGACAATGGATTCCCATTGATCAACCGAACCACGGTCATTTTAAAGTGTGCATGCAAGAAAAAACTAACGGATTGGATGCTACTCAAGTATTTGGAGAAAATACAGCCGATCATCGTATCCTGAATGCTGTTATTTCACTCAGTGAAGAATATCCAAGCAATAAAATAGTTTTGGTTTCGAAAGATATCAATTTACGACTCAAGGCAAAGTCGCTCAATATCCCTGCAGAAGATTTTGAAACTGGAAAGATTAAGGATCTCGATTCGTTATACACCGGTAAAACGGTCATAGATAAACTGCCTAAAGAGATTATAGACAGCGTATATACCAATAATTTTTGCATGCCTGCTGATATAGGTCTGCAAGATCCTATACCCAATCATTATTTTATTCTAAAAAATGCTCGTGCTTCCGTTTTAGTCTTTTATAACCCGGTATCACAAAAAATCGAACGCATCCAAAAAGAATCCGCATTCCGGATTACACCTAGAAACGCTGAGCAAGTGTTTGCTTTGCATGCAATTACAAATCCACATGTCAAACTTGTTACTCTGCAAGGTGTTGCGGGTACAGGAAAGACATTGCTTGCTCTTGCCGGGGCGTTAGACCAGAAAAGGCATTACAAGCAAATCTATCTAGCACGTCCAATTGTTCCTCTTAGCAACAAGGATATTGGCTTTTTACCCGGTGATATCATTTCTAAACTTAATCCTTATATGGAGCCCCTGTGGGATAATCTTAAATTCATTAAAAGCTTGTTTACCGAAAAAGATAAGGAATTTAAACAGATTACGGATGCCGTTGATCAGGAGAAGTTGAAGATTACACCTCTCGCCTATATTCGCGGACGCAGCATCTCGAATGTTTTTTTTATTGTCGATGAAGCACAAAATTTGACTCCACACGAAGTAAAAACGATCATCACCCGTGCAGGAGAAAACACCAAAATCGTCTTTACGGGCGACATTTACCAGATAGATACTCCTTATCTTGATTCTCAAAGTAATGGACTGTCTTATCTCATCGATAAAATCAAGCATCATGATATTTATGCACATGTGCGATTAGAAAAAGGTGAGCGATCTAATCTTGCCAATTTAGCCAATCAATTGTTGTAAGTTTGCTAAATTTACTTACAGTTGAACTCAGCAGAGATAACGCCAAAATAACCGAATGCCTTCTCCTTCTTAAACTTTACTAATACACCGGCTGCTAATGTTAAAATGCCTCTTGAAGCTGGCTAGACAGTCGCCGCTTGCAAGTTTTATCAAGCAAGGGGAGGAAAGTCCGGGCTCCATAGAGTGGGATGGCGGCTAACAGCCGTCTGCCGTAAGGCAAGGAATAGGGCCACAGAGACGAACGTATTCAGTTACGGTGAAACGCGGTAACCTCCATCCGGAGCAAGACCAAATAGGCAGGCAATGACGCTACTCGCTGAGCCTGCGGGTGGGTTGCTTGAGCATGCAAGTAATTACATGCCTAGAGGAATGACTGTTCACGACAGAACCCGGCTTATCGGCTGGCTTCACTTTCAAAATCTACGATCAAGGTCAAGTATTAATCATCAAAACGATATAAAATCAAGCACAGTGTGAATACCAAACGATGGATATGGCCATTTATAATTATTAGTAATGATTTTAAAACTCCTCAATAAAGTATTTAATCGTAAATCATCTCATTACGAATCAGCCGCCCAACCAATCGTTATTTCACGCCAACATCACGGAATTCAGCGCCTCCAAATCGCCCCTTGTGCGTTGAAAATAATTACACAACTCCAACAAGCTGGTTATAGCAGTTATATCGTGGGTGGCGCAGCTCGCGATTTACTATTTGGTTTTACCCCGAAAGATTATGACGTCGCCACTAATGCGACACCGGAACAAATAAGGCGTATTTTTCGTCGATCACGTATTATTGGACGACGCTTCAGGCTTGTTCATGTTATGTGCGGTTCTGATATTATCGAAGTATCAACGTTTCGCGGAAGTTCAAAAATTGACGATGCGGCTCAAACCGATCCGCATGGTCGGTTGCTTCACGACAATGTATTCGGCACTCAAGAAGAGGATGCTGCACGACGTGATTTTACAGTTAACGCGCTTTTATATGACCCCAATAAAGAAGAAATTATTGATTATGTGAATGGATATGCAGATATCCAAGCCAAAAAACTTCGTATTATTGGAGACCCTACACAACGTTACCGCGAAGACCCTGTGAGAATGCTACGGGCAATCCGGTTCGCATCCAAACTGGGTTTGCAAATTGATGATAGTACCGCGCAACCGATTAGTGAATTGGCTCCTTTGTTGCAAAATGTCCCAGTATCACGATTATTCGATGAAATGTTGAAGCTATTATTATCAGGTCACGCGTTAGCGTGTGTTACCGAATTGCGCGCACGCGGTCTGCATCACGGTCTTCTACCTATGTTGGATGTGATTTTAGAGCAACCCCTTGGTAAGCAATTCATCACTCTCGCATTAAAAAACACGGATGAACGCGTCCAACAAAACAAACCAGTATCAGCAGGATTTTTATTTGCCACATTACTGTGGCATGAAGTGCTATCGAGCTGGAATACCTTACGTAATCGAGGCGAAAAAACTTTTCCTGCGCTATTTAGTGCGATCAGTCAGACACTTGCAATACAACACAAAAAACTTGCGATCCCACAACGCTTTGATACGATTATGCAAGAAATTTGGACCCTACAACCCCGTTTTGAAATGCGTGTAGGCCGTAAGCCTTTTCAGCTTATCGCTCACCCGCGCTTTCGGTCCGCATATGATTTTATGCTGTTACGTTGTGAAAGCGGTGAATTCGATATTGAGTTAAAAACTTGGTGGGAGGATTTCTTAAACGCCGATCCTGAAAAACGTGAACAAATGCTCGTCAAATCACCGTTGACAAAAACTAAAAGACGGCGACGGAGAAAAAAGATTGTGACACAAACGAGCACTTCCGTGGTCACCGCTATGGGTATTAATCAATAACCCTGGGATGAATAGCGAAAAGAAATTGAGTAAAGCTTTTATCGCACTGGGAAGTAATTTAGAAAACCCTATCCTGCAGATTCAAAAAGCATTTGAAGAACTGGCTCACATTCCAGAAACACAGTTGACGAAACAGTCTTCATTGTATCAAAGTGCACCGGTTGGACGATTGAATCAGCCTGATTTTGTGAACGCGGTCATAGGGATCAGAACGCATTTGACGCCACACGAATTATTCGATGAATTAATGGCCATTGAACAAATACACGGCCGTGTTCGAGAGTCCGTGAACGCTCCACGTACGCTGGATTTGGATCTTTTGCTATACGATGCTTTAACATTCCAAGATAAACAGCTAACCATCCCTCATCCACGCATGTTTCAACGCGCATTTGTGTTAATCCCATTACAAGAAATCGCACCGGACTGTTTTATACCTGGCCATGGTCCGATTTCTCAATTGGTTACCACTTGCATAGAACAAAAAATACAACGCATCCCCCTAGAAAATTCATTTTTTCATTAGTTCCTGACGTTAGTACTCAATACAACGGAATGCAAAATTAATAGTCTGCGATCCAGCTTGTTTGATAACAATTAATAACATATGGAGTGTCATGATGATGAAAAAATATATCATTGCTGTCTTGATTGTGATTTATGCAACACCTACTTTAGCAAATAATACGGGAGTTTCGGTCAATATCGGACAATCAGGGATTTATGGTCAGATTAATTTGAATAATCAATATCCCAACCCACAATTGATTTATCCAAATCCGGTTACAGCGATACATTCTGCTGCTGGTATCCCACAACAGCCTGTCTATCTTCATGTTCCTCCAGGCCACGCTAAGAAATGGAATAAACATTGCCACCGATACAATGCTTGCGGTCAACCAGCCTATTTTGTTCAAGAAAAATGGTACAACGATGTATATCGACCGCATTATCATAATCAAAGTAGCCATTCTGGTCGACACATTGCGGTAGCAAATCGTCACGGCCATCACAAACCATCCAATATTGCTGGGCGCAGTAGACACGCCGATCAAAAACATTTAGGCCGCGCTAACAACAAACAACATGGAAAACACGAGCAGAGACAAGATCATCAGAAGAGCCCTAACAACAAAGGCGGTCGAAAAGATCGATAGCTTCGGGATACTCCAGGTTTAGCTCCTCGCCCGTTAGGGCGAGATCCTTCATCTGCAAAAAAAGTGATCGTTTTACCTACATTCAAAATGTGTTTCCATCACAAATTTACCACCGTGTAAAATATCTTTAATTCAAACTACTCATTTCCTGCTTTAGCTTATTTTTACAGTGTATTTCTTTGCCCGACAAATCAAGCACTCCAGCTGCTCGCATACATTCGTTATAGTCAAACAGAATGTCGGTCTTTTTTTGTGCATGATCCATTGAAATGGTTAGATTATTAACATACTTAGCGATCTTTTTGAGATCGGCTTCATCAATACGTGCACCGATACCTTCTACACTACGTTTAGTCGCGTCGAGTTTTTGTAGTGATTCTTTATTGGTTTTATTGACTTGTTCTGCAAAAGCCTGATTAGCTTTATTAGAATAACCTCTTAATTCATCGATATTTTTTTGTGTAACGTCGGCTAATTTTTCTTGATAATTATTCAATTCAGATTGCACAAAGTTATTTACGTTATTTTTAAAATGATCTAATGATTTATCGATTTCCAGCTTGAAATTCTGCATTTTTTCAGAAACCATTTGATTGATTTCATTATCCAATCGTTTTTCTAACGACTCAGAAATTTTTTCGACGGGTGGCTGTGATGCAATAATTTGCGTCTTTGTTTCGTTTAAACGTGCTTTAATTTCACTGGCAAGTGATTGTTGAAACTGCTGCTGTTTATTATCAATTTGATGCTGAGAATTTTTTTCATTTTCAGAAAGCAACCAAGACACTAAAATTAAATCTCTTTTTTTGTTGGCATCCATACCATGCAACATATCGTCCAATACATTAGCAGAAACATCCGTATCCCCCGTCACCAAGATGTTTGTATGATTTAAATTGGCCGAATTTAATAAATCTTGCAACTTAATTTCGACTTCCTTGATATTCACATTGGCGCGATCAATCTGCTTGGATTGACGAAGCAATTCATAGGGCAAGTAAACCAAAGCAACAATGACGCACGTTAACAAAGCAAATTTTCGCCCATTTCTATTTTTTATTCGAAAACACAGTACAAACACAATTACCAACAATGCTATGGCTGGCGCGAGAATCAGCAATACTTCGAGCCACTCTCGACCCATTAAAATATCCGCTGAAATAAAATTCAGCGCTTTATTAATCAATTCATTCATTTAAAATTTCTCCAAACTTCAATCCGACGTATTTGTCCATTAATTTTTTAAGATGCCAAAACAACTTTAAACATCAATATTCATTGCTCGCAATGCATTTTTCTCGATAAAAGCTCGGCGTGGCTCGACCACATCGCCCATGAGCGTAGTAAAAATTTCATCGGTCAAAATGCTATCATCAATTTGTGCGCGAAGTAGGCGGCGATTTTGAGGATCCATGGTGGTTTCCCAAAGCTGTTCTGGGTTCATTTCACCTAGACCTTTGTAGCGTTGCACATTGATGCTTTTTTTCACTTCTTCCAGCAACCACTCCAGTGCCGGCTTAAATTCATGTACGGCTTGCTTGCGCTCACCTCTTTGGATGTAAGCGCCTTGACCAAATAAGCCTTGAAACAGCTGTGCTGTTTTTTGGATCTGCGCATAGTCAGCGCTTTCAAGAAAATCATTATCCAAATAACTGGTAAGTATATTGCCATGTGACATGCGCATGATTTTAAGTCGAAAACGTTCATGAATTTGATCAAATTCCGCAACAATTTGTACATCCTTAACACGTGTTGCTAATTTCGCTGCACTATCATTGGCTGTTTGCTCGCTACTCAAATCTACATCCGGTTGACGCAACAAAGCATGCATGATGTGACTATCAATGACTTGACTCATACGTTCGATCACGGCTTCGGCTAAAACATATTCTGTCGCCATCTTTCCCAGTGTATCGCCTACCATCGGTGGTTTTTCTTCATGAATAAAAAGCTCTGCACCATCTAAAGCCAAACTCAACATGTACGCTTTAAGTTCATTATCATCTTTGACGTAGCGCTCTTTCTTTCCTTGCTTAACTTTGTATAAAGGTGGCTGCGCAATGTATACATGGCCCCGTTCAATCAGTTCTGGCATTTGCCGGTAAAAAAAAGTCAATAATAGCGTACGGATATGCGAACCATCCACATCAGCATCAGTCATGATAATAATTCGGTGGTAGCGCAATTTATCCGGATTAAATTCATCTTTACCAATGCCTGTACCCAATGCTGTAATTAAAGAAATAATTTCCTGCGATGAAATCAGTTTATCAAAGCGGGCTTTTTCAACGTTCAAAATCTTGCCCTTAAGCGGCATAATCGCTTGAAATTTACGATCCCGGCCTTGTTTTGCAGAGCCTCCTGCAGAATCACCTTCGACTAGGTAAAGTTCACACAATTCCGGGTTTTTTTCCTGACAATCAGCCAACTTACCTGGTAAACCCATACTATCCAACACGCCTTTTCGGCGCGTCAATTCACGTGCTTTTCTAGCAGCCTCACGAGCTCTAGCGGCTTCAATGATTTTATTGCAAATAGTTTTCGCATCGATGGGATTTTCCAGCAGATATTCTGAAAACTTTTGCGAAACAACTTCTTCGACCACTGGACGAACCTCTGAAGAAACAAGCTTCTCCTTAGTTTGCGATGAAAACTTAGGTTCAAACAGTTTTACCGACAACACGCACGATAATCCTTCGCGCATATCATCACCGGTAGTTTCAATTTTGGCTTTTTTGGCTAATTCGTTTTTCTCAATATAGTTATTGAGTGTACGTGTCATTGCTGCACGCAATCCTGTCAGATGAGTCCCGCCGTCTTTTTGAGGAATATTATTAGTAAAACACAAGACTTGTTCACTGTAACTGTCGTTCCATTGCATGGAAACTTCTACAGAAATGTTTTCTTTAGTGCCAATGGTATAAAAAATCGTTGGATGCAATACCGTTTTACTGCGATTTATGTATTCGACAAAATTTTTGATGCCGCCGGTAAATGCAAAAATTTCTTCTTTACCAGCACGTTGATCGATTAAGTGAATTTTTACACCATTATTGAGAAAGGATAGTTCACGTAAGCGCTTAGCGAAGATTTCGTAGTGATACTCGACATGACCGAAAATTTCTTTACTGGCCAAAAAATGAACTTCGGTACCATGTCGTTCACTTTCACCAATAGCTTCTAGCGGCTTGACCGGCACGCCCATGCGAAACTCCATTTGGTGGGTTTTTCCATCGCGGCGAATGGTCAGTTTTAACCATTCAGACAGTGCATTAACCACCGATACACCAACACCATGTAAACCACCTGATACTTTATAAGAATTATCATCAAACTTTCCACCCGCATGTAGTTCTGTCATGACAATTTCCGCAGCAGAACGTTTTAAATCGTCATCTTGCTTAATACCTGTTGGGATTCCACGTCCATTATCCAATACGCTAATAGAACTATCTGGATGTAAAGTCACTGTAATCTCATCGCAATGACCTGCAAGCGCTTCGTCAATCGCGTTATCAACCACTTCAAACACCATGTGATGCAGTCCGGTACCATCACTAGTATCTCCGATGTACATGCCAGGGCGCTTACGTACAGCATCTAAGCCTTTTAATATCTTGATGCTGTCAGAACCATAATCGTTCTGCGTTTCTTTCGATTGATTGCTATTTGGATCGCTCATTGGCTTTGTCTTAAACGCTATTAATGAAAAAATTGAAAGAAATACATGAGAAAAAATCGTGAAACTTTTTAGTTTGACTAAATTCTCATGGGCATGACGATATATTTAAAAGCTTTTTCTTCTGGAATCGTTATCAGTACACTGGTATTGGCGTTTTCGAAGGCACATTGCACCGTTTCGCTACTGACATTGTTTAATAAATCCATCAGATAGTTTATGTTTAAGCTGATGTCGATTGATTCGTCATTATACTGAATTGCTAATTCTTCTTGCGCATCTTCTTGTTCGTTGTTTTTACAGGTAATACATAAGTTGTCTTTACTGATAAGCAATCGTACACCACGGAATTTATCACTTTGATTTGATAGTATGGAAACACGCTGAAGTGCTTGTAAGAAAACGATACGATTGATATCAAAAATTTTTTTATTTTTAGTGGGAATCACTCGATTATAATCGGGAAACTTACCGTCAATGATCTTCGATATCAATGTAATATCAGAAAATGTGAAACAAATTTTGTTTTGAAAATATTCAATATGGATAGGGTCATCGGTATCCGTAAGTAATTTTGATAATTCCAAAACAGTTTTGCGCGGCAGGATAACTTCCTGTTTCATTACTTTTTCTTGTAGTGAAATAGCTGTATACGCTAATCGATGGCCATCAGTACCCACACAAATGAATTGATTATCTTCTGCCAACAATAATAATCCATTTAGATAATAGCGAATATCCTGTTGTGCAATGGCAAACTGTACGTGGTGTAGCAGTCTTTTTAATTCTTTTTGTTTAAGCGTCAAAGAAGTCGTTACATGACTTTGTTCTGTCATTTCGGGAAAATCTTCAGCCGGTAGAATTTGTAAATTGAATACACTTTTACCAGATTTAACATGTAAGTGATTGTCTTTACGTGTCAACGAAATCTCAGCGCTAACATCTAATGATCTGAGAATATCTTGAAGTTTTTTAGCAGCAACCGTTAGAGAAAAGATTTGAATATTTGCTTTATCTTTGGATACTGCAGTTTTAATTTGTATTTCAAGATCAGTAGCTAAAAAATAGGTCTTATCTTCGTTTTGACGAATTAATACATTCGATAGTATAGGCAGTGTTTGTCGACGCTCTACAATTCCAGTGACCGTTTGTAATGGTTTTAGTAATGTATCTCGATTAGTTTTTATTAATAGCATTTAATATATAAAAAAATAATAATTAAACTAGAGTGCTGACAACTTTTGTATATTTTAAAAAATTCTATTTTTATCAAATAGATAATATTTAAAATATAGTATGTATAGTTGTTGTAAAGCAATTGGATAATTTGTGGATAAATAAACGAGAATAATTTATTCTGAAGTTATACACAAATTATCCACCTGATATTCACTAACCTCGCAAAATAAGAATCAACGCATTAAAATCCCGGCTTATCGCTGGATCTGACATGCGTAACTCATTAATTTTCTTACAGCCATGTAAGATAGTGGTATGGTCTCTACCACCAAAAGCTTCGCCGATGTCTGGTAAACTTAATGAAGTCAATTCCTTAGCAATAGCCATCGCCATCTGCCTTGGCCGCGCGACAATGCGAGAGCGCTTCTTAGAGTACATTTCAGAAACCTTGATTTTGTAATAATCTGCAACGGTTTTTTGAATATTTTCCACCGATATTTGCCGACTTTGTACCGCCAATAAATCTTTGAGCGCTTCTTTTGCCAGATCCAATGTGATTTCCTGATTGATAAAACGTGAAAAAGCTAACACGCGTTTCAATCCACCTTCTAATTCCCGAACGTTGGAACGGATATGCTTAGCAATGAAGAAAGCAACATTTTCATCAAGCTTAATTTTTTCCAGTTGTGCTTTTTTAAGCAAGATTGCTACGCGCATTTCGAGTTCTGGTGGCTCAACTGCAACGGTCAAGCCCCATCCAAAACGTGAAACTAAACGCTCTTCTAAACCGGAAATTTCTTTAGGGTATGAATCGCAAGTGATGATCACTTGTTTATGCCTTTCCACTAGTGCGTTGAATGCATAAAAAAACTCTTCTTGTGTACGGTTCTTACCACCAAAAAATTGTACGTCATCCACTAATAGCACATCGAGTGAATGATAATACAATTTAAACTTGTCAAAAGCTTTATGTTGATAGGCACTGACAACATCCGAAACATACTTTTCTGCGTGTACATAACGAATTTTGGCATCTTTGTTGCCACTAACAATATGATTTCCAATTGCTTGAATTAAGTGGGTTTTACCTAATCCTACGCCACCGTAGATAAACAGTGGGTTATAGGCAATGCCAGGAGATTGTGCGACTTGCATTGCACCAGCCCGAGCAAGTTGATTAGCTTTTCCGGTAACGAAATTTTCAAAGGTAAAATTTGGATTTAAGCGGCTCAGGTTCTTTTTATTTGCACCATATGAATTATTGGATAGATCCGTGTCGCTAGGGTGCATTGCAGACTCAGAGGGTGCGGAAATAATTGGCTGGGGTAAAGGTGGTAGCGTTTGAAGTGCGTTATTTTTTACTTCAGTGGGTTCTGAGAGTTTCAAATTAAAGGCAATTTCTTTAGCAAAATAATTTTGTGCCATTACTTCAATATGGTGAATAAAATTATCTCTTACCCATTGCGATACAAAGCGATTCGGTGCGATTAATACAACGCCTTCATCACTGTTTGAGGTGGGATCAATTTGTAATGGCTTAATCCAAGTATTAAATTGCTGTGCATTTAATTCTTTTTTGAAATGATCAAGACAAGAAAGCCAAAAAGTATTCAGCGACTGCATGATTCTAAGATATTGATTCCATATAGCTTACTATTAGATAATTTCATAAACAGAACAAAGAACCGAAAATTTCATTTCATACTTCCATATTGTCTATTAATCGAGTTTTAGCGAGCCATGCTGCTACTAATACTACTAAAGGTTCGGTACGATGACAGGCAGGGGATAGCGAAGCACGATCACAAATTTGAACGTAATCTACTTTCCATCCACGTTCTGTCAACTGCTGCGTAACTTCTTCCTGCAATACTCTAAAATCTTTATTGCTTGAAATAATTTCTTTTTTGATGTGAAGTAGTGTTTGGTAAAGATTGCTTGCTTCAATGCGCTGTGATTGATCTAAGTATTGATTTCTTGAGCTAAGTGCTAGCCCATCTGATGCACGAACAGTTTCTCCAGCAATGATTTCAATCGGAAAATTGAGTTGCTTAACCATTTCTTGCACCATGTACAGTTGTTGATAATCTTTTTTACCAAAAATTGCCAGGTCAGGTTGAATAATATTGAATAGTTTCAATATTATTGTTGTTACACCGCGAAAAAAACCGGGGCGAAATTTACCTTCCAAAGTATCTGCGATAGGTGGTAATGCTAACAAGAATTCCTGGTGTTTAGGAAAAAGAATTTTTTCATCTGGGATGAAAATAGTATTGACATTTAATTCTTCAAGTAATAGGCAATCTTGTTCAATGGTCCGAGGATATCTTGAAAAATCTTCATGAGGTAAGAATTGCAAGCGATTGACAAAGATACTGACAACCACTTCACTGGATAATTGTTTGGCTTGTTTTATCAGTGCTAAATGACCCGCATGCAAATTACCCATGGTTGGAACAAAAGCAATCGATGGCAAGTTCTGCAAATGTGTGCGAATAGAAGGAATGTCTCTAAAGATTTTCACAATGCGATCAAGAACTCTAATATTCGTGCTCGTGATCAGGAAATTGTCCTGATTTAACAGCAGTAACATAATTCGCAATAGCTTGTTGAATGCTACTTGTGCCCACCATAAAATTTTTCACAAATCTTGGTTTTTTATCTGCACACAGACCTAACATGTCATGAAGTACAAGTACTTGCGCGGAACAGTTCTTACCTGCACCTATTCCTATGGTAGGGATTAAGAGCGATTGGGTAATCTCTTGAGCCAATTTTACCGGGACGACTTCCATTAGGAGCATTCCTGCACCTGCTTTTTCTAATAGTAATGCGTCTTCAATCAGCTGCTTCGCAGATTGTTGTGACGCGCCTTGTAATTTGTAGCCGCCTAATTGGTGAATGGATTGAGGCATCAATCCGATATGGGCGCAAACAGGGATCCCTCTTTGCGTAAGGAATGCGGTGGTTTCGGCCATGACTTGACCACCTTCTATCTTAACCATGTGAGCACCTGCTGCTAGGATCTTGCTGGCATTGTCAAAGGCCTGCTGTGGGGATTGTTGGTAGCTGCCGAATGGCATGTCTGCCATGATGAGTGCTCTGTTTGAGCCGCTTGAAACACACCGGGTGTGATAGATCATGTCGTCTAAAGTTACCGATAGTGTCGTGCTTTCACCTTTTAAAACGTTACCGAGTGAATCTCCTACCAGTAATACATCAACCCCTGCGCCTTCCAATATTTTGGCAAAAGTTGCATCGTAACAGGTTAAAACAGAGAATTTGTTATTGTTTTTAACATGTTGCTGCAAAGTAGTAAGAGTGATTCGCATCGGTTAAGAAAAATGTTAACACTGAGTTCATGGTTTTAATGAAATTATGATAACGCATTTAACATAGAAGATTGAAACAATGCTTGGGATTTATTGACCGCCTTGGTTTAGTTTCTTCAGGGGTTATTCTCCTTCCTTGAAGCTTATAATATACCTTTGGGACAAATGGGTTAATAGAGCCAGGCTGTTAAAATCTCGACCAGTGATAGTGAGCAATTTGTCCATTAATTATTATAAATCGGTGATTATATTCATCGATACGATAAATCCACATTTCTCGTGTATTGTAGATTGGATCCATATTTATTTTTACGTGCGGTTTTCCCATATTGAAGATTAACTTATCAATAAAATCACCATTTGAAATAATGGCGTCATTCGGAGCACGAAATCCACTTAATGAAATGAATAGTATTGAGATGAGCAATATTTGCAATAACTTTTTCATGATGTTTCTCCTTTTTCGAACCAATTTGATCACGATAAATTTTGATATGGGATTACTATAAAGCTAAGGAAATTAATACAAGCTGAACAAATAAGAGCTATATCAATTACGCTGAAAACGTCGTGATAGGAATGCAGTGATCCAGGTGTATCGATTTCTTTCAAAAATAGTGCTTATGAATAAAATAACCTGTGTGATTGGATCTGATACTATTTGTGATTTAAGTACCTAGAAAAAGTATGCTTATTGTCATTTCGCCTGCTAAAACATTGGATTTTGAATCTCCTGCGACTTCTCATTCGTATACACAACCAGATTTTCTTGATGATTCGGCTGAGTTGATCGATGCATTGAAAAAATTGGAGCCCGATCAAATTGGTCGGTTGATGTCGATCAGCCCAGCTCTGGCAACACTCAATTCCAACCGATATATCGCCTGGAAGCGACCATTTACACGAGATACCGCTAAGCAAGCCTTGCTGGCTTTCAAAGGGGATGTGTATGTAGGACTCGATGCAAGTACATTCAGTATGTCAGAACTTGCGTTTGCACAAGATCATTTACGTATTTTGTCAGGATTGTACGGCTTGTTGCGCCCGCTAGATTTGATTCAACCTTATCGGTTGGAAATGGGTACCCGGTTCAAAAACCAACGTGGTAATGATCTGTATGAATTCTGGGGCAATAAGATCACCCAGGCTTTAAATCAAGAGATGGAAAAACAAAAAATCGATGTCTTGATTAATCTAGCATCGAATGAGTATTTTCAGGCGATACAAACGCATCAACTCAATGCGCGTGTCATTACACCAGTATTTAAAGACCAGAAGAATGGGGTGTATAAGATAATTAGCTTTTTTGCTAAAAAAGCGCGTGGCATGATGAGCCGCTATATTATTCAGAATAAACTAACCAAACTGGAAGATATCCGCTATTTTGATAGCACTGGTTACCAGTTTAGTGAAAGCGACAGCAGCGCAGACCGATGGGTTTTCTACCGCGCGGAATCCAAAGTAAGTTAACGAGGCAAATACGTTGTTAGAATTTATGAATTCCTAGCCTGCAATATCGATAATATCGAATGCGACAATTTGTCACATTCTCAGCCACTTATGTATCGTGCATAATGTACTTGCTTTCAGTGATTCACGTGAACCAAATTTAGTATTCCGACTGTATCCCTCCCTCCTAGCTTGTTTATAGTCGAAAAACACAGACCCTACCATGTTCATATGAAAACACTGAAAGCATTTGATG
>Ga0138256_10001323_pt1 | contig 26736 bp, 25 predicted proteins | sample KNB2016incub_MG_FD_105486 | JGI IMG/M metagenome (GOLD analysis project Ga0138256, IMG submission 105486) | Active sludge microbial communities from wastewater in Klosterneuburg, Austria - KNB2014incub_MG | ecosystem: Engineered > WWTP > Activated sludge > Unclassified | place: Austria...
AAGACTTTCATTACCGCTGAAATTTATTGAATTAACCCTTACTTTATTTCCTTTTTTAATAAAGAAGGTTAATGAAACGGCATTATTAAGGGTGGGTACCATTGCTTCTTTCAGGTCTATTTCCACATTACGAAATCCCTTGCCATAATAAAATTTACGGATAGCTTCAACGGCACTTAATTTCATGTTTTCAGTTATCACCCGTTCTTTTATAAGCCCAACTTTAGATTCAAGGTCATCTCTTTCTCCTTTTTTAATACCCACAAATTTAAAATCGGCTAATCTTGGCCTTTCGGTAATTTCAAAATGTACATACAGGTCTTTTCCTTCCAGCTTTGTAAATGATATCTCGATATTTGATATAAGGCTTTGCTTCCACAGTTTGGTAATGACTTTGCTGAATACATCAGTACCAGGTATCATTACTTTATCTCCAACAGCCAGTCCTGAGATAGAAATAAGCAGGTTTTCATCGAAAGCCTGGGAACCGCTTACGGTAATACCTGCAATGATATATTCTTTGGCAAATTTTGAGTTAAATATCTCCTGTAATTCAGGGTTAACAGATACAGGTACCGTATCATTTTGTGCCCAAACAAACTGGCTGCTCAATACAATAGTTGCAATAAAAAAAAATCTTTTGTAAATCCTCTGCATCAAGTTGGTTTTTGCTTTTACGTGCGGCAAATTAAGCCCAATAATTAAAACTATTTGTTAACCTCATCCTAAATCGTTTCCCGGTTAATCTGCCTGTTATAATCAGCCTGTAATATGGCAGGTTTCTTCCTTTAAGGGAGTAATTTAAACCAGTTTCAGGAATTGGATGATTCTTTATCTTTTATCTGCTCTCCGGTCTTTCCAAACCTTCTTTCCCTGCTTTGATAATCTAAAATTGCCTCGTACAGGTTTTCCTTTCGGAAATCGGGCCAGAGCGTAGTGGTAAAATACAATTCTGCATAAGCAAGCTGATACAATAAAAAATTGCTTATCCGGTATTCCCCGCTGGTTCTTATCACCAGTTCAGGATCTGGAAAATTACATGTTGTCAGGTATTTCTGGAAAACTTCATGCGTAATATGCTCAACAGCCAGTTTTTCATTTTTAATATCACCCGCAATTTGCTTAACAGCATTAATTATTTCCCAGCGACTGCTGTAACTCAATGCCATTACCAGGTTGAGGCCGGTATTAACGCTGGTTTCTCTTAAAGCATCACCCAGTTCGTTTTTTGCAGCCTCGGGCAACATATTAATGTCGCCTATTACATACAGTTTTATGTTATTTTTATTCAGTGTAGGTACTTCCTTATGGATAGTTTCTACCAGTAACTCCATCAATCCCGAAACTTCATACTCAGGCCTGTCCCAATTTTCGGTACTAAAGGCATATAAAGTAAGGTATTTAACCCCCAGTTCAGCAGCGCCCTCTACAATATTCCTCACGCTCTCAACCCCGTGCAAATGACCAAAAAGGCGGTCTTCACCTTTTTCTTTCGCCCAACGTCCATTGCCATCCATAATGATAGCTATATGGCTGGGTAAACGTGCTATATCTATTTTATCCTTCAGGCTCATAAATTACTAAAAATGAGTAGTCAGGCGCAGGGCCTGACTTTGGGGGGCAAAAGTAATAAATTTTGGTTGTAATAAGTGTTTTAGTATAAATCTTATAGCTTTAGCAGTCTCCCGGTAAATTCCTTTCCATCAACTGTCATTTTATAAAAATATAACCCCGGAGTTACATGACTGATATTAAATTGCTTTACATTTTTAAAAACGCCTATCCTCAACCCCTGCAGATTGGTTACTATAATTTCATTTGCTGTTAATGCCGTTCCGCTTTGTAACAGATTAAACACACCAATCGACGGGTTTGGATACACTAACGGAGTTTCTGTATCAGCTGGTAAAACAGCACCTGAAGCACATGCCTCTTTCGCCCTCAAATATTTCTCATCGTCACGTACACGTTTTGTAACACTGCAGTTAATCCCGTTGGTTAAGGTTACAACAGCATTAGGCGAACTGTAATCCGGTAATTCCACAACTGCCTGTTTTGAATACTTATAAGTTTGGCCCAAATCGGTCACCTCCCATTCTAAATCATCGGATTTTGATACCGCAGTCAATCGTGTTATACAATTTCCTTTGTTATTAATTACAGCAATTGTAAAATCAGCATTGCTGCATGGTTTTGGTTTAGGTTCAGCATACCAAAGAATATTACTGATGTTTGAAAATACCAGGTTATATGCTCCCATTTTAGATACCATAGCAAATTTACCTTTACTTTCAGCAGGTATATCAATATAAAACAGGGCTGAATCAGTGGGGGTTACAAATCGAGCCTGTAAGGTATTTCCATTTATATCTTTTATATCAAATGCCTTGTTTATTTTTTCAGCTGAAGCAAAGCCTGCTCCACCAGGGTTACTGTTGCTGATGGTAAAATATAGTTTATCAATTCTGTCGGGTATATAAAAATATCCGGGAAGACTGAGCAGGTTGGTTTGGTATTTTTCTGTAGCAGTTCCTAAAAAAGGACCGTTTTTATAAAAATAATTTCCATTGGTGTTTATGTCAAGATCAACTGCAGATTTGTATTTGGAAAAAACTGACAGTTTATAATTACCTGATGAAGGCAGTGTAACAGTTAAAGTACCTGCTTTAGCATTTCTGTCTATCGTAAAATCTTTTAGTATTTCCAATGCTTTGTCTTTTGATTCAACTACGAAATTTATATAGCCTTTTCCGGGCATATCAAAGCGGGGATTGTAATCAATTGTGAAGCTTCCTGCAGCAGGTGCTATTATATTAAATTCTGTCCGGTTATAATAATCCATGCCATAAGTATAGCTTAGCTGAACACTGATCTTTTTAAGCTGGTTGAGATTACTCTTTGCAAACTGATCTTTTATAACAGATGCAGACTCAAAACTATATTTGTCAATAAGATTATTGTAGCGTGCTTTATCATTTTGAAAGTTCCCCTCTATTTCAGTGTATGTAATTAATGGAAGGTTACCGTTTTGATAGGCAGAACCGTTTACAGTATTATATTGCTGATAAAAATTACTTCCCGGATATTTTGCTGTGATAACTGTAATTAAATAATAGCTATTTACCAATTGCAGTTTATTTGTTTTTGCTAAATAAATACAAAGTGCTGCGGCCTTGTCAATTTTAGCTGCATCAGTGCGTTGATCACATACCCAGTCGAAATACAAAATCATATAATGCAGGTAGGCTTTCAGTTCACGTATCCTGTCTTGTACAACTGCAGGGGCTTCCTTTGTCTGCTGCTCAGCCTCTGAAATCATTTTAAGGTATAATGGAATCTTATATTTATTGGAAAAGCCACCGGCCATGATCTTACTGTCGGTCCACAATTGTAAAAGCGAATAAATAGTATTTGCGGCACCGCCAAACATATCATCACAAAACTCCTGCAGCGTATTATCAATGGAAACATGATCTTTTAAATCATTATTTGCAGCCAACAGGTACGGAAGGCTTGCAAACTTTGCAGGCGAAGCTTCCCAAAACAAACCCTGGCTTTTTTTATCTTTTGCTATTTGCACCGTAGCTTTAAAATCATCCAGGTAAAATGCAGGCGTCTCTCCGCTCCAGCCGGAAAGATTTAAATAATTATATTCAGAAATATTTTTAGACCGGTTATACCAACGGTTGCGTAAACCATTTGCACTGGTTACATTTTGATAAACAGCAGGAATAAGCTGTATATCCAGGTTATCGTTTATTGATATTTTTTCATTTGGCACGTCTGCATGTGCAGCATATGCATATAACTGAAATCTTTTATTTGGGTACTTATCTGATATCTTTTGAGCTGTAAAATTTGATAAGGTAAACTGCTGGTCACTTGCAGAGGAATAATCCGTATTACTGCACAAACCATTATCTTTTGAATTACCCCATTGAGAACCATCGGGCACTTCGATACCTATATTTTGACCACCATAGTTAAAATTCCTGTATTGATTTACATATAAACCAGTATTTCCAAGAATTATGTCTTTATACTGCGTATATTTTTGTTCAATTGCAGAAGACCATAAGTTCATTGCTTCCCGGCTGTTTACATCTGGTACAGACCGGTTATTCGCAATACGTAAATTATTATAGCAGGCAATATAACAAGGGTTAGCTTCCAAAGAAGCAATATAATTTCCACTCATAATATCCCCACGATGTCCGGCAAACCTGTTAGCTCCGAGCATTCCATTACGCCGCTGATATAAGGCCAGGTTATGGCCATTCTCTCCAAAATAACTATCCCAACTATACGCAGTGCTGTTATCCATTACCCAGCGATTATTACCACCGCTTATAAACCAGCTTTTGTATTTAAAACCGGTTGTATAGATTGTATCTGTTTTTTTGTATGCTGATGAAAGTGATGGAATAATTTCCCAGGCTGACCCCGGCTGATAGAACCTGAAACCCGAATTCCGGAGGTATTGATAAAATCCAAAACAAAGACCGTTATCTTCTGCGGCGGTAAATTTTATAAAACTGATTCCATCGCTCTCCACCTTACAGGCCTGGTTATCTGTGATGGTTGCATCATAAATAAAAATAATGCCCGATACCGGCATATTGGTATATGTCTGTGTAGTAAATTGACTCCCTGGAACTGCCTTTTGCAATAGCATCACAGCATCTTCAGCAGTTGATTTTAATAACTGAGAGGATAAGAGTGGGTAACTAACCGTTTGTGCATTTGATTTATGTACACACAAAGCAGCTACCGCTACAAAAAAGCAGTTGCGAATGAACGCCATAGTTTAATTGTTTGTGCAGATTAAAAACTATGGTCTCATCACAGAATGATAAGGATTTATGCTTTTGTTACTCTTTGGTTGGGAAACAGGCAGATAAGAAAAAATCTGCCGCTCTTGGGGGAACTGTAAATATAGACGAATATTTTAAGAAACAAAACTATTTACAAATATTAATTTCCGACTGTCGGGCATCTGTAGCTGCTGATATTAATGGCTAATCCAATTTCAGCAATTAAATATTGGTCTTTTTGTTTACTTGTACCACGTTGCCTTCCTTCAATTCCAATAATAGTGTTCGGGTCTAATTCATAAGACCGGTCCTGTAATAATGCAGCTGAAGAAAGCGGAGCAAATTTATTAGCGCCAATAAAAGTAGTACTAACATCATCCAAATAATCCGTGGTAGTGAAGCGATGGGTAACTTCAAAAGATAAATTCATCTTATCGCTGATATTATACTTAATACCAACTCCTAAAGGAATACATACTGCCAGGGTGCCGTATTGTTTTCTTCCATTATAAGCTATAGCTTGTCCTTCTGTACCCAAAGGACGTAAAAATTCTTTCTTCCCGTTTAAATAAGCATAGGGGTCATATGTAAATACGCCGACACCCAATGTAACATATGGAGTAAAGAGATAATAAGGATCGCCGGGAATAAACTTAAAAAAATTAAAATCGCCCTGTACCGCAATCTCCCAGATATTACTATTAAAACTTAAATTCCTGGTTTTTTGATAATCATTCTTACTGTAAGTATCACTATAACCTAATTGTGCGTAATGAGCACTGAGGCGCACCCCTACATAATTGCCAAACTGTTTACGAAAAAAGGCTCCAAGTGCAGGTTTAGGTCGGTTAATGGCAGCCCTTGTATTGATATCTCCAAAATAATGGGCTGCACCCGCTGTTATTCCAAATTCTCCTTTTTGCACATACTCATAGCGCTGGGCATTGGCAAAATCAGCAACCAATGTTATAAATAACAGAATAAACAATTTCATTTTCATAATATGCAAAATAAAGAAATGTTTTGTAAAAACGGGAAGATTAAAGTTTTGTGATAAAGGTTTTGTTAATCTTTATCATGGAGTCTTCTTTTCAACTCTTAGCCCAACACTAATAATATTTGGCAAAGGATTATCACGCATGATTTGTGAAATACTGAATTGATAGTTCCCCGGCTGTTTAAACCTTCTTGGTTTTCCATTCAGCAATTTTCTCACTTCCCAGATATCATTCATCCCTGTTCCCTCCCAGCCATTGGCATCATCGCCAAGCTTAAGGTCAACTTTTTGTTTATAAAGACTGTCTCCGGGAGCCTGCAGGCCAATTTCAAGCCAGATATTATTGTATTTGTAGGCATCAGTATGGCGTAAAACGAGGGAAATGTTATATTCAGAAAGCGTATCGGTAATGATAAAATTACCCGTTGCGGTAAAATTACTTTGCCATTCATATTTCGGTATGGAAGTATTTTTTTCAAATACATCAATTTGCTTACATGATGTGAAGAGCACAAATAAGATAAGCACGATTATTAAACCCTGAAAATTGTATTTGTTTGATTTATTCATTCCGGGAACCTTATTACTTCTTGCTGATTTTATTTACAAAACATTCAATACCTGCTCTTTTGCCTTTTCCAGTTCGTTTTTCATTTTCACTACACATTTTTGAATATCGGCATCATATGCCTTACTGCCCGTGGTATTTATCTCACGTCCGATCTCCTGCAAAATAAAAGACAATTTCTTTCCTTTTCCTTCATCTGACTCCTGTAAAATTGATTTAAAATATTCACAATGCTGGCGCAGCCTGATCTGCTCTTCATGAATATCTATTTTTTCCATGTAATAAATCAGTTCCTGCTCCATCCGGTTATTGTCAATATTTTCCTTGCCCACATGTTTTTCCAGCAATTGATTTATTTCGTCCTTAATTCTTTTTTTACGGTTAGGTTCCAGCTTTAAAATTGCCTCTTCCTGTTCATTGATGTTATTTATCCGGCTTACCAGGTCATTTTCCAAAACAGCGCCTTCATCAGCCCTGTGCATGTTTAAATCATTTAATGCTGCCAGTAAAACTTTACTGAACTCAGCAAAATCAGTTTCACTTAAAATGTCGTTTGTAGGTGTTACTACCTCAGGCAGGCGGAGCAATGCACTTAAAACAGAGTTTGTATCAATATTCAATTCGCCTGCAAGCTTGTCAATCTGGTTATAGTAAGCTTTAATTAAATCGGTATTAATATTAACAGGTTTAGATGTTCCATTTTGTTTGATGGTAACCATACAATCAATAGTTCCACGTACCAGATGTTCCTGCAGTGTATTCCTGATCTCAAACTCATAGGGCCTTAAGAGAGGAGGTAACTTAACCTGAAGTTCAAATTGTTTTCCATTGAGGGCTTTTATTTCCACCAAAAACGTTTTTTCATTTACAGTTTGTTCCGCTCTTCCAAAACCTGTCATTGATTTAAGCATGTAGTATAATTTGCTGCAAGTTACAGGATATAATTATGAGTTCGTTTCCGGATATTCTTCAAAAGGTTTGAAGCCCATAACACGTTCGGGTTTATCAAGTGGTAAAAATCCAAATTTTGCATATAAACCATGGGCATCTTTTGTAGCCAGCATCCATCTCCGCAGTCCCTGCAATTCAGGATTCTTCATGATCTCTTCCATCAACCATTTTCCCAAACCTTTTTCACGAAATTTTTCTAAAATAAAAACATCAGCTAAATAAGCAAAGCTTGCATGATCTGTAACTACTCTTGCAAAACCAATCTGATTCGTCAGCGAATTTTTTTCATCCTGCCCTGCATATAAACCAAAACAAAAAGATCCTTCAATACTTTTTTCAACTACGGCAAGCGGAATGTTTTTTGCCCAGTAACTTTCGTTGCATAAATAATTATGCAGGAATAAAATGTCCAGTTTATTTTTATCTGTGCTGATAATAAAGCCATCTTTTTTTGCTTCGTAAATTTTCATTTACAGTATTTTTTAATTTTTAAACAGGGTATCCGCTAAAAAATAAAGCCCGACTTTTTAATGTCGAGCTTTGCTATATAGATGGGTTAGTAAGTACCGGGAACCAAATTCCCTACACAATATTAGAAATAATTTTTACTAACCAAAAAATATTTTGAATAAATTTTATCAACATTTTTTTTTGCCCTGTGGATAAGGACGGCAGAATTTCAGCGTATTCAACAGAAGATATGTGCAAATGAATTCCACGGAATTTTTTTCTTTAACTTCTTCATTAAAGATACATTCGCTGAAAGTATTGAATTTACAGGTATTACAGAAGACCAGTATTATTATTTATTTTATAAAAAATAAACCCGATCCTGTAACCATCTTTTACAATCCCTGAATCTTACCTGCTGCATTTTTGAGGATTTTGCCGGGAAAAATAAATAAAAATAATTTTTCACTTTTTGCCCGAACTGGCCATATTTTTTAGTTTTCGGGATAAACCCAGGTAAAAGCAAAGCACTGTACCTTTGTTCAAATTTCAGAATTATGCAATTTCCCTCTCCCGTTTCTTTGCAATGGATCGCCGGATTCATTAATGCAAAATCTGTTGGTAATAACAATCAGTCAGCAACCGGTATTAATGAATTACACAAAGTTGAAAAAGGTGATTTGGTTTTTGTTGACCATCCAAAATATTACAGCAAGTGTCTTAACAGCGCTGCAAGTTTTATCATCATCAATAAAGAAACAGAAGTTCCGGAAGGAAAGGCGTTATTGATCGTTGAAAATCCTTTTGAAGCGTATTGCAAAATTGTAAATCATTTTCGTCCTTTTGAGCCCTGCAACAAAATGATCAGCGAATCTGCAATCATAGGAGAAGGAACTTTTGTTTATCCTGGTTCATTTATCGGTAACCATGTTCACATTGGTAAGCATTGTATCATCCATCCAAATGCAAGTATTATGGACCATTGCATTATTGGTGATAATGTTATCATCCAGGCAGGTACTGTTATTGGAAGCGATGCTTTTTATTATAACGGTAAAAAAGACCGTGAACTATGGTATAAAAGAATGCCCAGTTGCGGTCGCGTAATTATTGAGGATGATGTTGAAATAGGAGCCGGCTGTACCATCGACAGGGGTGTAAGCCACGACAGTATAATCGGCAAAGGAACAAAGCTGGATAATATGGTACATATCGGCCATGATACCGTAACCGGTAAAAACTGTCTTATTGCCGCACAGGTTGGAATTGCCGGTGTTGTAACACTTGAAGATGGAGTAACGCTTTGGGGACAGGTTGGTGTAAGTAAAACTTTAACCATTGGCGCCAATGCAGTGATCTATGCTCAAAGTGGTGTTGGAAAAGATACGGAAGGTGGTAAAGTTTACTTTGGCAGCCCGATAGAAGATGCCAAAGAAAAAATGAAAGAACTGGTTTGGGTAAAAAGGATACCGCTACTTTGGGAAAAAGTAATGGGTAAATAAATTACTCCTGTTAATTATTTTGCAGTTCTTGTTTCTATCGCTACCAGATTTACTCCGTTTACTTTTTGTAACCTTGTATATTTAAAAGAAGATGTAGTAAGCATAATATTTTCGAGGTTAACAATTAATGGTGTCGGATATAAAATAATAATTTCCATTTTTGTTTTTTCTGCATTGAGGTATTTCCAGTTGAATTTATATTCCTGGCCATTGAAAAAATAGATGCCGGTATTGCCCGCATTAAATTTATATGAATCATTATCGAAGTTTATGGTATTTTCCTGCCCTTCCCTTTTATAATAAAACATACTGTTCCCATCAATCACCCTGCTTTCATCCATTTGCCAGGTGGTAGTTGTTAACTGATCGCCTGTTGTTGCTATAGTAACCACCGGCTCATTAACCGGTTTAACCTGTTCAATTACCGGAGTAATTATTTCTTTTGTAACTACAGGCTCTTCAAAATTTTCTTTAAAATTATAGGGTAGCATATCTGCTACTTTTTCCCAGGCCCAATAACCCGTGAAAGTGATATCATTCTGCTCATAATAATATCCGTTTCTTTCAATATCAATAGACTCCTTGGGTGAAAAAGATAAAACAGAAAGCTGGAATTTTGAAGCAGCATCTGGATTTGCTGTCAGATACAAAGCAGAGGGCTCTTCATTTTTATAAATCAAGGCAACATCTTTTTGATTGGGAAAGATATCAACAGTCTTGCTGCTGTCATCCATATCATAATTCATGGAACTATAAAAATCTTTCAGTGGCATGGCTGTTTCTTTTCCCTTGTTATCCCTTAGCAAAAACTGGATCTCAAACCCTTCATCCTTTAATTTTTTCCGGTACATGCTGCGCATAAAGTGCAGGATAGAGCCATTGTATGCTACCAGGCGGTTAGCCATCCATTTATTTTTCTGCTCATCATTTTCGGGGTTCATCTCCTGAAATAATGGATAACCTGTATACTGGCTCAGCTGGCTGTTATATTCATGCGTAAAAGAATCCAGTGTATATTTTACTACATATCCTAATGCGTTATTAACTATTTCCACCGGTTCTTCAGACAATATCTTCAATAGATTTTTTCTTCTGTAAAAAAAGAATTTTATCACATCCCTGTTCTTAATACTGCACTCCTGGCTGTTTGCTGTTTTGCCGATGAAATTCTCTAAAAAGAAATCACCATATTTTTCCCAGCCATTTTTTACCTCATAACTTGCTTTTACCACAAACTCACTCATGGATTTTTCTATTTTATTAACTTCAATAACAATTTCATTGTCTCCTGCATCGGCAGTAGTAATTCGTTTCGTTTCAGTTTGGTAACCGGTGAAAGTGATCACTAAATTATACCCGCCATTAGGAAGCCTTAAATGAAAAACCCCATCATTATCGGTTGCCGTGCCAATAGTGGTATTTTCTGCAAACACGGATGCGCCCTGTAAAGGAAGCCGGGAAGCTTTATCAATAATTTTTCCCTTAATTGAATAATTATATTGTGAAAAAGCAGACAGGGAAACAAGGCTAAACAATAAGAAGGTGATCGTATTTTTCATTTGATATTTTTTAAAACCAATTTTAAAGTTACAGGAAATCCGGATAAGGCCGAAATTACATCAATTGCTGTTAAGTTTTTGCTGAAATACAGCACAGGTATCTGTAATGCTGTCTTCAATTTTCATATAATTGAACCCAGGTAAAAACTTTTTTAATTTACTGTTATCAAAATTCACTTTGGCCAAAGCTGTTTTTACAGTTTCTTTTGTTACCAATGGATCTTTACCGGTAAATAGACTTTTTATTGCTTCAAGCCGCCACACAATTTTTGCCAGCATGGGCGTAACTTTTTTATACGGCGGTTTTTTGCCAAATGCTTTTGCCATTAAATTAAATACATCTGCATAGCTCCTGTTTTCGGCGCTGATGATAAAACGTTCAGCAGAAACATTACTGTTCATTAACTGCATCATTACTTTTACCAGATCCCTCACATCAACAAATCCTGTCGTTCCGTCAGCATACCAGGGAAACTCATTATAAACACTTTTAAATAGCTGCGATGAGCTCCCGTTCCAGTCACCAGCACCCAGAATAATAACCGGGTTTACCATTACCGCATCCAAACCCTCACCAATACCACGCCAAACCTGCATTTCTGCCAGGTATTTACTTTGCCCGTAACGGCTGTTGCTGGTTTCTTCAGTCCAGTTCATCGTTTCATCAATCGGTTTGTCTTCCCGTATTCTTCCTAATGCTGCAACTGAACTTACATGAACCAGTTTTTTTACCCCGGCGTCGAGGGCTGCATTAACTATATTAGCCGTACCCTCAATATTTACTTTATACATTTCATCCCTGCGCTTTGGATTGAATGTAACAATGGCCGCACAATGATAAACCTGCTCAATATCTTTCATAGCTTCTTCCAAACCGATAACATCAAGAATATCGCATTGAAACTGCTCAAGATTTTCGGCAGTTGAAATTTGTAACGGTGTTTTATTGAAGATAGCTTTCACATTTTTTCCATCGGCAAGTAACTGCCTGATCAATTCATTGCCAACTAAACCTGCACCGCCTGTAACCAAGATCATGTAGAATATATTTACGGTAAAGATAAAAGATATGCTGCATCCTTATCTGACTAAAGCTGTAATTGCTTTGATTCCCATATATGCCATGGCCAGTACAACAATCCAACCTGCAATGAACAACCAGTACGGATGCCGGTAATTTGCAGTGATCTGTTTTTTATAAGCTGCAAATAAAATAAGGGCCAGTGCAACCGGCAATATCAATCCATTGATGGCTCCTGCCATTACCAATACTTTTACAGGTTGTCCAACAACCAGGAAAATGATTGTTGAAAAAGCTATAAATGCAATGATAATATGCCGGAAATTTTTGCTGACAACCGGATGCAGCAGTTTAGCAAAAGTTACTGAGGTAAATGCTGAACCTATTACAGAAGTAATTGCAGCGCTCCATAAAACCAGGCCAAATATTTTGTAACCAACCTGCCCTGCGGCAGATTGGAAAACTGTAGCAGCAGGGTTTTGCGGATCTAATGTTATGCCCTGCCATACAATTCCCAATGCTGCAATAAACAAGATCATCCGCATTAAAGAAGCAATTAAAATTGCAGACACGGCACTTTTTGAAACCTGTTTGATATTTTCGGTGCCGCCAATTCCGGCATCAAGCAGGCGATGTGCACCGGCGAAACTGATGTAACCACCAACAGTACCTCCCACAATGGTGAGAATAATCGTTTCATTCACAACATCCGGAACAATTGTTTTTACAAAAGCTTCTCCCATTGGCGGACTGGATTGAAATGCAACATATAAAGTAAGAGCGATCATCACCAGGCCCAGCAGCTTAGTAAAATTATCCATGATGGCTCCGGCTTCTTTAAATAAAAAAATGCCTACTGCAAAAATGCAACTGATCAGTGCCCCGGTTTTTACATCAATTCCAAATAAAACATTTAACCCCAGCCCGGCGCCTGCAATATTGCCGATGTTGAATGCCAGTCCGCCGAGAATAATTAAGATTGATAGAAAATATCCCGAACCGGGCAATACTTTATTGGCCAGGTCCTGTGCATACATTTTACTTACACTTACAATACGCCAGATATTTAACTGGGCGCCAATATCCATCAACACAGAAATAAGTATCACAAAACCAAAACTTGCTTTTAAATCGGCAGTGAATTTGGTGGTTTGTGTTATAAAGCCCGGGCCAATGGCCGAAGTAGCCATTAAAAAAGCTGCGCCAACCAATGGCCCCGAAAATAACAGTTTAGATTTCATGCAGTTTTTGGTAAATGGATTTCGCGAATTCAACGGCATGAACTCCGTCGCCATGTATACACACTGTATCTGCCTTAACATTAATTTCTTTTCCAGTTACTGTCATCACTTTATTCTCTTTCACAAATTTCACCACCTGCTTTACCACATTATCAGTATTGATAAGTAAAGCGTTTGGTAATGCTCTTGAAGTGAGTGAGCCATCAGGCTGGTAAGTCCTGTCGGCAAATACTTCATTGGCAGTTTGCAGACCTTCTTCCTTTGCCATTGCAATCAATTGAGAGCCTGAAAGCCCGTAAAGTACCAACAAAGCATCAAATTCTTTTACAGCTTTTGCAATGGCATGTGCCATACCTGTATTCTTTGCAGCCATATTATATAAAGCGCCGTGGGGTTTAACATGGTGTAGTTTGCCCCCGGATTTTTTAACCAGCTCATTCAATATCTCCAATTGTTCGGCAACAATGTTATGAATTTGGGATAAAGACATATCAATTTCTGTTCTTCCAAAATTTTCCCTATCCAAAAAAGATGGATGTGCCCCGATGTTTACGTTGTATTGCAGGCAAAGTTCAACAACTCTTTGCATGGTTGCTGTATCACCTGCATGATAACCACAGGCAATATTGGCGGAGTTGATAAATGGCATCAGGGCTTCTTCATTACCCATGCCCTCACCCATATCGCAGTTAATATCAATCAAGGTTGAAATGTTTTTTAAAATTGAAATGGCAACCGTATTTTATTTCCTTGAGCAAGCTGTTTATCGAAATTAATTCTTCCTCAGCAACCTCCAGATCTACTACCTGGAATTTGATCTGTTGCCCTGGAATCAGTTGCGAAAATTTCGGCAGATCAGCTTTTATAACAGAAGCTATCCTTGGGTAACCACCAGTAGTTTGATGATCAGCCATCAATACTATTAAGTTCCCATCCGGTAACAATTGAATGGTTCCTGCATCTGTAGCTGAAGAAATTAATTCGATCGGTTTTTCCAGGCTTAATTTTTCGCCTGTTAACCTGTAACCCATTCTGTCGCTTTGATTACTGACGGTAAAATATTTTTTTGTAAAAATGTTCTTTGCAGCTGCATCCATCAGATTCCATTCAACAGATTTAATGCACCGGATAAGATTTAATGGCTTGTATATTTTATCCAGTTCGAATTGAGAAATATTCCATACAGGTTTTTTATCTATTCGCAAAACGGAGTTTTGAAACAATAACTCGTCTCCTTTTTGTAAAGACTTGCCGGAATGGCCTCCTGCCTGCACCTGCAAATTCGTACTATAGCTTCCCAACCAGCTTTCTGCCTGCCATCCACCTGGCACCGCGAGGTAAGCTTTTGAGCCTGATAAGGGTTTCTTAAATTTCAATACCGAATCTTTTTTTATGAAGCAGGGAGTCCATAGTGACACTGGTAAATCATCTGCAACAGCAGAAAAATCAGCACCCGTTAAACTGATCAGCGCATCTTCTAAAAACATTATTTCAGGAGCCCGATAATTTATTTCCATTACAGTTGCTGAGTCATCATTACCAACAAGATAGTTCGAAACCGATGCTGCAAACGCATCCATGGCTCCGCCTGTTCCAATACCTGCTGATCTGAAACCGGTCCGGCCCAAATCCTGCACCGTGGTCAACACACCTTGTTTGATAATTTTAATACACATTAATCTGTTCAAATTCTGTTTTGCCAATCGAAATAAATTTCACTTCATCGCCCGGTTTAAATAAACATGGAATATCTTTCTTCATATCGAAAATTTTAATAGGCGTCTGTCCAATCAATTGCCAGCCACCCGGCGATGCAAATGGATATATACCGGTTTGATCTCCGGCAATTCCAACACTGCCTGCAGGCACTTTAGTCCGGGGAGACGCAAGCCTTGGCGTTACAATTCTTTCATCCAGTTTTCCCATATAGGCAAAGCCCGGTTGAAACCCAATCATAAATACACGATATGAATTGCCGGTATGAATTTGTATAATCTCATCAATAGTAAGCTGATTGATTTTTGCAACTGTTTCCAGGTCTTCTCCTTTATAATAAACCGGGATAATGATCTCCCTTTTATTTTTTGGTTGAGATAGCTCAGGCAATTCGTCAATAATCTTTTCGGTGAGATTTTTTACAAAGCTAAAAGCCGGCTCATTGGTTTTATTATTCTCCCTGACTATTGCGGGGTTATAAAAAACCGTAAGTGATGAATATGCCGGTACGGTTTCAATAAAACCTGTAAAATTATTTTTGCTGAACGCCTGCTGCAACTGCAACGTCAAGTCATTAATATCAACATCTATGATATTACCAAATGAAACCAGCAAGGCTGTTTCATTGAGTGCTGAGATGCTATAATTTGTTAGAGGAATAAAAAAGTTTTAATCATTAAAACTAAAACTATTAATTATAAAATCACAGGATCAATTTTTAGTAAGTATAATATCCTTTTTTTGTTTTCTTTCCCAGTTCTCCCTTTGCTACTTTTTCAATCTGGACGGGTGAAGGTTTAAAACGTTCTGCTTTATTGCTGGCATCATACAAAGATTGAGAAACAGCGAGATTAACATCGTTACCAATCAGGTCCATCAATTTAAAAGGCCCCATTTTAAAACCGGAGGCTTCAAGTGTTTCATCTACATTTTCAAAACTTGCTACTCCTGTTTCAACCAGCTTCATAGCCTCAAGATAATAATGCCGGGCAACACGGTTAACAATAAAACCCGGAGCATCTTTGCACATCACCGGTGTTTTTTTCATCTGCAGGCAAAGATCATAAACTGTTTTGGCAACAGCATCATCCGTTTGATCTCCCTTAACCACTTCTACCAGTTTCATCACCTGTGCAGGATTAAAAAAGTGCATACCCACAACACGTTGCGGATTATGCACTTTCGACTGTATTTCGGAAACAGACAAAGAAGATGTATTGGAAGCAAAGATCACTTCACTGTGATTCAGTTCGGCAAGCTGGTTAAAGATGGAAACTTTGGCATCGGCTTTTTCAACAATGGCTTCAATGATGATATCGGCCAGGCAGTCGTTGGTATCGGTAACAAACCTTATCCGCTGATAAATAATTTCCTTTTCTTCAGCAGTTATTTTTTCTTTACTAACTAAATAATCAAGGCTTTTCTGAATAGCGGCTTTCGCTTTTTCTAAAACTTCTGTATTGATATCAAACAATAAAGTATAAAAGCCATTTTGAGCCGCTGTTTGTGCAATGCCACTGCCCATAGTGCCGGCACCAATGACGCAAATTGTACTGATAGATTGAGACATGAATTTTATTTGCTTAAAATTAATTAAACCATGCAGACTGACTATTTCAAAAACCTTATATTGTTTTCTCCAAAGAGATGCAGGTCATTTGTCAGATTCTAAGGCATGAAATTTTTCAGCTTTCGCAATTTAGATTATTCCAGAATTATACGTGCAACTGCAACTTTTGACTTCCCCAGAACTCTATCCTGTTTACCAACCATATAAAACTCCCGGCCTAATAACCTCCCAAAACGAGGCATCGCCGTAGGAACACCCTTTGCTTTATTATCAAATAAAATTGTTCTTGTGCAGGTACCGTCATTGATATCATAGCTTATAGCATAACAAAGCGTGTGCCCTAAATACGAAACTCTCCGGGGTTTTTGGCCAAGACCGGTGATTTGAGCATTTACATCATAATCATTTACGATCATCAATATCCGTCCATTACTAATACAGGTTCCAATGCTTGAATAATAAGGCCTGTTATTCCAACCCGTACTTGTAAAATATGCTGAGGTGATATCACGCCCTGCTAATTCAGTAGTAGAACTTGACGAAGTTTCAATCACTTCATGTTGAAATTTTGGAAGAATTTTCAACCATTTGATATCACAGTTTTCACCAACTTTAAAAACCATTACCTCATCACAATCGAAAGCTTTGTAACGATTAGTGCTGGAAGAATAACCGCCCATACTACTCCGTTGAGAAGAAGTAGTGCGGGAATAGTCATAACTATTAAATCTTTCTGCAATTACCACTAACCCATTGTCTGCTGTATATATGAAATTCCGAAAAAGCATTGTTCTTGAAATACCTAAACCGGCCCCCGGCGGCGCTTTTATTGAATCATTCCCGTTGTCCACGCTATCTTCAACCCCACTAATTTCCGCATTGATCTCACGACTGTATGAACCAAGCACTTCACCGGTAACAGGATCAATCCTGGCGGTCATAATTCCTTTTATACTAGCACCCAAAACATCAATATAAAATGCAGTAAGAGCCAATTGTGCCGGCGACTGCTGCACAACTTTTAACATAAGGGGTATTTTATTTTTTTCTTCAGCATGGATATCTTTAATCAATTTTCCATCTGAGGAATAAAGCCTTAAACTGTATCCCTTAAACTTGCGGCCTTTATTTTTTGCATTCTCCAATTCATACTGGCTGGCAGTTACCAACACAGTATTACTCTGTGTGAACAGGACATCTTCCAGCACAAATGTTCTTGGACTGAATTCATTTTTAATGTTCACCGGTTTTTTTGAAGCAGCAACAAGGTTTTCGTCGAACTGCCAGACCTCATAATTGTTCTTGGAATTTCCCTCCCTGGTACTCACCAGCAACATTTTACTACTGTCAAAATTGTAATTCAACTGAAAGTCAAGATCGTCACCCCTTTCCTCTTTTTCCCAGGCAGCAATTTCTTTCCATTCACTTATTCGCTTGCCATTATTTTTATCCAATTCTAAACTATAAAGTTTGAGCATTCCATCCCTTCTTACATAATCAGTTGCAAATAGGTAAAGTCTGTTTTTCAAAAACATGATACGCTCAAATTCTTTACCGCGTAATTCCCCATTAAAATCATTCGTGTAAATCCTGTTGAGATCTTTGTCACATTTAATTAGCGTAGCCGACTCCCGTGTAGCACTCAACAGGCTCAGTCTTTTAACAACTAAATGCGCTTCTTTGATATAGATACCAGAGTTATCAGTATATATAATTTCAAGATCGCCGCTTTTCTTATCAAACTTAAATTCATTTCCCCATTTCACCTGATAGGCCTGTGAGAAAAGATTTTGAGAAAAGACGGTAATCAGGATTACAAATGACAGTCTATACATAAAGCAGGAATAATATGTTTGTAATTGGTTCAAACGGCTAAGATATTTTTTTAAACCGCACTTGTAAACTGTTTCAAAAACCTTACATCATTCTCACTAAACAGGCGCAGGTCTTTTATCTGGTATTTAAGCATGGTTATTCTTTCGATACCCATACCAAAGGCAAAGCCTGTATACTTATTACTGTCGATACCGCAGTTGTCTAAAACGTTTGGATGCACCATGCCGCAACCTAAGATCTCAACCCATCCCGTTTTTTTACAAACACTGCAACCTTCGCCTCCACATATCAGGCAACTGATATCCATCTCGGCACTGGGCTCAGTAAACGGAAAATAACTGGGACGGAACCGAACCTTCACATCTTTACCAAACATTTCCTGTACAAAAAAGTAAAGTGTTTGCTTCAGGTCGGCAAAGGAAACATTTTCGGCAATGTATAAACCTTCTACCTGGTGAAAAAAACAATGCGCCCTTGCACTGATGGTTTCATTCCTGTACACACGACCCGGGCAAATGATGCGGATGGGTAAATTTCCTTTCTGCATTTCACGTACCTGTACACTTGATGTATGTGTTCGTAAAAGCCAATCAGGATTTTGTGAGATATAAAATGTGTCCTGCATATCCCGTGCAGGATGATTCTCCGGCAAATTAAGCGCCGTAAAATTATGGAAGTCGTCTTCAATCTCCGGCCCTTCGGCCACAGCAAAACCTAGTCTTTGAAAAATGGAAACAATCCTGTTTTTTACTAAACTGATTGGATGACGGCTTCCTAAAGGCATGGGGTCTCCGGGTAAACTAAGGTCTATTTCGTTGGCTGCAGTTTGTTGGCCGTTTCCCGATTGCGATTTTAGTTCTTCATACTTTGCCTCAGTAAAAAGTTTAAACTCATTAAGCAGCTTACCGGCTGTCTTTTTATTTTCAGTAGCCACATTTTTCATTTCACCCATGATGGCCTTTACCAGTCCCTTTGTACCCAGGTATTTAATGCGGAATATTTCTGCATCAACTTCATTAAAGGCAGTTATTTCTGCTTTATACTGCTCTATCTGCTGTAGCAATTTTTCCATGCCGCAAAGATAAGGAACTTGCCGGTTGAAGGTTTAAAACCTTTGTTCTGTCTGGTTTTGGCTTTATGCAATATTTAACAACAGAAATTTTGAAACGGACCGGCCGCACTATTATCTTCATATCTCACAATTTATACCCCCTCTTTTATGGACCCCGACTCAGCCGTACCCTGCTTTGGTTACAAACAAACCGAACAGGCAGCTTCGCAACTTTTAAAAACAACTTTTATGACGGTTGTTTTTTCAGCCTGCCAGAATCTAAAAACCGAAACAACAGTTACTGCAGCCGCTATCGATTTCTCTAAACCAGATACAACAGTGGCTATCGTTAAACTAACTGATGCACCCAAAAAGAAAAAGAAAACCATTTACCTTACGTTTGATGACGGGCCTAATAAAGGAACCAAAAACATGATGCATATTGTACAGGAAGAAGAAGTGCCAGTTACTTTATTCGTTGTGGGTGAACATGTTTATGGCAGTAAGGAACAAACCGCCATTTTTGACAGTCTTGTTAATTGCAGGCTTTTTGAAATTGCCAATCACAGTTTTACCCATGCCTTCAACAATAAATATGTAAAATTTTACCAGGTGCCCGACAGTGCTTTAAAAGATTTTAAACGTTGTGCCGACAGTCTTAATCTAACAGCCAATATCATCCGTACACCTGGAAGAAATATCTGGCGTACGGAAATGATCAGGAGTACAGACCTGAAATCCACGATTGCAGCGGCTGACTCTCTTTTTGCAAATGGGTTTATTGAAGTAGGCTGGGACCTGGAATGGCATTATGATAATAAACTTAAACTGAAAAACAACAGTGATGAAATGATGATTCAGGTTGACAGCATGTTTACGAATGCGAAAACTAAAACACTGGATCACCTTGTTTTACTGGCACACGACCAGGTGTATGATGACTCCTGCGATTCAACCGAGCTGCGGCAGTTTATCATAAAGTTAAAAGCAAAAAATGAGTATAATTTTGAGCAGGTGAGCCGGTATCCCGGCTTAAAAAATTAACGTGTTCGTTTTAAGAAAAGGCTTAATTTTATCCTCTAAATTTTTATAACTATGGCTTTATTTAAATCAGGTAATCCTGCTTTATCTGAAAACAGATTTAAGGATACCGTACTCGACCAGGTAGTATCACAGGATAATGTAATGACCGTAAATGGTACATTACAAAAATTCGGTTTTTTGTTTTTACTGGTAATGGGCTCAGCATTTTATGCCTGGAAAGAATTTGCAGGCGGCGGCAATGTTCAGATGCTGATATATGTTGGCGCATTTGGCGGATTGGGAGTTGCTTTGGTATTAATATTTAAAAAAGAATGGGCTCCTTATCTTGCTCCTGCTTATGCATTGCTTGAAGGGCTGTTTGTAGGTGCAATCTCTGCTATATACAATTCTGCTTTTGCCGAGCAGGCTCCCAATATTATAATGAATGCAGTAGGCCTCACTTTTGGCACGGCTGTAGCCATGTACCTGTTGTATAGTTTTAAAATTATTAAAGCAACAGAAAAATTTAAATCGATCATTATTACAGCAACTGCGGGCATTGCCATTTTTTATGTCATCACCTGGATACTCAGTTTTTTTGGCATAAGACTACCTTTTTTACATGAAGGCAGTCTATTAGGTATCGGCTTCTCACTTTTTGTAGTAGCCATTGCTGCGCTGAATTTGATCTTAGATTTTGATATGATTGAAAAAGGATCGGAGCTTGGAGCGCCAAAATATATGGAATGGTATGGTGCTTTTGGTTTATTGGTAACCATAGTTTGGTTATACCTGGAGATTCTTCGCCTGTTATCCAAAATCAGTAAGCGATAATTAAGCATTCAATTATAATAAAAAAGCCGTTCAAACATTGAACGGCTTTTTTATTATAATGTTCCCAGCAACTCTTTTACTTTTCCGGCAATAAAATCTCTTACCCTGTTAAATTCTTCAGGCTCCATATATTTTGGATCGGGTATCTGCCAGTCGATAAATTGCTTAGCCGGCATCCAGGGGCAGGCGTCACCACAGCCCATTGTTACTACAGCATCAAAAGGAGCAAATGCTTTTACTTCATCCAGGCTTTTACTATCGTGTGTGCTCAGATCATATCCTAGTTCTTTCATCGCAGCAATGGCCTTTGGGTTAATGATACCACTCGGCCTGCTGCCGGCACTATATGCTTCAACATTTTCTTGCCCCAGCATTTTTGCAAATGCCTGGCTCATTTGAGAGCGGTTACTGTTTTCGATGCAGACAAAAAGCAGTTTCTTTTTCATATTAATATCAATTATAAAAACCTCCTTTGCTGCCATTGCTTTCTGTTCTGATAAATTTTCCAGAGATCAGCAGCAGTCAGGCTCCGGTTTGTAATCGTACTCTTTTCTGTAAGCAGCGATCGTATATTTACTTCCACCGGTCTCTTCAGGTCAATTGTAACTTTATCCATATAGTTAACACAATACCCGGTTGCCGAAAGGTAGTTCTTTGCAGACTTAATGAGTGAAGACCAGTCATTACAGATACCTTCTTCGGCATATTTGTCAAGCGTTGTATTGATGATGCTGTTGAGCACATCTATCTGCTCTTGCTTGATGGCCAGAGCTTGTTCAAGTTGCCCGCAGTTTTCAAAAATCTGAAGGCCTTCAATACCTATAACCCTTTCTCCGTTCAGCCACAGGTAGTTTATTTTGTTTTCGTTTAGCTCAACCTTTACATCAGTTGAATTTAATATTTCTGTTGTCATTTTGATTTTTTTAAATTGATTTAAGATTATGGATGACAACTTTTAAAAGCTGTCATCCATAAGTTTTAGTTAGCAGCAACCCCAACCTTGCCTACCGGCAGGCAGGTCGATCAGGCCGCAACATCCGCTGTAGGCTGAGCAACAGCTGGTATCCTTTTGTTTTGTATTCATGGCTTTACTTTTTATGGTGAGAAAATAATTTTAACAACATCCGCTTCCCGGTTCGCAACAGTTACTGTCGTCTTTTGCAGGTTTATCAGCATACACCGTAATACTTGTTATTTTGGTACCGCCTTCTTTATACGCTGCAATTTCTTCTTCGGATAAATAATTTTTTAAAATATCATCCGGTATTTTAATTTCTTTTTCCTTTTGCAGGATTATATTTTTGAAACCGGCATCTTTTATCATTTCCAGGTACACTTCTTTTTGTATTGCACCGCTTACACAGCCGGCATACAATTCCGCCACTTCCTTCCATTTTGCTGGCAGATTCCCTTCAAGCACAATATCAGAAATAGAAAAGTGGGCACCGGGTTTTAACACCCTGAAAATTTCGCTGATCACTTTATGTTTGTTAGGTACCAGGTTCAATACACAGTTGCTTACAATCACATCAGCATAATTTGATGTTACGGGCATATCATCAATATCGCCCAATCTGAACTCAACGTTATTAAAGTTCAGTTTTTCGGCATTGGCCCTGGCTTTGTTGATCATGGCTTCAGTAAAATCAATCCCTAACACTTTTCCGTTTTCACCAACAATCTTTCGGGCAATAAAAGCATCATTACCGGCACCACTTCCCAGGTCAATTACAGTGTCGTCTTTTTTAATTTTTGCAAATTCGGTTGGCAGTCCGCAACCCAGACCAAGGTCAGCATCAGGATTATAGCCTTCCAGTTTTGTATAATCATCACTCATGATGTTATACACTTCATCACCGCAACAGGCGGATGTAGCACCGCAGCAGGATGTCTCGTTCTGGTCCTTTGCCTGCTCCGCTATAGCTGCGTACTTTTCTTTTACAAGATCTTTAATTTGTGTTTCGTTGTTCATGGCTTTAGTTTTTGGCCTCAATCCAACCTCTCTACAAAGGAGAGGGAACTGGATTTTGGCAGTTTATAAGTTAAATGTTTACTTTTTTATTCAATCCCTTTCGTTTTAATTTCCCGGATTTCACTCTCCGCCATTTGGCGGAAGGATAGGTGGGGCCTAGCAACAAGCTTTTTCATTCTGCACTTTAAGTTTATTAAACAGGAAACTGAATTCGCCCATAAATTTTTCAAAGGCCTTCCAGTTAATGCAATAACAGCTGCGTGGGCCATCTACATTACCATCAATCAGTCCAGCGTTCTTCAATTCTTTCAGGTGTTGGCTTACGGTACTTTGTGCCAACGGTAAAATATCCACAATCTCGCCGCAGATACATTCATTACGCTGCGCCAGCAATTTTAATATAGCAATACGGGCAGGATGTGCCATTGCTTTGGCGAAAGCGGCCAGGTCCTGTTCTTTTTGAGTGAATGCTTCTTTTTTGTGAATTGCCATTGTTTTATTTTATATCGCAAATATACGATTAAAGAAATTGTATTTCCAAATCTTTTTTTGAAATAGTCTTGAAAAACGTCTTTTAGCTGACAATTTCCAGCAGAGAAAAGGAACTTTACAGCCGGATATTTTTCTTAGGGAGAATTTTTATTTAAAGTATTCGTTAAACTTATTGGATAATTTAGAATCAAAGCTTAGTCCGTTTTATTTAAATCACCAAAATACCTATCATGAAAAAATTATCAATTCTAACCATGATGCTGGCGACATTCCTGTCATATGGCAGCACTGCATCTGCAATTGACGCTGATTCCACGGGACTACCAGGAGACCATTTCAGCTTACAGGGAGCAATTGAAATGTTTAAAAAAGCCGGTTCGCCGGAAGAATTTGAGAAACTCATCAACACACAGTCGAACAATGTAAATAATCTTGACCTGAATGGTGATGGCGAGATCGATTATGTGAAAGTGATAGACAAGACAGAAAAAGATGTACATGTATTTGTATTACAGGTAGCTGTTTCAGAAAATGAAAATCAGGACATTGCAGTTCTGGAACTGGAAAAAACCGGAGATGCGACTGCAGTTATGCAGATCATTGGTGACGAAGATATTTATGGGGAAGAGGTTATTGTTGAAGCATCGGATGGCAGTAACGACAATGAAGATGATGATAATAAAAAAATGAACGGGCCCGCTTTCAATGAAAATTATTTTCCTGCTGTTATTGTAAATGTATGGATGTGGCCATCAGTCCGGTTTGTTTACAGGCCAGCTTATATTCCCTGGGCTTCGCCATGGCGCTGGAGACATTATCCCACATGGTGGCGTCCGTGGAGACCGGCAGCATGGCATGTGTTTCATCCTTTGACAGTACGCTATCATCCATTCTGCAGGGTTACCCGTACACACCGCATTGTGGTGGCCCGTCGTGTTTACACACCATACCGTTCTACATCAGTTATTGTACGAACAAGGCATGCCAGCGCTGTAAAAAATTACCGGGTTACCCGAACCACAAAAACAGTAACAGGCCCAAGAGGAAAAAAAGTAAAAGTTACAAAAACAAAAGTACGGAAGGGAAGAAGAGGATAGATAAAAATTGTTATAACTATTAATAAAAAAAGTCAGGCAGGTTACCTGACTTTTTTTAAACTCTATAGAAAATTTATTCTTTTCCATCTAACAAATTACCCAAACCTCCCAAAATACTTCCTTCTTCTTTACGTTTGTAAGTTCCGTATTGCATGATGCGGCCCGCCAGGCGGCTGATAGGCAGCGATTGTAACCATACTTTACCAGGGCCCTGCATTTTTGCAAAGAATAATCCTTCGCCACCAAACATCCAGTTTTTAATACCCCGCACAAATTCAATATCAAAATCAACACCAGCTGTATAAGCTACCACACAACCTGTATCAACTTTCAAAATTTCACCGGGCTGCAATGTTTTTTCAACTACATAACCACCAGCATGTGCAAAAGCCATCCCGTCGCCTTCCAGTTTTTCCATAATAAAACCTTCGCCGCCAAAAATACCGGTGCCCAGCCTTTTCTGAAATTCAATACCAATGCTTACGCCTTTTGCTGCGCACAGGAATGCATCTTTCTGTGCAATGATCTTTCCGCCCAGTTGTGAAAGATCAAAGGGAATAATTTTACCGGTATAAGGTGCTGCAAAACTTACCCGTTTTTTTCCCTGCCCTACATTGGTGAAGGCGGTCATAAATAAACTCTCTCCTACCAGCAGTCTTTTGCCGGCACTGAAAAGTTTACCCAATATTCCCGACTGTTGCTGCTGGCTTCCGTCGCCAAAAATGGTATTCATCTCAATACCGTTGTCCATCATCATGAATGCGCCGCTCTCGGCAATGGCTGTTTCGCTGGGGTCCAGCTCAATTTCAACAAACTGAAGCTCTTCCCCATAAATTTTGTAATCAATTTCGTGATCTTGTATCATGGCTGATAATTTTTAGTGAAGTTAATATCAATTGGAAAAAAGAAAGCATAAAATTATGATGAATGGAAAAAAGAAAGCCGTTCATTTGAAATGAACAGCTTCTCATGAAATTTAATAAAATATTATCCCTGGTACTCCGGTAACAGACTATCAGTATCGTTATCATTCTTCTTTGTTTCCTTCAGCAAACCATTCCAGACTCTTTTTCCCTGTATCCTTTTTACCAGATACATGATTCCTACAAAAAGGAAAAACAAAGGACCGGTAAATCCAAGCAGCGCTACATATCTTGTTCCGTAAAAACGCTCCATTGGCCTTCTCAATCTTTCCGCAATAACGTACATACTTGGTACCATGATGAGGGTGAGGAAGAAAGCGAAGATTAATCCGAAGATGATCGTCCAGCTTAATGGTCCCCAGAACACCACACTGTCTCCGCCAAAGAAAATATGCGGATTCAGGGTTTTAAAGAAAGATTCAAAATTAATATTGAAACCTACTGCCAGCGGCAATAAACCCAGCATGGTTGCCAGTGCCGTTAACAGTACCGGAATGATACGTATCTTACCGGCCTGTATAGCCGCTTCTCTTGTCTTAACGCCTCTGCCACGCAACTCATCAGTAAACTCTATCAATAATATTCCGTTTTTAATAACAATGCCTGCCAGGCCAATTACACCAACCAGCACCATGATGGTGGCAATGGTCATACCTGTAAATGCATAGCCCAGTAAAACACCAATTACCGAAAAGAATATTTCTGTTATTACGATGAACGGTTTGCTCATACTGTTGAACTGCAGCACCAGTATCAGGAAGATCAACCCCATGGCAATAAAGAAAGCCTTGCCTAAAAAAGCATTTGTTTCAGCCTCCTGTTCACCCTGCCCTGTTTGTTTAATGGTTACATCTGCAGGAATGCGGTTTTTAGATTTAAAGTCGGCGATCTTAATGGCCAGTTCCTCATTTACCTTTCCTGTAAGTGTAGGATCAAGTACATTGGATTGCAACTGAATTGTACGTTTTACATTCTTACGTGCAATAGCACCTGATGCGTTAGTCAATTCGATGGATGCAACCGCACTCACCGGAACCGATTTTATCTGCATGGTATTCATATCCATAAAAGTGATCCGCATGTTCAGCACATCAGTCATATTTTTACGCTGCAGATCTG
>Ga0138256_10001324_pt1 | contig 26721 bp, 21 predicted proteins | sample KNB2016incub_MG_FD_105486 | JGI IMG/M metagenome (GOLD analysis project Ga0138256, IMG submission 105486) | Active sludge microbial communities from wastewater in Klosterneuburg, Austria - KNB2014incub_MG | ecosystem: Engineered > WWTP > Activated sludge > Unclassified | place: Austria...
ATTAGTGACACTCCATTTTCTTTCCACCAGTTATTTTCTTTTAATTCGGTTAGCTTAATAACGCCGATTAAATATTTTCTATCTGCTTGTGCATGCCATTCTTCAATCCACTCAAATTTTTCTTTTGGAATAAGTGTAAGGTCATCAAAGCTTACATATACTTTTAGAAAAATATCATTACTTAATTCATGCGGTTGATGGTGGTATAATTTTTTGTATTCGTATTTGTATTCATAACGTAATGCAGAAATATCGCTCAGCACAGCAGATGCGGTAGGAAAACTTCCGGCACCTTTGCCATAAAAAAATTGTTTGTCTGCAAATCCACTTTCGATAACAACGCCGTTATATTCATTTTTAACAAAGGCAAGATGATCGTCCTGGTTTACAAATTGAGGGAGCACAAATGCTGCAACTTTGCCATTGTTTAATTTCTTTGCCTGAGCAACCAATTTTATTTCCTGTTTTTTCTCCTTTGCAACTGTAGCATCTGATGAATGGATATTCTGTATCCCATTAAATAAGATGGAATCTGGACTTGGTACTATACCGTAGGCATGAGTTAGAAGAAATGTCCATTTATTAACTGCGTCGAATCCTTCTACGTCAAGAATAGGATTGCTTTCTGCAAAACCTAATTGCTGAGCCAGGAGTAAAGCTTGTTTGAAATCCAAGCCTTCATCAATTATTTTGGTAAGGATGAAATTGGTAGAGCCATTTACAATTGCTTTTATGGAATGTAAAAGGTCATTATCATAATATTCTTCCAGATTGCGAATAACAGGAATAGAAGCACAGGCTGCTGATTCGTACAAGAATGATTTGCCGGTTTGTTGCTGTAACTCCAGTAATGCTGGTAAATGTTCAGCTATCATTTTTTTACTGGCACTTACCACATCCTTTCCATTTTTTAATGCAATGGTTACAATTTCAAAAGCTGCATCTGCATCATCAATTACTTCTACAATTACATTGATGTCACGGTCGTTGAGTAATTCATCTTTGTCCGTTGTAAATAATGCTGCTGGAGCATTTCTATTTTTCCCGGAATTCTTGATACAAACTTTTTTGATGCTTGCATTCAGTGATGGTGTTTGTTGTAAAACTTTGTACAATCCTTCGCCCACTACACCAAATCCAAAAAGACCTATTGTTAATTGTTTATGCGTTCCCATGTTATTGATTCACTATTTTTAAGTGAGATGATTTTTTGTTGTTAATAAATTCTTTTAAAGCCGCTTCTATTTTTTCATACTCCAGTAAAAAACCATCATGGCCAAACTCACTGGCAATTGTCAGTAATTGTGCACCTGGAATTGTTTGATGTAAAAATTCCTGCTCTGCTATTGGATAAAGCACATCAGATGTAATGCCAATCACTAATGTTTTTGCAGTGATGAGCTTTAAAGCCTCAGCCACACTTTTACGATTACGTCCCACATCATGGCTGTCCATACTTTGTGTAAGCCTGTAATAACACAATGCATTAAACCGCTTTGTGAGTTTTAAACCCTGATACCGCTGGTAATTGTCGGCTGCATAAGTTGCTTCGTTACTGAGTGGTACAAATGCTTTATCTCTTCTTTGTGTAATGGCATAACCATTATAATGACGATAGGAGAGCATCGCAATTGATCTTGCAGCAGCAAGCCCTTTTTGCCCAGCATCATTAGTTTTCTTTAACCATGTATTGTCAGCTTCTATTGCCATGCGTTGCGATGCATTGAAGGCAATTCCCCAAGGAGATAAAATGGCATTGGTAGCAATAGGAACAATATGTTCGAATAAGTTAGGTTCTTCTATTGCCCATTCAAGCAATTGCATGCCACCGGTGCTGCCACCAAGACCAATAAATATTTTGCTTATGCCCAACTCATTTTTTAAATGCTGGTAGCTTCTTACTATGTCTCGTATACTGAAAACAGGGAAACTGTTATAATAAGTTTCATTTGTTTCCGGATTCTTACTTAATGGGGAAATGCTGCCGTATGGACTGCCAGGTTTATTTACGCAGATGATAAAATACTTTGCAGGATCAAAATATTTTCCTTCGCCAACAAGACCGGGCCACCATTCAACAGGATTACTATTTGCAGTGAGTGCATGAAAAATCCAGACAACATTATCTTTTGCCGCATTCAGTTTGCCATGCGTAGTATAAGCCAAGTGAAAACCCGGAAGGGTTTCACCTGACTCTAATGTGAATGTTTCTTTATAATTAAAAGTGTTTGTCAACTGTATTCATTGATGATCAGGGAACAGAACCACAAACGGAGCGACGCAACTTTTGCTCAATCAGGGAACTGAAGCTGGGTTAATAATTAATTGACTAATTCATTGGCAAATACAGCGGCGAATGCTTGTTCGAAATCTGCTTTTATATCTTCGATATACTCAATACCAACACTGATGCGAACCTGATTAGGTTCTACTCCAGCAGCTTTTTGTTCCGCTTCGTTTAATTGCTCATGGGTGGTGGAAGCCGGATGAATAGCCAGTGATTTTGCATCGCCAACATTTGCCAAATGACTTACCAGTTTCAATGAGTCAATAAACTTGCTTGCATTTTCTTTTGTTCCCTTTACACCGAAGTTGAGCACACCGCCAAAGCCGTTGGTCAAATATTTTTTTGCTAATTCATTATATGGGCTACTTTTTAATCCCGGGTATTGTACAAACTCAACTGAAGGATGTTGTTCCAACCATTCTGCTAATGCTAACGCATTTTCAACATGGCGTTGTACACGGAGGCTTAATGTTTCCAAACCTTGTAGTAGTAAAAATGAATTGAATGGACTTTGTGATGCACCAAAATCTCTAAGTCCTTCTACTCTTGCACGGATGGCAAAAGCGATATTTGGTAAGCCCAATGGATTTCCTTCGCCAAATATTTCCCAGAACTTAAGTCCATGATAACCTTCGGATGGCTCAGTGAACTGCGGGAATTTTCCATTGCCCCAATTATAATTTCCACCATCAACAATAACACCGCCGATGCTAGTGCCATGTCCGCCAATCCATTTGGTAGCAGATTCAACAACGATGTTAGCCCCATGCTCCAACGGACGAAATAAATATCCGCCTGCACCAAATGTATTGTCAACGATTAGTGGTAAATCATATTCTTTGGCGAGGTCGGCAAATTTTTTAAAATCAGGAATGTTCAATTTTGGATTACCGATTGTTTCCAGATAAAATGCCTTTGTGTTTTTGTCAATATGTTTTACAAAGCTTTCTGCATCGTCGCCATCGGCAAAGCGGACTTCGATTCCTAATCTTTTAAAAGCTACTTTGAATTGATTATAAGTGCCACCATAGAGATAGGTAGAAGTGATGAAATTATCTCCGGCTTGCAAAATATTATTGAGTGCAAGGAACTGTGCTGACTGTCCGGAACTTGTAGCTAAGGCCGCAACACCACCTTCCAATGCAGCAATACGTTGTTCAAAAACATCCGTTGTCGGATTCATAATCCGGGTATAGATATTTCCGAATTCTTTTAATCCAAAAAGGTTGGCTGCATGGGCGGCATTGTTAAAAGCATAGGAAGTGGTTTGATAAATAGGAACCGCTCTTGATTTTGTTGTTGGATCAATTTGCTGACCAGCATGAAGCTGTAATGTGTCGAAATGAAGATTGTTGCTCATCTTTTTTGATTTTTAGTTTGATGAAAAATTGTTTAAACAGTTACATCAATTATCAAAAAAGACTATCGGGAAGAGCTTCGTTTAAAACGAAAAAAGCTCACCCGATAAATCAGATGAGCTTTTAATATGTTGTTGAAGATATTTAGAAGCGTTAATCTGACTTATCGTTCCCTCGTTTACAACGAGAGATGGAATTGGCACCTTTCTCTAATCAAATTAGAGTAGGTTGTCAAGGCTTCATCGGGCCATTACCCTCTGCCTTTCTTGATAAGTATGTATAAAGAACTTGAACAAAGATAGTGGACTACAATTCTATTTTCCAAATTTAAAATGAGAATACTTTGCAAACATTCGTTTGTTTATTAGCTGAAAGCCTTTACAGTAAAAGGTTCAAGGCTTGTAATTTTTTTGCAACCAATCACTTTGTGAATGTGCAGTTTGTTCAAAAACAACATTTTTCTCAATCTTTTTTTGAGCTTTCTTTATGGAAGAACTGACCATACTATGTTCAATTGCTTCATTTTCTTTCATGCCAAGTTTTTGCACTAAGTCAATTATCCTGTCTGCACCAAAATGTTTGTAAAGTGGTTCATCTAATGCAGAATATACTTTTACTACATCTAGATTTAGTTTCTTGTAGTAATCCTGCTCTTTATTTTCTAATGGAAAATGCTCTGCAAAAATTGGAATTTTGGCTGACAACTGTTGCGAAGTTGCTTGACGAGTAAGTAGCAGTATATTCTCTTCAGTCGTTGCGGCTGAAAAGAATGTAGCAGCTTCACTTAAAGAATCATCAAACCAGAAAAGATAAACTATGGATTTATCTTTTTTCCATTCTTCAATCATTGCCTGGTACTTAGCTGCTGTTGAAATAAAAACAGTATCAGTAACTTTTGCGCCTTCTTGCTTTTTCTTGAATAAGTTGAACATTGGTTTTAAATTTTAGCAATATTACAAAGAAAGAGGCTGCATTTTACTGCAACCTCTTTACACATTCTAAATGAACCACCACCTTGAATGTTTTTAATTCATCACTGTTTCTTCTACTACTACAATTTTTGTCCCTGTGTATATCCAGGGTTTCGTTACCGTTGTTTTTTTCGCTTTTGAATTTTTTGATACGGTGGCTGCTGGCTCTTCCTCCGACATCATAAACGCAGTTGAAGGATCTGTAGTATTATATTCTTTTCCAATACAAATGCTTAGTGTGTTTGTTTCTTTATCAAATATCAAAGTTCCTTCTGCCACATCTTTTCCTTCTTCAGTTTTTTGAGCTGGAATTTTATAGGTAGCAGGTGATTTACGTAACATGGCTTTTACTCTTCCTTGTGGTAAACCTTCAATCCATACTAGCCCTTTGTTATTGGGGTCGATTGTAATTGAAAGTTTTGCTGCCTCTTCATTTGTAGCTGATTCATATTCACCAAGTGCGGGAAAAATATCAGAAATGGTTTGCGCAGGCTTTACTTCAACATATTTGTCTTTGAATTGTGCCATTATTGAATCTACAGTAGGATTTTTCTTTGCATCCCAATTTTCTTGCGTCGTAGTTTCTTTTACGGGAGTTTCTTGTGCTGAGGTTGTAATCGCTAAGCCGGAAAATAATGCAATTGCCCCTGCTATTAAAAAGGTCTTTTTCATGAATAATTAATTTTAAATGATTTATTTAATTTCATCGCTACACTCAAAATATTGTGCCAGAATAAAATTTTGTGGATAACTCTCAAAATTTAATTTGAATTCTTTTATTGAAATGAATAAAAATATGCTGCAACAATTTCAGTTATAGCTTGTTTATAAAGGGGTTAACAACAAAATTTTGGAATTATCCGAAATAGTATCTTCGTTCAATAAGTATGGCAAAGAAAGCAAGTAAAAAAAAGGAAGTACCCGAAATTCAGGATTCAGATACTATTGAAGTGTATGGAGCAAGGGTTCATAATTTGAAAAATATTGATATTTCAATTCCAAAAAATAAATTGGTAGTTATTACCGGAATAAGTGGTAGTGGAAAATCTTCCTTGGCATTTGATACTATTTATTCTGAAGGCCAGCGACGATATATGGAAACCTTTGGTGCTTATGCCCGCCAGTTTATTGGAGATATGGAACGACCGGATGTAGATAAGATAACCGGTCTTTCGCCTGTAATTTCTATTGAACAGAAAACCACCAATAAAAACCCTCGTTCAACTGTTGGCACTGTAACAGAGATATATGATTTTTTGCGATTGTTGTTTGCAAGAATTGGCGATGCTTATTCTTATAATACGAATAAGAAAATGGTAAAGTGGAGTGAAGAAGAAATAGTGGAGAATATCTTTAAAAAATATCATGGAAGAAAAATAGCTCTGTTGGCTCCATTAGTAAGAGGAAGAAAGGGACATTATAGGGAGTTATTTGAAGATGTAAGGAAAAAAGGGTTCTTAAAAGTAAGAATTGATGGAGAGGTAAAAGATATTACTTCTAAAATGCAGGTTGATCGATATGTTATTCATGATATTGAATTAGTGGTGGACAGACTACAGGTTACGGATGATTTAAAAGCAAGGCTTAGCCAAAGTGTGCAGCAAACATTGAAACTTGGAAAAGATCTAATGTTTTTGTTGATTGATGATAAAATATTTGTGCAGTATTCTAAAATGTTGATGTGTGAGGATACAGGAATAAGTTATGAAGAGCCATCGCCAAATGCTTTCTCTTTTAATTCTCCATATGGTGCTTGCCCGGTTTGTAAAGGCTTGGGTAATATTTATACCATTGATATGAATGAAGTGCTGCCTGACAAAACATTAACCGTAAAGGAAGGAGGTATTGCACCATTGGGAGAAGAACGGAATGCCAGTGTATATCAGCAGGTGAAGGAATTTGCTAGCAAGAAAAAAATAAAATTGGACAAGCCTTTAGATCAACTAACGCCGGCACAATTAGATTTGCTTTTATACGGCGATAAAGAAATAAATTCTTCGCTTGATGTAGATGTGGATGATGAAACAGTGCCAAATGAATATACTGGAAGTTTTGAAGGAGTTATTCCAATGCTTAAAAGATGGTTTGCCTCTTCATATAGCACAGAAGCATTGCGGGAATGGGTGCAACAGTTTATGAGTTTAAAACCCTGCACTTCTTGTGAAGGGGCAAGATTAAAAAAAGAAAGTCTTTGGTTTAAAGTAAATGGGAGAAATATTGCGGAGCTAAGTAATATGAATCTTGACAACCTGGCTGCCTGGTTTGATGGAATTGAATTAATGCTGGAGAATAAGCAGAAAGCAATTGCAAAAGATGTATTGAAAGAAATACGAGAACGGTTACAGTTTTTATTGGATGTTGGGTTAACTTATCTTACTTTATATCGACCTTCTAAAAGCCTTAGTGGTGGCGAATCGCAGCGTATACGTTTGGCAACGCAGATAGGCTCTCAACTGCAAGGCATCACTTACATTTTAGATGAGCCGTCTATTGGTTTGCATCAAAGAGACAATCATAGATTGATAGAAGCATTAAAAAATCTGAGAGATATTGGCAATAGTGTTTTAGTAGTAGAGCATGACAAAGACATCATGCTGGCAGCAGATCATTTAATTGATATTGGGCCTAAAGCAGGATATCATGGTGGAAAAATAGTTGCGCAAGGTAAACCTCAGGATATGTTGAAGCTAAATACATTAACATCCGGTTATTTGAATGGACATCATAAAATTGCAGTGCCAAAAGAAAGGAGAGAAGGCAACGGTAAATTTCTCGAGTTGAAAGGTGCTAAAGGAAACAACCTGCAAAATGTAGAAGCAAAATTTCCGTTGGGGAAATTTATTTGTGTTACCGGTGTAAGTGGCAGCGGCAAATCAACATTTATTAATGAAACATTATATCCGATTCTTTCTAAACATGCCTACGGTTCTAAAATGGCCCCACTGGAATATAAATCTGTAAAGGGATTGGAGCATATTGATAAAGTAATTGAAATAGATCAATCACCTATTGGCAGAACACCAAGAAGTAATCCTGCAACATATTGTGGCTTCTTCACTGAAATAAGAACTTTGTTTGCTTCTATTCCTGAAGCGAAAATAAGAGGATATAAGCCGGGACGTTTTTCTTTTAATGTAAAAAGTGGCAGATGCGAAGTGTGTGAAGGTGGTGGTATGCGGGTTATTGAAATGAATTTTTTACCCAATGTGTATGTACATTGCGAAAAGTGCAATGGTAAAAGATATAACCGGGAAACATTGGAAATTCGTTACAAAGGAAAATCTATTGCAGATGTTTTAGAAATGACGGTAGAAGAAGCTGTTGAGTTTTTTCAGAATGTTCCCTATCTCTATCGAAAAATAAAAGTGCTGGAAGAAGTTGGGTTGGGTTATATAACATTAGGACAATCTGCGGTAACATTAAGTGGGGGAGAAGCACAACGGGTAAAGCTTTCTACCGAGCTTGGAAAAAAAGATACGGGAAAAACATTTTATATATTGGATGAACCTACAACAGGTTTGCATTTTGAAGATATACAACATTTGCTTGATGTTTTAAATAGGTTAGTTGACAGAGGAAATACTGTATTGGTCATTGAGCATAATATGGATGTGATAAAAGTGGCCGATCATATTATAGACTTAGGCCCAGAAGGAGGCGATGGAGGAGGAAGAATTTTGTATGAAGGAACTCCGGAAGGATTAACTAAGAACAAGGAAAGCCATACGGCGGAATTTTTGAAAGCCGAGTTGGAATAGACTAATATGGTTATACAAAAAAGCCTCCCAATATTAATAGTGGGAGGCTTTTTTGTATAAAAGAGTTTAAAACAATTATTTTACTTTATCATCGATGCTTTTTGGTACTTTAATGATTCCTAATTGAAGTAATAGACCAATAGCACCTGCAGCTAAGCCTAAGAAAAGACCAAGACCTGGAGAAACTTTTACAATTCCGCCATACTTTCCACCACCCATTGTGAATATTCTAATCAGATAAATTGCTGCGCCTCCTGCAATTGCGCCAAAGCCGCCAAGAACAAGTTTTTTGCCCATGTCATCAAATGCTAAAGCTTTGTTTCCCATAAAACAAGCAGCTGCAACAAGTCCAATACCGATTAAGACAAGAAGACCCCAGCCGCCAAAACCATTTTTAGATGCTCCGCCAAAACCTCCGGCAGAAACTGATACCCATGGCAAGAGAAGTGATATTAATGCTACGCCGGCAAGGATTAAAGAATACAATTTTGATTTGTGAAAGCCTAAATTTTCCATAATTAAGTTGGTTGAATTTGGTTGTACCTACTCGTATGGCTTTTCGGTATTCGCCCCTGTTTTTTAGGTTCAGGCAACCCTTGTTTAGAAATATAAAACTAATATAGGACTCTTTTTTAAAATCTAAACAGTTGAAGTACAGTTTTTTTGAACTGTTTTATAACATGACCTAATAAATAACTCTTTGGGGTGAATAGTGGAGGAGAAATAACCCGTAAGTAAAGGCAGAAAATGATTGCAAAAATCTTCAGGTTCTCCAGGATTGCTGGGTTTTTCAACCGGATATTGATTAAAACAATCTCTCTGCCAATACGGGTTTCTTAGTTATGACGAATAAAAGAGCTCAAATTAAAAGAAAAGCCTATCAACTTTTCTGCCCGCAAGCAAGGCAGAGAGTGTTTAATAAAATTTTATACAAATAGAGAGTACCAATAGAGAACGGATTAGGTTATTTCAACCGGGTATTAGATTTTATTAAGCTCCCTGCTGCTTTTCGGGACGGCGTTTAGTATTTTTATGATTTATCTGAATTCTAGTTCACCTGCTGCGGTCTCTTCATCACCTGTGAAAACACGGTAAATGTATTTTCCCTTATTAAATTTTTTAAGACACTCATGGTCATGGGCTTTCATTTTTTTATGAAAGATTAATGTTCCCGGTATGTCAAATACAAAAAAATCTAACACTTCTTTGTTGTTATCTTTTGCAATTACATGCATTTCCCGTTTAATGAAATCTGGATAGATTTTTACAGAACTGTTGTTCTTGGATGAAAACAATTTTGTTTTGAACTTTGTTTTTACAGGAATTTTCTCACCTGTTTTGTATTCTCCCAAGCTGATATAAGGTTTGCTTTCTGCAAGTGCTGGTTGTGATAAAATCAAGCCTGAAAAAACACTTAAGGCCATTATTACTTTAAGTCGATTTTTGGGTACTTGTTGTTTCATGTGGTTCGGATTTAGGGTTATATTAATACTAAGGTGGTATTCAGTTTAATAATAGACAGGGCATTTCAATTGTCGCTTAGCTCTACCTGTTGGTGAGTTAGCGCCATTTAAACGCCATCCCATTCTTAAGATACTTGAGAAAAATGCATCATTGTCTTTCGAATCGCCTCTTTGTTCGTTAACTACTGGATTAGGACGACTTTGGCCCGGCTGCAAAAGGTTTTCCCGATAATATAGTTGACGGGCTACAGCAGCATCAGCAGCAGACAGATAAGTATTAAAAAGAGCCGGATTAATATATTTAGTACTTACATCATCTATATAATCGGTGAATGTTTTTCTATGCAGAATTTCAAAGCCTACATACATACTTTCAGAGAGATAATATTTCAAACCTCCACCTACAAGTAATTCTTTTTGTGTAAGCGAATATTCTTTACGATCTGGATATTCTGAAAAGCCTTGTCCTTCTAAACGAAGTGGTTTTAGTTCAACCATTCTTTTTGTTCCTCCTGGTTCAGTATATTCCGCTTTGGGGTTAAAGTGGAAAATGCCGGCACCACCTACTACATAAGGCCTTAATTTATGTGCCAAGCCATCATATTGCTCAAAGAAAACGGTGGGATAAATTTCTATCGCTGCGTATGCTTCGCTGATTTTTGATTCAAACTTCAAATTTCTTTTCAAACGATATCTTTCAGCTCCACCTTTGTCGGGAGCCTGGGCATCATCCCCTTTTATATAACTCAGATTACCTGCAAGTCTAATACCCAGCCATTCCGTTGGGTAAACATTTAGATAAATGCCTTTGTTGAGTTTTGTGAGTGGAAAGTCGATATCTTTTACAAAGTCAGTTCCAATTCCATAGCTTCCACCTAAGTCGCCTAGGAAAAACATAGGGCCTAAACCCACTCCAGCTTCTATCTTTCCATTGCCTGTGGTAAGTGATTGTGAATAAGAATTATTAGTAAAAAATGCGAGGAAAAAAATAAGTACGGACAGCCGTACAGTGTGTACACTTGTTCTCATTGGTATCGGATTTCAGATTTTCGAATATTGGTTTCTCGCTACTAAAGTAGAGGTTGATGAGGGTATCGAAAGAATGATTACTTCTTTTTTTGCAAAAATGAATTCAAAAAAAGTTCAACTACTTAGTGATTTTACGAAAAAAGCCTATGGCCTTATCATTTCGATGTGTGGGATGTTGTCTTCAAGATAAGTGTCGCTATCCTTTTGAAAACCTAAAGAAGTATAAAATTTTTGTAGATAAAGTTGAGCCCCGATTCTTATAGGGACGTTACCAAAAAGCTCTTTTATTTTTGAAATAGATATTTCCATTAATTCAACTCCAATACCTGTTCTTCTTACAGAAGGCGAAGTAACAACCCGACCAATGGAAGCTTCTGTGAATGTGATTCCCGCAGGAATGATGCGGGTATAGGCAGAAAGTTTTTTTTCGCTCCAGCCCATTAAATGAAAGGAGAAGGAGTCTTTACCATCTGCATCCTGGTACACACAATTCTGTTCTATCACAAATACCTCGTTTCGTAATTGCATAATTGCATATAACTCGGAAGGAGTCAATTCATCAAATTTTTTAAAAACCCAGTTGATATCAGGCATTGTGTTTGACAGATTAGTAGTTGTATTTATTCTTCCAACAATTTTTTAAGAATTTTCTAAGTTCGTCTTCTCTTGCATTCTTTCCTGGTTCATAGAATTTTGTTCCGGCAATTTCTTCTGGCAAATACTCCTGTGGTGAAAAACTATTTTCATAACTATGCGAATATTCATAATTCTTTCCATAATCCATATTCTTCATCAATTTGGTTGGTGCGTTACGGATGTGCAACGGAACCGGAAGGTCACCATATTTTTTCACGACGGATAAAGCTGCACCAATTGCGGCAACGGCTGCATTACTTTTTGGAGACGAAGCAAGATAAGCCGTGCATTGAGAAAGAATAATATTTGCTTCAGGATAACCTATTTTATTTACAGCATCAAAACAAGTATTGGCCATTACAAGTGCTGTTGGATTTGCATTGCCTATATCTTCACTGGCCAGAATAACCAGCCGTCTTGCAATAAATTTTACATCTTCACCGCCTTCAATCATTCGGGCCAACCAATAAATAGCTGCGTTAGGGTCACTTCCTCTCACTGATTTTATAAAGGCTGAAATAATATCGTAATGCTGTTCGCCACTTTTATCATACAAGGCAATTCTTTTCTGGGCTACTTCCATTACCAGTTTATCTGTAATCACTAAAGAGTCAGTTGAAGAAAAAGCATCAACTACAATATCAAGAAGGTTTAATATTTTTCTTCCATCTCCACCGGAAATATTTATAAGTGCTGCTGTTTCTTCTAGCTTTATTTTTTTTGATTTTAGTATTTCATCTTTATTAATAGCATTTTGCAACAGCTTAATTAATTGTTCTTCATTCAATGACTTTAACACATACACCTGACAACGACTAAGCAAGGCACTGTTTACTTCGAAAGAAGGGTTTTCCGTAGTAGCACCAATTAATGTAATAATTCCTTTTTCTACAGCACCCAACAACGCATCCTGCTGACCCTTATTAAACCGATGAATCTCATCAATAAATAATATGGCACCGGGTTTTGTTTTTGCCTGTTCAATTACTTCTCTTACATCTTTTACACCAGCACTGATAGCACTTAACTGAAAGAACGGAACATTTAAAGAATTGGCGATAATGTTTGCAATGGTTGTTTTACCTGTACCCGGTGGTCCCCAGAAAATCATTGATGGGATTTTTCCATTTTCTATAGCTTTCCGTAGTATGCTGTTTTTACCAACAAGGTGTTCCTGACCTAGTAGTTCATTTAAGGAGGAGGGGCGGATACGTTCGGCCAAGGGGATGTGAGAATTCATAGATTGAAAGTACTAAAAGATTTTCTTCGGGTCTTATTGTGGTAACAGGATATTCAGGAACCCTTAGTGTTCCTATTGAAAGTAGAGGGGAACTCCTTTTTAAAGTGATTTAAAAGAATGAAGAACTAAACTTTTTATTATTTTAAAATACCCATTTCTGGGTAGGCTAAAATGTGACTGATTGTTCTAATTTAGTAACTTTAAAAAGGGATAAACTATTCTAGGCCAATTTTTGAACTATAAAACAACCATATTTATAAATATTGTATAATTGAATTACAAAACAAAAAAATAGAACAACTAAAAACTAAAAATCATGAAAAAGCAACTATTCCTCTTTGCCGCCTTAATGGTAATTGGCCTTGGTTTTTCCGCCAATGCACAAGTTCGTGGAAAATACAAAAAGGAGACAATCAACTCCAGTTCATTATCTACACCTAATGATGCCGTAGAAGGACTCCAAAAACCAATGAATGTAAAGGGAAGCCCAGCGATGGAAGAAAAGTCCCGTGGTGATGTTTACGGTCCTGATTACAGCGATGTGGTTATTGACAATTGGACAGGCTATTATCTTGACATTTATGTAAATGGAAATTACCGTGGTACTGTGGCTCCATGGGAGAAAAAAGTGACATGGGCTATTCCAGGTACTAACAGTTTGACTGCTAAAGCTGTTTTTGATGATGGTAGTTATATGTACTGGGGACCTAGAACAACTTATACAGGATATCAATACACTTGGAAGTTGAATCCATAATATATTATTTTGTATTTGGAAAGGGCTGCAAATTTTTGCAGCCCTTTTGTTTTAGGGAATGTTATTTAAAAATCAATTCCAAGAACAGCAAAACTTGTGCAGTGAGAAGGATATCTGATTTTCTTCTTGCGTCCAGCATTGCCAACCTCAATAGTTCTTATAGTATAAAATTATATTTTTCCTGCAAGCGGAAGTCTTAGTGTGTAACTTTTACCGCCAACCTTAAAAGATTCCAATTTGCAGGTGTTGCATTATCCAATCCTCTTGCTTTTGATTCATTACCCATTTCTAATAAGGCGGATAAGGTATTTTTTTGGCCTTTAGGAGCACCTCTTACTCCAGCTTGGTTAAATAGCTGACCCGGAGATTGAATAGGTTCTTGTGATGCTATTAAGAAATAATTATCTGTACCGACTGGTAGTGCGGCTGTAGCAGGTCGGTTGAAAAATAAAAGCTTTTTTCGTGGCATTCCTTCTTCATTATTCAACGGGAATTTATTTTGATTACTACCTTCAGCTGCTAAAGGATAGATCAGTTGCATTTTTCCTTTTACATCAATTGTAAAAACATAAATATATTTTTTGGCAATGGGCCGATCAAGATAGTCTTCCGTAGCTTCAATGCTAAGGTCAAGTTTATCTCCTAATTTAACGCCATTGCTGTCAACTTCTGCTTTTGTTGTTGCATTTCGCATTACCAACTTGTATGGGAAGAAAGTTGCATCTTCCGGGGATATTAATGTTAACCAACCTCTGATTTTTGATAATTTAAGTGAAACGTCGAAAATGCTGTCAGTTAAATTTTTATAGGCAGCATCAGTATTAGCAGTCAATGCAACAGGTCTTGTATAAAGTGGCATTGATGCAAGACTATCTTTTAAAGCAATATCAGCTTTTACTAATCCATAGGCAATATTATTGTTATCATCAGTAGTGCCATATAAAATGTATTGCGCATCAGCAGGGTTATTAACCAATTGTATGGTTTTATATTCTGCGAATTTTATTTTTATAGATTCTGCTAATTTTTTTGGAGCTGCTAGATTTACAAATAGATTTTTATCTTTTGCAATATTTTCTGTTTCAGCCAGATTGAATTCTTTTAATGGAGTGTTCATGCTTCGTGTTATAAAATCATTTGCTATTGCCTTACCTGCAGAAAAATTGATGGTAACATCTGGTTCAGCTTTTTCAAAATCGTTAAACCACTTTACAGCAGTTGATTTTTTCAATAGTGTATTGATTCCAGCCTGTTTTACAACATCTTCATAACTAAAAGTTACTTCAGGAACATAGACTTTTAATAAAGGTATTCTAGTGCTAACCCAGTTGGTTACTTCATAAGGTCCGGCTTTTTTTACATCTGAAATCTTTCCACTTATTAACTCTGCTTCGCAACGCCCCAAGCCAGTAACCTTAGTAACTTTTAATTTTATGGTAGAATCATTTTGAGCAGTAAGTTCATTCTCGGGGTTAATACCTGCTGCGTAACCAGCCTGTAAAAATATTTTATTGCCCTGTACTTCTATGACAGGAAAAAATATTCTATCAGAAAGTAATCCTTTATCAATGCCTAATAATGTTTCACTAAATCTTGCAGGATCTCCAGCCAATACAGGTTCCTGCGTTTTGCCAAAGGCTTTAATCATAGCTCTGATGCCATTAAAGATATTATCTACAGAAGCTTTTACAGATTGCTGTTTAAATATCTCAATCAATGCTAAAGTAAATGCACCATGTGCTGGTTGTGTGTAATCTAGTCGATGCTCTTTTGCAGGCTCATTATCTTGTGCAGCAGATAAGATTAATATGTTTGAGTTAGGTCTTGTTTCTGGCGGAATTACAGCCACGGAGTCTTTTACATCATAATTGCTACCACCAATATATCTTGATTTTCCGGGATACAAACCTCTTGCCATTGAGCCACTATGACAACAATCGAAAATAGCAGTTAGTTTTATTTTCTTGTCAACAAATCGGTTGAACATTCTGGCAATTTCTTTATCTCTTATATCGGCAACACCTTCTTTCCATGTGTCAGATGGTACAATTGATTCATCATATTTATCTTCTTCCTTCGAAAATGAATTAGTTATATAACTACCGTGACCTGCATAATAAATTAATGCGATACCATTTTCGGGAGTATTATTCAGGAGTTCTTCCATTCCCTTTAAGATGGCGGCTCTTGTCGCTTTTGCATCATACAGTTCAGCAATGTCAGCCTGAACATAACCAAATTTTGTCATGATGATCTCCTTCATTGCCAATGCATCATTTTTACAGCCACTTAATTCAGGCCATTCTAGCCTACCTGATGTAGTTGAGATTTTAGCACCTGGAGGTGGATTATATTTATCAATACCTATAACCAGTGCTTTTTTAATCGGCTCTTTGGCAGGAGGCTGTGCAAAAAGAAACTGATTACTAATAAGAGTTGCTACAAAAAATGATAATAGATATTTCATTAATACAGTTTTGAAGTTCTATGATTACGATAAAAATAAAAACTAAAATGGAGAAATATTGTACCCTTTCATGGGTATTTTATGCATTTTATTGAATATAGCAATAGGTTGTTATTCTTTTTTTATTTTGTCGGGAAAGTATTTTTTCATCATTGCTGAAAATTCAGGAGTTGCCCGGATAAAACTCAGATCGTTATCGCTTGTCAACATAAAATAATCACCGAAACCAAGCTTCATCGCTTTTTCAAGACTTTCAAGTGTGGCAGTTTTATCTTTCGACAAAGACTTCCAGCAGGCATGATGATACCATGTCCAAGCATCTTCCTGTTTGTAATTGAATAAAAGATCAAAAAGAGGATCGATATTTTCGACACTGTCAATTAAACCAGGAACCCGGATATATGCATACATCATTGAGACATAAGAGATGTATTGCATATTTACTATGTATACTTTCTTTTTAAATTCATTGAAAGTACTTTCATCTTTTGTAGTATAGGTTTTGCCATAATATAACTGCATATTGGTAACAAAACCTTCCAATGAAGCGGTAGCATAATCAGCAGTAAGAATAAACTGCTTCATCGCTTCACTTAAATTACCTTCTTTTTCTGCAACAACGCCAAGGTTAAAATGTGCATGAGGATAAGTACTATCGAAAGCTAATACAGTATTGAAATATTTTCGGGCAGAGTCGAGTTGGTTGGATACAAAAAATACATGGCCTATGTTATTGTCGCAAATGGCAGTATAAGCAATATTCTTTTCTTTAGATCTCTTATAATAGAATACAGCACTATCTGGCTCACTCAACCTAGAAAAATATACACCCTTGTCGAAATAGCCGTTTGCTTCTCCATCCTCAGTAGCAATCATTTCATTAATTACTATAAGAGCTTTTTCGTTTTTGCCATTATATGAATAGGTGTTTGCCAGATGTTCCTTAAAAATTAAATTATCCGGATAATCTTTCATTAATTTTTCAAATATGGGTTCTGCCTTGTCATATTGTTTCAGCTTATTATAAATCAAGCCCAATGAATAGTTAGCAGAAATATCATTCGGTCTCAGGTCAAGATATTTTTGAAACGCTTTGTCAGCTTTGTCATATTCAAACATGAAGCTGTAGCTAATACCTAAGGCTCCTAGAGTATAAGCTGCATTTGGTTCCAGTTCGGTAGATTCTTCAAGATAATTTATCGCCTTAATAATAGTAGGATTCCAGCTAATATTATATTCATTTTCACTTAAAGCCCAGGTAAGCGACATGGCATTCATATATAATTTCCGGGCTTTAAGATTCCGGAACATATAATGTTGTTCACCTAATAAGGAGAGGCAACTATCCAATTCTGCGGCTGCATAATAGCATTCATCTCTGGAGGAATAACTTGTTTCTCCTTTCAATAAAGGTGCTACAATGTTATTGAAACGTTCGTTCAAAGCAGCCGCAAGATTACGCCGCATGGAAGGTGTTAAAGGGTTGTCTTTATTTCTTTTTATAAAAGCCCGATAATCAAATAATGCATTGGTATCTTTTGGCCATATCAGTTTTTTACTTTCAAGATTTTGCTTAAAGGAGAAATAAATTTTTTTATCTGATGGATCAAGTGAATCAATATATCTTTCTTCACTTCCTTTAGTATTGGCAACCGCCAGCAACGGATAGTTTTCTGCTTTTTGTTTTTTTAAAGATGCCAATATAGCTGGATTAACCACTACAAAAGGTTTGCTTAAATCACCAGTAACTACTGGAATTTGTTTCTCTTCGCTAAATGTTGCCACTTGATCAGTTATATATCGTTGTAGCTCTGAAAAACTAACCTTGCCATCATTATTTTTATCAGCCAAGCCTTTCATTCCTTCTTCTAATTCTAATGAAAATAAACCACGGCCGCCGCCCCATTCTTTGCTTTCAAGTGAAAGTTGATTGGGTTGGCAGGAAAGTATTTTATATTCTTTTCCCCATGAAGCTGATAGAGCAGCAGCTGTTTGCTGAACACCTTCCACACCACCTTTTAAATTTCCCGAGTGGCAGGCATCAACTATAAAAATCATTTCAGTTCCTTTTTGAGAAAGTGGTGAAAGGTATCTTTTCAAATCAAGTATTTCCAGCACATCATCTTTCATTCCAAAATAATTTCCATTGGGGCAGTTGTATAACAGTAGGAGGCCATTCTCAATTTGTGTAAGGTCTTCCATATCTCCATGTCCTGCAAAAAAGAAATAAACCCTGTCTCCGGGCTTCGCTTTTCTGGCAATAATAGAAATCGCATCTGCCACATTATTACGGTTAGCATTTTCGTTTAGAAAGGTTTCAATATTTGCTTTTGGAACTCTGCCACCTGCATCACTTAAAAGAAAATCTTCAAATGCCTGTGCATCTTTATGTGCATATTGTAAAGAAGGCACAAGTTTATACTGGCTTATTCCGATAATGATAGCATAGGTATTGCCGGTTACAGTGGTGGAATCTGCACCCAAATCTACGCCTCTGTTGGTTCGTATTTGGGCATGCATTGTTACCTGTGGCATTACAAACAGGCAAAAAAAAGTTATTAGTCGGAATAGCATATTTCTTTTTTCAATGTTCAGTGCTATGAATTTCTCTAAATTACTGTATTCTTTTATGGTATCAATCAGGGATAAAGGGTATTTTTTGAGATGAAGCTTTAGGTACTTTAGTTGCGTACATTTTGTAATGTGTTATGGATGTCTATTTGCAAAGTCCTAATGACTATTAAATCTACTTCCAGAAATGAGACATTTGCTATGGATTGTAGGCTATGCCAAATAAATTATACATACAGTTAATAATTATCAGTGGAATAGTTGTATTTTTTAATTCCAGATGCAAAATAGTATGCGATTTTTTCCGCTGATAGTTTTATTGTTGGGTTTATTTCCCGGAGGAGTTTTAGCTCAGCCTGTTTATTCAAAATTAGATTCTTTAACTATTTTTTCATTATTAGATAAATCAGTTGCTTTTTTCGATGCAGGAAAAAATGATTCTGCATTATTATATGCCGAAAGAGCTGAGAACATAGCAAAAACTAAAAATTTTTATTTGGGACAAGCATGGGCTCTTGTGCATATTACAGAAGTGCAAATAGAACAAGACCAGTTAGTAAAAGCTGAACAGACTGCAACTAGGTTAAGTAAGATTGCAATGCTTGCAAATGATACTTTACTTAATTGTATCTCACTGCTACAATTGGGTCAAATTAAAATGTACGAAGATGATCCTGATCAGGCAATTTTATTAATTGATAAAAGTATTACATCGGGTCTTGGCAAGTTCATGAATCAATATCTGGCTTTAGCCTTTAATGATCTTGGTTATTCCTGGGGTTTGAAAGCAGAGTATGAAAGACAGGCACTGTTTACTCATAAGTCACTCGGAGTATATGAAGATCTCAAAAATGATGCAGGCATTGCCATGACGTTGGGTAATCTTTCAACGGTCTATTATCAGTTGGGTCAAAAGGAAAAAGCAATTGAGTATGGCAAACGATCTTTAAAATACAGAGAGAAAGCCAACGATATTGCAAAAATGTCAATCACCTGTTGCAATCTTAGTCAGTATTATCTTGGTATAAGCGAAGCAGAAGCTACAAAGTACAAAGATCTCTGTATAAAATATTCTCTACAATCGGGGGATAATGCTAGGATTATCCATTCTTATATTACTTCTTCTCTTATCGCCAATGCTCAAAAGAATAATAAGGAAGCATTTGGATATGAGTTGAAGATTATTGAGTTGCTGGAAAAATCAAAATCAGATCAGCGAATGCTGGCCCGCAGGTATATAGCCGCCGCATTTTATACAGATATACTTGCCTATGATACCAGTATTACACTGGATTATTATAACAAATCCATCAACCTAGCAAATTCATTAAACGACAAGGCTAATTTAAAGGATGCTTACTTATATCTATCCAACTATCACAATAAAAAGAAGAACTTTAGTGAGGCATACTTTAATTATAAAAAATATATTTTATATAAAGACAGCCTAATCAGCAGCGACAAAGAAGAAAAAATAGCAGAATTGGAAAGCCAGTATGAAGCAAGTCGCAAGGATAACGAAATTGAAAAACTGAATAATGATCAGAAAATAAGATTGCTCGAAATTGAAAAACAAAAAGCAATCATTACAGGAAATGCTGCTATTGCTTTGCAAAAACAGAATGAAATAGACCTCTTATCACAGGCGCAGGAGCTACGGGATATTAAAATAAAGCAACAGCAAGAGCAATTGGAGAAGCAGTTATTATTGGCAACTACCAATTCACAACGGTTAGAACTTACAGAAAAAGAAAATCTGCTAAAGGAAAAACAGTTGAAGAATCAAAAGCTTATACGAAACCTTTTTATTGGAGGATTTGCGTTAGCTTTTTTACTCGGTTTTGCTTATTTTAATCGTTTTCATCTTAAAAAGAAGCTAGAACAGAAAGAAAACCTTCTGGCCATAAGAAATAATATCAGTCAGGATTTGCATGACGATATTGGAGCCTCACTAAGTAATATTAATATACTAAATGAACTTGCAAGGAGAAATATAAACCAGCCTGGAAAGTCGGAAGAATATTTGTCGAAAGCATCTGAAGATATTCAACGTATTAGTGAGTCATTGTCAGATATTGTTTGGAATATCAATCCTCGCTACGATGATTTAAAAAATCTTTTTGTAAGAATGAAGCGATATGCTGCTGATATGTTGGATGGTAAAAACATAAATGGCCAATTTGATTTTCCGGAGCAAGCTGAAAAGCCACTATTGTTGATGACACAAAGACGAGATTTATACCTCATATTCAAAGAAGCGGTAAATAATCTTGCAAAATACTCTCAGGCAAAAAATGCAGTTATCAGTGTAAGGACTGGCGAGCAACATATTTTTCTTGAGGTTAAAGATGATGGAATTGGATTTGATCAGAAAAACACAAGAGCTGGAAACGGATTACAAAATATGCAGCAAAGAGCAAATGCTTCGGGAGGAATAATGTCTGTTCAGTCGACTCCGGGAGAAGGTACAACGATAAACTTAGAAATGAAAGTTACTAAATAGCTGGTCTTCTCTATTACCCGATTGTGTAATAAAATAAATACAACCATTAAGTATTTTTGATATATGCCTTACCAGATATTGATATTTGAAGACAATAGCCGGCTGCGTCAGTCATTAGAGATGTTATTAAATGATGAAGCCAATTTTTATGTAGCAGCATCTTTTCCAGATTGTGACAATGCAGACAAGCAGGTGGAAAAATACAATGCAGATATTGTAGTAATGGATATTGATATGCCTGGAATTGGCGGCATTGCAGGTGTAAAGAAAATTAAGAATACAAATCCTGATGTAAAGGTGATTATGCATACAATGTTTGATGATGATAACAGGATATTCGATTCAATATGTTCCGGTGCTGATGGCTACATGTTAAAGAATACTTCTCCATTACAATTGATAAATGCTTTGCAGGAAGTTATGACTGGAGGTGTGCCGATGAGTCCGTTTGTCGCCCAAAAGGTTTTTCAGCATTTTCGCCAGTCTAAAATTGAAGCAGAGCAATTTGATCTTACAGCAAGAGAAAAAGAAATTCTTGAGTTGCTGGTTAAAGGAAACTCCTATAAAATGATTGCCAATAAATGCGGTATAACTATTGATACTGTAAAAAAGCATCTTCAGAATATTTATCATAAGCTACATGTAAACTGCGGTACTGAGGCTGTTGCAAAGGCCCTTCGCCATAAGATTGTTAATCCTGAATAACATCTATTACCCAAATGTGTAATTGATTTACCATGATTTTTTTTTCAATTTTACAGTGAAAGGCTTCAATGAGGATCATCCTCTGGGCCTAATTGTTTTTCTATTGTTTTTAAAATGCAGTAAGTATGATTTTTTATTCTTTTTACATTAAAAATAAAAAATGAAGAAGCTAATTATTTTACTAGTCATTTTTTTTTGTACTACACAAATAAATGCTCAAATACCACAGGTGCCAAAAGGTACTCCCGGTAAACAATCCTTGCCAAATGTTAATCCGAGGCCATTGGTGCCTGCTGACCTAGTAATAACTAATCTGACATTTGTATCAATTGTTTTTAATGTGGATGCCAAAACCTATGTGGTAAAGGTGATTGCAACTATTCGTAACAACGGAGGCGTTCAATCTAATAAAACCATGCTTCAGGCATATACTAAAACTCCAAGTGGAAGCGGATCTTGGAAAATAATGGGGGGAAAGGTGAATATGCCTGTACTTGATCCCGCTAAAACCTATTCTTCGGTATATTCTTTTAAGGGCAGTGTAGTGGAAATAGGGTCGGTACTTTTCGATTTCAGATTAAGAGTAGATCCTGACGGACTGGTAGTTGAATCAAATGCATCAAACAATTATTCTAGTATACTTGAAATTAATCCTAGGGCACATTAATAGAAAACAGCCTTAACAGGCTAACATGTTTTTAGGGTATTAGAAATGAAAATGATTTTTATATATGTATAAATTAATAATAATTTTCAAATTACAATATATAGCAAATCGAATTTTAGGGGAAAGTATTAGTTTACTACTTATTTTAAAGTGAAATATAATAACTTACCAACGAACAATATGACTAACCTTAACTGTAAAAATATTGGTGGTACTTATTTCAAGAGTATATTGATTTCGTTTCTCCTACTCTTTTTCTGCATCTATTCTTCCGGACAAGGGAAATATGCTGGTTACATGAAAAAAATGATTAGTATATCTTATACTGATTCAAGAAACATACCTGGCCTCGAAGGTTGGGAATTCAGACAAGGAAGTATGGTAACACCGATCGATAATCCAGAAATGATTATAGCAGATGTTTTTCAGAGAGGAAACACTTGGATTTGCTTATTCAGTATCAAAGAAGATACAGCATCAGAGATTCAAACAATAATGGATGTGGTGGAAGTAAAAAATGTTTTGAAAGGCTGGCAACTATATACCACTTCATGTCGACAAAATAAGGTTGAGAATGTAGAAATTGTTGCATTAGTAAAATGGTCGCCATCGCAGGAATTTTTGAAACCAGCTAAACAAGCTTGGCGGTTCAACAGAGATAAAAGAAGATTTGAAATTGCAAGTGTGAAGGGAGTTGATTGTATAAATGAAGGACTTGATTAACCCAATTAAACTTAACTATATGAAAAAAGTATTACTGTCTCTATTAACTGGTATCTGTTTGTTCACCACCGCCAATGCTGATGAGATTCCTTATGGCACTTATATGATTAAGATGGCATACGGCGATAAGATAATTGACGGTGCAGATGGAGATCCATCTCATATAAATAGTTCGGCAACTGGTTGTTTTCAGGATGGTAGCCGTATTGTAATGTGGGATATAGCATCCAGCTATCGCAATCAGAAATGGATAATCGAAAGTGATGGTGCAGGCAGCTATATTATTAAAAATGCAATGAGTGGAAAAGCATTAGATGCCTATTATTCTGAAAGAAATACAAATGGTGGGCATCTTGTAAACTGGCAGGTAAATGCTGGTGTAACCCAGAAGTGGAAAATAGAATTGTTACGATCTGGATTTCATAAAATCCGTCTGGCAGAAAATAACAAAGTCATTTCTGTTGGCAGCTTGTCTCCTGGTAATGGCGAAAATCCAGTTTTGTGGAATTATACTGGAAATACTACCCAGGAATGGGAAATACAACGAGTAATTGAGAGGGCACAGACTCCTTGGTTACAACCTTCAAAAAAGTCAAATACTAAAGGCGATAATGATTTTTTTGGTCATGGTCCCAAGGTGAATCTGAAAGTGAGATTGGAAGTAAGAAAGAAAAATGAAATATGGGCTATTACTGACTTTAATGCACTGGAAGTTGGTGGTGGTTGGCCTAATAACCCTGATGGAACAGAAGCAAATTGCCATAGGGAAAGCAGAATATATGTTGGTAACCCTGGCGAGGAAATTGAGAAGATTTATACAAGTACTTCCTGCGAAATAAATTATACAGATACAGATCATGAAGAGGATTACGTTTTACCTAAGACAAATCCGACTGAAGCCGCTGAGTCAAGACCTATGACAAGACTTGGTCGTTCTGAAGATTGGCAGATTCGAGGAACTGATTATAATACTTGCGCAAAATTTGCAAGGATTATAGGCGACAGGAATGGTAATGATTTTAATAATACTTCGCCGGGAGTTGACGGTGGAACAGGTTATCAAGTTTTTTTTAATGACATACGAGTAAAAGTCAAAAACCAAAATGACAAACTAAAGCCTTTTGTAAAAATTGTGAATGTGCCAGAAGGCTTTTATGGTTGCGGCGAAAGTACATGTAGCAGCAGTAGCGGCTCTGGGTTGTTGCATTTTTATAATAAAGATGTAAGCTGTTCACAAGTATGGACTGCTGTTAACACAGTTACACATGTAATAAATTTTTTACGACAAACAGGTATTGCCAATATGGGAATTGATCCGGTTTCATTAAGCAGTAAGCTTCGTGACTGGCAACCTTCGCTTCAGTACAAACAGATAAACAATCCTGTCGAAGGGATGCGTCAAATTATGCAGAATATTCAAAATAATAAACCAACCATTATTCTTATTTCTTGGGGAGGTAGTGGCGTAAGGGATATATATGCACCACTTTATGACAGTTATGGCATAGGAAGTGCCGCATTGCATTACGTTGTTGTAAAGGGAAGAGACTCATTCAGAAAACTGGTTTATGTAGTTGATAATGGCCAACCAAAAACTTGGACTGAAGAATATATGTCGCAGGTGATTTATTGGAGGCCAGAGAACTTTGTTTTAGAGGGAGCTTTATATGGTTCAAATGTGAAGCCGGGAAGTATGATCTTTTAGATTTGATTAATACATAAAAAAATGCTTTTTAACTAAAATAGACATTGAGTTAATAAGCACTAATATTATTTAAATTGACTGTTAGAACATAATACCTAGGTAATTGAGTAGGAAGCACCTTGGTAGAGGTTTCAATTATCACAATAATAAAATCTACAACTTTATAAATAAAAAGATAACAATGAAAAAATGGAGTTATTTAAAATTTTTATTATTTTTTCTTTTACTAGCCAATGAGAAAATAAAAGCTCAGCCATTTAATCTGGATGAGAGAATCGTTCCGGCAGAATTACAGTTCGAAGATTTTAAAAAGGAAGGAGAAGATAAAGCGAATGGCCGCATCAGCATTAATAAATTGGTGCAGGAAAATGATACGTCCTATTATTTTATTAAAGGGCTGAATATGTATTCACCCACTTACTTCAGCCTTAACTCCGCTGATGCAGGTGCCGATATCACTGTAAATCTATGTAAGGAAAACTGGCATGAGGTACGTCATACCGGCGAGGTAAAAGGAAAGAGTATCTGGAAAACTAATTTTAAAACAGAAGGTGACTTTGGTATAATGGTAGTAGCTAAAAAGAAGCCAGCCAGTTATGTATTATTGGTGTGGACAGGCAATGAAATGAAAGTTGACATGCCATCTGTTTTTAAGAATGGAACTGACGGAACGGGAAGTAATAATAGTAGCGGATGGTTCAAAAAAAATATGACAGTTATTATTGTAGCCGTCGTTGCCTTGCTAATTATAGCCTTCTTATTAATAAAACTTAAAAAGAAAAATCCATGAAAAAAGTCATACTGATTTTATCCGCAATGTTTTTAAGTTATGCCCTTACTGCGCAGGACGATGACTTATCACTTGGAGGCGATAACGACCCTGCAGAAGCAGTTAATGAAGCATATGAGAATTTGCAGGGCTATATGGATTGGCTGGAAGAAAGGCGAAATGAATGGAATACCGTTCAAAATTTTTCTCCCGGGGAATGTTCTCCCGACTTTAATGCCAGCAGCGGAGCTATGATGAATTCTACTTGCGCAAATAATGCTGCATGTAGTGAATGTTATGAAAAAGCAGTAGGAGAATTAAATTTTATACGTCGTCAATTGGGTAGGTTGAGTTGTATTTATAGCAATACAAAAAACTTCAATGAAAGTGCACTGGCCTTTGGCGATAATATGAGCGGCATTCATGCTGTAACAGGTATTGCCTGGCAAAATGAAAGAGGTGGAATTATTGCAGAGTTTAATCATTTTAAACAAACTTATGACAGCAAGTATACGGATATGATGGGTGCCTTACAACGGGCATTACAAGGTATTGGCACTTGTGAACAACAATATGGTTTACCAGATTGGTACCAGCGGTTTGGGTTTATTTATTTTGAATTTATGAAAGACAAGTACAAAAGAACTGATTAAAATTGCTCCTATGAAAAAATATATATTTACCATACTGGTATTATTATGCATACTGAATATATCATTTGCTCAAACAAAAACCAGAACATATGCCACTGGACATTTTGGTTTAGATATTGGAGGGCAACAAGGATATATAAAACCTGTTGAAAAGGGTGATACATTAACGTATACGATTATTAAACTTTCCGATTCATTGCTGATAAGGAAAAAATTTAATACAATACCGTTACCACCCGGAAAAAAATATTACTTGAAGTTTAAAAAGAAACCTGCATAACGAAATAAAAATAAGGAAATGGAAATTGAATTACTGCCTGATGAGAATAAAATTGATACTTGGACAATTTTATATGCTCCGCCCGGTGGCGGAAAGTTTAATGGTAAACTTACAGTAACAAATAAGAGATTATTATACGATGCAAAATATGATGTGTCGGCAAAAGGACTATTGTCAGA
>Ga0138256_10001325_pt1 | contig 26714 bp, 21 predicted proteins | sample KNB2016incub_MG_FD_105486 | JGI IMG/M metagenome (GOLD analysis project Ga0138256, IMG submission 105486) | Active sludge microbial communities from wastewater in Klosterneuburg, Austria - KNB2014incub_MG | ecosystem: Engineered > WWTP > Activated sludge > Unclassified | place: Austria...
CGACCTCCAACGTGACAGGCTGGCGTTCTAACCAACTGAACTACGACTCCGCAAGAGTGGTGGGCACTAAGGGACTCGAACCCCTAACTTCCTCCTTGTAAGGGAGGCTGTCTACCAATTGACGTAAGTGCCCGAAAAGCCCGAACAAGAAATTTTTTACGTGTGCCCGACTAGTTTTCAAAAAAACGACGCTCAATTCCTAAAATTGAGCGAACCCTAATCCTACGAAAGTAAGGGATGCGCTGTCAAGTTTACTATCAACAAAGAATTTAACTGCGTTTCATCAGCATCGGCTTGGTACCGGGCGCGGAACCGCCGGAACCATCGTCATAGGTCAGAACCGTCCCGCCGTAGCCGACGACCCAGCCGCGCTGACCATTGAAGGTCACCTTCTCGAGCCGGTGTGTCGTCTTTGAGGCGACATCGCTCCAGGTGCTGCCGCCATCTCGGGTTCTGACCATAACCCCATTTTCGCCAATCGCCCAGCCGCTTGTTGGACTCGTAAAGTAGACATCGGTAAGATTCGCCGTAACACCCGAATCCTGCTGGCGCCATAGACGGCCGCCCCCATTTGAGCGATAGATGCGGCCTTTCGACCCGACGGCCCACGCTCCCTTCTGGCCGGCAAAGAAAACTGAATTGAATCTCGTATCCGTCTCACCCAGCAGGGTTGCCTGTTCCCACGTGAAACCGGCATCTTCCGTAAACATGATCGTTCCGCCTGTCCCAACTATGGCTCCAACCTTATCGCTGCCGTAGGCTCCGTCAAGCAGAAGATAATGCATCGCTGTCTGCGTTTTTCGCCACGAAACGCCATCTTCCTGCAGTTTAAAGAAAACTCCGCCCTCACCAAACGCCATGCCGACGCCATCAGGGTTGAAGAGTATTCGGGTTACGCGTTCGCGGCCGCCATCTTGAAATTCGATCTTTTCCCAGGTCCGGCCGCCGTCAGTTGTTCGCCGCAGGTAAGAAGTAGGGCTATCTCCGCGGCTGAAAATATTGCGTTCACAGAGCAGCCAGCCGGTCGTTTCACTCGAAAAATGGACCTGGATCAGATTGTCGTTTGTGAACTTCTTCGTTTGGACCCACGTTGTACCACCGTCCGCCGTCGAAAGTAAAACACCATCAGTTCCCGCGATCCAACCCTTATTCTGATCAAGAAAGTAGATATCCTTGAACCACGCGAAACTATTGGTATTCCGCTTGACCCAGTCCGCATTAACGGTTTGGATCCCGCAGAGCAGAACCAGGAGAATTAGATTTATCCAGACATTACGCATACGTGACCAGGTCTATCAGCTTAGAGTGGGCTGCCGAAAAGCAGGCGTGCCGCACTTGCCTTGCCCAGGACATCAAAGAACTTCTCGATCGTAAATCCTTTACCGGCCACGAAGACCTGATCACCCGGATTCAAGAAAACCATATCGGCCTTTCCGGCTTCCATCTTGGCGAGACTGACCTGTTGGCGTGTAAGACGGCCGTCCTTACCATAACTGACGACATATACCTTATCTTTGTTACCATTCTTAGTGACGCCGCCGGATTCGATGATAGCTTCGTAGACGCTCACTTTGCGATCCATCACGCGAACACCGGGAAGGGCTACGTTGCCCATAACGCTGTATCGCGTGGACATAGCTTTTTCGAGAGTAACCGTGACTTTTGGATCGATTATAAACTCGTCGAGCTTCTTTGTTATCTCAGCGGCAACTTGCTCTACGGTTCTGCCCGCAACCAATACACCCTCGCGGATCAACGGGTACGAAATTTTTGCATTTGGCGGGATCGGCTTGCTCATGATGCAATAATCGGGACATTGACCAAATACCTCGACCGAGATCACATCGCTCGGTCCAAGCCGATATTCTTTAAGATAGTTATTGTAATAGGGCAGAATATCTTCGGTAACGACCTTTTCCGCTGCTTCATCCGTTTTATCCGTTTGAGATGATGGAGCCGGAAGTGGTACAAGAGCCCTTGTCTTTGGCTCTTTAGCCGCCTTGCTTTCGCTGTTCTTGGCCGTTTCCGTCTGACCAAAGCCTAACCCCGAAAGAATTAACAGGCTTGCTGAAATGATTAGAGTGTTTCTGAGAAGTACCATTGCTTTCATATCGAATTTCCTCGTCCGCTACCAAAAACGTCTATTCAGCGGTTGAATCCAGATTTCCCGCTTCCGCTTACCTTCCCTTTCCAAAAAGAACTGTCTTCACCGTGTCAAAAACTATGACCATGTCCAACGTCAGGCTTTGATTCTTGATGTAGTAGAGGTCGTACTGCAGCTTCTGGATCGCATCGTCCACTGATGCACCGTACGGATATTTGATCTGTGCCCAGCCGGTCAAACCTGGAGTTACAAGATGCCGATGTTCAAAGTAGGGGATCTCTTTTGCAAGCTGCTGTACAAAATGCGGTCTCTCAGGCCTTGGCCCGACAAAGCTCATCTCTCCCTTCAAAATGTTCCAAAACTGAGGAATCTCATCGATCCGGAGCTTTCGGATGATCTTGCCGACCCGGGTCGTTCGCTCGTCATTCGTCGTCGCCCAGATCGGCTTACCGTCAGCTTCGGCATCCGTTTTCATGGAGCGGAACTTAATGACATTGAATGTGTGCCCGGCTTTACCAACGCGCTCCTGCTTATAAAAGATCGGCCCTCGTGAATCAAGCTTGATAAGTATGGCGGTTACGATCGCAACAGGCAGCGAAATCACCAGCCCGACCAGAGCGAGAAGCCTGTGAACAACCTCACGAAAGAAGAGCTTTAACTGAGAATCCCGCTGGCGCCCCGCAAAGATCAGCCATGACGGCCTAAGCATGTCCACATGGACTTTGCCCGTTATCCTTTCAAAAAATGAGGTGCATTCCTCGATCGAGACATCACCGGCGAGACTCATTTTGAGAAGAGCTTCGGTCGGAAATGCTCCGCGGCGTTCGCGAACGGCGATCACCACACGGTCGATCTTTTCGCTCTTTATTACGGCTTCAAGTTCGTGAGCTTTGCCCAAGATCTCTGATCGGCCCAGGCGTTCACGCGGTTTTGCTCCGTTTTCGGATAGGAAGCCTACGATACGGTAGCCTGCATCTCTTCGTTCCCAAACCGCCTCAGCCGTATCAAGGGCGGTTTTTCCGGTGCCTACAACGAGGATCTTTTCTCCGATGTCAGGATGGCCGGTGAGAGCATGAATGGCGATCCGCCATCCAAGCAGAAGCACCAGAACGATCGGCACCGAGAAGACAGAAACTCCACGCCCAAGCAGCATCGCCGGCACGAAGTAGAATAGGAGAGCGAGCAACGCCCATGCAATGCCCAACGCCTGAACGAGCCTTAGCAAGAGCTCGCGGCGGTTGGTCATTACAATGTAGTCGTAAAGATCGTAGAAGTATAGAATAAGCAGACAAACAAAGGTCGCAACGGCGATTTTGATCCAGCCGTTCTTGTTGTCGAGTTCATTTTCAGATCCAGCCATCCCAAGGCGTAGATACATTGCAAGGATGACGCCGCAATAGAGTATCGCGGCGTCAGCGAGCAATAACCAAATCAACCTTGAACTGAATCGTGCAGCACCCATTTTTATTGCCTTCGTTATGGAGCGACCGTCTCACCGAGGCGTTTGTAATTGTAGTAACCGTAGTTATAGTGCGATTCCTCGAGCACGTCCTCACTCTGGTTGAGGACAACGCCGAGCATGCGGTCTTTCGGAATTGGTTCGAGTACGCGTTCGATAGCGCTGCATTTTGTTCTATTTGCCCGCACAACAAGCAGGGCTCCGTCAGCGTGGTTGATCAGAACCGTAGCGTCGGTAAAAATTCCGAGCGGCGGAGCATCGATGATCACGTAGTCGAACATCTCACGTGCTTCCTTCAATATCTCTTTGAATTTCGGCCCTGAGATCATTTCCGCAACGTCGTTGCGGGCATCGCCGCCGGGCAAAATATGGAGGCCAGAAGGCTCGAGCCGAACGATCGACTCGGCTAACGTGGCATCTCCAGTCAGAACGTGCGAAAGGCCTTTGTCTGTTTCGATCCCCAGGTAGTCAGCAAGGCTCGGCATACGCAGATCGCTGTCGATGATCAGGCATTTGACGCCGTCAGTTTGAGCAAGAAGCCAGGAGAGATTGAGTGCTGTTACGGATTTCCCCTCGCTGGGGTTTACGCTCGCGACCACGATCGACTGCAGCTTCTGACGCTGGCTCTTATGCAGAACATGAGTACGGAGGCTGCGGTACTCCTCACAATAATTTGACTGTGGCTGTGTTATAGCGACGAGTCTTGGCTCAACGCGTTCGGTGTCGACGGTCCAACTGACAAAGTCAGGTAACCGTCGATCACCGACACGCGTTAAGGATTCGGCGTTCAATTTTGCCCCGGCAGAGATCTCCGATCCCAAACGAACAGGGAGTGCCGTCCCGTTCGTAGAATGCGGCTGCCCTATGAACGCCGAACTTGGGCTACCGATAACCATGCCGTCACCAAGAAGGTCGGGCGGGACATTTGTCCGCCGGACGCTCCGGTTAAAGGGCACGATATTCTCGTTGACGGCGATCTCGCCGGTTCCGAGAGCTTCGGTATGCTTCTTTTGTAATGCTTTAAGGATGCTCATCGCTGATAGCTCCAATTCCTGATGGCCGAAGTGCGGCTAATTCTCGTTAGTTATACTTATTGCCAAATGACCCGTTCAGAGAGCCGAGTTCGAGTGTCACATCATCCTCAAGGTCCTCGAACATCAGCGTATCGCCGTTCGAATATCCGTTTGAATGCCCATTCTCTAAAGGTTGTTCAGTCTTGAACATTCTCGGCTTTACAGCCTCTGTTCGGGCAGCCCCGTTCCAGATCTCGTCTTTGGCATCGGCTCTCAAAACGCGGCTGCTGCCGACTTCAAATGCTTTTTCGGCGGCGATCAAATTATCGCGTCTTGGCAGCATGTCAAGATTTTCCGCAACTGCCTCGACGATCTGTCGGCCGATCACCTGTTCGCCGGCGGAATAGGCGGCGAGCATCGCGTTGTCACAAAGGTTATTGATCTGACGCGGAATTCCCTCTGAACACTGAAAGATAAAGTCGACCGCTCCGGGAGTGAACACATTCGGCTGCTCGGAACCAGCAATCATCAGTCGTTCGGTGATATATCTATCTACTTCCTCGACATTCGGAAAAGGATGCATCGAACAGCGGAGGGCGACACGCTGCTTGAGCTGACGCAGATTCTGCTGATTCAGCTTCTCGCGAAGCTCAGGCTGGCCCGTCAGCACGATCTGAAGGTGCTTCGCGTTGTCTGACTCAAAATTGAGCAGCAAGCGGATCTCTTCGAGAACATAATCCGACAGCTCGTGGGCTTCGTCGATGATGATCACCGTGCGAAGGCCGCGGCGATGGCGTTCCTCGAGAACCTTACCCATCGTGTTGAGGAGTTCGGATTTATTGGTCCAGTCCTTGATGCCGAGCATCTGCGTGACGTGGTGATAGAATTCGTCGATCGACAAACGCGGATTGAACACGTACGCCGCCAAAACGCTAGAATCGAGACGTCTGAGGATCCAGCGAAGAGCCGTCGTCTTTCCAGTCCCGACTTCGCCGGTGAGCACTATCAGACCTTTTGCATTCTCCAGGCCATAATAGAGGCTCGCGAGAACCTCGTTATAGCTCGGCGTGAACACGATAAAACGCGGGTCCGGCGTCAAGGTAAATGGTGTGTCGTCTAAACCGAAAAATTCTTTATACATAATCGTTATTCCAACCTCTTTGCGAGTTGATCGAATCTGAGAGAGTCTCGACCAGATTAAGAAACAAACTTATCGAACAGCCGCGTAAGCTGCAGGATCAAAATAATTAGCGGGATTATCCCGATCGCGACCGCCGTTCCGGCAGCGAGTTTTAGCCAGCCGGCCTTACGGATCCAATTTTTCTCTGCAACCGAGAGAAGCGGCGGAACCGAAGCAAGTACTGGCAAGCCCGTGTAATGCTTGGCATCGTCAATATTCTGGATCTTAAAGAGCCGCGGAATTTCGAAGAATGCTGCAAGCATCAGCCCGAGAGCAAAGCCGATCCCAGTGCCCAGAATAGTGAGCAAAAAGCGTTTCGGAGCTACGGGAGACTGTGGCACATTTGCCGGATCCTGAACACGGATCGTCTCACCCTGCTGGCCCTGCTCGACGTCGAGCGTTACACCCGCGTCATTCTTTTTCTTGGACATTTCGTCGTAGGCCATCTTGGCCGACTGGAGTTGGGCCGTCACGCTTTCAAGTGCCACTTTTACCTGTGGGACCGCATTTATGCGCGCTTCGAGAGCAGCGATCTGCATCCCGTTCTGCTGGCGTTCCAGGTCTTTCGTGGAAAGCTGTTGTTCGATCTGTCCGATCTGAGCCTGTAAACGCTGGTTTTCAAGTTCCAGGTTCTTTTTCTGCAGATCAGCCTTACGGCTGCTCGATTGCGTAGCTACGGCAACTCGTTTATCCGTATTCTTTCGCAGGTTTTCGATCTCCTCATTTACGCGATCGATCTCAGCTTGTTTCGCGACAACGGCCGGGTGCTTTTCACGCCAAACCTTCACATACGTATCAAGTTGGCCCTTGAGATCAGCCCTTTTCTGTATAAGTTGGGCGTATGCCGGTGTGTCCTCGATCTGCGATGCCTGACGGGCGGTGTCTTGAGTCTCTTTTTCACCAAAATCCTCGATCAAGCGCATCTGGCGATTGTTCGAAGCTATTCCATCACTCAGACGCCCTTTTTCGTTGTAGAGTGATTGTTTTTCCTTAGTAATAGTATCGTCCCGCTGCCGAAGCCCTTCGAGCTGGGCAACCAGTCCCTGCTCGGATTCGGGCAAGGTCGAGACGTTCTGCATCATGATGTCGAGCCGCTGTTTTTCAAGGTTATCGAGAGCGGTCTTCTTTTCATTCAGCTGGCGTTCGAAAAGCTCGTTCGTTGATTCGGCAACCTCAACTGCGTTCTGAACCTGAGCGTTTACGTACTTGCTGGCGAGTTCAGCAGTTACATTCCGGGCCGACTGCGGATCACGGTCGCGATAGCTGATCTTGAATGCCGCGACCTTTTCGTTGCCGCTTTCCGCCATCTTCACCTCGATCGCTTTGGACATTTTCTCAACTACCAACTCCATGGGCAGCCCGGCTGCCCGTTCGGTTTTGTACAAGTCATACTTCAGGATCATTGGTTCCAGCGATGAGCGGCTGAGAACTTCCTGATTGATCGTTGAGAGCCGCTGCGAAAGGTCTTCACGCGAAAGCGGTGCTACCAGATTCTGCGAGATCGTCGGCGGTTTGACGGTCAAAAGCGAAGTCGATTCGTAAACGCTCGGCAGCTTGTACACAACATAACCAATCGCAGCCGTAAGCGTGATCATCGGAAGGATGATGAGCCATTTCTGTCTCTTGATCATTCCCAGCAGCTCGCCGGGCTTTCTTTGTCTGAATTCAGCCATTTCTGTTTACCTTCTACTAAGCTTCTTTAGCAACCTTTTCGTCCGATTTCGCCTTCTCGCTCTTCGCGAGCATCGATCTGAGCAGAACCGCGACGACTACCAAACCAACTCCGAAGACCAGCAATCCGAGCGATTCCGGCACAGAAACTGCAATACTCTCGATAGTCGGTGCATTTCCTATTTCAAATAAAACCATGTTCCCCTCGTTCTAACGGCGAACTATAAATTCGCCAGTACACTCTTTGCATCGCGAAGTTCACGCTGCGAAAGCTGATTACCATTTCTCAACGACGTTTCAACTTCACGCCGTGCCGAAGCTTTATCCCCGGCCTTTGCCAAAGCCATCCCAAGCCTCAGACGATAGCCGGGAGTCGGTGCAGAGCCAGCTTTTTTCGATTCCTCGATCGCAACGGCCTTTCTGAACTGCTCGACCGCCGGCGACGCTAAACCCTTTTGCAGATAGACCCATCCGAGCGTGTCGTAAAAACCCGGAGTTGACTGTCCTTTGCTCACAGCGAGGGTGGCGAGCTGCAGAGCTTCGTCAAGGTTGCCCTGTTTGTCGGCGATCAACCATGCGAGATTGTTGGCAGCGATCGAAGCGTCAGGAGCCATCTCGAGAGCACGGCGGTAGGCTTTTTCTGCCTCCGCGGAATTGCCACGCGAATCCTCGATAATGCCGAGCAGTGTGAACATTGGAGCCGCCGGCCGTTTTTCTAAGATCATTCTGTATTGCGCGACTGCTTCGTCAGCGCGACCTTGGCCGACCAGGAAGCTCGCATATGCCGAGTACGCCGGAAAATAATTTGGATCGAGTTCGATCGCTGCAGCGAGTTCTTTTTCGGTTTCTGCAGCATTCTTTTGGGCGGTGAATACGGTTGATTTCAAATAATGTAAAGCAGCGAGGACGTCAGCTCGCCCGGCGTTCGCCGCCACCATCCGATCGACCTCAGCGTGGGCCTTAGCGGCCTGACCCTGGCGGATCATGATATTTACAACACCACTGACAGCGTCAAAATTCTGCGGATCCGCGGAAAGTGCCTTTTCGAAAAGAGCTATCGCACCATCGTCGTTGCGTTCAGCGATCAGCACTTTGGCAAGATTCACCATCGCAGAAGCGGATTTCGGTGAGATACGAACGATCTCCTGCAGGTCATTCTTCGCCTCAGCAAACCGCCCAAGTTCAAGATTCGCGAGGCCGCGCGACGAAATCGCCCGAACACGAACATCCTGGATCATCTGCGGAGTAAAGTCTGAATTCGCGACAGCGGTGTTCGTCTTTTGAACAAGATCATTCGAGAGTTTCAACGCGGCACTCGAATCACCCGCGTTAAACGCCGCCTGGATCCGGATCAACCCTGCTTTTAGGAAGGAAGGGTGGTAGCGTTCGAGATCTGCAAGAAAAGCGTTTGCCTGATCGATCTGCCCGAGAGCTAGCCGCGCCTGAGCCATCAGAAAAAGTGGTTCGCGTCCGCTAGGCTGCTTCTTCAGAACTTCTTCGAGATCCTTGACCGCATCCTGAGCCTTGCCTTCCTGAATTCTCAGCTTCGACCGCAGCATCAGAGCTTCGAGGTCGTCATCGTTGATCTTAAGGAGAGCGTCGAGCTGCTCAGTAACCTTCGCACTGTCCTTACGGTCGAGATACATTTGGCCCAGTTTATAGCGGGCTCGGACATATTCCGGAGCATCAGTAAGGATCTGGTTGAGTGTAGCGATCGATTCGTCCTCGCGGCCGGCTTTCGCATAAAACTCTGCCAGAACCAACCGGCTTTCCGGGCTGTTCTCCTGGATCTGAACCAGCTCGACATAGGCCTTTTCAGCTTTTTCCATCTGGCGGCTGGTAACGTAAAATTCGGCGATCGATTCGCGAGCCTCGATGCTTGCCCCTTCAATTTCAATAGCTTTATTGAACTGCTGTTCGGCTTCTCCGTCGCGATTCGAATACATGAGAAATCGTCCGTATTCGATATAACCAGTGACCGCCTGCGGACATTCCGCAATACCCTTTTTGATCGCAGCTTCAGCCTCGGCGGCCTTGTCGCGGGTCATGTAGAGCCGCTGCAGACTGACGTACGACTCGATTCGTTTGGTATCGAGAGCGATCGCCTTATTTATGGCTCCGACAACTTCGGTGTCCGATTTGCCCTGGGCAGCGAGGATCGAAGCAGTCAGAATGTGGCCTTCGATAAATGATGGATCAGCAGCCAGGATCTCGTCGCGGATCTTCTCGGCTTCCGCGATCATCGGCGGCTGGACAAGAAGGAAATAGTTACCGAGTTTGGCTTTGGCGTCGAGGTTCTTTGCATCAAGCTCGACCGTTTTTCTGAGTTCCTCGAGAGTGTCGTTGAACTGTCCCAGATTCTCGTAAGCGCGTGCCAGGCCCCAATGTGCTTTCGCCGATGAGCTGTCGGATTCGGCAGCAGAACGGAATTGCATCAGGGCATCGTGAAATTTTCTTTTTTGCAGGTATTCTTCACCCTTTGCCAGGAACGATGCGGTCGAATGTCCGCACGCAGCTATTAAGAAGCTGAGGCAAAGAACGAATAGAGGGTAGGCAAAGCGTCTACGAAGAATCTGGCACTCTCGGTATAACATATATATCGAATTGTCGCTCACGATCCGTTAAGGCAGAGTTTCGGGGCATTGAATCTCTGACGCTGCGTGATCGGGCGTTTGGCGGACCGGAATAAAAACACCTTCCGTATCGGCCGTACTTCTTTGATTTCAAAAACTTACAAAGCGAAAGAACTGAAGTTTTCTCGCATTGAAGAAATACTGCCAATCAGTGCTTGATTTCAGAAAATATTGTTGTTTTTTGTTTGAAGGAGAAAAGCCTACTCAGGAACATAGGGCGGAAGAGCCTCAGCAAGGCGGGCCGAAAGGTCGGAAGCCGCCTTGAGGCCGGCAGCCTCGTCAGCTCCAACGCTCGTCATTACGCGGACAATTGCACCATCACTGCGGCTGCGGGTCACGCTGTCCCAGATAGTGTTTATCTTGTCAGTGTACTCGCTCGCCTCGACACGGCCGCGTCCCTGGTACCAATAGATCATGACCTCGTTGTAGATGCCGTTCTCGACGATGTAGCGGTTTGCTTTGAAGGTTTTGCCATCGGCGGTCGGAATGTCAATGATCTGAGGATCCTTCATCACCCAGCCCGCTCCGGGCAGGCAATTTTGCGGGCTGTGATAGGTTGCGCCGCTTCGCTGCGAGGAATAGTAGCCGACATAGATATTGGCGATCCGGCCGTCAGCAAAGGTGTATTCGCGCATCGTGTAATCACTCGTTTTCAGAACACTTTCCGTCTGCTCACTGAACTTGATCTCGCTTCCCCGCTGCCGCCAATCGCCGAGTGTTTGTGAAAGCTCAGTCAGCGGCTTTCGTTCGATCGAGGTTTCGCCGCGATTGACGAACCAATTGACCGCAATTCCGCCCACGACGATAGCGACCACCAAGGGCAAAACCGGAGCGGAACGCCCGGAGAACATCGCTGATGTTTCAACAGCATCATTTATCTCCCGTCCTCGAAAAATCTTCTTCAGAAGCAGATTTGCCCCGATCAGAAGAACCAACGCGACAACATAAACCATCCAGCCCGACGCATCATGCCAGCTGCCGTCCGTTGCCTGTTTACCCCAGTGATAAGTGAGAATGCCGGTGACCGTCACACGCGCCGCGTTGGTTAAAACTGCGATCGGAACCGCGAGGATCATCAACGCGACCACTCGAAGCAGGTCAGGAGCCGCGAGATTTGCAAAGCCGCCACGTTCATACCGCCGCGTAAAATAGCCGAGAATCAGCGCGAGCGTAACGAGCGTCATCAGCGATCTGATTCCACTACACGCCTCAACAACTTCAAGTGATATCGTCTGCGTTGAGCCTTGCGGCAGGATATCGATCACGTTCCCTTTTCGCAGGGTTGGAACGTCGAAAAGCCGAATTCCCCGAACCGCCATCTGTGACGCCCAGATCTGAAGCGGAAAGGCGATGCGGTTAAAAATGATCTGCGGGATCGGGATCGCCAGCAGGAACAGGGCGACCGGAACGAGCAAAAGATTGAGAACTCTCGTCCCAAACAGATAAAGCACGATCCCTACAAGCATCACCACGAACGAAATCCGAGTGGTAAACAGCTCAGCTCCGAGAGTTCCCGCGAATAGCAGGAACAGCGAAAATGCAATAGCCAGCCCGCCTAGGAGCAAGGCTGGCTTTTTCGAGATAGATTTGAAGCCATCCCACTCTTTCCAAACGATCATCCCGATCACGAACGGTACCAGCAGGCCGTGAGAATAATTCTCATCCGACCACCAATCCCGCCCGAGTTTCGTCAGAACGGTCGCATACAAAAAGGCGATGGCGACCGATATAGCCGCTGCCTTGACGATGTTCGTTTGATTTGTTTGAGTGCTTTCGCTCATCAAAGACCCTTTTAAGAAAAGGACAATCTAGAGCGAATTCCTCTAATTTAGATTAGTCCAGCGAAACGCAATATCTAAAGTAAATTGATCACGAAATGGTGCGTTGTCGAAAAAAGTCCTTTATTCCTGATGTCTCAAGTGAACATTGACTTCGCATTCTAAGCACCCGCGAAAGCATGTTGCAAAATTTTTCGTCTTCTTTTGATATAGAAATTGCCTCACTGCTTCCTAGAATCCAAATGCCGTAATGATTATCCGATATTATCAGCGGTCCAGAGAATGGTTGATCTGTCATCGTGAAACGAAAACGGCGTGAGGTACTCCGTTCCAGTGAACACAGCCAGTCAATCTTTTCATTCAACTCCAAAGTGACTTCACTGTTGGAAAGCAAATCAAAGTCCTCCAGCTCTTTTTGGAGATTGCTTTTTGAAAAGAAGTAACATAACTCCGTAGTACGATTTGCCTTATTAGTCTCTATCCATAAAATCAAAGCGTCTAAGAATTGTTGTTCGTATAGAATTTTACTTTGCTGATCTGCAGTATATTCTCTTGCTCCTAAGATCAATGAGGGAGTCTGTTGACATATATACAACCTCTTTTGGGTCTTTGATATTAGCTCTATCCCCAACTCATACATCTCTTCTCGTGACTGCGTGTAACGAGGCTCTCCGTAATATTTGGCCAGTTCCGTCTTAATGCTATCCCGGACGGCGATCCGAAATTCTGCGAGCGTTCGGTAGTTCTTAAACACGGCTTTTTTTGCAATTGAACCGTCTTCATCGAAACCATCCGAAAGTCCGGTGATGAATCTCTTTGCTTCAATGTCTCGCTCTTCTGAATCGATAAGGGATTTTATGACAATTAAAATCGGTTTGTTGGTTCTAATTGCCTCCTCATATTCAGCTTTAACTGCCGGACGAAGCGATTTCCATATGATCAGGATAAAAATATCGCATTCGCGAACCTCGTCAGTATAGGCTTCTAGAGGAGCTTGGCTCATAGCCGGAAACAGCTCGAACAAAGATGCGTTAATATTAAGCTCCACGAAAACTTCTTGAATGATTTCCCGTTCATTCTCAAGTTCCCGCATTGCGGAGCTTACAAATACTGTTATTCCTTTTTTCACACTCTAATTATTTTAGTTCGTCAAAAATTTCTGTTTATCATAAATTCCGCCCACGAGTAGAGTAGCTCTTTGTATTTCGATTCCGGAATATCTTCAAGAAAGGGTAGAGCTTTGTCAATGTAAATATTTGCTAAATCACTACAACGCTTTACACCTCCCCGGGCCCTCAGTATCTCCACAACCTCGAGAATTTCTTCGGGTGAGGCATTCTGATTTCCTAATATCTTACCCACTTTTCTTTGCTCGTTTAAAGAGGCGTTTTTTATCCCTTCTAGCACTATGATAGTTTTCTTACCTTCTCGAACATCCGAACCCACAGGCTTGCCAGTTTCTTCCTGACTTCCAACGAGTCCCAAAATGTCATCTTGCAGTTGGAAAGCTATACCACAGTTGGCAGTAAAATTCTTGAGCGCCCTAACCTCAGGATTCTCAAAATCCGCACAATCTAGCCCGATCATGGCTCCAGCCATTCCGGCAAATTCGTAGAGGATGCCGGTTTTAAGCCAAAGCATCTCAAGAACTTCATCCTCCGACAAGCTTATTGAAGCTACATCGTCTAAAAGACCGTACTGGATATCTAGAGCCTCTCCGCGAATCAAATTAGCTAGCACATACGACTGCAAATAGGCGACTATTCGTAAAACCACCTTTGAATCAACGCCCCTATCTAGAGCCGAATCAATGAACAAATTGATGGCCCAGCCTTGCTGTAAATCCCCAACAAGAATAGCAACACTTTCCCCGTACTTATTCGCCTTTTCCGGAATCAAGCCCATCTCTTCAGACCCCTTCGCCGAAGTAAGGCTGTGAACAGTAGGAAGACCCCGTCTCAAATTATCGTTGTCGATAATGTCATCGTGGACTAAGGTCCAGGTGTGATACACCTCGACTCCTGCAGCGGCAGGAATTGCTTTCTCAATATCTCCGCCTACGCTTCCGCAGGCCATTAATAAGACAGCCGGTCTTAGCCTTTTCGCAGGTCGTTTTATATAGCTCCATGTTCCGTCGCTGATATGAGCTGGGGCGAAAAAAGAAGTAACGCTGCTCGAATCAAGGTAGGACAAAACCTCTTCATCGGCATCTTTCAAGAACTTAAATAGTTTATTTTGAGACAAACCAAGGCTCGGATTATTTTGCATTAGTTAAATCGTAAGGACTTAGCACAATTTTCGCAAATCAAGGTTCTGTTCCAGGGTCCCCCCTGCCGAACTAGATCGAATCATGTTGTCCTTCGACTACTTTAACTGTAACGCTTCTGGTTTTTTGCGATTCGCTGACCAATACTGTAAATTGCTGTCCTAACATGCCTGTTTCACAAGACGATTTCCGACGTGCTCTCTCTTGTTTTGCGAGCGGAGTAAATGTTGTAACAACAATAGATGCCGAAGGCGAACTGCACGGCCTCACAGTCTCGGCTTTTTGCTCGGTTTCCCTCGCTCCGCCATTGGTACTGATCTGTATCGAAAAAACAACCGCCAGCCATTTTGCCTTCCGCGAATCAAGAGCTTTTGTCGTAAATATCCTGAACGAAGCTCAGGCAAATCTCTCGGAGCATTTTGCAACGCCATTCCGGGATAAATTTTCGAAGGTGCCTTATCGTCGCGGATTAGAGGGCATCCCGGTGCTTCAAGATACGCTTTGCAATCTGGAATGTCGTATCAAACACGATTTCGACGGCGGCGATCATTCGATCTTTGTCGGCGAGGTCGAGCACGCAACCGTTCAAGACGGGCTGCCGCTGATCTATTTTCAGGGCGGTTATCGCAACATATAGCCATGTCAAAACGAGCAGTTCTTGCCATCATTTTGATCTTAGCCACCTTCGCCGCGATCGTTCCGGCTCAGGCAAAACTGAAATGGTACAAGGGCAACACGCATACCCACACGTTAAACAGCGATGGCGATTCAACGCCGGATGATGTCGTAAAATGGTACCGGGAACACGGTTACAATTTCTTGTTTCTCACCGACCACGAATACATCACGAATGTTAAACCTCTGAACGATCTATTCGGGAAAGAGGGCTCATTTCTGATGATCCCGGGCCAGGAAATAACGGATTCGTTCGACAAAAAACCATACCACTCCAACGGCTTGGGCATTTCAAAGATCGTCATGCCAAATCGTCTGGCGGGAGCGGTCGAAACGCTTCAAAAAAACATCGACGATATCCGTGCGGCAGGCGGAATTGCGCAGGTGAATCATCCTAATTTTGGTTGGGCTTTGACAGCCGATCATCTGATCAAACTCCAAAACTACACTCTGCTCGAGATCCACAACGGCCATCCGCTCGTCAACAATCTAGGCGGCGGCGGTTCGCCCGGAGCTGAGGAATTGTGGGATGCGGTTCTGTCGAGCGGCAAAGTCGTTTACGGCGTGGCCGACGACGATTCACACTTTTTCAAGCGAATTGGCGATCCGACGGCTCCGACTCCGGGGCAAGGCTGGATCTATGCTCGAGCAGCGGATCTATCGCCATCGTCGATCCTCGAAGCCCTGCGCAGCGGTAACTTTTATGCTTCGACGGGTGTTGAGTTATTGGATTACCAGGCGGACGACAAGCAGATCACTGTTTCCGTTAAAGCCTTGACGAACAGCAAATACAATGTCCGTTTCATCGGAAAAAACGGACGCACCTTATCCGAAATTCCCTCCGCAACTGCTACCTATAAGATCATTGGCGACGAAGGCTACGTCAGGGCAAAAGTTCTCGAATCGAACGGTAGAGCAGCGTGGACGCAACCGGTCTTCATCGGAAAGAAATAGTTTTAATCAGCGGACAGGATAGCTGCTAGATCGTCTTCGTTTAGCTGATATGTTTCGTTGCAAAATCCGCAAGTCATGACCGCGCCTTTATCTTCCTCGAGCATTGCCGCGACCTCGGCTTTACCAAGAGCAGAGACCATCGATACAGCTTTCTCCGATGAACAGGTGCATTCGAATGCCACCGTATTTTCCCCCAGAACCTCGAAATCGATTATTCCGAGCACCAATCTGAGAAGGTCTTCGGGTGTAGCTCCTTCCTTGATGACGGAGGTTATATGCGGTGCGTGAAGAACTGTGTCCTCGATCATCGTAACGATGTGATCATTTGCGCCAGGCATCATTTGGATCAAAACGCCGCCCGAGGCAGTGACAAATGGCTCGTCTTTTTGCAGCAGCACGCCAAGCAGCACGGCCGACGGGATCTGTTCCGACTTGGCCAAATAAAATGCTAGATCTTCGGCGATCTCGCCCGACGTGATCGGCACTGACCCGATGTAAGGTTCACGGTGGAGTCCTAGTTCGAAGCCCGATTCGCGAATAACGTGGAACATCCCCTGCCCGACAATTCCACTGACATCAAATTTGCCATCCGAACGCGGCGGAAGCTCGGCCTCCGGATTTCTTACGTAGCCTCGAACGCCGCCTTTGTTATTTGCCTCGGCGATGATCCCGCCGACCGGCCCGTCCGAATCAATGCGGAGCGTCAACCGGTCAAAATCCTTGAGGCTCGCCCCCATCAGAGCGGTTCCCGTGAGCATTCGTCCCAGAGCCGCCGAAGCCGTAGGCGATGTGTTATGCCGGCGGATCGCTTCCGCCAGCGTGTCGGTTGTCACCGCTGCGATCAAGCGAACGGTTCCCTCCGCAGCAATTCCGTGTACTAATCTGTCCATCTATTGATAGTTTCGAAAAGTCTGCACCAATAAGTCAAACACCGCAAACTAAAGAAAAATCAACAAGTTGTTGCCTTTGTCCAATTGAAACACAAGATGTTGAGTAAAAAAGTATTGACATTGCACTATTTTCTTACTTAAACTGCTCTCACTTGCGGATATTTCTCGGTGATTATTCTCAAGCCTCAAAACACACAATTCAAGCCGGATTTTCTTTCGAACGCAGCATGAAAATGTTAAAATAGCGTGAATCGGACATCTTTGTCTTCACGGTAAAATGAAGGAGCAACGGGCACATATGAGCACAGTTTTTGAGTCGGCTATCAGCACATTTCTCGATAAGAACGGCGTCGGCACCGGCGCCGGAACGGCTACTGCCCGCGAATTTGTTCCGCTCGGCCTCAATGCCCAAAAGGTCGTCAGCAAACGCTACGCCCTCAAAGACGAACACGGCGAACCGCTCGAAACCTGGAACGACATCGTCCGCCGCGTGGTCGGCCATGTCTCGAAAGCCGAAACCGAGCCCTTCAAACAAAAACTCTTTTACAACGAGATGACCAACGTCATGCTCGCCCGCGAATTCATCCCAAACACGCCGTGCCTGGTTAACGCCGGAAAGCCTAAAGGCCAGCTTGCCGCGTGTTTCGTGCTCAATGTGCCCGACTCGATCGAGGGAATTATGGAGCACGCTCAGAATGTTGCGATCATACACCAGACCGGCGGCGGCACCGGAATGACCTACGAATTCCTACGCCCTGCCGGCTCGATGGTCAACTCGACCCGCGGCGTGGCTTCGGGGCCGGTCAGCTTCATGAACATCGTCAATCAGACGACCGAGGTTGTGAAGCAGGGCGGCGTTCGCCGCGGTGCAAATATGGGCATTCTGAGCGTTACGCATCCCGATATTCTCAGATTTATCCACGCCAAGAACGACCAGACCAGCCTGACAAATTTCAACATCTCGGTCACCGTTACCGACATGTTCATGGACGCCGTCGACCGAGGAACGTGGTTCCAGACAGAGTTCAAGGGCGAACCCTGGCAGCAGCCGATCTACGATGCGGCGACTGGCCAGGAATATGTCGTTTACCGCCGCGCTGACGGATCGACCGCGACTTTTGCGGACAAGCTGGCGTTCGAAACCGCCGACCTCAGCGACTGCATCATCGAACCGCCGCCGCTGCCCGGGATGGTTTTCGCACCGGATATCTGGAACCGAATCATCGCCTCGGCCCACAAATACGCCGAGCCAGGCATCATCTTTATCGACGAGGTCAACCGCCACAATCACCTCATGAAATCGATGGGCCCGATCTATGCGTGCAATCCGTGCGGCGAACAGCAGCTTCATTTCAACAACTCGTGCAATTTAGGTTCGATCGACGTCGCAAAGTTTTTCAAAAAATCCGCTAGCGGCGAAGGCGTGGTCGATTGGGAACGCCTTTCAAATGTCACGCAGCTTTCGACACAATTTCTCGACAACGTTGTGGATGCCGGGTATTTCCCTTTGCCAGAGATCCGAGATGTCGTCGCCCGCACTCGTCCTGTTGGCCTTGGAATAATGGGCTTTGCCGACCTTTGCCTCAAAATGGGAGTGACGTACGGCAGCGATGACTCGATCGAACTGATGGAAAAGGTCATGGGCTTCGTCCGCCGCGAGGCCTGGCTGGCTTCGCTCAATCTTGGCAAAGAAAAAGGAGTTTTCCCCGAGTTCGAAGCGAATAAAACAGCGTATTCAAAGTTTATCTATGACGAGCTCGGCATTCCGCGTGACATTCCGTTAACCCCGCGAAACTACGAGGTCACGACCATCGCTCCGACCGGAACGATCTCGCTCGTGGCCGAAACTTCGTCTGGCATCGAACCGAATTTCTCGTGGGCTTACGTCCGTCAGGACACGCTTGGAACACGGACATACGTTCATTCCCCGGCCGCGGAAGCCCTCGGGATCACGGTGGATCAAACCGACGAAGAGTCGATAAAAGCAGCGGCTGAATACGTTGTCGAGCACGAAAGCGAGTTGCCGTCTCATTTTATCTCCGCAATGGCGATCAAATCGCTCGACCACGTCAGGGTCCTCGCGGCCGCTCAAAAGCATGTTGACAACGCGATCTCAAAGACATGTAACGGAGCCAAAGATGACACGCTCGAATCCGTCGACGAATTGTATAAACTCGCCCGAACTCTCGGGTGTAAAGCGGTCAGCTACTATCGCGACGGCAGCCGCGAAGGGCAAGTGCTGAACGCAATGAAGACCGGAACGCAGGCTGCCAGCCTGCCGGTCGAAAATCAAGAGGCTTCGCAAGAGATCGCTGACATTTCAACGCATCAAAACACGCAGGCTGGCAGCCTGCGTTCCGACGGTCGGATCGAACGCCCCCGCGAGCTGCAGGGCTCAACCTGGCAGATCCCGTTCGAGCACCAAAATCTATATGTCACGGTGAACCATGACGGCACGGCGATCCGCGAGGTTTTCGTTGCCGGGCCGATCAGTCCTGGCGTTGGATTGCTGGCGTCGAAGATGCTCCGCGGCGGATTTAACGCCCGAGAAGTGGCTCACAGCCTGAACAAAGTGACCTCGACCCATGCAGTTTGGTTCAATGAACGGCTGCTCACTTCACCGGAACAAGCCGTTGCCGAATGCCTCTCGCTCATCGAACGCCGCCTTCAAGGAATGCCCGAATCCGAGCGTGCGATCAGTAAGGGCAAAGCGGTCGAGACCTCGAAACCGACGGGCCAGATGTCCAGCATGATCGGCACCTGCCCCGAATGCCGCGGCCAGCTTGAGCACGCCTCGGGCTGCGATTTCTGCCGTGACTGCGGCTACTCAAAATGCAAATGACCGGGTGGCGAGCATGCCCGTACAAATCCCGACAAGAAAATACGGGTGCTTTGGTAGAGTTCTTTGATCTGGGGATTTGAGCCAAAACCCGACTCTAGTAGAGGAAAATGCCGGATTGTTAGAGTACTTTTTCTGCCCGCTGGCGAAACCACGATACCGCCCATCACGCTTTCGCCTCACGTCGCTCACAAAAAGCATAACAGCGGCCATCACACTAGACATCATCTGCGGATCTTATCTTACCGTTGCGGACTATAAATTTTTACGTTGGGCGCGCAGGATGCTCGCCCACCATTCTATTCCAATCCGACAAAATCGAAATTCGCCAGATTTCCTGTAATGTCAAAGATCCTGGGTGCGAACCGGTATCGTTTTGACGCGATTCCTATGGTATAGCTGTTGCCGAGCGGAATATTGCTGAACTGGTAAACGCCGAACGAGCTTGTAGTTGCGTTTCGCTTGACGCCAAGTAGATCGGTCAGCACAACTACCGCATTTCGCAGCCCGAGGCCGGTCGGTGTTGTCACGCGGCCTGAAATACTAGCCGTTGGCACAACAACCGCATCGCCAAACACCGTAAACTGCACAAGCTGCGAAACCGAGAACCCATTCGCCGCTCCAGCATCGGTAATGTACCAGCGGCCAAAATAGGTTTTACCCGAAACAGACTGATCATTCGGTATCGCCACGCTGACCGAGGCCCAACCGTTTCCTGCTCCGGTATTTTGCGTGTTAACGGCTGTTCGAACCAACGAACCGGTCACCGGGATCGAAGTTCCGACTCCGGGATCTGTTTCGCTGATCACCAATACTGCCTGTGAATTCCCCAACGCGCGCGAGACGGAAACCGTGAAACTTGGATTTCCGACCAATGGCGGCGAGATCGCGGTTATCTGCGGCGTGATCGCTCCCGAACCTGCACGTCCGCTTCCCGTTATTTGCGGAACGCGGTTAGATTCCGTAAACAACTTTGGCCGGTCGAATGGCGGGAGTTCATTTTTCACCCTCAGATCCGTGAGCGGACGTTTCATGAACGTCGCCAGATCGGCCTTTTCCTGCGGGCTCAGCCCAAGCTGGCGAATGATGCCGTTCTCAAAATTCGGAGCGTCCTGAAAGTCTCCGCCGCGATCGTAAAAATCCACCACTTCTTCCAAACTCGCGAATTTCCCGTTGTGCATGAACGGAGCATGAAGCTCGACGTTGCGCAGATTCGGCGTTTTAAATCGCCCGTCGTCATCGGTATTAGCTGAGATCGCCCCGCGGCCGCGGTCTTCGCCCGGTGGCCGGACGCCGATGTTGTGAAACTGCTGATTCGTCAGCAGAGGCCCGCCGTGACAGACGTTACAATTTACCTGCAGGAATGTTAAGAAGCCGTTCTCCTCTGCCTGGGTCAGAGCACCCTCGATCTGGGAGTTGTACTTGTCAAACGGCGTTCGGTCCGAGAACAGTGTCCGCTCATGCGTGGCGATCGCCATCGAGATCCGCGCCGGTGTTACGTCAGGCGTGCCGAATGCCTCCTGAAACAGCTCGGGATACGATCTGCCGCCGATCCATGTTGCGAGTCCCGACGGAATGTCTGTCGCCAGAACGAGCGGCCTCGATGTCTGAACGCGGGCGGCGATGTCATTCCAATTCCTGCCGTTATGAGCCATCTCAGCGGACGAAGCCGGCGGTCCGGCGGACTGGCTTTCGAGGGCAGCACGCGATGGCAGCAGAATGTTGTTCGTCAACTGATCGCGGAACGCATCAGTCGCCCGCCCATCCCAAAACAGGCCGTTTCGTGCATATCCGGCATTCAGATAGGTCGGGGATTTCCGCCCTGTGACCTGATCCTTGAAACCATAGGTCTGATCCCAAACAAAGGTTCCGTTCGCTTGATTTTGAGGAACGCCGGGCGAGCCGAAAACGTCATCGGCTGTGCCGAACATCTGATCGAATCCCGGATTTCTCGAACCCGAAAAATTTGCTCCCGTTCGTGGGTCAGAACCTCCGGCCGCCGGACGATGGCATGTTCCGCAGGAAACCGTTCTCGTCGACGAAAGCTGTTCATCCCAAAACAAGGTCTTGCCGAGATAGGCTTTGGCGGCCGTCACATCGTTGCCAGTCGGTGCGGCTGGTGGATTGAGCGGGGTAAATAAGGCGTTGTTATCGACAAATCCAACGGCTTGGAGACCTTGATCGGGCGAACTGAGACTGCTCAGCATTGCTCCGTTCTCGGCCCTGACCCAATAGAAATATGCTTGCGAAGCCTGGGTCGTCGTATCGAAGAAGTAATTCGCAGCGGTCGTGCCGACATCGGTTGCGGTGGCGGAATTATTCGTCGTGTTCCGAAAGATCCGATAGAGAGTTGCTCCGCGTATCGTATCCCAATTGACCCCGATCTTGTTCGCATAATCGCCGTCCGAAGCCGTCACGCGGGTCGGAGCCGCGATCGTGTCATCCACGCTTCGCCCGGCCACATGCGTACCCGCGTCGATCAAATAAAACGCCGATGCGGCGGCCGCAAACAAAACGACCACCACTGATTTGATGAAACTAATACCACCCATTACCTTGTACTTTCCTTTGTAGTTCAAGTTTTTATCGTATCACTACCGGCGTTTATTTTCGAAGCAGGCACGCTTGGTCCTCTCTTTCGGCTTTCGACAATTTCCTGTAAAATCGGGAGTCATGAAACTGTTAAATCAGATGGTCCTGTCGGCGGCGATATTCGGAACTTCGTTCATCGCTCTGTCCGGTAACAACGCGGTCTCGGCTGATTCGCTCCCCACACCGAGCCCGACGCCGGCAACGCGACCGCGAACCACTCCGACCCCACTGGCCACGCGACCGACAACTCCGACGGCGAGCCCGACGGCAATTCCCGCCCCCGCGGCAAAGCCGATGCAAACCATCGAGGAACTCCAATCAACGATTCGCCAGCGGTTGTTCGATCCGGCAGTTCGCCGTGGTCGTGTTGGAGTGAAAGTAGTTTCGCTCAGTAGCGGTAAGGTCGTCTTCGAACAGGATTCCGAAAAATACTTCATGCCGGCGTCGAATATGAAGAATTTTACCGTGGCCGCGGCGATGGAAAAACTTGGGCCTGATTTCAAATTCGTGACCAGCGTTTACGCCAATTCCCTGCCGGATTCGAGCGGCACGATCAAGGGAGATCTGCGTATTTACGGCCGTGGCGACATCTCGATCTCGACCGCGTTTTTTGGTACATCGCCGTCCGATCCGGACACATATTACAAAGGAATCGACCGGCTCGTTGACCGTATCGCCGCCGCAGGGATCAAAAAGATCGAGGGCAGCATCGTCGGCGACGAGAGCTATTTCAAAGGTTTTTATATTCCCGGCGGTTGGGAATGGGATGATCTGCAGGCGTATTACGGAGCTGAGGTTTCGGCTCTACCGATCAACGACAACGCCGTCGACATAAATGTTTCTCCTGGAACGACCGGCAGCCCGTGCAATGTCACAATATCGCCGGCAAACAAGATCTTTCAGGTCGTGAACACCTGTACCACTGGCGGTCCGAGTTCCACGCGCACTCTTTCGGTTGTCAAAAAACTAGATCGAAACATCGTCGAAGTTTCAGGTTCCATGCCCGCCGGCAAACCGGCTTATGTCAATTCCATAGCGGTCACGCGGCCTGCGGAATTGTTTGTCGCTTTGCTTAAACGCCGTCTGGAAGCAACCGGGATCGTCGTGACCGGAGATTCGCGGCTTCTGCCGCCGAACGCTAAACCGACCCAGAATATCGAGGTTGCCAAACTCGAATCGCCGCCATTCGCCCAGATCGCCGCCAAGACAATGAAGCCGAGCCAGAATATGTTTACCGAAACCATCCTCTGGACGCTTGGCGTCGAGGGATTCCGCAAAGATCGGGGTCAGATTCCAACCGTTTCAGACGGAACCAATGCTTTCCCAGTTACGGAGGACAGTTCCGTTTTAGGCCTCAACCAGGTCAAAGCATTTCTCAAAAAGATCGACGGCATGGCTGAGGACGGCATCATTCAATCCGATGGATCGGGGCTTTCAAGACATGACCTGATAACGCCTGCCGCAGTTGTGACTTTGTACAGGTACATGGCTTTTACGCAAAATGCACAAGCTTGGCGTGAGAGCCTTACTATTGCGGGGGTTGATGGCACCTTGGCTAACCGTTTGAAGGGAACGGCGGCAGAGGCTAACTTTCGCGGGAAGACCGGGACGATCGATCAGGTCTCGGCTCTATCGGGCTATATGACAACCGCTGCGGGAGAACAGCTGGTCGTCTCGATCATTGTAAATAATGTAGGCGGGCCAACCCGAACCCGCACCTCGCTCGCCGACGATATCGTCACGGCGTTAGCGAATTTTAATGGAAAAGTTGACTAGTTGCAGAGTTAGAAGAATGGCTTTGTTCTTAACTCAGTCAACTCTCCAAACTCCGCAACTCACTAAACTAGTTCTACCACCGGCTGTCGCCGCCATAACCGCCTTGGTTTCCGCCGCGGTCGCCTCGGTCACGGCCACCACCGCCGCCATATCCGCCGCGATCACGGCCACCACCGCCATAGCCTCCGCCGCCGCCATAACCGCCGCCACCGCCGCTTCCGCGATATCCGCCGCCGCCGCTGCGCTCTTCGCGTGGCCGGGCTTCGTTGACGACCAGGTTGCGGCCGTCGTAATCGCTGCCGTTAAATTGTGCGATGGCCGCCGTCGCGTCATCGTCCGAAGACATCTCTACAAACCCAAATCCTCGCGAACGCCCCGTTTCGCGGTCCATCACCACATTTGCCGAATCGACCGAACCGGCAGTTGCAAAATGTTCATGCAGATCTTCGCTCGTCACGCGAAAAGAGAGATTACCGACGTATAATTTAGTTCCCATTTCTCCTGTTCCCGAAAATATGTAGAAGCAAAAAGGCAGGCAAACCGGAGGATCCAACTGTGAATTTTCCGTAATATAGCGACGCGTCCCACACCAAAAAATATTACTGCTTCTAAAACCCAAAAACCTACTCTCAGGACCGAACCGAAAAGCGCCGCATTAAGTAACCGGACGGGAAATATCACCGAGATATCAACGAGAGCTAAAAAACTAGTCGGAATTATGCCCGTTTTCAAAAATTTATTCAAGAGTTTTTTCGCTGCGTCCCTGGGCCGCGTGCAGGGCGTTCGAATGTTTCGCTCACACCTCCGAGGCACAGGTCTGCGCATACGCAAGGGTGAAACGCTAACCGCAGCGGTTTTCGCCCTTGCTTACGCGCGGTCTTGTGCCTATAACCGACATCTCGACCATCAAAAACCCATTGACCTCAGCCTCAAATTCCAATAAACTCTCAGACGTACTCGTTGTTCCAGCAGTTCTCTCGTTTTCAGCCGTTCCGACAGGAGGCCAATGATGCGATGCAAATCTGCCATTTTCGTTTTCACTCTCGGCATTCTCTCTTTTTCCCTTGCAATGATTCCAGTAGGTCGTACAGCCAAGGCGGCCAACCTCGCTTCGACAGTTTCTGTCGGGCCTAGTCCTGAGGGAGCTGAGGGCAACATCGGCACCACCAATTTCATCTTCAGGCTCGACCGGACAGGTGATCTCTCGGGCCAGTGTACCGTCTTTTTCGAAACACGCGACGGAACGGCCTTCGCTCCAGAGGACTACACCACCCTCAGCAGTTCAGCGTTCTTTTCGGCTAACCAGAATTTTTTCAATATTCCAGTTAGTGTGACTGGCGAACTTTACGCGGAAGGTGATGAAACCTTTTTCTTCCACATCACGGGTGCCGACGGCTGCAGCATTGGCAATGACACTGGCACTGCCGTGATCTACAATGACGAAACCCCTCCGCCGCCGGGCTTCTTTTTTATCGGTGTCGAAGGCGACATCGGCGGCGGCGTTCCCGATGCGGCTCTCCGGGTAAATGACCTCGTCATTATGCGACGCTTTGCGCTCGGGATCGACGCTCCGCCCAATGGATGGTATTTTCAAAAAGCGGACATAAACGGCGACTGCGGCGACGGACAGATCAATTCTGCGGACGTGGTGGTATTACGCCAATGGATCCTGCTCGGCACCGCCCGCCGCAACAACTGCGGTCCGTTCCAACCGCAATAGCGAGCTTTGGGCTTTATCTAAAATGAACAGAAATAGATCTTCCAACATTCTGCTGACGATCTGGGCGATTCCGGTGTCGCTCAATCGACGATCAATATAAGGCTCAACGGCGCCGCTGCAACCAAACCATTGAATATTATGAACAGCTCGCCGCACGCGGTGATCTTGGCGGCAGTGAGCTTTGGTCGATCGTTGTATTTTCAGCTTGCTTAAAGAAACATTTGTATGATATTTTGTAACTGTCGCACGATTCTTGGACAAAGTACCGTCACACGGCAGATCTTTGACCGGCCATCGTCGATACTAGTAACTAAACAACTTAAACGGGAAGCCTCTTATGCACAAATTGATATATTATACACACAACAATATGTCTTTCCGGTCTTGCGCAAGTCCCGTACTCACGACCCCATATCCGCTAAAAACGGTCAAATTTTCAACACATAATACACACAAGAGATATGAATACCACGAAACATACGTTGGACTTTACCGCGCGGCCCAAGCTCCGCCTGTCTGAGGTTGCACGCCTCATTCGCATCAACCGCATAATTATTCCGCCGCTCTCACGCCGCAAACTCGTCGCCATGTGCGAAGACGGCACCCTGGAACACGCACCACGCCAAACCAGCCGTGATCATTACCTTATTTACGAAGACTCGTTCCTGAAATGGATCCGCGAGATGGACGGAGAATAGTAGATCACGGCTATCGGTATCGTTTGGAATTCTGATTAAAGTCGATTCGTCAGGCCCGGACGCAACGAGAAAGTACTATCGGTAGAATAGTTCAATTCTTAGCAAAATTGGCAGAAAAAAAGGCGGCTTTAATTGGCCGCCTTTTCGGATTGTTATCGTAATGATCGCCTATTCCAGGCCGACCAGGTTCACGTCGCTGAGGTTTTCCGTGAGGTTGACCGTTCGCGTTGCGAATCTGTATCGTTTGCTGGTGACTGTCAGCAGATAGTCGCGGCCTGTTTCGAGGCCTTCGAACTTGTCGCAACTGAAGGAGCTGGTTACCGTGGCTGGGATGCAACCAGACGTGTCGATACGCGTGACCGTAGATTTTATCAGGCCCTGTCCGGCTGCGGTTGTTACTCTGCCGGAGATCGTGGCTCCGTCAAGCAGTGTGCCGCCGGTGAATGAGACCAGCCCGTCCGTCCAG
>Ga0138256_10001326_pt1 | contig 26683 bp, 25 predicted proteins | sample KNB2016incub_MG_FD_105486 | JGI IMG/M metagenome (GOLD analysis project Ga0138256, IMG submission 105486) | Active sludge microbial communities from wastewater in Klosterneuburg, Austria - KNB2014incub_MG | ecosystem: Engineered > WWTP > Activated sludge > Unclassified | place: Austria...
AGTATTCATGCCTTCATAATCATCCAACTGGCCAAATACCCATGCAAATTCATTTGGATTTTTAAGTGCATATAATTCGCCATTAATAAAATGGTCGTCATTAAAGGGTTGGGCAACCGGGAAATTTCCATTATCATACAACATTCCTTTTACAACTGCTTCACCTACTAAATGAAAATTTTCGGTGAGGTAACTGTAAGCCGGGTTACGGAACCCGCTGCGTAATGAACCGTAAACAAAAAGATTATAAGTGAGCATTTGTACAAAAATAGCGTCAATAGCAGAGATAAAGAAATAAATAATAAACATACTATTTTACTCATTATTCAGTATTCATGTAATTACTGAAAACGTAAGCTTGTTATTGATCAAAAATAGTTACGTGTAAGAGAAATCACAGGATGCAAAAAACTGAGGTCTTTATCATAATTATTTGCCATATAGGCTGCCTCTACTGTTCTCTAAATATTTATGCCGATAGTAAGACCTGCCAGGCCTGGTCCACTTTATTTTCAACCAATAATTCTTTAGCATATTGGTGCATTTCTGTTTCCATATCTGCAGGGTTGAGAGAGAAATATTGTACAATATTTTTTAAACGCTCATCATCAAATGCAGGATCAATGGATGGCAGTTGGGTTACATTGGCTAGCTGGCCCAGGTTGTTGCCGCTAAGAATATTGCTATTTCGGATATTCATAGGCAGCGCATCTACCCCAATACCCAGTTTTATATTTGGCTTGGGCACTTTAAATAAATTACCGGAATCTACTTTACAATACCAGTCTCCACCTAGCCTTGCTACATGATGCAGTTTGCGTTGGTCTATTTTTTTATTTTCATCCAGTATAGAATCGTCAATATGCATTACCAGCACTTCGCATATAATTAAATTGCCGGCTCCTCCTTCCTGGCCAAGCGGTTTTATTTCTAACACTTTACACTCCAGGTTTACTTTACTTTCTTTTACCATGGGGGGTTTTACCAGCGTTGCAGGTACGGGGGTAAAACCACTTTTAAGAAACTCATTCACTCCTTTTTCATATTCACAACTGGCGAGTGAAACCTGCTGCACCATATCATAATCTACAATATTTATTACCACTTCTTTTGTTTCTTCTGCATTTTGCAGGGTATGCTTCGTGGTATTGTTGCGCACCCGGCGTGCCGGTGAAAAAATAACAACGGGTGGATGGGTAGAAAATAAATTAAAAAAACTAAAAGGGCTTAGGTTTACTGATCCGTCAGCAGCCAGAGTAGAGGCAAAGGCAATGGGCCGGGGTGCAATAGCATGCTGCAAATAATTTTGTGCTTCTGCAGTACTAATATCTTTTAAATGAATTTGCATTGTAATTAAACTATTTTTTTAATGAGCCGGGAGACATCCTGCTGTTGCAATGTGCGACGCCACTGAAGCCGGGCTATGCCGTGCTGCACGGCCCATAATATCTTTATACATTTTTCTTTAATTCAAAAAGGCTCATCTCATTTTCTTCTTTTACAATGGTATTCACAAGGGTGCCTAACCCGTCAATATCCATTTGTACTACGTCATTTTCCTGCAGCCATTGTTCTTTGTATTCGGGATTATTAAATTTTCCGGTACCATTTAATTCTAAAAGGCAACCGGTACCCACCGTTCCGCTCCCAATTACATCGCCGGGCATAAGGGTTACGCCGTAGCTGCATCGTTCAATGATTTCTGCAAAGGTCCAATCCATATCACTTACATTACCGCGGCTCAATTCTATATCATTTACTTTACACGTCATGTTTAAATTCCAGGCTTTACCGGTATGGTTTGGCTTGCAAGCCACTTCAAAAGGCTCCAGTTCGTCGAGCGTTACCAGCATGGGGCCAATGCAGGTTGCAAAATCTTTTCCTTTGGCAGGGCCCAGGTTCAGTTTCATTTCTTCCATTTGTAATTGGCGTGCACTCATATCATTCATGATCATAAGGCCTCCAATATACTGGTCCGCATCGGCTGCCCGGATGTTACGGCCGGGGCGGCAAATCACCACAGCACATTCCAGTTCAAAATCTAATTTTTGAAAATGATCGGGCATACAATATATCGGGCCCGGACCCTGGATACTATTGTGATTGGTAAAATAAAAAATGGGATACTGATCAAACTCGGGAATCATTTCTACTTTTCGGTTCCTGCGTGCGGCCGCTACATGCTGGCGAAATGCATACCCATCCCGGCAACTGGAAGGATGCAGAACGGGCGCTAATAAATCAGCTTCATCAAAAAGAGTAGTATCCAAATTTTTAAAATCGCCTGCTTTAATTTTTTTATCTATGATGCTGGCTATTGGAATTAAATCATCCCAGTAATTCAGCAGCATTGTCATGCTACCCGGCATATCAGGATGCAAACGATCTAAATCATATAACTGCCCATCAACCAACAAAGCAAGTTGATCTCTTTCATCTTTTAAATACGTTACAAACTTCATAACCTTAAATTTTTTGTAAAAATAAAGGAAACAAATAGTACTCCCTTAGCTAAATAAAATATGGCATTAAAATCAAAAGGTTATATATGCAAAAGGTGAGCTTAAACAGTGGGTTGCAGCGTATAATTTTTAAATATGTTATCTTTTTTTGCTTGCCAAATCTTGGGTATCTTTGCAGTAGAAAACGCCAGTATATGAAATTCGAAAAAATTCATAATAAAGGCCAGGCGCAGTTATTTAAAAACCAGTACCTGGAATATCTTACCAAAACACATCCGTTGGTTATTTGGGGAATGTATATTCCAATCATAGGCTATATGCTATATCATAGCAAAATACATTTTGATATACCCACATGGGCCATTGTAGCAACATTTTTTGCCGGTATGTTTTTCTGGACATTTTTTGAATACATCATGCACCGGTGGGTATTTCATTTTGTATCAGAAAAAGAAAGCACTCAAAAAATTATTTATGTAATGCATGGCAACCACCATGAATATCCAAGAGACAAAGAACGGTTGTTTATGCCTCCGGTTCCCAGCCTTATTATTTCTTCTATTTTATTCTCATTGTTTTGGTTAATTGGTTTAGCATTCGGGACTCCCGGGTATGCGTTTTCTTTTTTCCCGGGTTTTATTTTGGGGTATTTAATGTATGGAAGTATGCATTATGCCATTCATGCATGGAACCCTCCTTATAAATGGATGAAAGGTTTATGGAGAAACCATCATCTTCATCATTATAAAAATGAGCACCAGGGTTTTGGAGTAAGCTCTACCTTATGGGACCATGTATTTGGAACTATGTTTGACCTTGCAAAAGAAAAAGAAGATAAAGAGGCTGTGAAGAAATTGATGTATTAATTTAGTTTAAAAAGTTATGGCCGGCACTTTTATTAAATTATTGGGTGAAATTTTTAAAGCGTTAGACGAAGCCGGTAAGAATCCAGCATCAAAAGATGAAAGGCGGCCCATTCGCCAAATACCCATCGCCGTAGTAAATGCTTTACTAAAGGAAAATAAAAAAGAAGAAGCCATTGCTTTTTTACAAAGAAGCATGAACTGGGATGAAGCCCATGCCCGAAATTTTATGGAAGGTTTACAGCCCGGTATAAAACCCACTGCAATAACGGCACAGCGTGCACAATCTAATCTTTCGCATTCCCAAACGCACATTGATAAAATACTAAGTGAATATGCCACTGCTGAAAATAATGCCAGCGAAAATTTATTTTCTTATTTTTTTAAACTCAAGCGCTGATCACCATTTATCTTCCGGTGGAATATCATGGCCGGGGCTTCTATATTTTTTACGGGTTTCTATTTTTTCTATTTGCCTTTGAATAATAAGCCGGGCAATTAGTATGGCTGTATTTTCAGTGGGATGCAAGGCCAATGTTTCTTTAATGAGTGATTCACGTACATCAATGCGATAAAGCAAATAAACCAATGATGAAAAATCCTCGTTTATCAAAGTTTGTACTTGCTCCACCAGCAATAAAAATTTTTCATTTTCTTCAGGTTGTACAGCCAGGCTGGATGACAAAGAAAAAATGGCTTCTTCTACGCCGGTTTGCATTTTTTTGTAAAGTTAAAATTTTTCAAGGGCGCCCAGTGCAAATAATGCAAAATCATATTTCACAGGGTCTTTGGAATTAAAGGAACGTAAAGCACTTGTGAGTTCTACTGCAGCGGCCCAGTCTGTTTGTTTACGTTCCAATAATTTAAAATGCCGGGCAACCCGGGCTACATGTACATCCAAAGGAATAATTAATTGTGCAGGTTTTATTTTTTTCCAGATTCCAAAATCTACGCCGGTATCATCCTTCCTAACCATCCAACGCAAATACATATTTAATCTTTTGCATGCTGAGTTTTTGCCGGGTGATGCTATATGTTTAAGTGTGCGTGCAGGCACATGCTCCAAAGAAAAAAAATAATTGTAAAAATGATTAAGCGCATCTTCGATACTAAATAAATCTTCTGTAAAATTTTTTGTAAAGGCATCTTCCAATGAATGATACCGGCTATAGTGATGCTTAAGAAAGGAGATAAAATAAAGCAAATCGGTATCGTTGAAGGTGCGATGCTTAAATTGTAATAATTTTTTTAGGTCTGCATCTGTATGTTGCAGGCAAAATTGGTAAGGTGCATAATCCATACGCTCCATCAGCTCATTTGATTTTGCAATAATTGTTTTGCGGATGCCCCATGCAAAAACAGCAGAAAAAAAACCTGCAATTTCAATATCCTGCTGCCTGCTAAATAAATGTGGAATACAAATAGGGTCTTCCCGGATAAATGAAACCCGGTTAAAGTGTTTCACTTTGTCATCAAGGAATTTCTTTAACCGGGTTTGTTCCATGAATAAAAATATAAAAGACTATTGTGCCAGGGCCTGTTCCAGGTCTGCTATTAAATCTTCCGGATCTTCAATACCCAGGCTTAGCCGGATTAATCCATCGGTAAGCCCGGTTTTTAATCTTTCTTCTCTTGGAATACTGGCATGCGTCATTGTTGCCGGGTGGTTGATTAATGATTCCACACCGCCAAGGCTTTCTGCCAAAGAAAATATACGGGTGGAAGTCAATACTTTTAAAGCTGCTTGCCGGCTGTCATCTTTCAAAGTAAAACTCATCATACCGCCAAAATCTTTCATTTGTTTTTTTGCAATATCATACCCGGGGTTAGATGTTAAACCACACCAAAAAACTTTATCTATTTTAGGATGGGATGTTAAGAAGGCGGCTACCTGCCTGCCATTTTCGCAATGCTGGCGCATTCGTACATGCAAAGTTTTAATACCCCTCAACACCAGGAAACAATCAAAAGGGCCGGGCACAGCGCCACAACTTTTTTGAATAAAATATAATTGATCCCGTAGCTCTTTATCATTCATCACCAGGGCGCCTTGAATTACATCGCTATGCCCGCCCAGGTACTTGGTACTGGAATGCATTACAATATCTGCCCCAAGGTCAAGCGGGTTTTGCAAGTATGGAGAAGCAAAAGTATTATCTACACATAACCATGCTTTTACTTTTTTTGCTATGCCTGCCATTGCTGCAATATCCGTAATGTTCATCATGGGGTTTGTGGGTGTTTCTACCCATATCAATTTTGTTTTTGCAGTGATGGCATTTTCAACTGCAGCAGTATTGGTTGTATCTACATAAATAAATCTTATTCCAAAGCGTTCAAATATTTTGGTAAACAAACGATAAGTTCCCCCGTACATATCGGCAGCTGCAATCACTTCATCTCCCGGGTTTAATAATTTTATAACTGCATCAGTAGCAGCAACGCCGCTGCTAAACGCAAGCCCATAATTTCCATTTTCAATAATGGCAAGCGCTTCTTCTAATTTATTGCGGGTGGGGTTTTGGCTACGTGCATATTCAAACCCTTTGTTTACCCCGGGGGCTTCCTGCACAAAAGTGGATGTTTGAAATATCGGGGTCATTATCGCCCCGGTAGAAGGATCCGGTTCGGCCCCGGCATGTACATATTTTGTTCCCTGTTTTTTTAATCGAAAATTTTCAGTAGCCATTATTTATTTTTTTATGGGCAAATTTACTGATAAAAAAAGCAATGGTTCTTTACCCCCGGAACATTCATAAAATAGATTGAGTAGCGTGAGCGCTAACTGCAATTGAGTAAGTATATTTACAATATGTGCGGAATTGCAGGAATTATATCACCCCAAACAAATATGGTGGGCCAACCCATATTAAAATCTATGATTACAACCCTGGCTCACCGTGGGCCGGATGGAGAAGGGATTTGGATTAACAAAAAAAGTAATTGCGGTTTGGCACATCGCCGGCTTGCGATTATTGACCTTTCTGATGATGCGGCACAGCCCATGCATTACATGAACCGGTATAGCATTGTTTTTAATGGCGAAATATATAATTATCCCGAAATAAAAAAAGATCTTCAAAAAGCAGGCTATAGTTTTAATACGGCAAGTGATACCGAAGTCATACTGGCTGCTTATGATTGTTACCGGGAGCGGTGCCTTCAATATTTTGATGGAATGTTTTCTTTTGCTTTATGGGACGAAAAACAGCAAACACTTTTTATTGCCCGGGACCGTTTTGGCGAAAAGCCAATTTATTACCACCTCGGTAAAAATACTTTTTACTTTGCCAGCGAAATGAAAGCATTATGGGCAGCTGGCGTACCCAAAGATCTTGACCAAAAGATGTTACTGAATTATCTTTCTTTAGGCAACGTACAAAACCCGTCTAATAAAGCACAAACATTTTATCTGCAAATTAATTCGCTTCCTCCTGCCCACTATGCCATGTTGCAATTGCAGGATATGCGTTTACAAGTGCAACCATACTGGGATATTGATAAGCAGCACACCCAAAAACTACATGATGATGCGATCTTACATAAGCTTGAGTTGCTTTTACGCACATCTATTGGCCGCCGACTGCGCAGCGATGTACCGGTAGGAAGCAGTCTGAGCGGGGGTTTAGATAGCAGTACCATCATTTGGTTTGTAAAAACCATTTTACAAAACAGCCGCTCAGCTTCAGATTTTTGTACTTTTTCTGCCTGTTTCCCGGGGTTTGAAAGAGATGAAAAAGAATATATACAGGAAGCTTCCCAATTGGTAGGGTTTACCAATTATACCGTTCATCCTAAGCCGCTTGAACTCATCCAAACTTTCGAAAAATTATTATACCACCAGGAAGAACCGTTCCCTAGTTCCAGCATATTTGCACAATACAAAGTATATGAATTAGCTGCTCAAAAAGGGGTGAAAGTATTGCTTGACGGGCAGGGTGCCGATGAAATCTTAGCCGGTTATCACCGTTACCTGCATTGGTATTTACAGGAAATGGCTGCGGGTTATAAATTTTCGATGGTAAAAAGAGAAAAGTATTTATTAAAACAAAATAAGGCAATGCTAACCTGGGGTTATAAAAATTTTATTGCCGCTATGCTACCCTCACATGCAGCACTGGCTTTAGAAAGGAGGGAATACCGCAGGATTGTGAACAACCCCGATATTACAAATGACCTGATGCGCTGTGTAAAAGGACGGGAATGGGATGGCATCCATAAACCTATTATTACAAAACTAAATGATATTTTATATTTCAATAGTATGCAGATGGGTATGGAAGAATTGTTGCGCTACGCCGATCGGAATAGTATGGCGCATGGCGTAGAGGTACGCCTTCCTTTTTTAAATGCAGATCTCGTAAAATTTATTTTTTCATTACCTTCTCATCAAAAAATAAATAATGGATATGGCAAATGGATTTTACGAAGCCTGATGGATACCCGACTGCCTGCTTCTATTGTGTGGCGAAAAGATAAAGTAGGCTTTGAACCCCCGCAAAAAGAATGGATGGCCTCAGCAACATTTACCGAATACCTGGTGGAGTCTAAAAGGAAATTAATAAATGAAAAGATTTTAAAACCTTCGGTGATAAATAAAAAAGCAGTACCGTTAGATGCTTACGAAAGTAATAATTGCGATTGGCGTTATATCTGCGCCTCTCATTTGTTCTGATATCTTTATTTCAAAAACATAATAGGTAATACCACTTTCACATTATCCCAGGTCATAAGTAAACCGGCTCCGCCACTTGCATCTACAAAAATCATGGTGAAATCCTCTGCCGGTGGCGTTTGCTCCATTACCGGTACATCCGTTCTAAAAAAATCTTTGGTTTCATCTACATGCAAACCCCATGTGTACAGGTTTTTATTTAGTACAATCGTCCAGCGATCGGCATGAGGGATACAATACATTACATAATCACCGGCAGGAATATTGGTACCTGCAATTGATACATTTTTAAAGAATTGAATTTCGGTTGCTTCATTGGCTCCCAGCCGCCAAATTTTTCCGTAAGGGCAAAGAAAGGCATTCCCCTCACCAAATATTTGTCTTCCTTTTTTATGTGGCCGGCTATAAATAACCCGTGCAACAAGAGGAACCGTATCGCCATGGTTCATCCTGAGTATGGGATAATTTTCAGGATAGTAGATCATATCCATGGGCGATTGATCTAAATTGGTATAAGGATTTGTTTTTACAGATTGTAAATTTTCTGAACTTTCTGTAGTAGCTTTTATATCCTTTTTTGAATTGCAGGAAATTATCGCTAAAACAAAAAGCAATACAAGAGCGTGAATTTTTATTTTCATACTCACAAAGATATTGGTAATCCGGCTTTCACATATTCCCATTCTGCAATTAACATACAACCCGTGTCTGTTTTATCAAAAAACAAAGAAAAGTCTTCCACAGATTCTGCTTGTTTTTCTACCGGCACAGTTACCCGCAGTATATCGTTAGCTGCATTATAATCAAAGGCACCCCAGGTGTCAATTGATTTACTTAAAACAAAAACCCAGGTACTGCTATCTGGTATGGCATATAAAGTATATCTGCCTTTTTTAACGGGCTTACCAGCTATTTTTACATTTCTAAAAAATTCCAGCTCTGTAGATTCATTAGCCCCCAACCGCCATACTTTCCCATACTCCAATAGTTTCCCAAATATTTGCCGGTTATCTCTTTGTGGCCTGCCATAAATGATGCGGGCAATAGGGGCAGCCGGCGCTTTACCCTGCAATTTTAAAACCGGGTAGTTGGCCGGAAAATAACTCATATCCATAGGTGATTTATCCATTTCGGGAACCCTGGGCTGGGCCTGGCTAATAGCGCTTACCCCTATCATTGTAATCAGCAGAAATAATACTTTTTTCATTGAATAAATTTTAACAAAGATAAAAAATCAGGATTGCTCTAACTGAGATAAAGTATGAATGGAAAACTTTTTAACAGATTCAAAAAAATCATGGCAATAAGGAAGCATATCTGATTCGTGCGTTCTAAATATTTCCATGGCAGATTCGGTTTCAGGAATATACAATGCACGCCTGCGCAAACCTTCAAAACTTTTTTTAATTCCGGAATGAAACCGATAATGATACATCCAGTCTTGCGAACGCATATAGGGAAACATCTTACCAAACACTGGCCCCAACCAGGCTTGTTCCTGCTGCAACAAAGAATAACATCGTTCTGTAAACTTCATTAACTGTTCTTCATTGGGAAAATAGGCCGGGTCGTTGGCTAAAAAATAATCATAAACAATATCTGTAAAGGCACCGGCATATAAACGGTACCGGGGTTGAAAATATTTTTTTATATGCCTGGTTGTATCATGTGAATCGGTAAAAGCGTCTATGGCACGGTGTAGCATAATACCATGTTGTATGCTTACCGGGTAATTAAATTTTTGTTTCCCTTTTACATAATCACTAATCATATTCCCGGTAAGGATTGCCGGTTTACCAAAAGATAAATATGCGTGGCCAAGAAAATTGATGAGTGATAATTTAAGGAGTAATTATTTTTTGCTGTTGTAACCAATCGCTCATTGCCTCCAAAGCAAGGGGTGAAAAACTTTCTTCAAGGGTTATGTATTCATCAATATTGCAAACCTTACATTTCTGGAATAAATGATTGAGCCCCGGCAATTCTTCAATTTTATATTTTTTCTTACTCAAATGTTTTAGCCCTTCCTTTATCCCGGCCAGGTTGGGGCCGGGAAGCACTTGTATATCTTTACTGCCATTTAATGCAAGCACTTTACAATTGATCTTTTTAAAATTTGGCATGGGGTCGTATTGTAAGAAATACCGCATAGGAACAGTATATACTTCTTTTACAAAAGAGGATGCAAACATGCGAATGGTATCTATAGATTCAAAATGCAATTCTTTTTTTACGGCAATAGGGGCATTCCATTCTATAATATTTTGTACGGTTTTTTCTTCCGCTTCTTCCATCGTTTTAGATTTTAAAATGCCGGTACACATCAACTTAAATAAATTCCCATAATTCTCCGCCGCAGCCACACTAAATCCTTTACTTTTAAAAATGGCTACATTTTGGGCTGCCATTAAATCAATATTCCTGATGCCTGGCGCTGCCAGTAAAATAATAAAATCTATATCGCCCCTTTTAGCAGCGATCATTTCCGCTATCATACCTCCTTCACTATGGCCAATTAAACCCAGCATTTTTTTATTTACCTGCGGTTGTTGTTTTAAAAAATCAAAAGCAGCAATGGCATCATGCATAAAATCTTCTGTGGTACTTCCTGCAAATGTTCCCGTTGTTTTTCCCACGCCCCGGTCATCTACCCTGAGTACCAACATGCCCTTTCGGGTTAAATAATCGGTAATAATGGCGAAAGGTTTATGGCCAAAAATTTCTTCATCACGGTTTTGCGGCCCACTACCCGAAATAAGTAATACAGCAGGATATTTTTGAAGATTGGTTTTATCTGCCGGGTAAGTGATGGTTCCTCCATAATGGATACTTTCATCGGCATTATAAAAATCTACATCTTTTACCTGGTATGGATATGGAGGTTTGGGTGTTTGCGGCCTGGCTGGCAATTCAACTTTGGCAACCTTATCTGTTTTTGTGAGTAATAAAGGAAATTCTGCACCCTGCAAAAAAGTGCCGCTAATAGTTGTATCATTTATTAAAGAACCCCTAAACTCGATTTTAAATTTTTTAAACCGGACATACACATTTTTTGCGGTAATGTTCACTGTATCTGCCGGAATACTTATGGGTGATTGCTGCGGAACATTTAATAATGCAGCAGCGTGACCCTCATTTTCACTAAAAGTAAAAACAATTTTCAATTCCTGCTGTGGTAGTTTAAGGGCTCCTTCCCAAATGCCCAGTAAAGTATTTTGACCAATGCCAAAATACCAGCAAAAAGTTAATAAAACAGATAAAACAATTTTCATTTAGTGAAATTTTTTATAAGATTAATAAAGATACAAATTGTGAATTTATTGATTTAGGAACTCGCCATTTTATCCAAGCCAATTATGATCTATATAGCCAGTAACTGTTTTTAAAAACCAGAAACTAAGCCATCCCACAGCAATGAGGACAATTAAAAATAAAAACAGCATAATTAAAACAGTGTCCAGGCCTGAACCTTTATGTTTTCCCTCTGCATAAAATTCACTTAGCAGTTTTACATTATAGGTATTGGCTTTAAATACGAAATCAAAAATCCAGCCTAATACAGGGATGGCACCCAGTAATGCATCAAGGCTGGCATTCCCCAGCATTTTTACGAGCAATTTACCGGAAGCGCCATGTTTCATCATGGTAAAAATGAGCGCAATAGAAATGATATAGCCACCCAGGTCTCCGGCAATGGGTACCAGGTTAAGAATGGGGTCAAGTCCAAATTTAAAACCTGCTACAGAAAATTCTTCATCCATCAGTTTGCTTATTCTTTTTACAGCCCTAAGCCTGTTATCATCCGGAATCTCAAATGTCTTTTTCAAATAAATTGGTAAATGATTTTTTATTTAAGGATGGCATTATAAATGGCATCCTGTAATTTACTCCGCACGTTCATCTTACTTAAAATGGGGCTTACAGTAGGGTTTACCCGGTTGCTCAAGAAAATGAATATTAAATTTTCTTCCGGATCGGCCCATACACAGGTGCCCGTAAAGCCGGTATGGCCAAAAGTTTTGGGGGAAGCAAATGCGCTGGGATATGGTTCCTCCCGTGTATCATTATCTTTTTCGGGTTTATCAAAACCATATCCCCTGCGGCTAATGTTACTATGGTACCCGGTAAACAAATCAATGGTTTCTTTATTCAAATATTTTTTTCCATTAAAGGTGCCTCCATTTAACAGCATTTGCATAATGGCTGCCAGGTCATACGCATCGCTAAATAATCCTGCATGGCCTGCCACACCGCCAAACATGGCTGCACCGGGATCATGTACATCGCCCCTGATCACTTGCCTGCGAAAATTTTTTTCATCTTCTGTGGGTGCAATTCTATCCAATGGCATGCGGAGCCTTGGCCTAAAACCAATACTGGTTAAAGCCATAGGCCTGTAAAAAGTTTCCTGTACATATTTTTCGAGTGGTATTCCGGATATTGCCTCTACCACTTTCCCTAAAAAAATAAAATCATTGTCACTATAAATATATTTGCCTGTAGGGCCCAGTTTGCTATCTAAGATGCGCTTATTCATTGTATCTCTCCAATCTGTCCGCATGTAAAGATTCTCAGCTACCCTGATGGGGAAATTTTCCCGCCAGGAATTAAAATAAATATTTTGCAACGGGGCGCCACTACTATCTAATGTTTCTTTATAAAAAGGGATATAAGCAACTAACCCGGCCTGGTGCAGTAAGATATCTTCTATCAATAAATTTTCTTTATCAGTACCACGAACCAATGGAAGATAATCTCCCAGCTTTTTATTTAGTTCAATTTTACCTTCATCATATAAACGCATGATGGAAATAGTAGTAGCACATATTTTGGTTACCGATGCCATATCATAAACCGTTTCCAGGTTTACCGGCAAGGTATTGCTGTAATCATAATAACCAAATGCTTTGTTATAAGCAATCCTGCCATTCTTTACTACCATTACCCGGCAACCCGGGGCGGCTTTTTTTAGCACCGCATCATTTGCAATTGAATCCAGTAGCTTCATTTTTTGTGGATCAAATCCCGGTGTGGGCGATAGCAAATTGTTGTCCGGCTCATACAGTGACGCCGTTTTTAATCCAAACCCAAATTGAAAATTATCGCATACGGTAACCGGCAAAACACCGGTAAATAAAAGTTTACCCTGCAGCATATCAATAGCAACATCCTGGGTAATGGGGTCATCATCATAACATACTGCCATATTTTTTGCTGTGCAAAAATTCTTTACTGAATAGGCATTGCCGAACACAAATAGCATTGTGTTTTCACTTTCCTTTAGTGCATTTACCAATGCCAGTTCTGCAACGTTCAATCCATAATTAGAAGCGGGTGAACGACCCAGATTATGGATGCCAATAATTAATTTTTTATACTTCACCAGCTCTTTTACAAGGTTATTGGCTTCCCATTCTTTCTTATTATTATCAAAATAATAAACTGTTGCATTGTAATCATTTTGAATACGCTGTGCAAAAGTGTTTTGTGTATTTACCCCTACTGCTACATACGCCACTTCGTTTGGTTTATTATTGTTCCAGGAAGTAAAAGGGAAAAAGTCTTCATTTTTTTTGGCCAATAATGTAATTGCATTTTCCGCCACCAGGCGGCGCATTTCGGGGATCCCTTTGTTTAAGTCGGCAGTAATATATTTTATATTGATAGGTTGCAAGTTTGCAAGCCCATATACATATTTTGCCTGCAATACTTTTTTGCAATGCATTTCAATATCATCCCAGCTCAATTCTTTTTTCTTGATTGCTTTTTTTATTTTTTCAATTGCAAGGGGCACATCACCTGGCAGGCATAGCATATCGTTTCCTGCTATGAGTGATTGAACCGAAGCTTCTCCATTGGGATAAAACTTTTTTACACCTTGCATTTCCAATGCATCTGTAAAAGTAAGGCCCTGGTATCCCAATGTAGTCCGCAATAATCCTTTTATATTTTGAGGAGATAGTGAAGTAGCCCTGTTGGCAGTGGTATCAATAGCAGGAATATATAAATGAGCAATCATTACACTGCCTACTCCTGCTGCAAATATTTTTTTAAAGGGGAACAGTTCTAAGGAATCTAATTTTTCAAATGATTTATTTATTACAGGAAGATCTAAATGAGAGTCAACACTTACATCGCCATGCCCGGGGAAATGTTTTGCACAAGCCATCACTCCTTTATCCTGCATCCCTTTCATATAAGCAATCCCAAAATCGGCTACTTTATATTTGTCTTCACCAAAGCTGCGATCATTTATCACCGGGTTATTGGGGTTATTGTTGATATCTACTACCGGTGCATAGTTTACCTGGATGCCAATACGCTTGCACTGATCTGCCACCAATTGACCATATTTATATACGATACCGGCATCACTCATGGCACCCAGCATCATTTGCTTTGGAAGCGGGGCTACACTATCAAATCGCATCCCAACGCCCCACTCTGCATCAATACAAACCAATAAAGGGGTTTTGGCCGAGGCTTGTAATTGATTGATGATTTTTGCTTGCTGCACAGGTCCTCCCTGGAATAAACAAATACCACCTACATTATATTTATTTACCAATTCCTGTACCTGCTTATCATAAAATACCGGTTTATGTGTTTTAGCATCCATACTGCTAAGCCGAACTACCATAAGCTGGGCGATCCGTTGGTCTTTCGTTAAGGATTTATAAACACTATCTGCCCAATGTGCGCCTGTGTTTTGGGCTTGTAAGGGTTGAGTAGGTAACATATAAATCATTAAAACACCCAGTAGCAGAGTGAATTGTGTACGTTTTATTTTTCTTGTAGGAGTGTATCTTGTTTTAAATTTCAATACGGCCTGATCTTTTATCATAATGATTGATTCAAAAAAAATGGTATTTTATAAAGTTCGGAATAAAGTATGGGAGTGTTGTTAAAAAACAGGAAAAATAAGAAAAACAAACGGGGGGAAAATTTCACATACATTAGGCACCAGCAATTCATATATCCAAATGTATATTACAATGTAAATTGGTAAAAAAAATGAATAAAATATTGATTGAATTTTTAGCCAAAATCACTAAGGTTTACTATATTGTACCCCATTCTAAAAAAATTAACTCACATGAAAAAGATCTTTACATTTTTCCCTTTACTGTTTCTATTGCTTGTTAGCGCAACACAAATTCAGGCACAAGTAATTAACAATAAACAACCCTTAAATAAAAAAGCATTACAAACCGTTTCTGCTATAATAACACAAAACCCCAATTTTGAAAAATGTGGTTTTAAATATACCATGGAACAGGCCAAGGCCAATGGCTTTAATGATGCATTGTATGAACAGGTGATGCAACAATTGATTGACATTCGCCGCCAGCAAAATTCTTTTGGCCCTCCAACAAATATTTATACACTTCCTGTTATATTCCACGTACTGTATGCAGGTTCTATTGAGCCTACACCGGGCATCGGTGCTAATATTGCGAATATTAATATCCAGGCACAGGTTGATCAGTTAAACAAAGACTTTGCGAATATGTCCGGTTCTACTTATGGAGTGGCAGAAGATATGGGGCTGCGGTTTACTTTAGCAAAAGTAGATCCCCTGGGAAATTTTCTTTGTGAAGCCGGTGTAGATCGCATTAACTGGGAATCAAAAGGATGGACAGATCCTTCTACTTTTTCATCCGCTACTGCTGTACAAAATTATTTTGATAACACCATAAAGCCTGCTTCTTATTGGGATCCCAACCGGTATGTAAATATCTGGCTGGCTGATTTATCGGCCAGTGGTTTGTTGGGATATGCTTCATTCCCGGCATTAAGTACATTATCAGGATTAAATAATTCTGAAACAGATCAAACGGCAGGAGTTGTTATTGAAGCAGGGTCTGTAGGTAGTACTACGGTTTTAGGATCGGCAGCGCCTTATGATATGGGTAGAACAATTACCCATGAACTGGGCCATTTTTTTGGATTAAGGCATATCAATGGAGATGGAAATTGCTTAACCGATTATTGTGCTGATACACCTCCTCAATCTGCACTTACATCAGGCTGCCCCAGCCCCGGTACCTTAAACGGTTGCTCCCCTTCTGTTGCCAAAATGTTTGAGAACTATATGGATTATTCAAATGATGCCTGTTTGAATACTTTTACTCTTAACCAATCAGAACGGTGCCAAACTGTAATGGCAAATAGCCCACGCCGGTTACAATTAATAAGTTCTAATACAGGTGTATCTCCAATGCCTAACCGTATATTCTTTAAATCTGCTCCTGCAGTAATTAAAGAAACTGCCACCGGCTTATGCCCACGATATAAAGATTATGTTATAAGTTTAGGAATTGACCAGGCAGCTACCGGTAATGCTACTGTAAGCTTAAGTAAATCCGGTACAGCAACTGACGGCGTTGATTATGCCATTATTACTCCTACTGTAAACTATACCAATGGAGATGGAGCCACAAAAAATTTCACCTTAAGAGTATATGACGATGCCGTGGTAGAAGGTAATGAAACCATCACCCTGGGTATTTCAATAAGTGGTACGGGCGTACAAACGGCTGCTGCCTGCGCCTCCAGCAACCAGGTTTCTATTGCCCTGGCCGATGATGATTATAATTATACCATAGACAATCTAAACCCTACCATCACTTTACTTAGCGAAGATTTTGGAACAACTACCGGTACCAATGCAATACCAGTTGGCTGGACTGTGAGTAATAGCGGTACTGCTACCAATAAATGGGTTTGCAATAATGCAAATGCAGCTACTTATGGTTTTACCGGTAACAGTTTGCATATTTCTAATGGCAATACAACTGCCGTAAATAATGGAACGGCAGCAATCAACTACTCAACAACCGTTACCACCGATGCTCGGGTTACTACACCACCCTTTGACATTACCGGTTTAAAAGACCTGAACCTTTCTTTTAAATATGTATGTAATGGAGAAGTGATTGGAACTGATATTTATGATTTAGGGGTACTGTATTATGCATTAAATGGCGGCACAAGTTATTCAGTGCTTACCGATGAAATTGGTAACCCTGCTTATTTTTATCAAAAAAATACATTAACAAATTTCAATCTGCAATTACCTTCTTTTCTTCAAGGCAATACCTCCATCCGGTTTTTATTCCGCTGGATATCTGATAATACTGGCGGTTCACAACCACCATTCAGTATTGATGATTTCTTATTTACGGCAAAATCGGTTACCGTACAAACAGCTGCCAACGCATCTGCGACTGAAAATATTTTTGCAGGAAGTGCAGAGAATATCTTTTATAGCGCCGATGGAAAAATATTGGCAAAACTTACAAACCCATCTGTAAACCTGGGTTGTGTTACGGCTAATATTTCAAATACATATAGCGGTCTGGTTCCACTCAATACGAATGCAGGAAGTTACCAACGCAGCTCAAAAGTATTTACCATTACTCCGGCCATTGCAAATACCACCGCAACTTACCAGGCTACATTTTATTTCACTACGGCCGAAATGGCTGCATGGGGCACTGATGTACCCAATTTAAAATTAATGAAGGTAAAAGATGGCGTTAGTTTATCCTCTACTCTCAACCCTTCAAATGCGGTTGTGGTAACGCCTACCGTTGACGACAAACGGGCAACAAAAGGTTATGTAAGTTACTCAGCTAATTTTACGGGTGGTTTTTCACAATTTGTATTGGTTTCGCCAAATACTGTAATACCTGTTTCATTGTTAGCATTTGATGCTTTTGCTTCAGGTAAAAAAATTGTATTGAGGTGGGCTACCGCTGTTGAAATTAATAACCGTGGTTTTTATATTGATCGCAGTACTGATGCTGAACATTTCGATAAAATAGGTTGGGTAGATGGGCTAGCGAATAGCAGCGTCCGGAACAACTATATTTTTGATGATAATTTTGCACAACCGGGCATTCAATATTATTACCGGCTTCGTCAGGCTGATTTCGGTGGCACAGAAAAACTATCAGATATACGCCAGGCAAAAATTAAAGAAGATGGCGTTATTAGCATTTCCGTAAGCCCCAATCCCACACGTGATAAAGTTCGTGTATTTGTAGGCGGTAGTTTGCAAACTGCAAATATTTCGCTGATGAATGCCGAGGGTCAAAAAGTAAGAGGCTGGTCCGGTATCAATGTATCAAGCAACAATACAAACAGCCTGGATGTGTCCGGTTTGGCAAAAGGAGTGTACTTATTAACCATCCGGATTGAAAATGAAAATAAGGTAGAGAAACTTATAATTCAATAAAATTCAAAACTCATAAAAAAGGGGCTTGTGAATAACAGGCCCCTTTTTTTATCTGTTATTTATGTAAAGATTATTATTAGTACAAATAATTATACTTATTTTCGTAATCAAAAATCTCCATTATTAAAATCTATATGGATACCATTCGCCCCATATTGAGGATCCTCAAAAATAAATATCTTATTACAGGCGCTTTATTTTTAATATGGATGATATTCTTTGATCCTAAGGATTTTCGGTTGATGTATGGTAGAATTGAGAAACTAAATGAGCTACAAAAAAGTGAAGCCCATTTAAATGCACAGATCTCAGAAACTCAAAAAGAGCTTAACCTTTTGAAAACCAATGCCGAAACTATTGAAAAGTATGCCCGTGAGCAATATTATATGAAGAAGGACAACGAAGACCTTTTTATCGTAAAATTACCGTAATTAACAAAAAAATACGCAGTTTATACAATAATCCATTTATTGGTACCGTTAATGATGATGGACATTGGATAATATTTAATCACTTTTTAGCTTTTCTTATTTATGAGTATCATTACAAAAGAAACACTGGTGCAATACCTGTATGGCGAAACCAGTATAGAAGACAATCTTATTATAGAAGCAGCATTAACTACCGATTGGAAATTAAATGAAGAGTTTACAATTCTTAAAGCTTCAAAAAACGATCTGAATAATATTTCACTAAAAAGCCCAAAAGCAAGCAGTATTGATCGTATTTTGAAATATGCAGAACAGAAATCAGATTCCACGCTTCCGGTAGCACACTAAGTTTGTTTTTAATTTACGAAATTTGTCCCGTTATACTTTAACGGGATTTTTTATGACCAGGAAACAAAAATGCAAGTTTGTTATTCAATATTTTTTAGAGCATGCCCCAACAGCCGAAACGGAATTGCTTTACGATAATCCCTTTCAATTATTGGTTTCTGTAATATTAAGTGCTCAATGCACTGATAAAAGAGTAAACCTTACAACCCCTTCCATTTTTGAAAAATACCCCGATGCTAAATCTTTAAGCCATGCAAATTTTGAAGACCTGTTTCAATTGATCAAAAGCATATCATATCCCAATAATAAAACAAAACACCTGATAGGGATGGCGAAAATGATTACCCAAAAATATGATGGGCATATTCCCATGACAGTAGCGCAATTAATAGAATTACCCGGCGTGGGAAGGAAAACAGCAAATGTGATTACTTCTGTAATAGATGAACAACCCAATATGGCAGTAGATACCCATGTTTTTAGAGTGAGTGCCCGAATAGGGCTTACGAAAGGAGCCAAAACGCCATACTCGGCTGAAAAACAGCTCATTGCATTAATTCCAAAAGAATATATTTATAAAGCACATCATTGGCTTATTTTGCATGGAAGATATATTTGCATTGCCCGGAAACCCAAATGCAGTATTTGCGGATTAAGATCAGTATGCGATTATTATAGAAAACATGGCGATTCCTGAATAAAATTGAAGAATTATCGTTTTATTTGTATAATAAACTTATGATTCCCTCTTTCTATCAAACTATGCTTAGCATGAAAAAAATATTTTTTATCTCTTTTGTTTTTTGTTTGCTTTTTTTAAATGCAAAGCAGGCTGCTGCCCAATATTATTTTTACGATGATGAATATTATGATAACCCCTGGGTGTTTGAAGGAGGCATAAGTGTAAATGCCATGAATTGCCTCACAGATATAGGAGGTAAAAAGGGAATTGGTAAAAGGTTTATTAAGGATTTAAATATTGGTAAAACACATGCCGGAGGTGGCCTATACGCTGAAGCAACCTATAAAAATGCATTTGCATTTAGGCTGGAGGCCAGCTTTGGAAAGATAAGTGCAGATGATAAGGTATTAAAAGGCGTTACTGATATTGCTAAAGAAAGATATAACCGCAATACCAATTTCAGATCAAATATTACTGAATTTTCTGCCTTAGCTGAAATTCACCCACTTTTCATTTTAATAAACTGGCCTTCACGGGATGATCCTCCTCCCCGTTATTCTCCTTATTTCCTGGCCGGGGTAGGATATTTTTCATACAACCCGCAGGGCCAATCAAATGATGGCCGTTGGGTAGATTTACAACCACTTCATACAGAAGGGCAGGGATTTGTAGAATACCCTTCAAGAAAAGAATACAAATTAAAACAGATGAACATTCCGGTTGGCTTAGGATTAAAATATGAATTATCTCCTTTGCTAAACATACGGGGCGAATTTGTTTATCGCATTTTAAATACCGATTATTTAGATGATGTAAGCACCCGCTATATTGATCCATTTGCATATTTAAATCCTGCAAATAACTTTAACCCCGCTTTATTAACCGATGCACTTGAATTTTCGAATCGGCAAATTATTAATAAAACAGCACCGGGGGGCAAAAGAGGAAGCCCCTCAGAAAAAGATGCTTTCTTTAGTTTCAATCTTAAAATAGGATTGGTAATAGGAAGAGAAAGAATAAAATAATTTTAAAAAGCCGCTCAATGTTAGCGGCTTTTTTATTTGGATTGTTATCTGCCTAATTTTTATTTAATTGAAATTCCTTTTAAAAGTATGGAATGAAAGAAACTAAAATAAATAACGGTACAATTCTTCAACTTTGGCCAGGGGAATAATTTCAATATTTGTTTTTAATTTTTCTGTTGCCCTTGCATTATAACGGCTCACTACAATTTTTTCGAATCCTAACTTTTCTGCTTCAGCAATTCGTTGCTCTATCCTGTTTACGGCCCGTATCTCTCCACTCAATCCTACTTCTCCGGCAAAACAAATATTTTGAGTAATGGGCATGTCTTCGTAACTACTTAATAAAGCACTTACAATGGCTAAATCAATAGAAGGGTCTTCTACTTTTATTCCGCCGGCAATATTTATAAAAACATCTTTTACACCAAAATGAAATCCCCCTCTTTTTTCCAGTACTGCCAGCAGGAGTTGCAACCTCCTTAAATCAAACCCACTCACTGTTCTTTGTGGTGTTCCATATACACTTTGTGTTACCAGGGCCTGCGTTTCTATTAACAAGGGACGCATACCCTCAATAGTAGCAGCAATGGCAATGCCGCTTAGCGCTTCTTCTTTTTGTGTAATAAGGATTTCACTTGGGTTTAATACAGGCCGCATGCCACTGCCCGTCATTTCATAAATACCCAACTCGGCCGTTGATCCAAAACGATTTTTTAAAGTTCGTAAGATGCGGTATGCATAGTGCCTGTCACCTTCAAATTGCAAAACCGTATCTACCATGTGTTCCAAAATTTTGGGTCCTGCAATACCTCCGTCTTTAGTAATATGGCCAATTAAAAATACTGGGGTTTGTGTTTCTTTAGCAAACCGTTGTAACTCTGCAGCACATTCTCTTATTTGACTAATGCTACCCGGAGAAGATTCTACAAAAGGGGAATGTAGTGTTTGAATAGAATCTACAATCACCAGTTCCGGTTTCATCTTTTTAATTTCCTGGAAAATAGTTTGTGTGTTTGTCTCGGTAAGCAGGTAAAAATTTTCGTTATGCATACCCACCCGGTCTGCTCGCATTTTAATTTGTTGCTCACTTTCTTCTCCGCTAATATATAAGGTAGCAGTATCTGTAAGGCGTAAACTATTTTGCAGGAACAATGTACTTTTTCCAATACCCGGTTCACCGGCTACTAAAACAATACTCCCCAAAACAATACCACCTCCCAATACCCGGTTAAGTTCTGAATCACCCGTAATAATTCTTTTATCTTCTGCACTACTCACTTCATGCAATGCAATTACTTTTTGGCCGGGATACTTTTTAAACTCTTTCCATTCATCTTTATCAATACGTTCATTCCCCTTTTGAATTATTTCTTCTACAAAAACATTCCATTGATTACATGAAGGACATTTACCCAACCACTTAGCGCTTTCATAACCACAATTCTGACAAAAAAATGCTGACTTAGTTTTACTCATACCATAAAGATAAAGTGAAGTGCGAATTTTTAGTTTGGGATTTCATAAATGACTAAAAAGTAAAAGGGCCAACATTTCTGTTGGCCCTTAATACTTACTAACCCATTAAATTCTATTGCTAAATTACACATTGAACCGACAAAAAAAAATAAAATTTTAAAGTTGTGAATAAAAACTTCAGTACTAAATAAAATTTAATATGAAATCACAAACACTACCTATATAATTAATTATCAAATAAATATGCAAGTTTTAAAAGCCTTTTACCTCCCTATTTTGGCAATAAATTTATTAAAATCCTAAAAAATAATTTGGTTTATAATATAAACTACTTTACGTTTGTATAAAAATTTAAACATGCGATTTTTTCTTTATTTAAGTATTTGTTTCATGCCCTTTTCGCTTCTTGCCCAAGTGCAAATAACCGGAAAAGTTACAGATAACAGGGGTAAACCACTTACCGGAGCCAGCATCAGCTTAAAAGATACGTATGATGGCGCTACAACTGATTCTTTGGGGAATTTTACATTTACCAGCAACGAAAAAGGGGATCATATTGTAGAAGCAACTCTTATTGGTTACAGTACATATACAAAATCAATCGTATTAAATAAAAATATAGTCCTTTCTATTCAATTAAAGGAATTGATAACTGAACTCAATGCCATTACCTTAACGGCAGGTTCATTTGAAGCCAGCGATAAGAAAAAAGGAGCTGTACTTTCTGCCCTGGATATTGTAACAACCGCAAGTGCAGAAGGCGATATTACAGGGGCATTAAAAAGCTTACCCGGAACCCAGCAAGTGGGAGAAGAAGGAGGTTTATTTGTAAGAGGTGGTACCGCTACCGAAAGTAAAATTTATATTGATGGCAATCTTGTAAACAATTTCTTTTATAGCAGTATCCCCGGTATTGCTTCCCGGGGCAGGTTTAATCCATTTTTGTTTAAAGGAACTATTTTTAGCAGTGGGGGGTATTCGGCACTATATGGCCAGGCGCTTTCCTCTGCCTTAATTTTAGAAACAACCGATTTGCCGGATAAAACACAGGCAAGCCTGGGATTTTCTGTTATTGGTTTAAATAGTGGCATCCAAAAATTAGCTAAAAACAAAAAATCATCCTGGGGTATCACCTATAATTTCACCCACCTGGGCTTGGCCTTTGCGGTGATAAAACAAAAACAAGATTATTTTAAAACGCCTGTTTACCATGAAGGGGATGCCAACTTTAGGATAAAAACTAAAAACGGCGGCATGATAAAATATTTTGGCTATTGGAGTACCGGCAAGGTAGGTTTTAGGACCAACGATATAGATTCTGTAAACCTGAATGATGCATTTCGGTTACAGGATTTAAACACTTACCAAAATCTTACCTGGAAGATGAATGCAGGAAACGGTTGGAAGATCACACCCGGAATAAGTTTTAGTACCGATAAGCAAAATATCAGCAATGAACTGCAGGATAAAAATGATGTTCTGCAAACTTTCACAAACCCCGCAGGATACAATTTTAAAAATTTTCAGGTACATACAAAAAACTATTATGGCCAGGCCAGGATCTTAATAGAAAAAAGATTAAAAGGGATGAATATGATTCGGTTTGGTTCAGATTATTTTATAACCCATGAAAATCTACATTATATTTCATTAGATAGTGCTGCATTTGAACAAACCATTCATGAGAAATTATATGCAGCATTTGCTGAAACAGACTTGTACCTCTCTCCCCGGCTCGCATTAAAACTGGGCAGCCGTGCAGAACATTCGGCCATTTTAAATAAATGGAACCTGGCACCCAGGCTATCATTAGCATACAGAATAAAAAATAATAGCCAGGCATCTTTTGCTTATGGTATCTTTTATCAAACTCCCGAATCGCAATACCAACCCGCTACACCGGGTATCGGGTATGCCCAGGCTACACATTATATTTTGCAATATCAACGCTCTGCAAACGGAAAAATATTTCGTACAGAAATTTTTTATAAAAAATATAATCATTTATATAAAACTGCAACAACCAATTTTCAAACCAATTATGCCGATAATAATAAAGGCACAGGCTATGCACAGGGATTGGAATTATTTTGGAGAGATAAAACCACGGTTAAAAATCTGGATTACTGGATCTCATATTCTTACCTGGACACCAAAAGAAATTTTTTAAACTTCCCATATACTATGCAACCCAACTTTGCAGCTACCCACACCGCTTCATTAATTGTAAAGAAATTTTTTCTTCCCTGGAAAACCGGGTTAAACCTGAGTTACAATTTTGCCAGTGGCAGGCCCTATTATAATTTAAAATACGATTACGGCCAGCAAAAAAATATTGTAGAAGATGCGGGCACTACAATTAATTATAATAACGTGGGCCTGGGTGTAAATTATTTACCAAACCTGGGCAAGAGTAATAAAAAGGCTTTTATAGTATGGGTTTTATCTGTAAGCAATGTATTGGGCCAAAAGCAAGTATATACTTATAAGTATGGAACCATCAACAATAATAAAGAAGCCGTGGGGCCTACCGCTAAAAGATTTGTATTTATCGGATGTTTCTTAAGCTTTGGTGTAGATAAAACTGAGGATGCTATCAATAATCATTTATAACATTTTAATTTATCATAAAAAACAAAATCATGTCAAGACAATTTCAAAAGCCGGTACCAGAAGGGAAAGACCCCTATCTCTGGGAAATTGCTCAAAAAAGAGCAAGCTTTAAATCGCACCTAATTACATATATTTTAGTAAACACCTTCTTATGGGCAATTTGGTACTTTAGCTCCCAGCAACCAATAGAAGGTTGGGACAATAAGTTCCCCTGGCCAATTTGGCCTACTCTAGGTTGGGGTATAGGCCTGGCATTTCATTTTGCCGGCGCTTATATTTTCCCTGAAGCCAATTCGATTGAGAAAGAATATGAAAAATTATCAAAAAAAAATAAATAAAAAATCATGAAAAAAGTATTTCTCATCTGCCTTGCTGCCAGTATTATGATAACTGCCAATGCACAAAATGAAAAATTTATTGCTGCCATTAAAACGAATATCGCTGCCATGGATACCGCTTTTAAAAACCCGGCAAGCTTCCTTACACTTACCAATAATTTTGAAAGAATAGGAAATGCAGAAAAAACACAATGGTTGCCTTATTATTATGCAGCACTATGCCAGGTAAATTATGGATTTATGATTGGTGATATGAGTAAGCTTGATGCAATAGCAGACAGGGCTGAAATGTATTTAAACAAAGCCGATTCTTTGATGCCAAAAAATTCTGAGATCAGTTGTATCCGGTCATTAATTGCAACAGAAAGAATGATTGTGAACCCAATGCAACGATATGCTGAATATGGCCCTGTTATTAAATTAAATTTAGAAACCGCCAAATTAGAAGATGCCAATAATCCCCGGCCATATTATATAGAAGGTGAAAATTTAAAAAATACACCTGAAAATTTTGGTGGAGGTTGTGCAGCAGCAGCAGAACTTTTAAAAAAGGCAAAAGAAAAATTTACAACCTTTAAACCTGCTTCAGAAATTTCACCTAACTGGGGAGAAAATAGAACGAATGAGCTTATTAAAGAATGTAACCTGTAACCGCATTAATAACTACAAATGAAGGACAAAGAATTATCATACGAAGAAAGCATGGTATTAATCAATAAAATGATCAATACCGCTAAAAACAATTTACATGATTCGGGCATTGGCCCCATGCTTTGGGGTATTGTAATACCAATATGTTCTTTTGAAACTTTTTTAGAAATTAAAGGACTGGTTTCTCTCCCATTTTCTATTTGGTATCTCACTATACTGGCTCTGCTCATACAGGTATATGTAAGTATTGAGCAATCAAAAAACCGAAAAGCAATAAATTATGATGATACCGCCATTAATTTAATCTGGATGGTTTTTGGTATTGGTATTGGAATGATTGTATGGATAAATGCAGCAGTTTTTAATGAATTGAATTTGATGCAAAATGAATTCCAGTCATTATCCGGAAAAAAAATACCCTTTCGTTTTTCTGAATTTACAAGTGCCTATTTTTTGCTTTGGTATGGGTTCCCGGGTATTATTACCGGGGGTATTAAGAAATTTATACCCATGCTTATAGGTGGAATCATTTGTTGGATATTGTCTATTACCACACTCTATACTTCTGTAGCAAATGATATGTTGTTGGTTGCAATAGGCGCTATTGCTGCATGGTTAATCCCCGGTATTATTTTAAGAAGAAAATATAGAAAAACAAATCAAAAGGCTCATGTTTAAAGATTTGGATCCACTTTTGCATTCGCAGCTACGCCTTGCTATTGTAAGCCTGTTAATTGGTTTAAAGGAAGCTGAATTTATTTTTCTAAAAGAAAAAACAGATGCTTCTGCAGGTAACCTGAGTGTACAACTTAATAAATTAAAAGAAGCTGAATATATTACTATTACAAAACAGTTTAAAGATAATTACCCGCAAAC
>Ga0138256_10001327_pt1 | contig 26656 bp, 26 predicted proteins | sample KNB2016incub_MG_FD_105486 | JGI IMG/M metagenome (GOLD analysis project Ga0138256, IMG submission 105486) | Active sludge microbial communities from wastewater in Klosterneuburg, Austria - KNB2014incub_MG | ecosystem: Engineered > WWTP > Activated sludge > Unclassified | place: Austria...
GAAAATCAACCCCGATGTATACTGTCATTGTTGATTCCATCGGGTCAGTTTCTTGTCAAAACTCTGAGTGTTTTCTAACACTCGACTCCGATGGAATCAACTTCATAACATCAGGCCTGCAATTGTGCAATTCTTCTACTGACCGCCGCGTGATCGTGGCTCAACTGACCTTTGTTAAAAGTCTTTAGTTACTTCTCTTCGAAACGAGTTTCTTTCTTTGCGGGCGGTGTTAGCGGGATGCCGTTTTCGTATTCGCCATGTTCGAGAAATCCGATATTTGATGGCTTCCAGTAGCGGAAAAAGGCTTTGCCGTAGATGTATTTTTCGGGAACGAGGCCCCAGTAGCGGGAATCGGACGAATTATCGCGGTTATCTCCCATAACGAAGTAGTGATGCTCATCGACCTTTTTCACCATCGGCGGCGGCATTGTCTGGGTGTATTCCTTGTCGAGATAGTCCTCGTTCAGCTCCTTGCCGTCCACGAGGACACGCCCGTTTCTCAGTTCGACCGTCTCACCTGGCAATCCGATGACACGCTTTACATAAGATTTGTCAGGATCGTTCGGGAACCAAAAAACAACGATGTCGCCACGTTCGATGTGGCCCCAGCTTACGCTCTGGATGCGGTAGTAAACCAGCTTGTTAACCAAAAGGCGTTCGCCATCATGGAGCTGCGGCAGCATCGACGTGCCCTCAACAACAACCGGCTGCACAAAAAAGACTCCGAACAAGATGAAGACGATGATTATCAGGAATATATCGCGGATCAGCTTGAACCCTTCGGACCAAAGCCCCTGACGCGACTCTTTGGCGATATGGGTCACATCGATATCACGGTCGTCAAAAACCGAAACGAGTCCAAATTCAACCTGATTTTTCTTCCGTAGATCCAACATAATTCGGCATTGCGCCTTTTACACGCGGGCGATTGGTGGTTCGCCCCTCAACCTTTTATAATCCGCCTTGTCGACTCAGTTTGTCAAAGGAAATTTGCCATGAACCCAGCTATCCGCTCACTATTTCCGGCCACGGAAAAATACGCTTACCTCAACAGTGCCGCCGTTTCACCGATACCGACCACGGCTATCGAGGCGATCAACTGGCAGCTCTCCGATGTCGCAACGAACGGATCGGTAAACTTCAACGAATGGGTCGCCACCAAAGGTAGATGTCGCTCGATCATTAGTGAGATGCTTAATGTCCGCCCCGAGCAGGTCGCTTTCTTGCGAAATACGTCGGATGGATTTGCGTCGATCGCGAACGGCCTAACCTGGAAGGCGGGTGACAACATAGTCAGTTTTGCCCGGGAGTTTCCTGCGAATTTCTACGCCTGGCGAAGTATACGCGATGATCACGGCGTCGAATTAAGACTGTGTGAGGAAATCGGCGGCCGCGTCGACGTCGACACAATGATCGCGATGATCGATGCGCATACCAAGGTCGTTGCCATCTCCGCTATCCAGTTCGCGTCCGGTTTCAAAGCGGATCTGGAACGCATCGGCCGTGCAGCTCGTGCGGTGGACGCTTTATTTTGTGTGGATATCATTCAGGGTTTGGGACAAATGCCCTTCGACCTGCCGGCTCAGTTCGTGGATGCTTCGTGCGGAGCAAGCCACAAATGGCTGTGTGCTCCTGAGGGCTGCGGTTATATCTATCTATCGGACAGAGCACGTGAGCGCGTCAAACCAACACTTGTCGGCTGGATCAGCGTCGAAACGCCTTGGGATTTTGAGGACCGTGCTCAACCGTTCAAACCGACCGCTCTCGCATGGGAAAGCGGGACTGGTCCGGCATCTCTGTTCTATGGCTTAGAACAGAGTCTAAAACTCCTTCACGATGCCGGGGCCGTTAATATTCAGCGGTATTTAGAGCAATTATCCAACTACGTTTGCGACGGCCTCGCCAGCAAAAACTACGACATCATCAGCTCGCGGTCCGCGGAAGAAAGATCAGCCATCGTTTGTATCAAACATCGCGGCGGGATCCCGTCAAACCATATCGCGGCCGAACTCGAAGCCGTCGGCGTCATCGTCAGCCCGCGCGGGGACCGCCTGCGGATCGCACCACATTTTTATAATAACGCTGAGGATATTGAGAGATTGATCAATGCTCTGCCGGCCTAGTCGCCAAGCAATCTGTCCGGAACGATCTCAGGCGTAAAACCATCCAGATTAAGGCGTGTCATTCCGCCAGCGTCAGTATAGGCGTACATCTTGGAGCGTTTGCCGTCGCGGAAATAGAAGAAGAAATAACCAACCACAAGCCCGACGAAGATCGACGCGACGATCCCGCCGACGATCACCATAAGGGTCGATAGGAAAATATCAGCCGTCGTCAGCACAAACGCCCGCTCCGCACTTATGGCAAAGGGATTTTTGCCGAGCCAGGTTATCTGCTTTTCATATTTGACCTGATCGATCAGAGCGTTTGCGGCGGAGCTGCCCGAGGCGTCCATGACAACGACGTTGTAATTGCCGATGCGGCGATTGAAAGTTTTTCCGTCGTTATTCGCGTCGATCGCAGCGTTGATCTTCTGGTCTGTCTCGACGGAGACCTGCGGGCTGGCGAATTCCACGATCAACAGCTTACCTGCTTCATACTGTGCCGTAACGGCTTCGGTTCCGGCGGTGAAATCGATCAGATCGATGATCGGGCGTTCACCGAGCGCTTTCTTGAGATCAGCAGAGCTAAGGGCGAAGGCCGTCGATTCGCGCCGATTCTCCCAATCCGGAAGATGCTTAACCAGAACAGGTACACCGTCGATCTCTGAGATCTCCTGGCTTTTGTATGGTATCGAACTAACACCCTGGCCGAGCGCGGTTAAGCTTAAAGCACACGCCAGAAGTAAAGCGGCGAAGGAACCTCTTAAAATAACCTTGATAGATTTCTTCAACATTCGGCCGGACTGGAGCATATATCTTAGCAATTCATAAGATTTTAGCATTCTTTCAGGCGATCGGCCTGAAAAAGACATGTATACATCACTACACCAAAACGTGTAGCGCTTGACGGTTCCGTCATACGGAAAGGTTTATGCATCTGGAATGTGATGAAATTCGAAAAGAGAAATATGCCTACAAAATGGAACAAAATCCTTTCAGAAGCGTCAAATTACTGAATAGATATTGATTCTCATTGTTTGGCACGGCAATTGAAAGGTCATATTGACGAGGGGGGAAATACAATGACAACAGATACATTAAATTTTCCGGTTTTTCATAGCGAACAGGGTATAGATACAGATGAGGTCTTTTTTACCTCGAATGCAAAAGTAATGGACCTCGGCACAGCCAAGGATTTTGACCTGACTAAGGCAGCCGCGAACGGCGACATGGGAGCCTTTGAGGAGATCTACAAACGTCATCACAGACGTGTTTATTCGATCTGCTTGCGGATGCTCTCGAGCCCTACCGAGGCCGAAGACCTGACACAGGACGTCTTCATACAGCTATACCGCAAGGTAGGCAGTTTCCGCGGCGACTCGGCCTTCACGACCTGGCTGCACCGCATGACCGTAAATCAGGTTCTCATGCATTTCCGCAAGCGGACCGTGAAATACGAAAAGACCACCGAGGAAGGCGAAACGCCTGATCAGATGGTCACCGGAACAACCGATCCCAATAAGATGCGGATCGTCGACAAGATCGCCCTCGACAACGCGATCGAGCAATTGCCGACCGGCTATAAGAATGTCTTCGTCCTGCACGATGTCGAAGGATTCGAACACGAAGAAGTCGCCCGCATCCTGGGCTGCTCAGTCGGAACTTCGAAATCACAGCTTCACAAAGCTCGACTCAAATTGCAGAAGCTTCTTAAGAAAAAAGCAAACCCGAGAATGATCGGTGTTACCGCATAAACAATTCGAAATCATATGATATTAAGGGCCTTTCAGAAATGAGAGGTCTTTTTCTTTTGCGTCGAACCATCAAAATAAAGCATCATTCTTTCTTAAGAACGAATAGAATATCCAAAATCAAAGATTTATCGTATAATATCGTATTATTTATACGATTCTAGTTGATTTCATTCTTGAACATAAGGTAGAACTATATATGGAAAATCTAAAGCCAAAAGATGCTGCCGACCTGATCGGGATCAGTTATCCAACGATCAAGCAGTGGATCTACGAAGGCAAGATCAAGTCGATCAAGACGCCCGGCGGCCACCACCGCATCCCGGCGAGTGAGGTCGAGCGGGTTTCCGGCAATAAACCGGAAGCCGGGTTGAAGAAGAGCAAAGCTATCTCGCGTATCCCGGAACTGATAAGCGTGAGGAATCGCCTTAACGGCGTTGTTACCAATATCAGCTATGAGGGCCTCTTCGCTGAGATCACAGTCGATGTGGGTGGGCAACGGATAGTTTCGATCATTACGCGTCAGGGATGTGAAGAAATGGGCCTGCGTATCGGAATGAATGCCTTTGCTCTTTTCAAGGCGACGGAGGTCATGATCAGCCGAGGATAGACATCTCGAGTGCGGCTTTAGTTTTCCTAATAAATTAAAAAGGGGAAGTTACGGATGCCGAACGAGAACGTGTTAGAAGTTGAAAGAAAAGTACGAGATCATTTTCACGCCGATGCAGAGCGATTCGATGCGATCTACAAGAAAGAAAAAGGTGCCTTTGCAAGTTTTGTCGATAATCATTGGCGGGGCGTAGTTCAAAAGCGTCTTGAGGTCAACGTAGCAAAGCTGCAGCCGCTCGCAGGCAAAAGCGTCATGGACGTAGGCTGCGGTTCCGGGCGATTCTGCTTTGAGTATGCCAAGCACGGTGCAACTCGAGTGCTGGGTGTTGATTTTGCCTCAGGAATGATAGATATCGCGAATGAGTTAGCTCGCGATTTTGGTGTTCAGGAGCAGTGTGAGTTCCGGGTCGGAACATTTCCCCAGATAATCAATGACAGCGATCTGCCTTTCGACGCTTCGACCGCGAACGGCTTTTTTGACTACGTCGCAGAGCCGATCCCGATCATCGAAAAAATGCGGGAAATGACTCGCGGAACGATGATCATGAGTTTCCCCAAAGCCCTCGAGTTTCGCATACCGCTGCGGCGGATACGGTTTTGGCTGAAGGGAACTCCACTATTTCTCTACAGAAAGAACCAGCTGACTCAAATTCTGGAAAAAGCCGGTGTTACAGATTACGACCTCATCGATCTCGGACGGGATTATCTGATCGTCGCCCGCGTTTGACCCGCTTTTTCGGCCCCTAGAAAAATAGGACTTTTTCAAGCCCCGGTATCTGCTATGCAGATACCGAGACACTTTTACTGCGTGAGCAAAACGCAACCTGAGCATTTTTATACAAACTCTAACGGAAAAAAACTTAAGAAAATGATGAATACGAAAACCCCAATAACCGTCGCAAAAGGTGACGGGATCGGACCTGAGATAATGGATGCCACGATTAAGATCCTCTCCGCGGCCGAAGCCCGGATCGACGTCGAATTGATCGACATTGGAGAAAAAGTATATTTATCCGGAAATACGGCCGGCATTGCACCGGAAGCGTGGGATTCGCTCCGCAGGACCAAGGTTTTCCTGAAAGCTCCGATCACCACGCCGCAGGGCGGCGGTTACAAATCGCTGAATGTTACCGTTCGTAAGACTCTGGGACTCTACGCGAACGTCCGCCCTTGTGTGTCCTATCACCCTTTTGTCGACACCAAGCATCCGGTCATGAACATGGTGATCGTCCGCGAGAATGAGGAAGATCTATACGCCGGTATCGAACATCGTCAGACCCGCGAGGTCTATCAATGCTTAAAGCTAATTACGCGGCCGGGCTGCGAAAAGATAGTCCGTTATGCGTTCGAATACGCACGCCTGAATAACCGTAAAAAAGTAACTTGCTTTACCAAAGATAACATCATGAAAATGACCGATGGGCTTTTTCATAAGGTTTTCGATGAGATCGCGGCCGAATACCCGTCGATTGAAAATGAGCACTGGATCGTCGATATCGGTGCGGCAAAGCTCGCAGATACGCCGGAAAACTTCGACGTGATCGTGATGCCGAACCTGTATGGCGATATCTTGTCGGATGTCGCTGCCCAGATCACGGGATCGGTCGGCCTGGCAGGTTCGGCAAACATCGGCGAGAGCATTGCAATGTTTGAGGCGATACATGGTTCGGCCCCGGATATTGCCGGGCAGAATGTTGCGAATCCGTCCGGGCTGCTGCATGGGGCGATCATGATGCTCGTCCATATTGGCCAGCCGGACGTGGCGGAGAAGGTCCATAACGCCTGGATCCGCACCATCGAAGACGGGATTCATACCGCCGACATTTTCAAAGAAAATACAAGTGCTAGAAAGGTTGGAACATCGGAGTTCGCTGAGGCCATTATTGAACGACTTGGCCAGAAGCCTCTTACGCTTCAAACGGTAGAATATGCAAAGACCGGCGAGGTGATTTCAACAAAATACACACCGGCTCACGAGCTCGGCAAGATAGTCAAAAAGACGGTCGGTGCGGACGTATTCGTTGAATGGAAAAGCGGTTCACCGGACGATCTTGGCAACAAAATGCGCGAGGCCAACGGCTACGGATTCGAGCTTCAGATGATCACCAATCGAGGCGTAAAGGTCTTTCCAGGCGGTATGCCGGAAACCTTTTGCACAGATCACTGGCGGTGTCGGTTCATGGGAACGGGCGATTCGGTCACGACGGCGCAGATAGTCGAACTGCTAAAGCGGATCGACGATCTAGGCATCGAGTTCATCAAACTCGAGAACCTCTGCACCTTCGACGGCGAGATCGGATACTCACTGGGCCAGGGGCAGTAGATCAGCTAGGCGTTAAACAAATTAAACACGCAGTATGGATGATCTACACTCAACCGCCACCATGCAATACCGTTCATTCTGGATCGGCTGCTCGGATGATGCATGTTTAGAGTCCGGGTGGCCGTCAGAAATCAGGTCGGAGACGGTGATACACACTAGTCTCGCAAACCAGATGCCGCATGGTGATCTGGGAATCCTCGCGGCCCTCGAGTGGGCGATCAATGTACACAATATCGAGCGAATAGTGATCTGCGGCCACTATCGCTGCAAGGTGATCGAAGCTGCAGCCAAGGGCGATACCGGTGAGATCGTTGGACACTGGCTATCGCCCTTGAAAAAGATCGTCGCCCAGCATCAAGAATGGCTTTCGGAACTTTCGTCGGAGCAAAGACTTGACGCTCTTTGCGAACTAAATGCCGTCTATCAAGCATTGAACACCAGCAAAAGTGCCGCTATTCAGGCAGCATGGAGAAAAAACCGCACGATCTCGCTGTCGGCGGTTATCAATGATCTATCGACGGGACGTCTTCGCGACCTTAACTTTGTCCTGACGGCCGGATCCGATCTTCCTAAAGAATTTGAATCGGCGATCAGCTTATTGAAAGACCGCTGGCTGGTTCTGACGGGATCTCCAACTCTTTGAGAAGATCCCTAAAATGCCTTCGCTCCTGCCTCCGCTACGGCGTGGTCCTGATCGCCGCTGCCGCCGGAAACGCCGATCGAACCGACAACTTTTTTGCCCTTTTTGATCGGAATACCGCCGGCGAAGATCATGACCTTACCACCATTCGATGCGTGAATGCCGAAGAACTGGTCGCCTGACTGGCTGTGCCCGGCGAGGTCTTTGGTTGAGATGTCGAACGCCCGCGATGTCCAGGCTTTTTTGATCGAGATATCAATGCTGCCGATCCACGCGCCGTCCATCCGTACGTGGGCGACCAAATTGCCGCCCGCATCCGCGACCGCAATGTTCATCGGCTGCCCGATCTCCGCTGCCTTTGCTTCGGCAGCTGCAATAATTCTTCGTGCGTCTTCTAAATTGATCATTACATTCCCCTTATTCTAATTGTCTTCTAAGAAACCGACTCAATTATCTCAATATCCCGCCGGGCTAGTTCCGCAACAAACTTCTCTGGATCGATAGCTTTTTCTTGCGGCGTCGCTCCGCGCGAGATAACATCGCCACTGGCCATCATTTGGGCGATGATGGAGGCTGGGAAGGCGGTTGTTCGCATCATGGCTGACATTCCGGTCTGCTCGTCAAGTTTATCGACGATATCGTACCGAAGCTTTTTCGTTTCGCCATTTTGACTACCGACGAAATCGACGCGTACGAGTACGTAATCGGGCCCATCGGCGGGCAGGTGCTTTTGCAAGAGCTCGCCGAAGACCTTTCGTGGCTTCACCTTCTGAAAGTCCACGACCATTTCTTCGCTCGAGCAAAGCCCGAGGTCGATCATCGTTTTGAACTTGTCGCAGTGTCCTGCATACCGGATCGTTTTGTAATCAAGCTCTTTGATATTGCCGAGAAATGTGTCCGGCAGCGTCGATGTACCGCCGCTGGTTTGAAACGCCTCGAGTGGCGGAAAGCCAGCAAACTCTAGTGATTCGAGTTCTGTCATCGAATCGACTTCGACGATCTTGCCGTCACGTATCACGCGGGCGACCTCGATGTATTCGTTGATCAGGCCTTCGACTGAGAAGACAAGCTGGTAATTCAGCGGTGGCTGCGGGTGCTGCGGCAGGCCACCAACTCGGATGTGGATCTCGTCAACCTTTTCAAACTTCGCGGCACCGTGCATTGCCAAGATGGAGACCATCCCGGGAGCAAGTCCGCAGTCGGGAATTATGTTGATCCCAGCGGAATTCGCCTCAGCGTCGAGAGCTAGTTGTTCGTCAACAATGTAATTATTCCCGCCGAGATCGCAGAAATTAGCTCCAACTTCGATCGCTGCCTTTGAAAGCGAAACGTTGTACCAATAATTCACGCACGAGATCACCGAATCGTGGCCGCGAAACAGTTCGACGATATCATCATAGTTCGAAGCATCGATCTGCTTTGCAGTAATATTCCCGCCAACCGAAACTGCAACAGCCTCAGCCTTAGCCATATCAAAGTCTGCGACAGTGACGCTTTCGACAGCGGGAGAATTGTGAATTAAATCAAAAACAGCGCCGTGCCCCATTCGCCCGGCGCCGAGAACTAGTATTTTCATAAATGTTTGTTCGCTGATGATTGTTCGTTGATCGTTGTTAGAGATGTTGAGATACTTGGCAACAACGAACAACCATCAACGATCCACGATCAAAACTTTCTATCCCCAATCATCCAATTTCTCAGGCTCGAGAGCCGCGAGGGTTGCTCCGGCTACTTCCCAGACCTTTTTCTTCCATTCGCGAAGGTTTTCGGTCAGCATCAACGCGGCCTGGGGATGAGCTGCATTGCGTTCGAGGCGAATCACCTCGGCCGTTACCGATACTTCGTCATCAGGGTTTTCTGTCACGGTCAGATGTACCTTTCCGCCGACCAGCGGCAAATGACGGGGCAGGTAAACGAGCGTGCCGTGAGGGCCGACGTTGTCAGTGAGGCCTTCCTGAATGACCTCTTTTCCGTTCGCATCTTTCCACCGGACACGGATCGGATATGAGATAACATGCCGCGCTCCCTGACGTCTTTCCCGCATAATTGATCCTCCCGAAAACTTCGTCGATTACCGCTTGTAAACAACCCCAAATATAGCCTGAGATCGCCCCCTAATTCTACCAAAATCGAATTTTTTTCACACACCTAAGCGCCTTATAATTCAGCAATTGCATATAGCATAAGGGCTTGCGGTTTTTACCGCGTTGGACAAACATTTCCCAAACTGATATTCTCATAACAAGTTCCGACTCAAGGGAGGACGGAAACAGGTCGAAATACGTCGGCCGAAACAGTCTTCGTGCGATGCGAATAGTGGCTGATGACCCAAATCTCAGACGCTATTTTTGCATTTAAACGGGGTACGTAATAAATGGAGAAGATTGATGAAAAAGCTCGTTAGAGGAGGCGCGGTCCTGTTGGTCCTAAGCATGTGCGTTGTCTTTATTTACGCAAATGTTCCGGCAGAATCCACTCTCGTTATAGCGAATGATTCGCAAACTACAATTGAAAACACTATTTCCGATAATTTGGAAAGCATTTTAATAGAACCACAGACGGACGATACCAACAAAAAACTGGTCAAAACGACTGGTTCGGTACGAGCATCAGGCATGGGAGCCAGCCGCGGGGCATTCTCCGCGACCGCCTATTGCCTCTCTGGAAAAACAGCTTTGGGCCACGGCGTTCGCCGCGGTATCATCGCCGCAGATCCCAGGGTGTTAAAGCTCGGTTCTAAAATAACGATCGATGCCGGCCCTTGGAGCGGAACCTATCTGGTTTCGGACACAGGCGGTGCGATCAAAGGTAAAAAGCTCGATATCTGGGTTCCCAACTGCTCCGAAGCCCGCAAATTCGGCCGCAGGTCAGTTCAGGTTTTTTCAACACAATAATTAAAAAAGTAATTTAATAAAATAATATTAACGCCCCGAGAGATCGGGGCGTTTTTTTTGACTGGAGGGTGAGCATCCTGCTCGCCCTATTGCCCCGAGATTCCGATCAGCTTAACACCGAGGAAGCCTCGGCGTGGCAAGCACGGATGCTTGCCGCTCCAGTCTGTAACCGCCCGCCGACATTCTTCGTCTAACCTAATGCGATACACAATTCGCTTGACGGGCCGTGCTTAAAGCGGAACGGCATAACTGTCTTTGGACTGAATCAACAGGAGGTAGGCGGCAATGAGGAAAGGTCTTGTTTTTCTGGTGCTCATATTTGGATCAAAGATCGTAGTATTCGGCCAGGATTCGCCGCCGGTTTTGAAGGGCAACGAACCAGCCGTAAAAGCCACGCCGCCTGTTGTCAAAGAAACAAATGCCCCGTCCACTCAGCCCGCCGCGAAGCCCTCGCCGTCGCCTGACGACGAGATCATCAGTGTCGAGACCAATCTCGTGACCACGCCGGTTTCCGTGCTAGACCGTAACGGCCGCTTTATACCTGGGCTCAAGAAAAAGGATTTCAAGATCTACGACAACGGCGTGCTGCAGGACATCACGTATTTTCAGTCCGAGGAACAGCCATTCACGGTCATCCTGATGATCGACATCAGCCCTTCGACCAAATATAAAATGGACGAGATCCATTACGCAGCTGTTACGTTCGTCAACCAGCTCCGGCCGACCGATAAGGTTTTGGTCGTGGCATTCGACCAAAGAGTCAGGCTGCTAACGGAGGAAGCCACCTCGGACAAACAAAAGATCTATTCCGCGATCTACAAATCGACTTTCGGCAGCGGCACAAGCCTTTACGAAGCCGTTAGCATCGTCACAGATCTCGACCTGATCAAGGTCTCAGGCCGAAAGGCTGTCGTGCTTTTCACCGATGGAGTGGATACCACGTCGCGGCAGGCGAGCTTTGAATCGACCGTTGCCGGCGTTCAGGAAGTCGATGCCCTGATATATCCGATCCGCTACAACACCCAGCAAAGCGTCGGCGGTGTGGTCTCGACCGCGACCGGAGCCCCGGCAGTACTTCCTAAGGACATTGCCGATCTGATGGCAGCTCGTGGGATTACGATCGACCCGCGTGTGATGAACACCGGAGCCCGCGGAACTTCGCCGGCGGCGTACGCCAAAGGCAAAGAGTTTCTCGAAAAGATCGCCGAAGCCAGCGGCGGACGCATCTTTGAGGCTGATGATCTCAAAAACCTCGAGGCATCGTTTGCCGGTGTTGCCGAGGAGCTCCGTCGTCAATACTCTATCGGCTATTACCCCGAAAATCCGGGTCAGCCCGGCGAACGCCGTTACGTGAAGATCAAAGTCATCCGTCCAAACACCGTCGTGCGAGCAAAGAACGGTTATGTGATCCGGCAAACTAGAAGCAAGCTAGATCGAGCGGATGGCAGCGGTATATTTGCTCTAAGATAATGAGCCTGCAAAGTCCGTGCGAAAACTAGGGCCGATCACGCGAAGTTAGGATTAGCATTCTTGACTGACCGGCCTTGGCGACGCGGGGGCTTACGCACGTCGTTCTTGCTCCTGAAACATTCGTTTCTTGCCCTGCGTATCTTATTTCAGATACACTCAAAAAATTCACAAAAGATACGGTTCCCATATTTCCGACTGGAGATATGACGCCATCATTTCAGGAGAACCTATGCGCCTAACCGATCCGTTTAAGAAAATTCTTGCCCTTCTCGCGATGTTCGTGCTCGTCCTACCCTTTCCCCTTTCTGCTCAGGACACGAAGCCGGACGAGAAAAAAGAAGAGAAGAAGTCCGAAACTCCGCCGCTGCCGTTGAAAGTTGCTGAGACACTGAAGTTTACGACGAACGAAGGCACCTGGATGTCGCTCGACGTTTCTCCTGATGGGAAATGGATGACGTTTGACATGCTTGGGGACATTTACACGCTGCCGATCGAGGGCGGTGTGGCAAAGCGGATCCATGGCGGGATGTCATTCGAGAGCCAGCCGAAATTCTCTCCTGATGGTCAATGGATCGCGTTCCTATCGGATCGCAGCGGTGCGGAAAACCTTTGGGTAATGAAACCCGATGGTTCCGACGCAAAGGCCATTACAAAAGACACCAAGTCGATGTTCGTATCGCCGTCGTGGACCGAGGATGGCAATTACATAATGGTCTCAAAATCGGACCAGTCGATCGGGCCGTTTCATCCCTATATGTATCACAAGGACGGCGGTTCGGGCCTATCGATCGGACCGCCGCCACCACCGCTTCCGGGGCCGGGCCAAGCCGGGCCGGCGACTCCGCGAATGAATATGATGGGTCTTCAGGCTTCGCCGGACGGGAAATTCATATATTGGGCCCAGCGAAGCGGGGCATTTGAATACAATGCAAGATTCCCGATGTGGCAGGTCATGAGATTCGACCGCGATACCGGCGAGACCTCTCGGATCACCAATACTCAGGGTTCCGCCATGCGGCCGGTGCTCTCGCCGGATGGTAGGAACATGGTTTACGCCACGCGTTACGAAACGAAAACGGCTCTCCGTGTTCGGAATCTCGAGAGCAGCCAGGAACGTTGGCTGATCGGAAATGTCACCCGCGACGATCAGGAATCGCGGGCTACCCGCGACACCTTTCCGGGCTACGATTTTATGCCAGACGGCAGATCGCTCATCGTTCCCGTAAACGGCAAGATCGCGAAGGTCGATTTTGCAAGCGGCGCGGCAACTGATATTCCGTTTACCGTGAATGTCGAAGCTGAGATCGGGCCGCGGGTTCATTTCGATTACCGGGTTGACGACAGTTCAACCGTTAACGCTCGCCTCATCCGTTATCCAGCTATCTCGCCGGATGGCAAACGCGTGGCATTCACTGCATTCAGCAAGCTTTACACAATGGATCTCGCAGGCGGCACGCCAAAGCGTCTTACTACCAGTGACGAGGGTGAATTCATGCCGACTTGGTCGCCCGACGGTAAGAATATCGCTTATGTAACATGGACAAATGCGGGTGGGCACATATATTCCATTTCCGCCGAAGGCGGGAATGCTCGAAAGCTAACGACAGCAGCGGCGTATTACTCATCGCCGGTTTATTCGCCCGATGGTTCGAAGATCGTCTTCATCACCGGAGCTGTCGACGATCAGCTATTTGCGGACATACGCGAAGGCCATGAGTTTTCGTCGCCGGAAGAAGAGATCTTGCATCTGGGATCAAATCCCCGTGAGATCACCGGGCCGGGCGGCTCGACCGGAACCGACCTGAAATATATCCCAGCAAATGGCGGTGTCTCAACTCTGATCGCTTCTGCCCAAGGCGGGCGTTCGCCCCATTTTTCGGACGATCCGAACCGCGTGTACCTGACCACCGGCGGCGGCCTGGCTTCGATCCGGCTGGATGGTTTCGACCGCCGTGTGCACGTGCGCGTGACCGGAAAAGGTACGCCTCCGCAACAGCCGACCGCAAGCGTGATGCGAATTTCGCCCGACCGCAGCCGCGTGTTTCTTGAGCTGCAGGCAAGCATTACATCGTCACAGTGCCGCGAACAGGCCGCGAAACGGTCAACGTCAGTCTCGCTTCGCCGACCTCGAATGTTCCCGTCAAAAAGATGTCGGCCTTCGGCGGCGACTATCTGGATTTCGCTCGTGACGGCAAGAACGTTAGCTGGTCGTGGGGAACGAAGCTTTATCGCCAGTCGGTCGATTCAGATAAGCCGAGCGAATACGACATCACCGTCACGACCGCCCGCAGTAAGCCGAAAGGCAGCGTCCTGCTTACCGGAGCTCGTATTGTTTCCATGAAAGGCGACGAGGTTATTGAAAGAGGCGACCTTCTAGTTACCGACAACCGAATCGCCGCTCTCGGTCCAAAGGGCAAGGTAACTGTGCCGGCGGGAACGAAGGTGGTCGATGTGACCGGCAAAACTATCATTCCCGGTTTCGTCGATGTCCACGCCCACATGTGGCCGCCGCGAGACCTGCATCAGGACCAGGTATGGCAATATCTCGCTAATCTCGCTTACGGCGTCACCACTACCCGTGATCCTCAGAGCTCGACAACGGACGTATATGCCTACGCAGATCTGGTCGAGACGGGCGAGATACTTGGGCCCCGTGTTTTCACGACCGGGCCGGGCGTTTTCTCGAATCTAGGTCTCGACGATAAAGATTCGGTAAATAATTATATTAAACGCTACCGCGATGCCTACAAAACCGACACACTCAAACAGTATGTCGTCGGCGATCGCAACATTCGCCAGATGGTCGCGATGGCATGTACCGACAACAAGATCACGCCGACCACCGAGGGTGCGCTCGACATGAAGCTCGACCTTTCTCAGATGATCGACGGATATTCCGGCAACGAACACAGTTTGCCGATCCAGCCCATATATAATGATGTGATCCAATTCGTCGCGAAGACGAAGACGTTTTATACGCCGACGACTCTAGTCGCATATGGCAGCCCGTGGCTCGAAAATCATTTCTTTGAGACGACCGATGTACTCAAAAATCAGCGGCTCGCCCGCTATATCCCGCGCGAACTGATAAACGGAATGATGCGGCGACGGCCGCAGTGGTTCGCTCCTGAGGAATACAACTACGGCGGTGTCGCGAAAGGTGCAGCCGCGGTGGTCAAAGCCGGCGGCCGCGTCGGCATCGGCGGTCATGGCCAGATGCAGGGCATTGGGGTTCATTGGGAGATTTGGTCGATCCAGTCCGGCGGCCTGAGCAATCTCGAGACACTTCGTGTTGCCACCATCTTTGGGGCCGAAGCCATCGGCCTGTCGCAGGACGTCGGCTCACTCGAGCCCGGCAAGCTCGCCGACCTGCAGATCCTCGACGGCAACCCGCTCGCAGATATCCGCAACACGAACACTATCAAAATGGTGATGAAAAACGGCGAGCTCTTTGATGCTGAAACGCTTAACCAAGTCTGGCCGCAGCAAAAACCGCTCGGTAAACAGTATTGGTGGGATCTCGATCCGAAGTAAGAAGCGGAACTCGGAACAGCGGCTCTGGTATGGGCGGGAAGGGCAAACTCTTTTCCGCCCATTACTGCGCTAGATCTGAGTTTCACCGTGAGGTCTTTCCGTGAAAGATCGATGTCTAACCCATAACCACAAAAAAGAAAACCTTGACATTAAACAATGTTTAATCCATTATCGATAGTGGAAAAGCCCGCCAAGACGGTGCTTTTCGAATGCTCTTTTCAGGCATAACGATTCAACTTCCGCGTTCTTTTCAATTTAGAAAACCTCCTCTCGAATTCCATTTCGATCGTTCCGTCCCATTCTAATGGAACAACCTCTCCACCTCGAAACCAATAGCGATGTCACCCTGCTGCCTGCGGGGGCGAGGTTTGATCGCGACAGCAGCGATGATGCCCAGCCAACGGGCATCACGATATTGCCGTTCGACGATCTGCACGTTACAGACGGCGGACGCTCAACGCTGCAAAGCCTGGGCGATACGATCTTTAATTCGATCAGCGATGCGATCGTCATCGTCGATCAGGATGCGGTTATAATACGGGTCAATCCAGCGACGTTGACGCTCACAGGGTTTACCGAAAACGAATTGCTCGGCAAGCCCATCGACGTTCTGTCACGCAACGGCAGCATGTTCGGAAAGATATTCCGTCGCACTCTCGCCAAGAACAGCTTTTCGCAGAGGCTCGAGACATATTGCCCACGCAAGGATGGAAGCTATTTTCCAGTCTCGGTTTCAGCATCAAAGATATTCGATCCTGAAAGCAAAACGTATAATATCGTCTGTGTGGCCCGGGATGTTACCCGGGAAAAGCGACTCGAGGCAGAATCGCGTGCGATCTCAAAGATCATCCACGGCGTGACGACCACCGCAAACCTTGACGAACTGCTCCTGCTTATTCACCGAACGATCAAGAAGATCGTCTATGCGGAAAACTTCTTCGTAGCCCTTTTCGACCCACAGACAGAGATGCTGTCGATGCAGTTTTGGGTCGACAAATACGACCCAATGCCCGCGCCGCTGAAAGTCGGCCGCAGCATGAGCGCCTACGTATTTCGCACGGGCAGGTCGATGCTGCTAACGCACGAGGATTCTATGCGCCTGATAGCTGAGGGCGAGGTTGAATCAGTTGGAACCGACTCGCCGATCTGGCTCGGCGTCCCGCTCAAAACGCCCGACGGCTCTATCGGCGTGCTGGTCGTTCAGGATTACGAAAACACTGATACCTACACCCAGCAGGATGTCGAACTTCTTACATCGGTCGCTGACCAGATCGCGATGGCCATCGAGAGAAAGCGGGCCGAGGAGGCTCTTCAGCTCAGTCACCAGCGATTCGAACTGATCACTCGAGCAACCAGCGATGCAATTTGGGATTGGAACCTTTCCACGAACGAATTGTGGTGGAACGAGGGTTTTCAAAAACTGTTCGGCTACATCGGCGACGAGATCGGAACGGACCTTTCCTCCTGGACCGCACGGCTGCACCCTGACGATCGCGATCGTGTGACCTCCAGCGTTCACCGTCAGATTGAAAGCGGGCAGCACAATTGGACCGACGAGTACCGGTTTCGTCGCAAAGACGGTTCCTACGCTTTCGTGGTTGACCGCGGATATGTTGTTTACAGCCACGAGAACAAACCAGTTCGAATGCTCGGGTCGATGATGGATGTCACCGAGCGAAAATCGCTTGAGGCACAGCTCACCCACCAGGCACTGCACGATCCGCTTACCAAGATCGCAAACCGGGCTCTCTTTCGCGACCGAGTTGAGCACGCTCTCGCCCGATTGACCAGAAACCATGTTTCGATCGCCGTGCTGTTCCTGGATCTGGATAATTTCAAATCTATCAACGATTCACTCGGCCACGCGGCTGGCGACAAACTCCTGGTCCACGTCGCCGAGCGTCTTCAGGACTGCCTTCGGAATTCCGACACCGCCGCCCGCCTTGGCGGTGATGAATTTGCCGTACTGATCGAATCCGTCACCCACGAAGACGAATCGGTAAACATAGCTAACCGTATCCTCGAGGTTTTCCGTGAGCCGTTCTCGATCGAGGGCAATGAGGTTTACGTTGGTACCAGCATCGGGATCGCCGCTGGCTCTGTTGAAACGTCCGGCTCAGAAGAACTGCTCCGGAACGCCGACCTCGCAATGTACCTCGCTAAGGGCCGCGGAAAAGGCAAATACGTCGTCTTTGAAACCAAAATGCACGAGGCCCTAATGGAGCGTATCGAGCTAGAGGCAGACCTCAGGCGCGGTATCGATGAACGAGAGTTCGTCCTCCACTACCAACCCATCTTCGACCTGCGGTCCAAACGCATTCTCGGGATGGAGGCACTCGTCCGATGGCAGCACCCACGATCCGGACTGATCCCGCCGATGAAATTCATCCCACTCGCCGAAGAAACGAACCTGATCGTTCCTCTTGGCGAATGGATACTCGGTGAGGCGTGTCGGCAGGTACAGGAATGGCGCAGCGGATCTGATGCAGCAGCCAACATATCTGTTACAGTGAATATATCGATCCGGCAGTTCATGCAGAAGGAGCTTGCCGACATTGTCAGGAAAGCACTCGAAGCAACTGGCTTGCCGCCGCGGTCGCTGATCCTCGAGATAACCGAGAGTTTCATGCTCCAGGATACAGAGGCCACTATCCTGAAACTTCACGAGCTGAAAAAACTCGGCATTCGCCTCGCGATCGACGATTTTGGAACGGGCTATTCCAGCCTTAGTTATCTTCAGCGGTTCCCGATCGATATCCTAAAAATAGACAAATCTTTCATCGACAAGCTTGGCCAGGGCAGCGAGGGTAACGCCGTCGCACGGGCTATCATCATGATGGGCGATTCGCTTAATCTAAAAACCATCGCCGAAGGGATCGAACATCCTGACCAGATCACGGTTCTCCAATATCTTGGCTGCGAAGCCGGCCAGGGATATCATTTTGCAAAGCCGTTGACAAAAACCGAGATGGACTCGTTCCTGCTTGCGAATCGAACGTCAGTTTAGTTTGATCTGAACAAAGCAAGCCTTCAAATGAAAAAGCCCCGTGTTCCGACACGGGGCTTTTCGATCTATATATGCTAATACATATATATTATCCGATCGACACGCTTCCCTTCCTCCTGGCTGCGTAGACCCTTGCCATCGTGCGGCAATTGTCGAAGATCTTTGACGTAACCGGGCCTGATGCGGGCGAATCGACTGTGCCAGCCGCACGGCCGGCTTTGATGAGCCAGCCCGCAACCGCAGCGGCGTTTAGGTCGTATGTCGGTGTCCATTCTTCGTTGATCGGGGCGAGCCCATTGGCATCCTCGAGCGAAGCGGCGGTGAGCAATTCGCTGAGATCGTCCTCGCTCAAAACCGGCTCCGCATCCCAGGCGGTAAGTTGTTTTAATTTATCTAGTGAATTCATAGTTTTTTTGAGTTGGAGAGTTGCAGAGTTGCAGAGTGAGTTTCCAAAATCGTCCGTTGCTTTCACAACTCAGGTACTCTGGCACTCTGCAACTCTGCTAACCATTAAGCTTTGTCCGCGATGAGCATGGCTAACGCCGTCGGCCGTACTACCTTGGCGCCGTATACGTGGAGGCCTTTGACCGCGTCGCCAAATCTTTTTTCCGGCTTGTAGGTCTGCACGTCCACGATCTGCTCGGCGTACGAGGTCGCGATCGAATGACCGGCGATTATCTTGTATTTCGCGCCGGACGTATTCGGTACGTTGTTGGATTTGATGATCGAAAATCCGGCCGCCGCACCGACCTCGCCATTGCGGATCGCGATGTCCGAGCGACGCGTTCCTGCCTTTACGAACCGCTCGTCCTTAAGCAGCAGCCCGTGAAACCAGGCCGGCACGATGACGAATCTGCCGTCGATCGGCGTGTTCGCCTCATCGAGAAGAACGCCCAGATCGACGAGGTATTCGTAGGCGTTGTCCTTGGTCGGAACCTCGGGCGATGCGTTGGAACCGATCTTATTGTCTGTGACGACCGCAGCTTCCATCGCGGCGGCAAGGAATGTATCAGCATGATCACGCAGTGACCACGAGGCTCGGCGCATCGCTTCGTCGAGCACGTTGACGTTCTGCTGGGCACGGTCGACGCTGTCAACATAGAAGTTGAAGTATTTCGCCTGATCGATCAGCAGCGTCTGCTCGGCATCGGTCAGCGTTTCGGGGTCGCCGATGTCTGTGTCCTTGGTATAATCGTCAACCGTCACGTCGCCGATCGACGCGATCTTGACCGTATTTCCGCTCGCACGGATCTCACCTTCGTAATCGCGGTTACACACATTCGCCTGTCCATATACAAGCGATCTCTCAAGAGCGACAAGCAATCTCGCCGCCCATACTGTTGGTATAAAATCTAAAGCCATATTCTTAATTTCCTTTTTTTAATCGCCACCAGTTTTAGCTAGTGGGCCGTTTTTTAGCTAGTCCAGATCGTTTTCCGTGGCGTTCCGTGTTTTCCGTGGTTAAGATCTTTTTTTTCCACCACGGATCGCACGGAACGAACACGGAACAAGAGAAATGGGCATTCCTTACGCTTGAGCCAGCGTCCGCTTCACCTCTTCCCAGTCGAGCTTAGCGATCTCGGTGGGTTTCATTTTGGCGAGGGTATCTTTGCTAAGACGCGGGACCGGTGCAGTTCCTGCACCGGCATCGATTGACGCGGGCGGCGTGGCGCCGCCGAACTGCTCGGGAAAATCGCGTCGCAGACGATCGACGACCGCCGCCGCATTCGTGAGCGAACCGTCATCCGCAAACTGCAGATCACCCTTTACCGCCTCAAACAAAAGCTCCGGCGACCTCGCCCCAATCCGCTCCAACTCGCCCGTTATCTGCCGGTGAGCCGAAGCCGTTCGGATCGTCGCCTTGAGCTGTTCGTTCTCAGCTTTTAGTTGTGTAACCAAGTCAGAACCGCCTGCGTAAGCGGGCGGAACGACGACTGATGTTTCGTCATTCGTTTCCGCCGAACCGCCGGCGGACAATGCCGGTACAAACGGCAATTCTGGTTGTGTATTTATTTCAGTTTGTTTCTTCATAATTTCTTCTCTTAGTTGGAAGCGATAACTAACGCATTTCATCCATTTCCTTTACATCCGCGACGCCATAGCCTGCTTCGATCAACGCTTTATCTACCGGCAATCCGATCTGTCGTTTGAGCAGGATGTTTTCGAGGAATTCGCGTTCTGAGAGCGGCGATGGGTCTTCCCATTCGGTGATGAGTTTTGCGTCGCTGCCGTGTTCGATCTTGAGGGCGAAGGCCATCACGTCGGCCCAGACCTGGCCGAAGTTTTCCTGGCGGTCACGGACCTTGGCGATGAAGCGCGTCTCTGATTTTTTCAGAGCCTCGCCGCTCGGCAGGCCGGCGTTGACCTGCAAAAAATAATGCAGCGGCGTGCCCGTAACCGACGCCATGTCGATGCGAAAACTGTCCTTCACTTTCAGGAACTGCTCTAACTGGGCGGTCTCAAAATCGCCAAATTTTGCGGAAGGATTTCCCGCGATCCACAGATGATCGACACCGCTTTCGAACGGAGCGATCGTCTTGCCCTGCTCGTCATATTCGACCTCGATACCGGCGGCCCAGCGTTGGCGAAAGGCGGAATATTCCATCGCGACCAGCATGTCGAGCACGGATTTGTTCAGCCCGTCCTGCACCGGCATCGCTGCCTCAAGCTCGGAGCGCCCTAACTGGCCCAGGTCGGCGTTGTTGGCAAAATGAAACACCGGAACAACGCCGTACGGATTTGCGATCACGGAATCTACCGCGTCACTGGTCTCGTCTGAGAACGCGATCATATCCGCGGGATCGGGCAATGTATCCGCTTTCGTCCGGCTGATAAACCGCTCGATGCGGTCCGGATAGAATAAGTTCAGACGTATACGTTTATCCGCATTTGTCCATGCCTTGGCGGCCCATGCAATGCTTCCGGGATCCCCGTTATCATGGACAACCGTAATGCCTGATGCGGTATTCGGGTAGAGCACGCGCCATTCACGTTCGGCCAAACGAACATATACGCATCACCGCATTTGAGAGCTTCCTTGTGAACCTCGCCCGCCCTCGACGCCATCCGATTACGAAACCAGATGTTTCGAGTTGCCGCGTTTACTGAATTAGCTGAGTTGTGAGTTGATGCCTCGACGCTGAAACCAGTGACGCGGAGCTTGTCGCGAACCGCGTCGCAGATCACGGGGCAGAGGTTGAGTGCGAATTCGCGAAACAGTGTTCCGAAGGTGTTCTCGAATTTCTCGGTCGCAAACGCCAGATCGTGGTCGCCGTTGTAATAGCGGATCGGCTTGTCGTATCGGCCGCTGTTCGCACGGAGGTTGGTTAGTGCTTTTTCAATGTCGTTGTTCATATGTGGTCTTCTTTTTGTTTTATCCAGCCGCCACTGGCGAGCAGGATGCTCGCCCTCCAGTCATTTCAGAACTGCGATCGTCGCGGCTCCGATCAGGATGTCGCCGATGCGTCGCCAGGGCGATGGCTTTTTCTTTTTTAAGGTCTCGATGAATTTGTCTTGCGACGCGATGACCGTGTCTTTGGCGGCGATGGTTTCGTTCTTTGCGGCCACAGCGGTTTTTAGTGCTTCGGATTCGCTGCGACGCGTTTCGTTTAGCTCAGTGAGCAATGCGGTTGCTGCCTTTTCGGTTGTGAGACGTTCGGTTAAGGAACGGTTTTCGCTTTCTAGTGACGCGGCGAATGTTCTTGTCTTTTCCAGTTCAACGGCGGTCGCCATGCAGGCCGCGATCACGTCACTCGCACGGGTGGCCGAGCTCGGCGAGCTTATTGCAGAGTTCGGCGTTGGTCGCGGTGATTGTGCGTGTGCGACGCGCGGCGTCAGCGGTGCTGCGAGCATTACGGCTATTAAGCTTAAGTTTTTCCAGTTCTTCATCTTGTTTCCTCGCGAGTTGATTAACCTCGGTGAGTTTGGTTTCGAGATAGTCGATCTTTTGTTTGTATTGTGCGGCCTCGAGTTCTTTCGCGGCGGCCGTTTGCTGGTTTTCGTTTGCAATCGCTTTTGCGGCGGCTACTTGAGATTCGAGCTTTGCGATCTGGTGATTTGACCAGCCGTAGCTGAGCAGCGTGGCCGCAAAGACCGCGGCTGTCGCAGCAGCTATGTAGATCTTTTGTTTAGTAATCATAATTTCTGTCTGGAACCCGACTGGAGGGTGAGCATCTTGCTCGCCAATGCTCTGGCATTAAGTCAATGGCGAGTTGGATGCTCACCCTCCGGTCATTTCTTTTCGCGTCGCGTGAGATAGATCTGCACGACGACGTCGATCGTTTTGCCAAGCGTGAAAAACGTGATCGGCAGCACGATCGCCGAGACGATGGAGATCAGCGTGCCAGCTTCGATGGTCGTAATGATCGACGAAAGCGAGCTGATCCAGGCTAATAGAATGTTTTTTGTGTCGTTCATATTGGTAGTCAGCAGTTGGCAGTGAGCAGTGAGCAGTTTTTAGGAACGTGCTTCTCTTATTTTTCCGAGCGTTATTTGTCGATAGAGGTAAAGGAGCGTCAGCGACGCGGCGATGATGGCGACGGTGATCCAGACAATGCGCGGCATGCCGACGAGAACGCCTAAGATGCCCCAAATAGCTTGAGAAAGTGATCCGGCTACCGTGGTCCAGAGCGATTTCGCTGCGTCCTTACGGGTCGCAACGGCTGTTACCACTCCGTCGACACGGTCAAATTTTTCGGCCGCCGAACTCGTAATGTCAGAGACGGTTTGCAGAACGGAGCTTTCTTCGTTCTGATCCGCCCTGATCTCGGGTTGAGGTGACCCGGCGTCTATCGGTCCGCGTGTCTCGCCCTCTAACTCAGCGGGCAGACGAACTCCGTGTACGGTGACCGGCAGCCGCAATTCCCAATTCCCTATCGCGATCTGGTCGAGGAAGAATTTTGTGCGGTAGTTAGTTGCCTTGAGTCTTCTGATCTCGGTGAGCCAGCGGTGCCGGGCCCTAACGTATTCCGTGATCCAGCTTTTTTCGAAGGCGAGCGGTTCCGGTTTGGTCGTCCGCACTGTGCTGTTTACGCGGGCCGATATCAGTTCCCACGAACCGTGTGTCACCGAATCATAAACGACCGCCAGCGAAAGCGGCGTTACAAATCTCATCCGCTCGCAGATCTCCATCGCGGGGCGCAAATAGCGTTCATAAGCGACGAGGCGTTGAGCGGCCTTCATTTCACCCGTGATCGCGGCGGTTTTCAGGGTTCGTTTAAAGAGCTCGTTGCCTGCCAATTGCTCGATCGCCGCAGTGGTTTTCTTCGCGAGCACCGGCAGAGTGGAGGTAAAGATCTCGCGGCCGAGCTGCCCGCCGTTTGCCAGATATTCTCGAACGACCGCCGCCAGCGAGCCCGAGCGGTGCGTGAACTGATTGATCCCATACGAAACGCCCGCACCGTCATTCAGCACCACGCATGCCGCATAATCGCCGAACGGTTTTGACGTTTCAAATACATGGACGATCGCGAGAGCCTTCAATTTGTCGTTTTCTGTAAATGCCATAGTTTTATGTGTTGTATTCTGTACAATGATCGGACGACTCGGGGCGACAAGTGTGTCGAGGCTTTATTCGCCGCTTGCGTTTCGTCCGACCGTGAACAGGCTATGACAAAGAACAATAAAATGAAATGCCATTATGCACAGATCGTTATATTATGCACACATTGATATGTTTTTCTCACATTGTATAGTTTTGCGTAAATTGTATAACTTTGCACAAAAGGCCCGAGCGGCGGCGTGCAAGATCTGGCTGATCTTCACAGGTGCGTATAAACATTTGTTTTATTTCGGCGTTGAAAAATTGCAGTTCGACGGTCATTTAGAAATTTCGGTGCGACGAATAAATACCGGCTATAACGCGGCCGCGAAAGTCTAAATGATTGAATCTGTGTTAACTAGGTGTCTTTTTGTATTGAGAATGCGGGAAAATGCGCCTATACTTCGGCTATATAGCAAGTTTTAAAAGCCTTAGCGCTCAGTCGCTCAAATTTTCGCGTCCGCCGGGCGCCTTCGATACCAATAATCGTTTCTCGGCCTTTCAGGAGTCGTTATGTCAAAAAAAGTTAATTCGTCCCGTCGTTTGATCATCAGCTTTGCAATTTTCGCCGTTCTCGGTGCACTAGCCCTCGCCTTCAATTCCGCCGGAGCAAACGCTGCGGGAAATTCGGTTGTAGATTCCATCAAAGGCTTTTTTGGGGTTCAGCTCAATGTGTTGCCGGATGATACCAGACCGGATCTATCGTCAGGGATCGTCATCAGCCAGGTTTACGGTGGTGGGGGAAATAGCGGAGCGACATACACTCATGACTTCATTGAACTTTTTAATCGAGGTTCGGTTCCTGTAGATGTAACTGGTTGGTCTATCCAGTACGCCTCATCGAGCGGTACGACGTGGGCAAATCAAACGAACCTGCCAAGTGTGACCATACAGCCGGGAAAGTATTTCCTTATTCAGGAGTTCTCGCAAGCGGCGGTCGGATTGTCTTTGCCTACGCCTGATTTGATTGCTTCGCCAGCGATAAACATGAGCGGAGCCTCGGGCAAATTGGCTCTTGTAAATAGCACGACAGCGTTAACCGGATCATGCCCCACTGGAGGTGGTATTGTAGATTTCGTCGGATACGGAACTGCCAACTGTTTCGAGGGTTCGGCAACAGGAACCCTCAGCAACACAACGGCAGCTATCCGCGGAGCCGCGGGCTGTACCGAAACAGATCAAAACGGAACGGACTTTTCCGTCGCAGCTCCGACGCCAAGAAACAGCTCGACGGCAGCAAATCTGTGTAGTGGTGGCCCAACTCCAACCCCTACGCCAACACCAAGCCCAACCCCAACTCCGAACGATCTGACCGTGACTATTTCGCCGAGTTCGCCGGTTTATGGCGGGTCGGTGGTAAGTTCGCCGGCGGGTATTAGTTGCCCATTCGTTGCTTGTACTGTTTTTTGGGGGCAGGATCAAAATGTCCAGTTGACCGCGACCCCGAATTCGGGCTTTGTTTTCACCAATTGGAGCGGCGACTGCTCGGGAACAAACCCGGTAACAAATATCGTGATGAACAGCAGCAACAAGACCTGCACTGCTAATTTCACGGAGGATGCTCCGACTCCGACGCCAACACCGACTCCAACTCCAACTCCAACTCCAACTCCAACTCCGACTCCAACGCCAACTCCAACACCGACGCCGACTCCAACGCCGACACCGACGCCAACTCCAACGCCGGCACCGACGGCGACACCGACGCCTTCGCCGACGCCGGCTGGATGTGTTGTGGATCCGGTCGTTATCAACGCGAATGACAACGGTCCGGGCAGTTTGCGTCAGGCGGTTATTGATGCGTGTCCGTTCAGCACGATCAGGTTTAGCGGGGACTTTGAGATCCTCCTTACGTCGGGTAACATCGTGATCGATAAGCCGTTGACCATCGATGGCGAAACCAACTCGGTAATTGTCAGCGGTAACAGCAGGAGCCGCGTCTTCTATATCGGTTCGATCTTTAGATCTGGTGAAGCTCCTGACGGCGAGTCGCTTGACGTAATTCTCAAGTCGCTCAGGATCCTCGACGGACGTGAATTTGCGGGCGGTTGTATCTTTACCTCATTCGGCGCGAATCTTACGATCGAGCGATCGACCTTGGGGGTTTGCAGAAACAACCTTCCAAACAGCCCTGAAGAGGAAGTAAACGCACCGACGGGCGGCAATGGCGGTGGAGCTATCTACGTTGAATTCAGCTCTACCGTCAACATCATCGAATCATCCCTTGAGAACAACAACTCGGGCTTCGGCCCCGGCGGAGCGATGTATGTTGCAGGCAATGCCAGCGTAACGCGTTCCACTCTTTATAATAATTCAAGCATCGGTAGCGACGGCGGAGCGATCTATGTGAGTGGATTCATCACCCGTCCGGAAAGCCCTGATGCCGCTGTCAGCGGCCAGCTCAGCCTGGTCAATTCGACCGTTTCCGGAAACTCGACCAGCGGTGCGGCTCGTGGCGACGGCAGCACCCCCGGGTTTGGCGGTGGTATCTACGGCGGTCCCGGGTCTGTGATATCGCTTACAAATTCGACCATTACCGACAACTTTGGCGGATCGAACGGCGCAGGTGTCTATGTTGAAAACCTAATGGGCCGCGGTGATGTAGTTGGCTTTGGCGTGACCGCCCGTACGACGCTCATTGCTAAAAACGGTAACGGTGCGTCAGACGTCGCAGGGCAATTCAATTCGCTCGGATATAACCTGATCGGCAATGCCGGCAGTTCGATTGGTTTCTCCAGTGGTACCAACGACATCGTTGGTACTCCACAAACCCCGATCGACCCGCTC
>Ga0138256_10001328_pt1 | contig 26650 bp, 23 predicted proteins | sample KNB2016incub_MG_FD_105486 | JGI IMG/M metagenome (GOLD analysis project Ga0138256, IMG submission 105486) | Active sludge microbial communities from wastewater in Klosterneuburg, Austria - KNB2014incub_MG | ecosystem: Engineered > WWTP > Activated sludge > Unclassified | place: Austria...
GGTAATAATGTTGTTATAACAGCTCAATCTGGAGTTTCAAAATCGATATTAAAGCCTGGATATTATTCAGGTTCTCCAGCAATGGAAATGAGATCACATCAAAGAATGCAAGCACAAGTTAGATTTATTCCCGATTATGCAGAACGAATTAAAGAACTTGAAAATAAAGTTAAATCTTTAACAGAGCTGTTATCAAAAAAGTAATTTCACTCTTCTAATCATAAAAATCAGTGACACGTTTAATTGTATTTAGTTGCTCATCTTACTATTTTTTCAACAATTTTATAAATAAATGGAACAATAATGCTAGAACTTCAAAGAACTATATCTAAACCTGCAACATTGAGTGGAATTGGATTGCATACTGGTACTGAATGTACGATGACATTTAAACCTGCTCCAATCAACTCAGGCATTAAATTTATTCGTGTTGATCTTGGTGGTAATCCTGAAATTCCTGCCTTGGCAGATAATGTTGTTGATATATCACGCGGAACAACAATTGGAATTGGTGAAGTAAAAGTTCACACAGTTGAGCATGTACTTGCAGCTATTGCCGGTTTGCAGATCGATAATATTAATGTTGAACTTGACGGAATCGAACCGCCAATTGGTGATGGTAGTGCAATATCGTATGTAAATGCTTTGCTGGATGCAGGAATTGAACAACAAGATGCACCTAAAGATTATTTAATAATTGATGAAACAGTTACTTTTTCTGACGAGTCGAGACAGGTTGATATTGTTGCGCTTCCATTAGATAAATATAGATTAACTGTTATGGTTGATTATCAAAATCCTGCGCTCGGCAGCCAGCATACAGGTATGTTCGATCTTGAAAAAGAATTTGTAAATGAATTTGCTTCTGCACGAACGTTTTGCTTTTTAAGTGAAGTTGAAGATTTAGCTGATCAAGGATTAATTAAAGGTGGTGATCTGGATAATGCTGTTGTAATTGTAGATCATCAACTAGATCAAAATCAGTTAGATGATTTAGGAAAACGAATTGGTATTAAAGAAAAATTTGTTCTTGGTGAAGATGGAATATTAAATAATAAAAAACTAAGATTTAAAAATGAACCTGTAAGACATAAACTGCTTGATTTAATTGGTGATCTTGCACTAATCGGTGCACCAATCAAAGCACAGATTTTAGCAGCAAGACCTGGTCACAAAGCTAATGTTGAGTTTGCTAAACAAGTAAGAAAACTTTATCAGCAAAAAAAACTTGTTAAGAAATTTCAGTTTGTTAAAAAAGAAGGAATTGTATTTGATATAAATGCAATAACAAGAATCCTTCCTCATCGTTATCCTTTTTTACTTGTTGATAAAATTGTTCATCTTGAAGTTGAAAAAAAAGTTATCGGTGTAAAATGTGTAACTATTAATGAACCATTTTTCCAGGGACATTTCCCAGGACAACCTGTTATGCCGGGTGTTTTGATTATTGAAGCGATGGCGCAAACAGGTGGAATTTTATTGTTAAACTCATTACCAAACTATGAAGAAAAACTAGTTTACTTTATGCAGATTAATAATGCTAAGTTCAGAAAACCGGTTGTTCCCGGCGATCAACTTTTTCTTGAAGTTGAACTTTTACAAAAGAAATCTAAAATATTTATGATGGCTGGAAAAGTTTATGTTGAAAATGTTCTTGTTGCTGAGGCAGAATTTATGGCTGGTGTTGTTGATAGACCAAAGGAAGCAGAAGAATAATTATGAATACTATTCATCCAACCGCAATAGTTAGTAACAAAGCAAAAATTGGTGATAATAATATCATCCATCCATTTACAATTATAGAAGACGATGTTGAAATTGGTAATGATTGCCAGATAGGACCAAGCGCAGTTTTGTACAATGGTGCACGAATTGGAAATCGCGTTAAAATTTATCAATCGGTATCTATTGCACATAGACCGCAAGATTTAAAATTTGGCGATGAAACAACTTACTTTTATGTAGGCGATGATACTGTCATTCATGAATTTGTAACCTTTCATCGCGGCACTCAGGAAACTGGATTATCGCGAGTAGGAAAAAATTGTTTATTCATGGCTTATACACATGTAGCTCACGATTGTGTTGTTGGAGATAATGTAATTTTTGCAAATCTTGTTCAGATTGGCGGACACGTACATATCGAAGATTGGGTAATTCTGGCTGGTGCAAGTGCGGTTCATCAGTTTTGCCACGTTGGTAAACATGCAATGGTTGGTGCAAATTCATTAGTTGTTAAAGATGTACCACCATTTGTTTTAAGTGGTAGATTTCCGATTAAGTATGAAGGTTTAAATAAAGTTGGATTGCGAAGACGTGGATTTAGTAATGATGATATTGAGATTATCAAAAAAACTTATGATACAATTTATAACTCAGGTTTTAATGTGTCTCAAGGAATAGCAAAAGTTGAATCAGATTTTGGGACAAATCAACACGTTCAGGATATTATTAAATTTGTAAGAGCAAGTAAGCGTGGAATAATCGGCAGATGATTTGGAAGTTTCTAAATTCTGGAGTGAACACCGGCAAACACAATATGGATTTAGATATTTATCTTGCTCACAATCTTGAAGCAAATACAGCTATACTTCGTTTGTATCAATGGAACCCATATTGCATTTCTTTAGGCGCTAATCAACTTGTTGAAGATTTAAATCTTAATAAAATTGAATCTGATAAAATTGATTTTGTAAAAAGACCAACCGGAGGCCGAGCAGTTTTTCATTCAGAAGAGTTAACTTATTCAGTTATTTTTCCGATTGATCAAACTACATCAGCCAAAAATGTTTACAATGAAATTAATCTTGCCTTGCGAAAAGGTTTAGTGCTTTACGATGATGAATTATGTATAATTGATCTTGAGCATACTCAGCCAAACCTGCAGGAGTTTTATAAAACAGATATTAGTGCAATCTGTTTTGCAGTTTCTGCTAAAAGTGAGTTGAATATAAACGGTAAAAAATTAGTTGGAAGTGCTCAGCGAAAACTGGGTAACGTAATTCTGCAACATGGTTCGATTCTTTGTGGATCGTATCATAAAAATATTGTTGAATATTTAAATGTTGGTCAAGAAAAGAAAGATGAAATGCTTAATGAAATTTCATCCACAACAATAGACTTGAAATCTGCACTTGATAATGAAGTTGATTACACTAAATTAAATATATCCATTTTAAATGGATTTGAAAATCATTTTAATTCTAAGTTTGAAAAATTTGAGCAATCAAAATTTGAATTAAATATGATTGCTTAAGCATAAATTCAAAATTCAATCATAATTCCGCAAAGTTTTTAAATTATTAATGTTATCTAAGTTTAAATATCTGATATTAATTTTCATTGTTTCATCATCAGTTTCATTGCCTCAAATCGAATCCCAGCTTTTTCTTGAAGGTGCAAGGATAACTGATATTAAACAAGAAGGAACTTCACTTTGGGTAGCAACTTACGGACAAGGGATTTATCAATATTCTATTAAAGATGAAAAGTGGACAAATTTTTCAAGTAAAAGTTCAGCTTTAGAAAATGATCTTTTCCATTGTGTGGCTGCAAATAAAGATTTCGTTTGGGCTGGTGCAAATGAGGGATTGTTTATCTATTCTAAAAAAAATAAAAAATGGACTAAGAAAAAATTTTCTCAAGGTGGTGAGTTTGGCAACTGGATTAGAAGTTTAGTTTATGATGAAAAGAAAAATCGTTTATGGATTGGAAGATTTAGAAACGTAACTGTTCTTGATGTTAAGGCAAATAAGTTTACTGATTTCAATCGCGTTATTGATAATGATGATAAAACAAATAATTTTGCAAGTATCAGTGCTGAAGGCGATAGTGTTATTTGGTTCGGTGCTGAATCAGGTGTGCATAAATTTTTTGCAAAAAATAAAGTAGAAGATGGCACATCCTGGAAATATTTTAAAAATTCAGGAAGATTTTTTAATGGTGAAGGTAATTCTGTTTCGGTTTCTGATTTTGCTTTTACTAACAAAGAAATTTGGTTTGGTACTGATGAATTTATAACTAAAGATGAACCGGAGTATAACATTGGAGGAATTTATGTTTGGGATAGAAAAATAAAGTGGGATAGAATCAGTAAAGCTAATGGACTTGGTGGAAATGGAATCTATTGTTTAGCTCGCACCGCAAATTATATCTGGGCTGGCGTTTATGAGTTTAAGAAAAATGATAAAGAAATTTATGGTAAAGGTTTGTACTTAATAAATCGTATTACAAAAAAAGTTACACCAATTGATCTCAACGAATTAAATTCAACAACCTCAAACATTCTTTCTCTCTTTTATGATGGAGTAAATCTCTGGATAGGAACCTCAGAAGGATTATTAAGATTAAAAGTTGGAAATGAACTGGCTCATATTCAAAAAGTCATAGATAAAAAACCTACTAAATAGTTTTGCGGTTATATTCGCAAGCTCCATCTTCCGATCTTTAAATCATCAATACCTTATCCCATCAACCATATGACAAAATTCAACTACCATCCTGTGTTTTCTCCACTTTTTACACACATTTTTTATAGTTATTTTTAAGCCAAATTTAATAACTAATCTGGCTTATAAATGATTAAAATCTCAGAAAAAAGATTACTTCAGTTAAAAAAGAATATTAAAGGTAAACGTATTGCAATTATTGGCGATATGATGCTTGATATTTATTTCTGGGGTGATGTTAAAAGAATTTCACCAGAGGCTCCTGTTCCCGTTTTAGAAGTTGAAAATGAATTTTATCGTTTTGGCGGTGCTGCAAATTGTGCATTAAATATTGCATCATTAAATGGCAAAGCAGAACCTATAGGTGTCATCGGTTATGATAATTATGGAACTATATTTAATTCATTGCTATCAGAACAAAACATTTCTCATCACGGAATTATTGAAGATGATACTAGACCAACAACTGCTAAGACAAGAGTAATTGCTGATAGCCAGCATATTGTTAGGATTGATAAAGAAAGCAAACAAATAATAAATCAGTTGATGCAAAATAAAATTCTAGATTACATAAAAAGTATTATAAAAGATTTAGATGGAATTATTCTTCAGGATTATAATAAAGGTGTTCTTTCGGCACCACTTATAGCACAGGTTATTGAGTTAGCAAACAAGAATAAAAAGCTTGTTACAGTAGATCCAAAGTTTAATAATTTTTATGAATACAAAAATGTAACTGTGTTCAAGCCGAATAGAAAAGAAGCTGAAGATATTCTAGGAATGAAAATCAAAACTGATGCTGATATTTCTTTTGCAGGTAATACTTTATTAAAAAAACTAAACGCTAAAAATATTTTACTAACACTTGGTGAAGGCGGCATTGCAGTTTTTGAAAAAGGCAAACCGGAAAAACATATGCCTACCAAAGCAAGAAAAGTTGCAGACGTTTCCGGCGCCGGTGATACTGTAATATCAACATTAACAATGGCGCTTGCTGCCGGTGCAAATATTTATGAAGCTTCTTATCTTGCAAATTATGCCGGTGGTTTAGTATGCGAAGAAGTTGGAATTATTCCGATCGATATAGAAAAATTATTTGATACTGTTATCCAGGAAAATAAATGAGTAACATAAAATCAAACAAAGAAATAAAAGAGATTAGAGAACAGCTAAAAAAACAAAATAGAAAAGTTGTTTTTACAAATGGCTGTTTTGATTTAATTCATTCCGGTCATGTTGATTATCTTGTTAAAGCAAAAGAAATGGGCGACGTTTTAATTCTGGCCTTAAACACTGATGAATCAATCAAAAGAATTAAAGGCGATAAACGACCAATATTAAGACAAGATGAACGGGCGTTTATTGTGTCTAATCTTAAACCTGTTGATTATGTAACTTTTTTTAATGAAGATACTCCGGCGGAAATTATCAGCGAATTGATTCCTGATATTTTAGTTAAAGGTGCTGATTGGTCTATCGATAAAATTATAGGACGTGAAATAGTTGAAGCAAATGGCGGCGAAGTTAAAACCATAAAATTTGTAAATGATCAGTCAACATCAAACATTATTAAAATTATAAAAGAGCGTTATTAAGTTCAGTGGACGAAAAAGAAGTTAAAGAAAAAACCAAGAAAATTATTGGTAAGGGTCAAAGAGCACTTAGACTTGGTGTAAATATTTTTGTTTACACCTTTGTAAGTATTTTTATGCTCTTTATGATTTTCTTCGGAATTTCTCAAACATCTTTTTTTAAAAATTGGTTGCGTGATACAGTAGTTGAGATTGCAAATGAGGAACTAAATGGAAAACTTTCTATTGGTGAAATTGATGGAACAATTTTTACTTCTTTACTAATAAAAGACGTTACACTTACCTCATTACAGAAAGACACTGTTGTTTCAGCTGGAATGATTGAGCTTAGAACCAGTCCGCTAAAAATTCTTTTTAAAAATATTTATATTAGAAAATTTGAACTAAAAGATGCAAAGATAAAACTTATTGAAGAAAGCGATGGGCAATTAAATTTATTAAAAATATTTCCACCTTCAACAGACACAGATACAACTACCTCGGAATTTCCATTTACAATTGAAGTTGCGGATTTTGCCTTAACTAACATTGATTTTTCAATGCAGCGATATGACAAAGTTGGTAGCACAGAAAATTATCCAACCTTAACAACTGAAGACTTGCGAATTAAAAATCTTAACCTATCATTAAACGCTTTTGCGGATATTAATAAATACGTTTACCGATTAACAATAAATGATTTTTCGTTTTCTCCAAACTTCAATTATTTTCAAATGCAGCATTTAAGCGGCAGCATTCTTTTAACACCACAGTTAACAGGAATTAATAAATTGCGTTTAATTACCGAAGAATCTGATGTTGAATTAAGTGCAGCTATATCAAACATAGATTTCTTAAAAGATTTTAGTAAAGAAAAACTTGCAAATGCTCCTGTGCGAATGACTTTGAGTGCACCAAAATTAAATTTTGATGATATCACAACATTCGTTCCTCCAATGAAAATGCTTGAAGGTAATATTGTAGCTGAATTAGAAGCCTCAGGTACGTTTACAGAATTGCTTATCAAAAAACTAAATCTTAACTACAACAACACTACACTTAATGCAAAAGCAAATCTTAAAAACTTACTTGATGCTGATAAAATGCAATTCGATTTAAGTATTACAAATTCTACTTTGGATCCAGCAGATCCGAATAAGTTATTGCGCAATTTGGAATTGCCTGAGTATAAAGATTTTGGAGTAGTTAAGATTGATACGCTTACTTATAAAGGCGGCCCATTAGACTTTACAACAACATTTGCAATTCGTACAGATAAAGGGAGTATGAATGGAAATGCAAAAATTGATTTACGGCCTGTTGATATGATTTATGAAGCTAAGCTTTTTACGAAAAACCTTGATCTTGCTTCGTTTACCTCATTGCCAACTGACGTGAATTCAGAAATCAATATTTCTGGTTCTGGATTTAATCCACAAAAAATGAAAATGGATGTATACATAAATGCCAATGCGTCTAAAATCGGAAATAAATATTTGAGTGAGTTAAATCTAAATACTACTGCAGAAAATGGGTTGATAAAAACATCAATTAATTTTGCATCAGATTCAACAAAAGCAGATATACTTGCTAACCTTGATTTTAATAATCCAAATGATCCTACATATGAATTAAAAGGTAAAGTAATTGGAATTAACTTAGCGCAATTGCTTAACAATCAATCTTTAAATACAGAATTGAATCTATCGATTGATGCAAGCGGGCAAGGGTTTAATCCTGATAGTATGGACTTATTTTTAGTTACTGATATCAAGGATTCAAAGTTTATGGATTTTAAAATTGATAGCACTCGATTGATAATGGATATTCGAAGAAATGATAATGGTAAAAAAATTATTAATATTATTTCTGATATTGCAGATTTAACAGTTAGCGGTAATTTCCATCTTACAAGTCTTGGTGAAGTTTTTGCCCGTGAAGGTGAAATTATTCAATCTGTTATGTCAGAAAAAATTGACCCGGTCTTCTTTAATGATTCTATTTCTGTTGCCCAGAAAAGTATTATTAGAAAATTAGAACAAAAACCCATAGACAATTTTGCATTTGATTACTTATTGGATTTTAAGGAATCGATGAAAATTAATGTAGGTGAAAGTATTCTTGAAATTGATGGGTTGATGAATGGAAATGTAAAATCGGAATATGATTCGATTGCAATAACATTACTGGCCCAATTTGATTATTTAAAATTTTGGAATGATAAAGATGTTTATTTTTTAATCAACTCAAAATTAAATACTTATATTTCCAATCATTTAATAGATGGATATGATGGTGTAATTGATGCTACTCTAAAATTCAATTCAGATAGAATTTATGCAAAAGGTAATTTGTATAATATATCATCTGAATTTAATATGCTTGGTAATGATATAGACTTTTCATTTAATGGTGAGTATGAGAAAAACATTAAAGCTAAATTAAATGCAAATGCTTCTTTTGATGAAAAACAATTGGATCTTTTTATTAATGAATTTGATTTGAATTATAATGATTTAAATATCAAGAATATAAATAAAATCAAATTATCTTATTTAAATCAGGCGATAAACTTTGATGATTTCAATCTTAGTATTGCTGATGGAATACTTAGCACATCCGGTTCTTTTGGTGCAACAGGTGAACATAAGTTGGATTTTTCTTTAGACTCACTTACAGGGCATAGAGTTGTTAGTGATATAATGGGAAAACTTGGAGCAAAAGATTTTGATACTGATATTAATTTGTCTGCTGAATTGAATGGCAATTTTTCAAATCCTAAATTTTCGATAATTGGATCAGCAAAAAATATTAAATATGGTAGTGGAAATTTTGGTTCCTTACATTCAACATTTGAATATGCTGATAACTCACTAAATACAAATATTAGGTTTTTAGATTCACTTGGAAATCAAGATAAACCCGCATTGCTGGTAAAGGGCTATATACCACTCAATCTTTTTGCATCACAAGACTCGTCCGATCTAAAAAAGAAATTATTAGATTTAACAATCGAATCCGATGAGTATGATTTAAGTTCATTGAAAGATTTGATTCCAAATATCCAATTTAATAAAGGTACGCTGGAAAGTGATATTTATATTTCTGGTACGTTAGAGGAACCGATTGCAATTGGATATTTTAGCATCAATAATGCCCAGTTTAAAATTAAAAAAACTAACCTGGATTATGATTTTAGTACTAAGGTTTGGATTGATGATCAGGATATTAGCATAGAAAGTATTGAGCTTAAAAATACTTTTGGAACTGCAAATGGCGGAACTTTATCAGGTAAAGGATTTGTGCATCTAAATAAATTTAAATTAGATTCTACATTTGTACAGATAAATGGAGATTTAAAAGTATTGGATAAAGAATCCAAGAACACAAGTTTAATGGTTTATGGTGATCTTGCATTAAAAACTCGCGGTGATATTGTTTATAGCAGTAACAAAGAAAAATCTTATATCTTGCTTCCAATAGATGTAACAGTAGCAGAATTAGTTGTACCACTTAGTAAAACTGCTTATTCAAGTTCTTCAGGTTTTGATTATAGATATTTAAATTATAATTCTGCAAAAGATAAATTGCAAAGTGAGCTTGATAGTTTAATTGAACTGGCAAATAGAGAAGATGAATATTTAAATGAAAAAATTGAGGAACTAAAGTTTGATTATACTATAGATATTAAGCTTGATACTGAAGCTGAAATTGATGTGGTTTTGTCAAAAGAATTAGATCAGAATCTTTCCCTTATTTTAGGAGGAGATTTTTTTCTTGAATCATTGAACGGCAAAAAAAAATCTGGCGGTCAATTAAATCTTCTTGAAGGATCTACTTTAAGTTTTATAAAAACTTTTGAAGCAAATGGAAATATTAAGTTTGATAAAATTGATAATCCCATTATTGATATTACTTCTACTTATAAAGGTTATAGGGCAATCGATCCTAATGATCCATCTTCAGAACAGGAAGTTGCTGTTAAGATAAAACTTAAAGGACCTTTAAGTGAGTTGAATAAAAATTTTGTTAGTGATGCAAATAATGTGGGCGTTTATATCGGAAGGCAGGCAATTGAAGAAGATAAAAAGGACGAATCAAAAAATATAACTGATGCCATGTTTTTTATTATTACCGGTAATTTTCCCAATGAAGCAAACCAGCAGCAAAAAGATTTGTTTTCCGGGTATGCAACTGATATAGCTAGTTCTATGCTCGGTAATGTATTAAATCAGTATCTTGGTAATTATGTTAAGGGATTTCAACTAAGACAATCTGGTTCAGAAACAGTTTTTAATCTTAGAGGTGAAGCAAAATTATTTGGACTAACAGTTAAATATGAAGCTGGTGGTTCATCAACTGAAGTGTTTCAGGATCTTAGTCGTGCAGATGTTAAAATAGAATTACCCGTTACTCAAAGATTTCAACTTAAAGTTGAAAGAAAAAAATCAGAGAACGAAACTTCATCAACAAATAACACCAGATTTATTGAAGGTGCTATGAAATATAATTTAGAGTTTTAATGAAAAAAGAAATAAAAGCATTCTTCTCACGTAACCCTAATCGTGGGTTTAAAGCAAAAGAAGTTGCACAAAAAATCGGCGTTACATCAGATCATGAATATTCTTCAGTTAAAGCTGTATTGTTTAAACTTGAAGAAGAAAAATTTCTTGTCAGGATAGGAAAAAGATTACAGTTAAACAAAACCTCATTTAGTAATAAGCTTAAAGGTAAGCTTGAAATAAATAGAAACGGTTTTGGATTTGTAATTATCAAAACTGAAAAAGCTAAAGATGTTTTTATTGCATCAAGAAATTTGGGAACTGCATTTGATGGCGATATTGTTGAAGTTGAATTATTCGCAAAGCAAAAAGGTAAGAATATTGAAGGACAGATAGTAAATGTTTTAGAAAGAAAAAGAAAAGAATATGTCGGTGTAATAAAAAAATCTAAATCATTTTTCTTTATCTCCCCAGATGATCCCAAAATTCATCGTGATATTTATATAACAGAATCTAACTTAAACGCTGCAAAAGCTGGTGATAAAGTTGTTGTAGGAAAGCTTAGTTGGGATTCATCAATGCTTAACCCTGAAGCGGAAGTGTTGGAAGTTCTTGGTAAATCAGGTTCACACGATACTGATATACTTTCACTAGCTCGAGAATTTAATCTTAAATATAAATTTCCTAATTCAGTATTAACTGAAGCCGAAAAAATTTCTGTAAAAATTCCACAATCAGAAATTAATAACAGAATTGATTTTAGAAATAAAAATGTTTTTACAATTGATCCTGAAGATGCAAAAGATTTTGATGATGCTCTTTCAATCGAACAATTAGAAAATGGTAACTTATCTATAGGAATACATATTGCTGATGTTGAGCATTATGTTAAAAAAGATTCTGCCCTGGATTTTGAAGCACAGTTACGCGGTAATAGCGTTTACTTTGTAGGTAAAGTTGTTCCTATGCTCCCGGAAAAATTATCAAATCAAATTTGCTCACTGGTTCCTAATGAAGATCGTTTAACTTATTCTGTTATTGTTGAAATGACTATCCGTGGAAGAATTGTTGATTACATAATTAGCAAAACAATCATTAATAGCAAAAGAAGATTTACTTACGATGAAGCACAAGATGTAATTGAAACTGGAAAGGGAGATTTAGCAAAAGATATTTTACAGCTAAATAAAATTGCACAGATTTTTAGAAAGAAAAGAATGAGCGAAGGAAGTTTTGATTTTATTTCCCCTGAAGTAAAATTTAAACTTGATGAAAATGGTGTACCGGTTTCTATTCTGATCAAGCAAACAAAACAAAGTAATATGCTTATAGAAGAGTTTATGCTTCTTGCAAATAAAATTGTTGCAAAACATATTGCTGTTCCTAAAACCGGCGCAGTAAAACCATTTGTTTATCGTGTTCACGATTTACCCGATCAGGAAAAGATTGTGGAGTTTTCAAGATTTGTAAAAACACTTGGCTACACATTTGATCCAAATGCATCTTCTAAATCAATTGGATTTCAAAATCTTTTAAATCAAATTAAAGGTAAAGAAGAAGAAGCGTTAATTAATGAGCTGGCAATTCGCTCAATGGCTAAAGCAGTTTATTCTCCTAAAAATATTGGGCATTATGGTTTAGGATTTAAATATTATTCTCACTTTACTTCGCCAATTAGAAGATATAGTGATCTTGTTACTCACCGCTTGCTTAATAATTACAAAAACGCAAAATCTGGGGAAATTTATTCTCTTGCAGATTTGGATAAAATTTGCGACAATATATCTGCTTCTGAAAGAAATGCTGTAGAAGCCGAAAGATTTAGCATCAAACAAAAACAAATTGAATATTTAAGAAATCATCAAGGGAATGAATTTTCGGCAATAATTTCTGGTATAACAAATTTTGGTATCTTTGTTAAGATTACGGATATACTTGCAGAAGGTTTGATAAGACTAAGAGATCTTGATGATGATTATTATGTTCACGATGAAAAAAAATATTCAATTGTTGGAAAAAGAACACGTAAACAATATCGTTTGGGTGATAAGATTTTTGTTAAATTAATCCGTGTTGATGAAGAACGAGCGGAATTAGATTTTATTATTCTTCCTAATTAGGAATATATATGAAAACACTAAAACTATTTATTATAATATTAATATTATTTTCTATAACTGGCTATGCGCAGTTTGGAAAAAATAAAATTCACATAAAGGATTATGATTGGTATTATATCCAAACAAAACACTTTGATATTTATTTTTCGCAAGATGGAGAAACGTTAACAGAATTTACTGCAAAAGCTGCTGAAGATGCTGTAACTTCAATACAAAACACACTTGACTATAGAGTTAATAACAGGATTACAATAATTATATTTAATTCACAAAATGCTTTTCAAGAAACAAATGTTATAGATGAATTTTTATCTGAAGGTATCCAGGGATTTACTGAACTATTTAAAAACCGTGTTGTAATCCAGTTCACCGGATCGTACAAACAATTTCGCCACCTTATACACCACGAACTTGTTCACGCAGTTATGAATGATATGTTTTATGGTGGATCAATTCAAAATATTATAGCTAACAATATATCGTTGCAATTTCCAATTTGGTTTAGTGAAGGTCTTGCAGAATATGAAGCTCTTGGCTGGGATGTTGATACTGATATGTTTATTCGAGATGCTGCTGTTAGCGAATACTTGCCAGAAATAAGCAGGTTAGGTGGATATTTTGCTTACCGAGGCGGTCAATCCGTTTTTTATTATATCGCCAACAAATATGGCAAAGAAAAAATTGGCGAACTGTTAAATAAAATTAAAGGTGTTGGTAATGTTGAAGAAGGTTTAAAAGCAACTTTAGGTATTGATATTAAAGAACTTGGTGAGCGTTGGAGAAAAGATATTAAAAAAACTTTTTGGCCTGATGTTGCGCTAAGAGATGATCCGGAAGATTTTGCTAAGAGGTTAACAGATCCAGAAAAAGATAAAGGATTTTATAATACATCACCAACACTTTCTCCGCAAGGTGATAAGATTGCTTTTATATCTAATAGAGATTATTACTTTGGTCTTTATATTATGGATGCCTTAACTGGTAAAACACTTGATAGAATTGTTGAAGGAAATCAAACTCCGGATTTTGAAGAATTAAATATTTTAACTCCAGGTTTAACCTGGTCTCCAGATGGAAATAAAATTGCACTTGCAGCAGAACACAGCGGCTTTGATGTCATTTATCTTTTTGATTTGGAATCCGGTGATAATGAAATACTTGATTTAAGTTTTGAAGCAATTGAAAGTGTAACGTGGTCCAATAATGGAAAGTTGCTTGCATTTGTTGGGCAGAATCCGCGTGAATCTGATGTATATACTTACAACTTTGAAACCAAAGAAGTTATAAATCATACAAAAGATATTTTTAGTGATTCTGATCCGTCATGGTCCAATGATGATAAGTGTATTTATTTTGTTTCTGATAGAGGAAATATTCTTGATACAATCAACTTAGAAAAAAACTTTTCTATATGGCAGCATGATTTTTCACAAAAAGATATTTATAAATTTTCCTTGCAAGAAAATCGAATAACAAGAATTACTGATTTGCCTTTTAGTGATGAAACCTCGCCGCGTGAAGAAGCAAATGGTGAGCGATTAATATTTATTTCAGATTTAAATGGAATAAATAATATTTATACAAAATCACTTTTAACAGAACAAACAAATGGTTCGATTATAAATTCACCCATAAAACCAATTACGAATTCACTTAGCGGGCTTTACCAGTTGTCTTTATCAAATGATACAAAAAAACTTGTATTCTCAACATTATATGAGTCGGTATTTAATATTTTTATGCTTGATAATCCATTTGAACCTAAAATTGAAATGGACACTTTAAAACCGACATATTATTTTTCAAAATTGGATGAAATTAGAAATAAAAAACAAATCCAAAACGTTGAGGTGAAAAAAGAAGAAAAAGTTGAAGTGGAAATAGAAGCAGAAGAAGAAAATGAAATTAAAATATTTACAGGTGATGTAATTGAAAATGATTCTTTAGCTGAAAAAACAAATAGTGATTTTTCTAGCTTTGTCTTTGGGTCACAAGATTCTACAACGGAAAAAGTCTATGCAAATGATTCTTTATTAGTTCCCAAAGATAATATTGATTCAAATGGTGATTATCGTGTTAATAAATATAAAATTACTTTTGGTCCTGATCTTGTTTATGCTAATGCAGGTTACAGTACTTTTTATGGCGTAATAGGAACAACAGTTCTTAGTTTCAGTGATGTACTTGGTGAACATAGATTAATTGGTGTTACTGGATTACAAGTTGATTTGAAAAATAGCGATTACGGATTAGCGTATTATTATTTAGGCGGAGAAATAGATTACGGAATTCAAGGTTATCACACAGCTCGATTTGCAAATCTTATTAGAGGAAACTATATCAATCTTTATAGATATAGAAGTTATGGTGTTTCACTTTCTGCCAGTTTACCACTAAATCGGTTTTATAGATTAGAAGGCGGACTTAGCTGGTTAAATGTAAGAGGTGAAAATCTTGATGATATTTCAGAACCAATCGATGATGCTTCTTTCCTTGTGCCATCATTAGCTTTTGTACACGATAATGTTATGTGGGGGTACACTTCACCAATTCAAGGAACACGTTATAGAGTTGAAGCATATGGAAATCCAGGTATCGGGAAAAAGAAACTAAGTTTTTATACGTTAAGCGGAGATTACAGAACGTACCTAAGATTCTGGACAGATTATTCTTTTGTAATGAGATTTTCTGGTGCTTATTCAGGAGGCGCAAACGCACAAAGATTTTTTCTTGGTGGAATTGAAAATTGGATAAACAGATCTTTTGCAACTTCAGAAATTCCAATTGAATCAACCAGCGATTATGCATTTCTTACAGCAGTTTTACCTTTAAGAGGTTATGAGTATTCTGAAATGATTGGAACAAAATATCTTTTAATGAATTATGAATTAAGATTTCCGTTAATTAGATATTTAGTTCCCGGACCACTTCCAATATTATTTAGTAATATTCTAGGTGTTGCGTACATCGATGCCGGAACAGCTTGGAACAACACAAGCAAACTTCAACTATTTAATAAAAACGAAGATGGTAAAACTGTAAGTAAAGATTTAAAGTTGGGAACAGGCGTTGGTACAAGAGTTTACTTTTTATATTTCCTTTTAAGGTTTGATATAGCATGGGCATATAACTTTAATAAATTTGAAAAACCAATATTTTATTTTTCTATAGGCGCTGATTTCTAAAAACTTTAAGAAATAATTTCTAAAGAAAATGATTTTTACTTAGAATCAGTTTTTTGAGATGAATTAGAATTACTTGCAGGTTTAGCTTTTTCCGTAACTTTTGTTTCAGTTGATTTTGAAGAATTTTTGTAATCTGTATGGTAAAAACCGCTCCCTTTAAAGATAGGACCAGCACCGGCACCAATTAATCTTTTTACTTCACCTTTACATTTGGGGCAAATTTTTATTGGTTCATCCTTCATTGATTGAAACATTTCGAAAATATGAGAACAATTAATACATTTATACTCGTAAGTTGGCAAACCTTTACTCCTAAAATATTAAGCGCAAACATAATGAATAATTATAGAATGTTCTATAAATTTACCACAAACAAAAAATCAATTCCTTAAAAAAAAAATTACAGTGAAAAAACTTTTAATAGTACTTAGCTTTATTTCGATTTTAATAACGAGCTGTCTTAACTACGTTCAGGATACAACAATTTATCCTGATGGATCCGGTAAAATGCAAATTAATTACTGGATGAAGTTTACAGACACAACAAATGTTGCCACAATCTTAAAATTGGAAATATTTAATCCAGATTCGGTAAGAAAAGAATTTTCTTCTCCTTTTGTGGATATTGTAAACATTACCACTTACTCAGATTCGACAGATTCTACTGTTCATGCAAATATTGAGTTAAACTTTAATAATGTTGATTCATTAAATACAGTTAATGCTTTTGCTCAATCAAGATTTAGTTTAGAAGATGGGGCAGCCAGCCAAAAGATTTTCACCCAGTTTATTCCACCAGTAACAACAGGCTTTGGAATTGATGGAAGTGCCTACAGGGTTACATATAATTATGAAATTCGTGGCGATATTATCACCCACAACGCAACTAATAAGTCTGGAAATAATTTAACGTGGTCATATTCTCTTTCAGAAATTGGTAAAGGCAAAACAATTTCTGTAACGTTTAAGCCATTTAAATTGAAAGAAACACCTTATTGGATTTATATTCTTGCAGGTTTAGTGCTATTAATTGTTATTTTCTTTCTTGTTAGAAAGAAAAAAGATTAAATTAGCAAGTAAACCAAATAGTAATTTTATTGACTTAGCTAGCCTCTTTGGTTATATTTAACGCCTATTTTAAAATAATTAGAGTGATTTAAAATGTCATCTCCCGGATTTATGATTTTCGCTGGAACTTCAAATCTTCCATTGGCAGAAAAGATTGCGAAATCAATTGACATCTCACTTGGTATTTTAGAATTGAAAAGATTTAGCGATGGTGAAATCTGGGTTAAGTTTAGTGAAAACATTAGAGGCCGAGAAATTTTTCTAATTCAATCGACAAATCCACCAGCAGAAAATTTGGTAGAATTGTTAATTATGATTGATGCAGCAAAAAGAGCATCTGCAAAAAGAATAACAGCTGTTATTCCATATTTTGGATATGCTCGACAAGATAGAAAAGATCAGCCTCGTGTTTCTATCACAGCAAAGCTTATGGCAAATTTAATAACCGAAGCTGGCGCTGATAGAGTGATGACTATGGATTTACACGCACCACAGATTCAAGGATATTTTGATTTACCTGTTGATCATCTTTACGGATCATCAATTTTTCTAAATCACTTAAGCAATCTTTCTGATAATCTTGCTATTGTTTCACCTGATGTTGGTGGAATTAAGATTGCAAGAGCTTATGCAAAAATGTTAAATGCTGGTTTGATTGTTATTGATAAAAGAAGACCAAAGCAAAATTTAGCTGAAGTGATGAATATTATTGGTGAAGTTGAAGGTAAAGATATTTTGCTTGTTGATGATTTAATCGATACTGCAGGTACTTTTGTCGGCGCTGCAAAAGCACTTAAAGAAAAAGGTGCTAAGAGTATTTTCGGTGCAGTTACACATCCACTACTTTCCGGTCCTGCATTTGAAAGATTGAATAATAGTTATATAGATAAACTATTTGTTACCGATACAATTAATTTTGATGAGAATGCTAGTTCACGAATTCAAAAAATTTCGGCAGCTCCACTATTTGGAGAAGCTATTTTAAGAACTTATAAAAACGAATCAATCAGTTCATTATTTAATATAGATAAAGGTTAAAAAGCCTCGGAGTTAAAATGGAGAAAGTAATAATAGAAGCACAGAAGCGAAATAAAATTGATAAAGCATCAAGAAGTGCATTAAGAAAAGAAGGAAAGGTTCCTGCAATATTCTATTCAAAACATCATGAACCGATACCTGTTCAGGTTTCAGAAAGAGCAATTCATCCACTTGTTTTCACATCAAAAACACATTTAATTACTCTAAATGTTGAAGGACATGATGAATTAGATTGTATTATTAAAGATGTTCAATTTGATCCAACCACAGAAAAAATAGTTCATATAGATTTACTTGGTCTTAAAAAAGGCGAGAAAATTGAAATTGAAGTACCTGTCCAATTAATTGGTAGCGCAATCGGAATAAAAGAAGGTGGAATTTTACAGCATACACTGCATAAAGTTCAAATTTCTTGTTTACCTGTTGATATTCCAGAACATTTAGAGATTGACGTTACAAATCTAAAATTAGGTCAGGCTATACATATCTCTGATTTAAGTTATGATAATCTAACAATATTAAATAATCCAGAATCTATCATTGCTTCAGTAACTCATCCTAAGGTTGAAAAAGAAGCAACTGCTGCAGATGGTACTGCTGCTGCTACTGCTGAACCTGAAGTTATTACTAAAGGCAAAACAGAAAAAGAAGATTAATTTTTTGTGCATGTTATTGTAGGAATTGGCAATCCCGGTGCTAAATACAAAAGTAATAGGCACAATGTAGGGTTTCAGTTTCTTGATTATTTTGCAGAAAAAAAATTACTGAATTTTAAAGCTTCAAAATATAATTACTTTTACTCGGAAGGGGAGTTTTCCGATAAACCTTTTGTTTTGGTAAAACCCGATACTTATGTGAATTTAAGCGGGTCCGCAGTTTTAAATTGCGCCAAATATTATTCAGTTGATTTGAAGGATATATTAGTAGTTGTTGATGATATAAACTTGGATATAGCAACTATTAGAATTAGAAAATCTGGTGGCGATGGCGGTCATAATGGTTTAAATTCTATAATATATCATTTGAATAGTAATGAATTTCCTAGATTAAGAATTGGAATTGGTAATAATTTTAGCAAAGGATCACTTCCTGATTATGTACTTTCTGATTTTAATAAAGATGATTTTCTAAAACTAAATATAACATTTGATTTGAGCATTAAATTATTAGATAGTTTTCTGTTAGATGGTTATCAAACCATGCATAATACCTTCAGCCGATTAAAAAATTTAAAACATACAAACTAACGTATCAGACTAAAACTGAGTTGAGGAGAGCGTAATGGATTTAATCTTTCATATTATCCCACTTTTCGGAGTAATTGCTTTAATTTATACTTTCTGGCGTTCTAGTTGGATAACAAAACAAGATGCCGGTAATGAAAAGATGAAAGTTATTGCGGGCCATATTGCAGAAGGAGCTATGGCGTTTCTTAAAGCCGAATACAAAGTATTAGTATTTTTTGTAATCATTGTAGCTGCTTTATTAGCTTATAGTGGTGCTAATTCTTCTGATTCTTCTCCACTCGTTGGGTTATCGTTTGTAGTTGGTGCTTTTTGTTCTGCTCTTGCTGGATTTATTGGAATGAAAGTAGCAACAAAAGCAAATGTTAGAACAACACAAGCTGCAAGAACAAGCATTGGAAAAGCTTTAGAAATAGCATTCGCTGGTGGCTCCGTAATGGGTTTAGGGGTTGTTGGTCTTGGCGTATTAGGTCTTGGAGGCTTAATGATTATTTACGGTGATATTTATGGAATGTCAACTCAAGAAAATCTTACAAAAGTGATTACAATTATAACTGGATTTTCTTTTGGTGCCTCTTCAATTGCACTTTTTGCACGTGTTGGCGGTGGTATTTATACAAAAGCTGCGGATGTTGGAGCCGATTTAGTTGGCAAAGTTGAAGCAGGTATTCCAGAAGATCATCACCTCAATCCTGCTACTATTGCAGATAACGTTGGGGATAATGTTGGTGATGTTGCTGGAATGGGTGCCGATCTTTTTGAATCATATGTTGGATCAATTGTTAGTACGATGGTGCTTGGTGCCGCTTTTTTTCTAACCCCTGAATTTGGTGCTAAATTTAATAATCTTGGTGCTGTTCTTCTACCATTAGTTCTTGCAAGTGTTGGAATCATAGCTTCTATTATTGGAACTTTTTTTGTGAAAGTAAAAGAAGGTGGAGATCCACAAAAAGCGTTAAATCTTGGTAACATTGTTGCCGGAACTTTAATGATAATTGCCTCATGGTTCTTAATAAAATGGTTATTACCAGAAAGTTGGTACTTCCAGGATCCATTGTATCAATGGGCGGATCCCGTAAAGGGAAACCTCTATACTTCCTCAGGTATTTTCATTGCAACTGTAGTTGGAATCATCTCTGGCGCATTAATCGGAATGATTACTGAATATTATACAGGAAGTGGCAAAGGCCCTGTAATAAGTATTACACGTCAATCAGTTACAGGAGCTGCCACAAACATAATAGCTGGATTAAGTATAGGAATGATGTCAACAGCACTGCCTGCTATTGTTCTTGGTTTCGCAATAATTATAGCATTTAATTTTGGTGGATTATATGGAATTGCAATCGCCGCAGTTGGAATGCTATCTATTTTAGGAATACAATTGGCAGTCGATGCGTATGGCCCGATATCAGATAATGCTGGCGGAATTGCTGAAATGGCTGAACTTCCTAAAGAAGTTAGATCCAGAACGGATAAATTGGACGCAGTTGGCAATACCACAGCTGCAATTGGAAAGGGTTTTGCAATCGGTTCTGCTGCGTTAACTGCCCTTGCACTTTTTGGTGCTTATATGACTTCCGCAAAATTATCATCAATAGATATTTCAAAAGCCGTGGTGATGTCTGGATTACTTATGGGTGCTATGATTCCATTCTTATTTTCAGCACTTGCTATGCAAGCTGTAGGAAAAGCTGCAATGTCTATGATTGAAGAAGTAAGAAGACAGTTTAATACTATTCCGCAGTTGAAGGCAGCTTTAGAAATAATGAAAAAGAATGATGGAATTGATCATGGTAATTGGTCCGATGAAGATAAAGATATATTTGATGCTGCTGAAGGTAAAGCAGAATATGGAAAATGTGTTGAGATCTCTACAAAATCTGCAATAAAACAAATGGTACTTCCTGGGCTTTTAGCGGTAATCATACCAATTGTAATAGGTTTTGCTGGGGATAAGGAAATGCTTGGTGGACTGATCGCCGGAGTTACAGTTTCAGGAGTTTTAATGGCTATATTTCAAGCAAATGCTGGTGGTGCCTGGGATAATGCTAAAAAGATGTTTGAAGAAGGTGTAGAAGTAAATGGTCAAAAATATTACAAAGGATCTGAGGCTCATAAAGCTGCTGTAGTTGGCGATACGGTTGGCGATCCATTCAAAGATACTTCCGGTCCATCACTAAATATTTTACTAAAATTAATGTCAGTGGTGGCTCTTGTAATTGCCCCTTTAATTAGGTAATTTTTGCGTACTATTTAATACATATTTATTAACCCTGCTCTTATAAATAAAATAAGAGCCATAACGTCCATAGGGAGGTGATATACAGATGAAAACAGGTGTGTACGAAAGCGCTGTTTTAATTAATGCTGCGTTAGATGATCAGCAAATCGAATTAGTTCTTACCAGAATCAAAGATTTTATTACTAACAATGGCGGACAAATCCGTGAAGTAGATAATTGGGGACGCAAAAGACTTGCTTATCCAGTTGAAAAAAGCAAAATCGGTTATTATGCTATATACAGATTTGATGCCCCAGGTGATTTAATAGCCAAGCTTGAAAGAATATATTCTTTAGACGAACAAATCTTAAGATATTTAACTCTTAAACTTGATAACGATGCGCTAGAGCAATTAGAAAAGAATAAAACCCTTTCTGTAGTTCTAAAAGAAGAAACTGCCCCGGAAGCTGTTGAAGTTACAACTGATGCTGGTGAGGCTAATAATAAAGAAGACAACAGAAAATAAACTACTTAACGATTTAGTTTGGAGGTTCAATAATGGCTGATTTGAAAATGCCAGAAATTAATTATGTCATTGTAGCAGGTAATCTTACAAAAGACCCAATTTTTAGGGAAACAACTAATGGAACTCCTGTTGTTAATTTTTCTATAGCTTCAAATAGAAAATTTAAAGATAGTACAAATCAATGGCAGGAAGATGTTTGCTATGTTGGTGTGGTTGCTTGGAATAAATTAGCTGAAAGCTGCCGTGATAGACTTAAAAAAGGTTCAGCAGTTTTAGTTGATGGTGAATTACAAAGCAGAAGCTGGAAATCTGAAGATGGACACAATAGAAGTATTGTTGAAATTAAAGCAAGAAGAATCCAGTTTCTTAATAAAAGATTGATTGGCTCAGATACTAACGGTGCTGATGATGATGAACCAAGTGTTGCTGTAGATGATTCAATCGATTATACAGAAGACTCATTTGATAAATTTTTATCTGATGAAGAATCAAGTTTAATTAAACAATCAGGTAATGGAAATGAAGAAAGAAGTTAAAACAAAAAAAGTCTGTAGGTTTACTCAAAATGGTATCAAGTATATCGATTATAAAGATGTTAAACTTTTACAGAAATTTATCACAGAGCAAGGCAAAATTATTCCTAAAAGAATAACTGGAACCAGCTCAAAGTATCAGCGCGAATTAGCTTTGGCGATTAAACGTGCGAGACATATGGCTTTATTGCCTTATGTTTCTGATACTGTTAGATAGTAAATAAGTTGGAGTAAAAATGAAAGTTATTTTAAGACAAGACTTTGAATCCTTAGGCAAAATTGGCCAAGTTGTGGATGTTAAAGATGGTTATGCAAGAAATTTTCTTTTTCCTAGAGGTTTAGCTTACGCTGCTCTTAAAGGCAACATAAGCGTTCTTGAAGAAGAAAAAAAATCGGTTGATAAGAAAAACTTGCAAGAACTTAAAGCTGCTGAAACACTAGCTGCTGAACTTGAAACTGTTTCTGTAACTATTCCTGTTCAGGTTGGTGAAGAAGACAAAATCTTCGGTACAGTAACAACACAAATGATTGCTGATGCTCTTAAAGAAAAGAGTCACGATATAGACAAAAGAAAAATTGAAATTGAAGAACCAATTAAAGCACTTGGAATATATGGAGTTAGTGTAAAACTTCATCCAAGCGTAAATGCTAAAATTAAAGTGTGGGTTGTTCGAGAATAGATTTGAAATCTTTTAAAGCAAAAAAAGGGAATCCAAATGGATTCCCTTTTTTATATACAGAAACTTAATTTATCTAACTTTAATTTTTTTATCAGTTATAAGCTTTGCAATATGTGCGGTGCCCTTTTTACTAATAGTTTTTATAGCGCTGGTTGTAAGTTTTATTGTTACAAATTTATTTAATTCTTGAACCCAAACTCTTTTTTTCTGAAGGTTAGGTAAAAATCTTGTTTTAGTTTTATTATGTGCGTGTGATATAAAACTTCCGGCAACTGGGCCTACACCTGTAACTTGGCATCTTCTAGCCATTTCACTAACTCCTTAATATAAATTCTTTTTCGATTTTAGAGCTGTAAATATAACTAAATCATCCCAAAAAACTAAAATTTTTGTACAACAATTTTTACAGAATGAATTTTTTGGCTAAATAATTAAGATAATCAACTATTATTGGTTTTTTCATTGATTATTATCGAATAAACGATATTTTTAAGTTAAAACTTTAATATAAAACGACGTTTTATGGAATACTTTGAGCTTCATCCGCAAACACCACAAGTTAGATTTATTAATAAGGCTGTTGATGTCCTAAAGAGTAATGGTATTATCATTTTTCCGACTGATACTTTTTATGGTCTTGGTTGTGATTTGTTTAATCGTGGTGGAGTTGAGCAAATTTTATCAATTAAAGGGGAATCAGACACAAAACTTTTTAGTTTTATCTTTTCTAATTTTAAGGATATTTCTAAGTATGCAAAAATTTCAGACTATGCTTACAGAACGATGAAACATCTATTGCCTGGGCCATACACTTTTATTCTTCCTGCTGCAAAAGTGATTCCTAAAAAATTGTGGAGTAAAAGAAAAACTGTTGGAATTAGAATTCCAAACCATGAAGTAACATTGCAAATAGTTAATGAACTTGGTAATCCATTATTAAGTACAAGTGCTACAACAAGATTGGGAGAACCTTTAATTAATGCGCAAGAAATTAAAAGTATTTTTAATGCTCGTGTAGATTTGATGTTAGCATCTGAGATTATAAACTTTGAACCTTCAAGCGTTGTAGATCTTAGCGGAGAAGAACCAGAAATAATACGTGAAGGTGCCGGTGATGTTAGTTTGTTTAAATAATTTTATTTCCTATAAACTTGTGTTGATGATGCTTGTTGAATAGGAGTTAAAATTAATTCATTGATATTTACATTTGTAGGTCGAGTAGCACAGAAAACTATAGCTTCAGCAACATCAGTCGGTGAAAGTGGTGCGATTCCTTTGTAAACACTATCAGCTCGTTCAACATCGCCAGAAAATCTAACTTTACCAAATTCTGTATAAACCATTCCAGGATCAACAGAACTGATTTTTATTCCCTTATCCAAAACATCTAATCTAAATGATTGTGAAAGTGCGCTCACAGCAAACTTTGTTGCAGAATAAACATTTCCATAAGTATAAACTTCGTGTCCAGCAGTTGAGCCAATATTTATAATATGCCCAGATTGTCGTTCGATCATTTGTGGGGCAACAACACGAGATACATTAAGTAATCCTTTAATGTTTGTATCAATCATTTCATTCCAATCAGAAAGTTTTCCTTCGTAAAACTTGTCTAATCCTTTGGCTAATCCTGCATTATTAACAAGTAGATCAACTTGCTTCCACTCTGAATTTAACTGATCAAATTTATTCTTTACTTCTTCAAAATTTCTTACATCAAGTTCTAATGTTTGAACTTTAACGCCGAATTCATTAATTATTTCTTCAGCAATTGTATTTAATCTGTCTTTTCTTCTTGCAGCCAAAATTAAATTTGATTTTAACTTTGCAAATTCAAAAGCACAAGCTTTACCAATTCCTGATGATGCACCAGTAATAAAAACTATTTTACCTTCAAGATTATTCATTTGATTCCTTACTATGATTAAGAAAATATTCCCGGAACTTTGTGCCCACATTTTGTACAGGAATTATTTTTTATGTGATGAAATTTTATTTGATGCCAATCTCGTTCAATCAACAAACTATTACATTTACTGCAATAAGTTGATTGATTTTTTGAATCGTGAACATTACCAACGTAGCAAAACTTTATACCAGCTTGTTCTGCGATATTTTTAGCTCGTAACAATGTTGAGTGTGGAGTTGCAATCTTATCTCTCATCTTAAAATCCGGATGAAAAGCTGTAAAATGTAGTGGAACATTTTCACCAAGATTTTCTAAAATCCAATCACATTCATTTTTTATCTCTTCTTCAGAATCATTTTCATCAGAGATTAATAATGTTGTTAATTCCATCCAAATATCAGTATCATTTTTGAGCCAAACCAGAGTATCCAATACATCAATTAAATGAGAAAAAGTATTTTTGAAATAAAACTTTTCCGTAAAACCTTTCAAATCAACATTTGCTGCATCAATATATTTATAAATATCCTTCCGCGCATCTTTATCTATATAACCCGCAGTTACCATTATAGATTTTATTTTTTCTTCGCGAGCAATTTTTGAAATATCAACAACATATTCCCCAAAAATTGTTGGATCATTATAAGTATATGCTATTGATGGAGTTGAATATTGTTTTGCGAGTTGAACCACATAATGTGGTGAGGCTGTTAATGAATTTATTTCATCCAACTTTGCTTTGCTGATTGACCAATTTTGGCAAAATTTGCAACCAAGATTACAACCAGCTGTACCAAAACTTAAAATTTTTGTACCCGGCAAAAAATGATTAAGTGGTTTTTTTTCTATTGGATCAATTGCAAAACCAGTTGGCTTTCCATATCCTAAAGAATAAAGCTTGCCATCAATGTTTTGTCGAATATAACAAAATCCAGGTTGACCAATTCCAATCTCACAATATCTCGGACAGAGTGTACATAAAATCTTTTCGCGATCAATTTTCTTCCACCAAAGTGCTTCTTTTATTTCAATAGATTTCATTACTAAATTACTTCGAACCTTAACCAGTTTGCTCTGCTTTTTTCTGAGTAAGGTGCACCAGCAGTAAATATTATCAGATCACCTTTATGTGCTAAATTTTCTTTAAGTATTAATTCTTTTGCATCATCAATTGCAAGATGTTCTTTGTCGATCTTTTCACGATAAACAGAAGTAACTCCCCAGCGCAAACAAAGATTATTCATTGTATCAAAACTGTTAGATATAGCGATGATGTTTGAATCAGGTTTGTACTTAGAAATAATTCTTGCTGTTCTTCCTTCAAATGTAAAAACAACTATTGCCTGAGCATTTATTTGTTTGCTGATTTCAACAACAGCTTTTCCAACTGAATCAAATAATTTTTCCTGTAAATTTTCCGGCGTTAAATAAAAATTACTCACACGATCTTCACTATGTTGTTCGGCATTTATAATTATGTCATTCATCATCTTTACAGCTTGAAAAGGAAACTGTCCAACTGAAGTCTCTGCACTTAACATAACAACATCAGTTCCATCCCAAACAGCATTTGCAACATCAGTTGCTTCAGCGCGAGTTGGA
>Ga0138256_10001331_pt1 | contig 26642 bp, 25 predicted proteins | sample KNB2016incub_MG_FD_105486 | JGI IMG/M metagenome (GOLD analysis project Ga0138256, IMG submission 105486) | Active sludge microbial communities from wastewater in Klosterneuburg, Austria - KNB2014incub_MG | ecosystem: Engineered > WWTP > Activated sludge > Unclassified | place: Austria...
GATGACTTTATAGTGCCCTGTTATGGCAGGTTCAAATAAAATAATGTTTCCTTGTCTGGCTTTGTTATTTGCTTTTATTCCATCGGGATATTCGTAGTAGCTTGTGCCAAAGCCAAAGTGCATTGGGACATTTATCTGCCATGGGTCGTTCCTGTAAATAACATATTCAATGCCTGTAGTAAAATAGTTGCTGCGGACTTCGCCACGATAGAATTTATTTGGTTTTATCTGCAAGCTGTCCACTACATCGGTAAATATTTTCATATAACCCATACTGAATTTTACACGCTTGCCAAAATCCAACCCTGTTTTAAAACCAATGGCATTGGCACCACGACTGCGAACAAAAGAGTTATATCCATCTAACTGAAAAAACGGTTTGGGTTTTTGTTGAAATAAATAAGTAAGCGTGTCGCGCAGTTGAGCATGCACATTGACACTGCATGAAAGCAGTGCAACAATTGTGATTAGCACATATTTTATTTTTTTTGAAGACATTGTACCGACAGAACAAAAATATAAAGGGACACAGTTTAATTTAGGAATAATTAATTTGCTTACTAACAATTTTAAATGAATTACAAAACTGACGGAGGTCAGTGAGTAAGAAAGTAAAAGTATGTTTAACTTTTATAACTTTGCAAGCAATGAATAATTTTTGCAGAATGAAAAAGCATCGAAAATTAAATATTAAACAATGAAAGTAGAAATTAAAGTTCCGAGCCCGGGTGAGAGTATTACAGAAGTGCAGATAGCACGTTGGATAAAAAAAGATGGCGATTATGTTGAGCGTGATGAAGAGATTGCAGAGATTGATTCGGATAAGGCAACACTATCACTGGTAGCGGAAGCAGATGGTGTTTTGAAAACACTTGTTGGCGAAGGAGAGAATATTGCTGTTGGCTCTATTGTTTGTACCATAGACACAGATGCAAAACCTGTTACAAATGCAAAAGTTAGTAAAGAAGAAAAGCCTAAGGAAGATAAACCAAAAGAAGTAAAACCTGCTGTAGCTGCTAAGTCAGAAGGATATGCTTCAGGTACTCCGTCTGTTGCTGCAGCTAAGATGATGAAAGAAAATAATTTAAAAAGTGAAAATGTGCAGGCAACGGGCAAAGGTGGACGTATTACAAAAGGTGATGTGTTACAAACATTACAAACACCTGCTGCGGTACAAACAGTACCACAGTCACGAGAGCAACGAAGAGAAAAAATGACAATGTTGCGTACAAAACTTTCGCAGCGCCTGGTTGCCGTAAAACAAGAGACAGCAATGCTTACAACTTTTAACGAAGTTGATATGAGCGCTATTATGAACATCAGAAAACAATACAAAGATGTTTTTAAAGAAAAGCATGGTGTAGGGTTAGGCTTTATGTCTTTTTTTACAAAAGCTGTTTGTGAAGCGTTAAAGTCTTTTCCGGCAGTGAATGCACAAATTGACGGTGAAGAAATTTTATATCACAACTATTGTGATGTAGGCATTGCAGTGAGTGCACCCAAAGGGTTGATGGTTCCGATTATTCGCAGTGCAGAAACATTGTCACTTGCACAAATAGAACAACAGGTGATAGACCTGGCCACCAAAGCCCGCGACAGTAAACTGACTATTGATGAAATGACGGGAGGAACTTTTACCATAACTAATGGTGGTGTGTTTGGCTCTATGCTGTCAACACCGATTATTAATCCACCACAGAGTGCAATTTTAGGAATGCATAACATTGTTGAACGTCCTGTTGCAGTGAATGGAGAAATAGTTATTCGGCCTGTTATGTATGTTGCATTATCGTATGATCATAGAATTATTGATGGCAGAGAGTCTGTTGGATTTTTAGTAAAAGTTAAGCAGATGCTTGAAGAACCTGTAAAAATGTTGTTTGAAGGCAATGACCCAATTAAAGTATTACTACATTTGTAACCACTTTTCTTTTACCAATAAACAAAAAGAGGCTGCCTGAATCAGGCAGCCTCTGCTATTTTATTTTGTGTTGTATTTATTCAACAACTTTCATTTCGTCAACAATGTGTTTGGCTCCACCAAATTTGTCAATACAAAACAACACATATCTGATATCCACACAGATGGTGCGTTTGTATTCTTCATCATATTTAATATCACCGCTCATAGCCTCCCAGTTGCCATCGAATGCAAGTCCGATGATTTCGCCATTGCCATTGATAACAGGACTTCCGCTGTTGCCACCTGTAATGTCGTTGTTTGTAAGAAAACAGGTATTTAATGTTCCGTTGCTGCCATAGCGACCATAATCTTTTTTGTTGTACAGTTCAACTATCTTTTCAGGAACTTTAAACTCTGTATTGCTGTTATCCATTTTTTGCATCACACCTTCTATGGTTGTAAAATAACTGTACTTAACAGCATCGGCAGGATCGTAAGCGCGCACAGAGCCATAACTTAAACGCATGGTACTGTTGGCATCGGGATATAATTTTTTCTCAGGCATCATTTCACGCAAACCTTCAATATATAACCTGTTGTTGGCAGCCAATGCCAAATCAATGGTACGAATAGGAGCACGGAAGTTGTCATCATAAAAGTTCAATTGTGTACTTATGAGTTTAAATGCAGGATCGTTTTTAAGTTTCTTTGCCGAAGGATTTTCTAAGAAAGCAAGCACCTTGGTTTTATCTGAAAAAATACTCTTTGCAAAAACTGCAGCTGCCATTTTATTGTAATCGTCTTTGTATTTTTTTGCCATTTCTGCAAAGATGGACGCCTGCTGATCTTTTGCAATATCATTGGCAAATGCTTTAACCAAAACAGCAAAAACTTTTTGGTCAACACCGGCATCATACTCTTCAAAATAATCATCAACTCTTGATTTAAGCATTGCTGCTTTTGCTTTTATGTCATCTGCATTAGGTTCTTTTTCGTTAAGTGCTTTGTCTAAAGCAGAAAACGAAAACGCATAACGCAAAATTTCTGTTCCCATTAATGCCTCTGAAGTGTAAACACGAAGTTTAGCATATTTTCTTGCGTTGTCATATGATTGTTGTAGGTTACCCATTACAAATCCATAGTGCAATCTTCTTTTTTTATCAGCGTTAACCCATGTAGTGAATTGATTTTCGAGGTTGCGTTTTTGCTCAACAACTTTCATTCTTTTTAACTGCTTCTGCTGACCGATAAAATATTTCCAGTAGTTACTTACCTGATTGCGTTTTGCCTGATATTTAATTCTTATGGCATCATTATCTGCCATAGCATTGTTGATGACATCTAATCTTTTGGTGCGAAGTTTCACTAATGATGGACTTGTAATATCAAGACCATTTTCAATGCTGTATGATGTAGCATAACGATCGGTTCTTCCCGGATAGCCCATAATCATTGCAAAATCACCTTCTTTAACTCCTTTAATACTTACAGGAAAATAGTATTTAGATTTTAGTGGAATATTTTCTTTAGCAAACTTAGCCGGTTTTCCATCGGGTGAGGTGTAAATACGAAACATAGAAAAATCACCTGTCTGACGTGGCCACATCCAGTTATCGGTGTCGCCACCAAAGTTTCCAATGCTCATGGGAGGAGTTCCAACCAAACGTACATCTTCATATTTTTCGTAAACGAATAAATAATATTCATTGCCACCATACATAGCACGAACATCTGCAGTATAAAACGCATTATCTGCAGTTGCTTCTTTAGTCAGTTTAGAAAATATTCCGGGCAATTTAGCTTGCAAATCTGCTTCGGAAAGGGTGTCACTGAGTTCGGCTTTTACTTTTTGAGTAACATCTTCCATGCGGATAAGGAACTTTACAGAAAGTCCTGGAGCAGGAAGTTCTTTATCGCGGGCAGTTGCCCAAAAGCCATTCGTCAAATAATCATGATCCAAACTACTCAGTGATTGAATGTAGTCAAGTCCGCAGTGATGGTTGGTAAGTATTAATCCATCGGGAGAGACAATTTCGCCTGTACAACCACCACCAAAGTGAATGATTCCGTCTTTCATTGAAGATTTGTTGATGTTATAAATATCATCAGCCGTGAGCTTAAAGCCCATCTTTTGCATGTCTGCCTCATTAAGTTGTTTTAATGTTGACAGCAGCCACATGCCTTCATCGGCACGTAACAATGTAGTAAAAAACAGCGCACAAGCCGTAAAAAACAGTCGTAATTTATAATTCATAATTTAAAAGATTTTATGTGGCGAATATCTGTATTTTTATTCTTATAATAGTTAAAAACTTGTTAATGACAGAGGAATAAAATCCGTTCACAAGTTTATTCTGTTTTATGCCGATATTTTAACAATCAAATTTTGACAAAAGCCGATGATTTTTTTCAAAAGCCACGAATCGTTTATTCGTAATTTTATCATGTTGAAAAAGGCAGACGTAAAACTTAATAAAGTAACATCTGAGTTATTTATTTGGATTTGATTGATTAAATTTGACAACAAAAGAAAAAGTAAAATCCCGGTTATATGAATAATCTAAAAATATTTTTTATTGCAAGTGCAGGAATGTTTGTTTTATCAGGTTGTGGAACAAAGCAAAGTAATAACTCAAGTGTAGAGAAAGTGAGCAAGGCTGTAAATGATGAGCCTGTACAGTACGACCCCGATGAAACTATAGAACTGGATAATGGTCAGAAGTGGAAGGTCAATGAAGAGATGAAGCCTTTTGTTGAGGAAGGCAAAAAAATATTGAATGAATATATACGGAATGAAGATAGTGACTATACCGGCTTAGCTGCAGCACTCAGTGAGCAAGATAATAAGTTGATTGAAAGTTGTACAATGGAGGGAAAAAGTCATGAGGAGTTACATAAGTGGCTACATCCACATTTAGATATAATATCAGACCTTGAGAGCACAAAAGATACAACACAAGCAAAAAAGTTGGTGGAACAACTTAGGGCTTCTTATGTTGATTTTGAAAAATACTTTCAGTAAGTACAGAATGTAAGTATTGTTTTTTATTTACTTGTAATTCGGTAATGTTGCCGGTTTTACTAAGTGAATAGTCAAGAAATTATAAATAATTGGATAATAACATAAATGACAGAGTTTTTTAATCAACTACTTCACGAAATTGAGCGACCACTTACCAATCCGGTACTGATTTTTTCTTTGATTTTATTTATCATACTGCTTTCTCCTATTTTGCTGAGACGATTGAATATTCCCGGTATCATCGGACTCATCATTGCAGGAGTAATTATCGGGCCACATGGTTTATACATTCTCGAAAAAAATTCAGCCATCAATCTGTTTTCAACAATAGGCTTGCTGTATATTATGTTTATAGCCGGCCTGGAGCTTGACCTGAATGAATTTAAATCACACCGCAACAAAAGTTTGGTGTTTGGTTTTTTTACCTTTATCATCCCTTTGGGTATTGGCTTTCCTGTTTGTCATTATTTTTTGAATTATGATTTTAATGCAAGTTTTCTGACTGCAAGTATGTTTGCAACACATACACTTGTGGCCTATCCCATTGTCAGCAAGTTTGGTGTATCAAAAAATCAGGCTGTTGCCATTACTGTTGGCGGAACTATTTTAACAGACACTGCTGTGCTGATTATTCTGGCAGTTATCATGGGCAATAGTCAGGGTAATCTAAATCAGGAATTCTGGATTCGTTTAGGTGCATCGCTGATTATTTTTTCTGCAATTATGTTTATTGTTGTACCTCGTATTGCCAAATGGTTTTTCAGAAAACTGGAAAGTGAAAAACACTCACATTATATTTTTGTACTATCTGTAGTGTTTTTTGCAGCCTTTCTTGCAGAGGTTGCAGGCGTTGAACCGATAATAGGAGCCTTCGTTGCAGGTTTGGCATTGAATAAACTGATCCCCCACTCATCAGCACTGATGAACAGAATTGAGTTTATTGGAAACTCTTTGTTTATTCCATTTTTCCTGATCAGTGTAGGTATGCTGGTTGATGTAAGCGTTATCATGAATGGCCCTACTGCACTCATCATTGCAGCTACATTGACAATTGTTGCGGTAACCGGCAAGTGGCTTGCAGCTTTTCTGACACAAGTTATTTTTAAATTTTCATCATCGCAGCGACAGCTTATTTTTGGCCTTAGCAATGCACATGCAGCTGCTACACTTGCTGTTATTTTAGTGGGGTATAAAGCAGGCATTCTTGATGAGAATATACTTAATGGTACAATTATCCTTATTTTGATTACATGTATCATTGCTTCATTTGCAACAGAACGAGCCGCAAAAAAAATTATAGTAGAAACAGAAGACGACAGTAGTGATCTTTTTAAAAACAATAGTGCCTCAAACGAACATATTTTGATTCCTGTTGCCAACGTAGGCAAAATGGAAAGGTTGTTGGACTTTGCAATTTTAATAAAGGATAAAAAATCTGTTAACCCGGTGTCAGTACTTTCAGTAGTTTCTGACAATAGCGAGGCCGAAAAAAATATTTTGAAAGCAAAAAGTAAATTAGAAGGTTTTGTTAGACAAGCATCAGGAACAGAAACAAAGGTTAATGTAATTACTACAATTGACCACAATGCAGCAAGTGGAATTACGCGTTGCTCAAGAGAGATAATGGCCGACATCATTGTTTTAGGATGGCCACAGCGTTCAGGGTTTCTTGATAAACTTTTTGGTGTGAAAATTGAAAGTATTTTAAACAATACTGATAAGACAACTTTAATTTGCTTTCTTGAAAAACCTCTTGAACTTCATAAGCGAATAGTACTTGCTGTGCCACCTCTTGCAGAGCATGAAAACGGGTTTGGTTTATGGCTTACTAAATTCGCAAAATTGGCGCATGAACTCAGTATTCCGATACATGCCCATTGTAATGAAGCTACTGAAAAGTCAATGAAGAAGTTTCTTAACAAACAGAAGTTGTCTGCATCACTAAATGTTAGTTTGTTTAACGACTGGGATGACTTTCTGGTACTGGCACGAAATATTCATGCCGATGATTTCATAGTACTTGTTTCTGCCAGGCGAGGTGCAACTTCTTATACGAGTATATTGGATGGACTCCCTTTAAAAATAGAAAAACATTTTAGCGACAACAGTCGTGTGATAATTTACCCACAACAATATGACGGTAATATTAATCTGGAAAACTACAGCGAAGTTTCAACAGAAACCTTAAACAGAGGTATTGAAGTGGTTCAGAAAATAGGAAAAGAAATTGGTTCTATGCTGAAGAAGAAAAATCAGGAGTAGTGATTAATGCTTTATTATTTCGATTTATAAACCGGAACGGTAGAACAAGGTTCGCCAAACATAATACTTCTAACAACAGGTTTTAATTTTTGTGTCAGCAGCATATAGACAGCAGGAGAAAAATTTTCTTCGCCACAGCCTTTTATAACAATACGTTTGTTGCGATAGTTTTCAATATTTATTTTTTCTATTGCATCATTGGTTAACTTTTCCTTGAGTTGAATGGTGTTACCAAAAAAGATGGTGGAGGCATGCAGGTGTAATGCTTCGCTAACGAGCATATATGCCCAGGTTGGAATAATGGCGTCAACAGAGCAGTAAACAGCAACGGCAGCTCCGTCATACTGCTGCCAATTGTGTTGTCTGATATGCTCTCTGAAATCTTTTTCTTTAAGAATTAATTCTTCAAATAACCATCCTTTAATGTCAAGTTCGGCTAATGTAGTGACAGGTATAAAATCTTTTGGATCTATCTGTAAAATTCCACTGTCGGCCACACGGTTTTTAATTTCCTGTTCCATGATTACCACATTCCAAGTTCCATACGTGCCTCTTCGCTCATCATATCTTTATCCCATGGCGGATCAAAAGTCAGTTCAACTTTTGCATCGTTTACATCAGGAATACTTTTTATTTTTTGCTCAACTTCCAAAGGCAATGATTCTGCAACAGGGCAAGCAGGTGAAGTCAGGGTCATCTTTACGTGAACATCATTACCTTCAATAATCTTTACTTCGTAAATCAGTCCCAGTTCATAAATGTCAACCGGAATTTCCGGATCGTAACAGGTCTTTATTGTTTCAATAACCCTGTCATATAATTCTTTTGGCTCTTCCATAAGTGCAAATTTAATGGATTTATTGTTGTCTTGATTTTATTGCTGATTTAGCCCGATTATACATTCATAAAAATATTCAAAGTAAATTCATGCAATACATCAATAATTATCTCATATTTGAAACAATATAAACAGATAATAGATTAATAAAAAACAAATATTATGAAACAATTTTTGATCGTTCTCTTTACAGTTGGTCTTTCATTATCATCATCGGCACAGCAAAAAACAGTTTTGGAAGCCAATGAAAAAGCTGCTATAATCAGTTTTGAAAAAACAGAATATAATTTCGGAAAGATTAAAGAAGGAGACAAAGCAGAACATGTTTTTCTTTTTAAAAACACCGGCAACACACCTTTGATTGTAACAGACGTGACCGTTACCTGCGGATGTACTGCTGCCGAAAAGCCCGATGCACCCATTATGCCCGGCAAAGACGGAAAAATTAAAATTGTTTTTAACTCTGCCGGTAAAGTTGGATCTCAAAACCGTACGATAACGGTTAGCACGAATGCAAAAAATAAAATTACATATTTGAAAATGATGGGAGAAGTGAGTGAAAAATAATTTCTGTTAGAACAGTTAAACTCTTTCACCAAACTCCATCAAAAAAGCTTTCATAAATTCATGGAGTTCGCCATCCATCACAGCTTGTACGTTTGAAGTTTCACAATCTGTACGTAGGTCTTTCACCATTTTATATGGATGAAAAACATAGCTTCTTATTTGAGAGCCCCACTCAATTTTTTTCTTACCTGCTTCTGTTGCTGCTTTAGCTTCATTACGTTTGCGGAGTTCAAGTTCGTAAAGTTGTGAACGCAACATTTGCATGGCGCGCTCTCGGTTACCGCTTTGCGATCTTTCTACCTGACACACAACAACAATGCCTGTGGGCAAGTGTTTGAGTTGAACTTTTGTTTCAACTTTATTTACGTTTTGTCCGCCTGCACCTCCTGAACGGGAAGTCTGCATTTCAATATCGGCATCTTTTATTTCTATAGAAATAGTATCGTCAATGAGCGGATAGGCAAACACACTGGCGAAAGACGTATGACGTTTTGCATTGGAATCAAATGGAGAAATGCGCACCAAACGATGTACACCATTTTCGCTTTTTAAATAGCCATATGCAAAATCGCCTTCTATTTCTAAGGTTACAGATTTTATTCCTGCAACATCACCATCTTGTCTGTCAATTTCGTTTATGCGGTAATTCATACGTTCAGCCCAGCGTATATACATACGCATGAGCATAGATGCCCAGTCGCAACTTTCTGTTCCTCCGGCCCCTGCATTTATTGTGAGTACTGCACTCAATGCATCTTCTTCACCACTGAGCATGTTTTTAAATTCAAGCTCTTCTAATGATTTTTGAACAGATGTATATTGTTCTTCTACTTCCTGTTCTGAAGCATCGCCAGTTTTTGAAAAATCGAATAATACACCCAAATCATCAACCGCTTGCTGTACGGAAGCAAATGTGTCTGTCCAGTTTTTTTTTAGCTTGATGGATTTTAATATCTGCTCTGCCCTTGTCGGGTTGTTCCAGAAATCAGGTGCATGGGTAAGTTGTTCTTCTTCTTTTATTTTCAGGAGTTTGACATCAATGTCAAAGATGCCCCCTCAAAGCGTCAACGCGCTCTTTACATTCTGTTAATTGTTCTTGTGTCATACGGGCTGCGAATTTACGAATTATTGCTTTCAGGTATTTACAAACTATGTTGTTTTCATCAGTTTATAAGCCTTGGCAACATCAAAAATCATAAATATAAAATAGGCCATCAAAAAACTAACTGCAAAGGGTATAGCTGTATCAGGGTTTAAAAACATATAGCTTACAATAATTGTAAGCATCAGAAAAAGTTTTAATGCCGTAGATGCCATAAAAAAACGGATGGACTCATTGCCTTTACTCTTGGTTAGTCTCAAATAATGAATAACAGAAAAAAGTGCAAAGAAGAATATTCCGCATTTCCACCATGATGGATAGAAACGAGAAGCCAGAAAATCTTTCATCAAATAATAAAGTAGAATGTACAGCAGGGTTATGCCGGCAAGTTGTAAAATGTAGGTGATGAAACCTTTGCTCATTTTTTCTTATGTAAAAAATCTTTAAGTGTTAAATAAAGTGCAGATGCAACTGCAATTAAAGCAAAAGTAACAGTAAATACAGGAATTTTGTTTTGGCAATATTTGTCTAAACGGTAGCCTCCATAAGTACCAATAAACATGATAGCGCCCATTTGAAATCCCATGGACGCATACTTGGCATAATCTTTAAGCTGATTTTTCCTGGAGTTTAGCTTCTGATCTTTCGACATTTTTTATGTCTTTAACCATAGGCCCCATATTACAGTTGCCTGTAAAACTTGCCCCAACCTCAACAACTAATTTACCTGTGTTAATGTCGCCATTAATTTTTGCAGTAGCCTTTAGAAACAACATTTCAGTAACGGTAGAAGTTCCTTTTATTGTTCCTGAAACATCTGCATTCTGGCAAACAATGTCTCCATCCACTACTCCGGTTGTGCCAACAACCACTTTAGCTTTTGAAAATACTGAGCCTACGATGTGTCCGTCAATACGCAAGTCGCCATTCGACTTGATTTCACCTTCTATTGAAGTTCCGGCAGCAATTAAGTTTATTGAGCCTGATGTAGTTTCACCGGGTTTAACGGTGGTGGTTTTGTTCTTCAAATTTTCAAACATGGTAAAAACTTTTAATTATGTATTGCGGCAAAGATAAAAAATAAAAGTTATTAACAAAATCAAAAATTACGGATAATTAATACGGTAGAAATCAAGGTATTTACTCAAATCCTTATCTGTAATGAACTTGTTGAAATTTTTTTCTGTAATTGGAAAAAGGGTAAATGCATTTTTATCCATTCCTTCAAAAATGGTTTGGTCAGAATCCAGACCCTGAATATATTCCTTGCTTTGGGTGTGGTCTGGAAAAGAACGTACCATCATATAGTTCTTGTCATCAACTCTTAACTCAGTCACATTCAGTTTTTTCTCTTTATAATTTCGCTGGTTAAACTGATTTATTTTTTCTTTCAACGTTGTGGTATAAGGCAGCTCAGCTGAGAAAATAATGAGTACATTATGTGGTTTGTCAGGCATAAACTCATAAATTGAGTTCAGCATTTTATTGCCTTCAGCAGTTTGTGTTGTTGCCGACTCACTGATGGTGGTATCTATTGGAGTAACCTTGTTCATTTTATCGAGGATTGCTTTTGCCAATATGCTTACTGAATCTCTTGGGTATGCAGCAACTATTTTTTTGAGTGAAGTTTCAAATTGTGGGCGAGGCTGCGTATATCCAATAGCAAGAGCCTGAAGATAGGCAAACTTTGGAGCTAATGTGCCTCCGGGAAACAATGAGTCTGCTGCTGATTTACGCTCTATAACATCGTTGTATTGACGATTGAGAAATGCCTTGTAGGTGTTTTCGTAAAACACCTGCATGATAGCGGTTTTGCGCTGTGCATCTTTAAAGTAATTTGGATTGGTTATGATACGGGCATATTCCGAATCGCCATATTCATTCAGTATAATGTTTTTATAGTGTTCGGCTTTTTGTTCATCAAAAAGGGCAAGGTAACAACGATACAGATTGTAATAAGCCGGTAGCTGATATTTATTACCCGGATAGCGTTTCATCATTTCTTCCAAATCATCTGCAGCAGGCTTAGGTTGTCCTAATGCTTCTTTATAAATGATTCCTGTATTATAGTATGCTTCTAAAATTTTTGCATTACTTTCTTCTTTTTGTTGAGCCGTTTTTGGAATGTTGTTAAAATAAGCTTTTCTTCGGGCATCACTGTTCAACTGTCTGATGCTGTCGTTTAGTGCTTTTTGTGCCTGCTCTAAACTGTCGGCTCGTGCTTGTGCTTCGGCTTCTTCTTCACTGCCAAAAGTTGCAATGGATTCTTTACTACTTCTGCGCCAGTTATCTTCGAGTTTTCTGTTACCCCATTTTTTGGCAAACTCCGAAAAACCAAAACTAATGGCACTCTGATTATAAAAATACCATGAGCTGCCTGTAGAATTACCGGGCATGCCATCTTTTCCGGGTTGATTTTGAAATTGGCTAAACTGCATGTTTGACTGCTCTTCCTGCTCTTTGGCTTTGGCCGCTTCCTCCTCTTGTTTTTTACGCAATGACTCGGCCTCTTCTTCAGCAATGATATTGTCAATTCGTGAATATTGTTCTGTTTCTGAAAGTGCTCCCAAGGTTAGTAAACTATCCTCATGTGAAATTATATTCAGGTTTTTTATCAATCGCGACAGATTGTTTTTTTTATTCTGAATCAATGTATAATCCGGATAGTCAGAAGCAATGTTGGTAGCCGCGCTGTCATAATATAATTGTGCTGCACGGAAGTCAAGTTTGCGGAAACTTATTTCTCCCATTTCCAGGTATGATATGCCTTTTTGATTGGTGTTGTTGGTACTTGATGCTACGGACTTCTTTAAAAACTGAAATGCCTCAGTAGTATCTTTTTCTCGCATAGAAATTCCACTCAAAGCATAATAAATCTGATCAAGATAATCTTTGTTTTTTTCATCCTTCAACATCTTGTTCAGCTCATCTTTTACCTGTTGTGCATCGGCACTGTTTATATCAAATGAACGTGCTCTGTTGATTTTTGCATTAAAGGCCATTTCATACTCGGGATTCATCTTGATTACCTTACGAAAAATTGCAAAAGCTTTATCGTTCGAATCAACTTTCTGATATATCTGTGCAAGAATATAATTGTAACGGATTTGGTCAGCTCTCTTGGTAGCCAGTTCCGCAGCCTTGGTTAATTGTTCAATAGCTTTGGGGTAGTTTTCTTTTTTCAGATAAAAATCTGAAGCAACAGCAGCAAAGAGAGGTTTGTATTTTGAAGGTAATTGTTTTTCATTTTTTAAATAGTCGAGCATATATTCTGCATCAGCCATTTTGCCTAACTGCATTTGCGTTTGCATCTGCCAGATTAAGCCATCAAATCTTTTTGGATTGTCTTTATACGTAGAAGCAACATATTGAAAGGTCTCTAATGCAGTCCAGAAATCATGTTTAAGAAATTGTGCTTTCCCGATTATCATGTAGTTGTCCGGTATCCAGCGACAGCGTTCTTTGCCATTAATAAACATAGAGTGTCGTTGAATAACAATAGAGCTTTTCTTGATAGCTTCATCCATGTCCGGATAAATGGTTTTGGCTTTATCGTCAGTAGAATATTTAAAAACATCAAGCACACGGTCGTAATGATCAATATGTGTTGCTGCTAAAGTTTTTGTGCCTTCTTTCACTCTTTCGCGAGCATTAAAATAGCCGTTGTAATGTGCAGTAAGGTTATGATAAGCCCTGTTAATTACAGTGTTCTTTTGTGTTGAACATGCTGATAGAAACAGTGTAAGGATGATAAAATATTTTACGTGATTGGATGATTTCAAAACAATATGAATGTTGCGATATATATTAACTTTTTCCAGCGAAAATTATTGCTCGTTTAATTATTACGATATTTGCGCCATTAAGAAGGCAAACATAACAATACTTTTTTGTTTAAACAACGCATGGCCAAGGCATCAGGCAAAGAAAGAGTTAAACTGAGTACCAAACTCCGCAACAAATTCCGGTTAGTTATTATGAATGACGAAACCCTGGAAGAAAAGGCCTCTTTGCTGCTTTCACCCATCAATGTGGTGGTAGTGGTGGGCATTATTATCATTACCCTCATAACAGCCACAACCTATATTATTGCCTTTACTCCACTGCGTGAATATATTCCGGGATATACAGACGTTAAAGTTAAAAGGGCAGCTATCGAAAGTCTTATCCGTACCGATTCATTGCAAAAACAGGTGTCAGCACAAGATTTATACATTCAGAATCTGCAAAATCTTATAACCGGTCAATCACAAAAAACAGTTTCGCTGGATACCGTTTCGGTACCACAGCTTTATGACACTATTAAGCAATTGCTTCATTCCGAAGAGGATTCTTTGTTACGAAGCCAAATAGAATCACCGCAGGATTACAGTTTAACGTTGAACGCAGGAACAACCAAAGGATCTATTGCCAACTTTTACTTTTTTGCTCCATTAAAAGGGGCAATAACAACACGATTTAATCCAACAGAAAAGCACTTTGGTGTTGACGTAGTTGCCGGTCCCGATGCTGTTATAAAAAGTGCTATGGATGGAACGGTGGTCATTGCAGAATGGACTTCACAGGCCGGCTATGTCATAGCCATTCAACACAGCAACAATATGTTTTCTGTTTACAAACATAATTCTGCACTGCTTAAAAAGGTGGGTAATGTGGTGAAAGCCGGTGAAGTTATTGCTATTGTAGGCAACTCGGGCGAATTGAGCAACGGGCCGCATTTGCATTTTGAACTTTGGTACAATGGTGCACCTGTTGACCCTACAGATTATATTGCTTTTGAATAATTACAAAAGATTAAAGTAGTTATTTTCAGAAAGTATTTTTTCAATCAGCCGTGGGTGTGGGTAATTATTTTTGAAATCATCGGCACGAACAGCTTTTAGTTGAGGAAATTTTTTTAGTGATATGCGTTTATCCAATTGTGCAACAATGTATGATGCATGAATGTGTTGATGTGTCAGTTTATGTATATGAAGTCTGCCTGATTCATATTTTTTAATACCATAGTTTTTTATAAAATTGCTGATAGAGGCCGATGATATTTTTGTTTTGGTTTCATGTAAAGGAAATTCATAAAGATTTTTCCAGATGTCGTTGCCATTGCGTTGTCTGATATAAAATTGGTCTTTATAAATTATAATTACATAACAAAAGTGACGCTCTTTGATTTTAAGCTTCTTGCTTTTTATTGGAAAATTAAGTTGTTGCTTTTGCTGATACGCCAAACAATGACTATGCAAAGGACATATTTCGCACTTTGGATTTCGTGGTGTACAAACCAATGCACCAAGTTCCATCATTGCCTGATTGTGTAAGCCGGGAAATTTTTTGTTGCCAATACTATTGGCTAATTGCTGAAATACTTTTTTTCCTTGGGTGCTATTAGGAGTTGTTTTTTCTGCAAACAATCGTGACAATACACGAGCAACATTACCATCAACAGCAAAAACAGGCTCATTAAAGGCAATTGAAGCGATAGCTGCTGCGGTATAATCACCTACACCTTTTAGTTTTTTAAGATCAAAGTAGTTTGAAGGAAAGTTGCCGTGAAGTATTTTGGTAATATGTTGTGCTGTGGCCAAAAGATTTCGCCCTCTTGAATAATAGCCTAATCCCTGCCATAATTTAAGCACTTCGGTTTCAGATGCTTTAGCAAGATGTTTCACTGTTGGAAATACTTCTAAAAAGCGTTTATAATAAGGCAGGCCTTGTTCTACCCTTGTCTGCTGAAGTATAACTTCGCTCAGCCAAATTTTATAAGCATCGTTAGTACTTCGAAAAGGCAACTCGCGCTTGTTGCGTACATACCATAAAATAAGTTTGTTTGAAATATTCATTTGCTTTGGCAAAGAAAGTCATTATAAAAAATAATTAAGGTTTAAATTTAACAGACAATTCTGTAACAGCTAAATTTACTTATCATTGCCCTCGCTTATGGTTATGAAATTAGTTAAGGACATACATTCACTTTCTCAACTTATTAATAGTAAGAAGCAAGAGAAAATCAGCATTGGTTTTGTACCAACTATGGGCGCATTACACGAAGGACATGTTTCGTTGATTAAACAATCGCTGCTTGAAAACAATTTTACAATAACCAGCATATTTGTAAATCCATTACAGTTTAATAATCCTGATGATTTAAAAAAATATCCACGTACATTAGATTCAGATATACAAATGCTCGAACTGGCAGGTTGTAATGCCTTGTTTGTACCGGAAGCATCAGAAGTTTACAGTAAAGATGAAAAACCTTTACAATTTGATTTGCACAATCTTGCAAATGTTATGGAAGGCAAATTTCGTCCGGGACATTTTACCGGAGTGATAACTATTGTTCACAAACTGTTTTTATGGATTAAACCTGATTTTGCTTATTTCGGAGAAAAGGATTTCCAGCAACTTGCCGTAATCAGAAAAATGGCTGATGCATTGCATCCAGATATTGTAGTAAAAGGCTGCCCTACAATTCGTGAAACCAATGGTCTTGCCATGAGTTCGCGCAATGTCAGATTAAGCAAATCAGTTCGCAATGATGCAAGTATAATTTACAAGGCAATGCAACATGCCAGACAACTGAAAAACGTAATGCCTGTTGACGAAGTTTGTTTGAAAGTAAGAAGTATGATTGAAGAAGTAGCTCCTTTTAAAGTAGAGTATGTTGAAATTGCAGATGCTGTAAACTTACAGTCGCTACAACAATGGTCGGACTCACAGTCGCCACGAATTTTTATTGCCGTTTTTGCTAATGATGTCAGACTGATTGATAATGCAGCGTTGTAAATAGCTACACCGTGCAATGTCGAGCAAAGACACCTAACGGAAGTCGTGCTCCGGTAGTGCTTTGCAGAAAAATTTCACCTGTTTGTCGTTTAATGCTTTTACTAAAATGCTCGTCAAGCAGATTATCCAGAATTATTGATGAGAAACCAAGTGAATAGGTATTGAGAACAAGAAAATGGTTTTCTTCAAGCAACAGTTTAACGTTGGCAAGCATTTCATTAATTTCATCTTCTAATTTCCAGTTTTCACCATTTGGTCCATGGCCATAGGCAGGTGGATCTAAAATAATACCATGATATTTTTTACCGCGTTTTACTTCTCGTTTTACAAATGTCATGGCATCTTCAACTAACCAGCGTATGTTATCCAACCCACTCAGCGTCATGTTTTCTTTTGCCCATGTTACAACCTGTTTTATAGAATCTAAATGAATAATATCGGCACCGGCAGCTTTAGCAGCAAGGGTTGATGCTCCGGTATAGGCGAAAAGATTAAGTAATTTAGGTTGCACTATATCTAGTTTCTTAACGGAATTGTAAATAAAATCCCAATTTACTGCTTGTTCAGGAAAAACACCTACATGTTTAAATGAGGTCAGTGCTAGTCTAAGTCGAATTTGTTTTTCATCAGGCAATGCATAGGAAATATGCCAGCGGTCGGGCATCTCTTTAATTTTTTTCCATGTACCTGACGAGCTGTTTTTTGCTTCAAACTTAACATGGGCTTTTTTTAACCAATCGGCTTCTTTTAATTGTCTGTTCCACACGGCTTGTGGTTCGGGTCTGATGGTAATGTACTGACCAAAACGCTCTAACTTTTCAAAGTTTCCGCTGTCAAGGAGTTCATAATCTTTAAAATTTTTCGGTGAAAGTAATTCCATGCAGAAGTTCATTTAAATACCTAAAAGTGATGTATTGGCAACCTTTTTATTCAGACTGCGTAAAAAGAAGGCAATATTAAGTCTAAAAAATGATAATTAACACATCAGAGCTGTCGGGTCGTAGCATACAAACCACAGCTAAAGTACCGTTAAAAATTCTATTAGTTGATGATATTCCGGCCAACTTGTTAACTCTCGAAGGTATTCTTGAAGATGAAAGCAGGATTCTGATAAAAGCTTTTTCCGGTAATGAGGCTTTAAAATTACTGATGGAAGAACCTATTGATTTGATCTTATTAGACATTCAAATGCCTGACATGGATGGCGTTGAGGTGGCACAATTGCTTCGTGCCAATCCAAAAACAAAGCATATTCCCATCATTTTTGTTTCTGCCATTGCCAAGAGTGAACGCCCCACACTCGAAGAGTTTGAAATAGGCTCGTTTGATTTTATTCCAAAGCCATTAGATATTGAAGAAACACAGAAAATAGTTTCAATCTTTGAATTTGGATGCCGCTATAAATTAAAATACAGAGAGCAGGAAGAAAAGTTGAAAAAACTGAACGAGCATCTTGATAAATTTCTTTACATCCTTTCGCATGACTTAAACGCACCATTGCGTGCCATTGAGAATTTAGTACAGTGGCTTGAAGAAGATTTGCAGTCGCAGATTTCGGATGAGAGTAAAGAAAATATTGGGCTGCTTAGAAACAGAGTAACTAAGATGAAATTGCTTCTTGATGGATTGTTGCGTTATGCGCGTTCAGCCAATACAAAACATCATCAGGATATTTTTTCGCCTGAAAAAATAATCAGGCAAATCACATCGGAACTACTTGGCGATAGAAAAATTTCACTAAATATCAATTCTTCAGTTTTGGAAATGAATACTGACAGGGCAGCATTGCAGCTTGTGTTGAAAGAGTTGATTCAAAATGCAATTTCTTTTAATCCTTCCGATAAGAATACCATTGATATTTCTGTTTCAGAGAAAAGCAATTCTTATGAGTTTGTTATTGCAGATAACGGACCGGGAATTAAGCCACAACAACAAAAAACAATTTTCGAACTTTTTCAAACACTTCCATCATCAGGCATGCCATCATCGGGTGTAGGTCTTAGTATAGTGAAGAAAGTGGTTGAAGAATATGGTGGAACGGTGTGGTTTTCACCAGCTGTAAAATGTGGTACTGAGGTTTGTTTTAGCTGGAAAAAATCCTGAGGTTTAAAACCCTGATTGCCGCGCTTTAATTGTACTTGCACCAACTGTAAAAAGTACAAGACTGATAGTGCTAATAGGCATTAAAATTGCTGCAAACAATGGCGAAATTGTTCCACTGACAGCAAAGGCTAATCCAACAAAATTATAGAGTAAAGAAATAATAAAGCTAACTATAATTATAGTTACAGCTGATTTGGATAACTGAATCAGTTCAGGCAGCTGACGTAAGGCAGCAGCATCCATAATAGTATCGCTTGCAGGAGTAAAGTTATTGGTATTGTCGGTAACAGAAATACCCGTGTTAGCTGCAAGCAGCGCACCGGCATCATTCAAGCCATCACCAATCATCAACACATTTTTCTTACGGTTTATTAATTCAAGAATGTAGTTTCTTTTATCTTCAGGTTTTTGATTAAATCGTAATTCGGCATTTCCCAAAAGGTTAATCAGGTTTTTTCTTTCACTTTCATTATCACCGGTAAGTACAACTAAATCGAGTTTATTGTTCAGTTTTTGCGTTATGTTATTCAATCCATCACGATAAATATTGCTGAAAACAAATTTGCCTTTTTTAAAACCATCAATATTGACAAAAACTGCCGTTGCATTTTTTTCACCTTCATTGGGCACTCCTGCCCATACAGCTGTTCCGGCTTTAATTTTTTTATTATTTACTACTGCGCATATTCCTTTACCGGTAACTTCTTCAAAATTGTTGCATGGATAATATTTATCGGAATGCAAATATTGATGCAGTAATTTACTTAAAGGATGTGATGATTGCCTGAAGAGTGATGACAGTATTTTTTTGTCCTCATCATCTAGCAGATGACCAAGATAACTTATTTCAGAAGCATTGTTCTTAGTCAGTGTTCCCGTCTTATCAAAAACAATAGTGTCGGCATCAGCAATTTTTTCGAGTACACGATAATTGCGCATGTAGATTTTATTTCTACCAAGAATGCGGAGGATGTTTCCATACGTAAACGGTGCAGATAAAGCCAATGCACAGGGACAGGCAATTACAAGTACAGCTGTAAACGCATTAATTGCTTTGTGTATGTCGGTGTTCCACCAATAGAAAGCAGCAGCTGTTGAAATGGAAAAAGTTACTACTATAAACCAACGACTGATGGCGTTCACTAACTTTTCAAACCTGCTTATATCCTGTTTATCCCAATTGCGATTCCACAGTTGTACTAAATAGCTTTGTGAAACTTCTTTCATCACCTGAAGTTCAATCATGGCACCTGTCTGTTTGCCACCGGCATAAATATATTCACCGGCTGCATGTGAAACAGGTAACGACTCACCGGTTACAAAATGATAATCTACAGAAGCATTGCCTTTTAGTAAAACACAGTCTGCCGGAATAATTTCATTGTTTCTTATCAGAATTCTGTCATTAACTTTCAAATCATTGATTTGTATTTCTTTTTCAAATCCATTTTTTAGAGACGTTACTGCTATTGGAAAGTAAGATTTAAAATCTCTGTCAAATGCTAAACTGTCAAAAGTAAAATCCTGAAACCAGCGACCAATGAGCATAAAAAAGACAAGGCCACTACCGCTGTCAAAAAATCCCGAACCGGTTTGTGTAATAATTTCAAATGCACTTCTCAAGAAAATTACTGATATACCAATAGCAATTGGCAAATCTATCGAAGTGGTTTTTTGCTTAAGTGCTTGCCATGATTTAATGAAAAATTCGTTTGCACTGTAAAAGAACACAGGTAGTGAAAGCAATAAAATCAAATAACTGAATAGTGTTTGCAGTGAAGTATCAATATTGTTTCCGGAAGAAAAATATTCAGGGAAACTAAGCATCATAATATTTCCTGAACAAAAACCGGCAACACCAATTCTGATGATTCGGCTCCGATTAACTTTTTTTGTTTTTTTCTTTTCAATAGCATCAAGTTGCAACGCAGGTTCATACCCTGTGTGCGAAAGTTTTTCTGCTATTTTTCGTAGTGAGGTTTTGTGATGATTATAAACCAAACGTAATTCTTTCCGGACAAAATCTACTCTTGAAGAAAGGACACCTTCATCGGCTTTCTGAAAATTTTCGAGCAACCAGATACAACTGCTGCAATGCATGGCAGGAATGTAAAATGTGATGATAGTTTCATTTTTATCTCTGTAACTTATCAGTTGATTTTCGATGGAAGGCTCATCTAAAAAGGCAAATCGTTTTTGAACAATGTCAGACTGTTTGGTTCCGGGATTATCATTCAGGCTGTAATAATTACACAAATTGTTTTCACGCAGAATTTCATAAACCAGCTTGCATCCGGTACAACAAAAAATTTTCTCATCGCTTGTAATAACCTGTTCATCACAGTCGTCACCACAATGATAACATTTCACCTTATTAACTGTATCTGTATTGCGCATAGCCTCCAGCCTAATTTGCCTGACAATATTACAATTGATGAAGAATGTGGGTGTTGATATTAATTCTTGGTAGGAATGACTAAAATCATTTCAGTTCTTACAATGAAATAAAATATTTGCCACATTCAACTCACTATGCAAATTAAGCAATTTTATAATCAGGGTCATTCGCAATTCAGCTATATTATTTCAAGCGGAAAAGAAGCTGTAGTTGTTGATCCTGTAAGAGACGTAGAGCACTATTTGCAATTTCTTACAGATAAGCAGCTTACTTTAAAATATATTTTCGAAACGCACATACATGCCGATTTTGTTTCCGGCCATCTGGAGCTTGCCGATAAAACCGGTGCAACCATTGTTTATGGACCGCAGGTGCGTGTGGCTTATCCTTCATACAGTGCTAGGCATAATGAGAGTTTTAATCTTGAAGGATGCAGCATTAAAGTTTTACATACACCGGGGCATACAATGGAGTCAGTTTGTTATTTACTGAATAATAACATTGGACAGCCTATTGCAATTTTCACAGGTGATACTTTGTTTGTTGGAGACGTTGGCCGCCCTGATTTGATGAGTGGTAATAAGAATGCTGTTGAGTTGTCAGAGTATTTATATCACTCTATTAACGATATTATTAAAACATTGCCCGATGAACTTGTGATTTATCCCGGGCATGGTGCCGGTTCATTCTGTGGTAAAAATCCGGGCAAAGAAAGGTTTTCTACTATTGGCGAGCAGAAGAAGAGAAATTATGCACTAAAGGATGTTTCACTCGAGAAATTTACTCAAGAAATAACAACCGGTCTGAATGTGCCACCGGAATATTTTTTTAAGGTTATGAGCATTAATATTATGGGTTGCCGACCTATGAAAGAAGTGTTTCGTAACAATTTGAATTTTCTATCACCTGTAAATTTCAAAGCAGAAACACAACGTGCTATAATTGTGGATACAAGAAATGAGTTAGAGTTTTCGAAAACTTTTATTCGAGGTTCTGTAAACATTGGCCTTGATGGCTCGTTTGCAACATGGGCAGGTATTTTACTCGATCCTGACTATCCGGTTTTATTGGTCTGTGACAATGGTAAAGAAAGAGAAGCTATCGGGGCATTAGCGCAGATAGGAATAGAAAATGTGAGAGGTATTTTGCATGGAGGAATAAATGCATGGAAAGATGCAGGAGAACCGGTGGACAGCATTGATAATATTGATGCAGAAGATTTTTATTTTTTGTTTGAAAATGAAGGTTATATTCTGGTAGATTTAAGAAGTCATCAGAATTTTAATGCGCAACATATAAAAAGAAGTCTGAGTATTCCATTAGATGAATTACCACACCGTTTGAATGAGTTTAGTCCGGACGCTAAATATTTGTTGGTGTGTAAGGGTGGGTACCATAGTATGATAGCAGCATCAATTCTCAAACGTAATGGGATAAATCAGGTAATAAATATTTCAGGAGGGTTTGATGCTGTAAGTGCATTTCAACCACAATATGTAGAGTCGGTATAGGATGAACAGCAGTTTGTTAGCAATATAATCAGTGTTTGATACAGAAACCGACCTTTATTTTCATGAATTTAAAATTATGACAAAAGTCGCTTAATAGATTGCTTAAAGTCATTTTTAGAGTTTTATTAAAGAGATATTTTTACATCGTTAATTAAAAGGAAAGCAATAAAATTCCGGTTTGGAAATACCCTTCCGGGTTGAAATAAAAGATTTGATTTAGTGTTAGGGTTGCAAAACCGGTATGCTTCGGCTACCGGTTTTTGCTTAATAGGTGTATCGAAAAAAGCAAAAGAATGAAAAAGATTGTTGTTACTACTGATTTTTCGGAATGTTCCGAAAATGCTTTGATTTATTCTTTGTCGCTGTGCAAAGAGTTGAATGCATCATTGTATTTGCTTCATGTTTTTCATATACCGGTGCCTGCGACAGACATGCCTTATATTTCTGTTTCTTCTGAAGAGGAAGAAAAGAATATTGAATTACGATTGGAAGAATTAATTACCCGTGTAAAATATAAAACAGGTTATGAGGGGGTTATTCACACTATAACTGATTTTAATTTTACTGTTGATGGTATTCTGAGTGTTGTTCGTGATACAAATCCGGATTTGTTGGTGATGGGACAGCGGGGTAACACAACATTGGCAGACAGACTGTTTGGAAGTACGGCAACAGCAATTATTAATCTTGCAACTTGCCCTTTATTGCTTATTCCCGAAAAATGTCAGTTCAATAGAATAAAGAAGATTGCAATCGCCTGCGATAAAAAAACAATTGACAATATAAATAAAGTTCACCATGTTATTGAAATGAATACTGCAATGAAACCGGAAGTGCTTCTGTTTAATGTTGTGCAGAACGAAGGGGAGGAAAACAGATTTAATAGAGAGGATTTTTCTGAACTGATCGGAAAGGGTGTAAAATTATTTTTCCCTATACACCATGACATACATGAGGGTATTTTGCAATTTGTAAATGATATTGATGCTGATTGGTTGTGTATGTTTCCACATCGTCATAATATTTTTGAGCAGTGGTTTACCAGACTTAATTCAGGCAACATTTCTCAACAAGTTAAAATACCATTATTGTTAGTTAACGAATTGGTGCAGTAAAGACATTGCAAAAGGGCATATATAAGAACGATTATTTTAAACACAATAGAGAGACGTTTACGATCCAATTTAAAACATGAAGCACAGGTTGACTATTCAGGCAGAAGATACTATTTTGGATTTTCAAAAAAAATTTAACAGAATTTACCCGTTTCTTAAAATTGAATTTTTTGAAAAGGCACATATAGATAAACAAGGGAGTCATAAAAAGGAAATGATTGCATCAAACATGTTGTTTCGCGGGTTGATTGGACGAGGAAAAACACATACAATAAACTTCAATGACGATTTTAGTATTAACGATTTTGAGATGTTATTGAAAAACCAGTGCCGGTTGTATGCACAAGTATTTCGTAAATCAGGAAAGATTTGGCTTGAAACAACAGCAACAGATTATTGGACATTGGAGCAACAAAACGAAGAGGGTAAAAGCCTGGCCAAGCACTTTAAAATTGATTCGGAAAATATAAATGACATTGACCCTTATTAATTAGGGCAAAACAATTTGCTTTCTCTGTATCTGTAGAATTATTGGAGACGGACAATAGTTCAATAACAAATGAAATTAAGACAATATGCCTTATATAAAATTAAGTGTTTGACTATTCTTTAGCTATTATAAGCCCATTTAAGATAAACGGCACCCCATGTAAAACCACCGCCAAAAGCAGCAAGAATCAGATTATCGCCTTTGTGTAATTGCTTTTCCCATTCCCATAAACAGAGGGGTAATGTGCCATTGGTAGTATTACCATATTTCTGAATGTTAAGCATTACTTTTTCCATGCCAATGCCCATGCGGCTGGCAGTAGCATCAATAATTCTTTTGTTTGCCTGATGTGGTACAAGCCATGCAATATCATCAGCACTCAGGTTGTTTCGTTCCATTATTTCTGCACTTACATCAGCCATACCTTTAACAGCAAATTTAAATACAGTTTGTCCTTCCTGATAAACAAAATGTTCTTTTGCATCAATAGTTGCATGTGTTGGCGGTTTTACACTGCCACCTGCTTTCTGATGTAGAAAATGTCTTCCGCTGCCATCGCTTTTTAAAACAGCATCGTAAATGCCGTAACCGTTGGTGTCCGGTTCCAGTAATACTGCACCACCACCATCACCAAAAATGATACATGTGGCACGGTCGCTATAATCAATAATTGCCGACATTTTATCGGCACCTACAACAACAACTTTTTTATACTGTCCGCTTTCAACAAATTTTGAAGCGGTAGTCAATGCAAATAGAAATCCGGAACAGGCAGCCTGAATGTCGTAGCCAAAAGCATTTTTAGCTCCTACCTTATCGCAAATAATATTTGCAGTGGCAGGAAAAACCAAATCAGGAGTGGTAGTAGCACAAATCAACAAGTCAATTTCATCAGCCTGTATGCCGCGTTTTTTTAATAATCCGTTTACCGATTCAACACCAATTTTAGAGGTGCCTTCACCGGCATCTTTTAATATTCTACGTTCTTTAATTCCTGTTCTTGTTTGAATCCACTCATCGTTGGTTTCAACCATGGTTTCCAGTTCTTTGTTTGTGAGAACAAATTCCGGCACCCAGGCATGAACAGCGGTGATGGCAGCTCTGATTTTTTCCATCAAAAAAAATTATAGTGTTTGATTAACTACGTTGTTTTGAAAAAAAGTTGCGATTTTTTCTGCAAGATGAGCTTCGGTAACTTCTTTGGCAAGCAATATCATGTTTTTGATGGCTTTTGATTTTGAAATGCCGTGTGCAATAATTACATTTCCGTTTACACCAAGCACCGGTGTGCCACCATAATTTTCATAATCAAAGCGGTCGAAGTATGCATCTTTTATGCCGCGTTTTTTAAGTAGCGTATAAAGTGATTCGGCTTCTTTAAGCATTACATTGCCCGTGAAACCATCACATACTATGACATCAGCTTTGTTGTTGAACAAGTCGCGCCCTTCAACGTTACCGATAAAATTTATTTCTTTAGTATTTTTAAGTAACTGATGTGCCTGCTGCGAAAGCAGGTTTCCTTTTTCTTCCTCTTCACCAATGTTCATCAATGCCACTCGTGGTGATGCAATATGATAAACATGTTCTGCAAGCAGAGAACCCAGCAATCCGAATTGTTGCAATACTTCGGGCTTACAATCAGCATTGGCACCAACATCGAGTAATATTCCTGTTGATCCGTCTTCCTGTGGTAATATGGTTGAGATAGCAGGTCGTTGAATGCCGTTAATAGCTTTAACACTGAACATGCTGCCAACTAACATAGCGCCTGAATTTCCGGCACTGGCAAAGACATCAATCTTTTTTTGTTTTAGCAGGCCAAAACCAATGGCCATACCTGAGTTGGGTTTTTGAGAAAAAGCACGGGTTGCACTGTCAGACATTTCAATCACCTCTGTAGCATTTACAATTGTAAATGACTTAGGATTGACCCCCTGTCCTTCAATTATCTCTGTAATTTTTTTCTCATCACCTATTAAAACCAGGTGTACTTCCTGAGGTGAAAGGTCTTTTAATGCTGCAATAGCACCTAAGGTTGTTTCAAGTGGAGCATAATCTCCACCCATAATATCAACTCCTATCCTTATCATAAAGGAATACAGGGATTAAACGGCTTTTTCTAAAACTACCTTGCCTTTGTAGTACATTTTGCCGTCATGCCAGTAGGCACGATGATATAAATGTGTTTCTCCTGTGGTAGGGCAAACGGCAATTGTTGGTGCTTCTGCTTTGTAATGTGTTCTGCGCTTATCTCTTCTCGACTTGGAGTGTTTGTGTTTTGGATTTGGCATGATGTTTAATTATTTAATATCAATTGTTACTTACATTTTTTAAAATATCCCATCGCGGGTCGTTTGTGTTTTCATTCTTCACCATATACTTTTCCAGTGTACGAAGGGTTTCTTCATTGCAGCCATTGTTTGGATGTGTCACTTTTATGGGTATAGCTAATGAAACTACATCATAAAAATGCTGTGCCAGATGAATATCGTGGGCATTGTCGGCTAAAATGATGTTGTCATCATCCACTTCTTTGTCTTCGCCA
>Ga0138256_10001332_pt1 | contig 26611 bp, 21 predicted proteins | sample KNB2016incub_MG_FD_105486 | JGI IMG/M metagenome (GOLD analysis project Ga0138256, IMG submission 105486) | Active sludge microbial communities from wastewater in Klosterneuburg, Austria - KNB2014incub_MG | ecosystem: Engineered > WWTP > Activated sludge > Unclassified | place: Austria...
GAACAAACGATGCAAAGGAGGAAACAGCTACAGTTATGCACAGCCGGCTGCTGCAATGCCGGCACCCAGTCCCGGGTCAAAGTTCAATCGGCAGGGTGGGTCAATATTGAATCGGCGCGGACAGAAACTGAGGCTCACGAGAGCCAGTTTGTCATCCAACACGTCTTGCATAAGAGATCTCCTAGCAATCGTGCAGACGATCCAACCCCTTGCGGGGATTTTTAAGGACCACCGCACGGGTTTGAAATGATCGCCGGAAGGCGACCAAGCGAATTCCCCGCTGAATGCTCGGGGAAGGTTCCGGTGCGCGCGCACCGAAGTAGTTACCTGATGACCCCCAGGCGTTGGGCTCCTCACGGAGAAAACCTTCTGCTCTGCGATGACGACTCAGAGAGCCATCATTGAAGAAAAGAAGGGAGCGAAAACCCCCGGGGGGGGTCTTCGCTCTCAAATCAACCACAGTCACCACGAAAACCGCAATTGCGGCAAACGCGACAACCGTCCTGCTTGTGGTACTCATGGGCGCCGCATTCCGGACATTTCTTGCCGGTTCCGGCTTTCACACCGCTACCTTCGCGCGCTTCGCCCGACTCATCCTCCGAGAGGAGGCCAAGCCCACCCGTACGGGCGGCGAAACGAGTTGCAAGAGCCGCGGCCGGCACCTGGTTGCCATCGGCGTCCAGGATGCCGCGACGGATCAGGATGCGCTGCAGGGCGTAGGCCACAGCAGCCGCCTCGGACTCGTGGAACAGCGGCACTTTCGTACCGTCTTCCTTTTCGATATGGCCGCACCGCACCACACCCTTGTCCCAGACGACCTCGCGCATGTCGGCCAGCGCCTTGGCGATGCAACCACCCGAGCGCGCCACCATGCTGAGCAGCCGCATGTTGCTGGTAATCCACTGCTGACCGTCCGATTTTTGCCCGGCGGGCATGAAGAACTCGAACGGCCGCTCGATGGTCACCTGCTTACCGCCCACAACACCATCAATCGTCATGAAGGAAACCGTCAGATACACGGTCTTCTTCCCGTCGTAGGTCGTGTATTGCACCTTCGACGTCACCGACTCCAGATCCCCCAGCGGACGACTGAGGAACTGCTTGCGCAGCGGATCCTCCTCGGCCAGCGCCGGTGCCGCGGGCGCCTCGGTCGTGTTGCCCACCGAGAGCACGCTGCCCAGCACCTTGTTCGGCCGGTAGGTTGCCAGCCCTTTCAGACCAGCTTTCCAGGCCTGCAAGTAGAGGTTCTGGAACTCCTCGTACGGATAGTCCTCGGGGACGTTGACCGTCTTGGAGATGGCGCTGTCGATAAATGGCGCCACGACTTCCAGCATGCCGACGTGATCCGCGGCGTGCATCTCAAGCGCGGTGACGAATTGCTGCGGAAGGTTCTCCGTGTCACCACCCATCATGCGAAACACGCGGAAGGCGTGATCCTCGACCGGGTACTGCCTGGTCGTGCCATCCGGCATGCGCTTCTTGCGGTTGTAGCTCCAGCTGAACGCCGGCTCGATTCCGTTCGAAGCATTGTCCGCGAACGCCAGCGCGATCGTTCCCGTGGGCGCGATCGACAACAGATGCGAGTTGCGAATGCCGTGCTTCCCGATATCGAGACGAATTTGCTCGGGCAGCCGCTTGGCAAATCCCCCCTGCAGATACTTTTCAGCATCGAACAACGGGAACGCACCCTTTTCCTGGGCCAAATTGACGGAGGCGAGGTACGCGTAGTTGCGCATCTCCTGCGACAGGTTGGCAGCCCATGCACGACCTTCAGCGCTGTTGTAGCGACGCCCCAGCATGACGAGGGTATCGCCCAGACCGAGGTAGCCCAAGCCGATGCGGCGCTTGGATTGCGCTTCCTGTTGCTGCTCCTGAAGCGGCCAATGGGTAAGGTCAAGCACGCTGTCCAGCATGCGGACACCCACCGTCACTACCTCGTAGAACTTCTCCATGTCGAAAATCGCGCGGTCAGTGAAAGCGTCACGCACAAACATGGTGAGGTTGATGGACCCCAGACAGCAGCAGCCATACGGAGGCAACCATTGTTCAGCGCAAGGATTTGTTGACTCCAGATGCTCGATGTAACCGAGGTTGTTCTCCCGGTTGGCTTGGTCAACGAACAGGATGCCGGGTTCGGCATGATCGTAGGTCGAGCGCATGATTTGATCCCACAGATCGCGGGCCTTGATCGTGCGGTACAGCCACAAACCTGGGACGAGCTGACCGGTTCCTGGAAACTCATTCGGATCCGGCTCGGCCTCATGCACCAGCGGCCATTCGCCATCGGTCTCCACCGCGTTCATGAACGCATCGGTGACCGCAACGGACAGGTTGAAGTTGCTGAGATCGCCCTTGTCCTTGGCGTGGATGAACTCCTCGATGTCGGGGTGGTTGATGTTGATCACTCCCATTTGGGCACCTCGACGCGCACCGGCAGATTCCACGGTTTCGCACGAACGGTCAAAGACACGCATGTACGACACGGGGCCGCTGGCACGCGAGTTGGTACCCTTGACGCGAGCGCCACGAGGACGGATCGCCGAGAAGTTGTACCCCACACCACCGCCACGGCGCATCGTTTCCGAGGCCTGCTGCAGTGCCGGGTATATGCCTGGCTTGCCGGCCTTGGTCTCCGAGATCGAATCGCCGACTGGCTGCACGAAGCAGTTGATCAGCGTCGCCGTGAGATCGGTACCGGCGGCAGAGTTAATGCGCCCTGCCATGACCAGACCCGCTTCCTGCGCCTCGAAGAAAGCTTCCTCCCATTTCTGGGGGTCCTTCTCGTTGGCAGCCAGCGCTTTTGCTACACGCCGGCGGACATCGGACTGGGTTTTCTCATCGCCCTTCGCGTACTTTTCAGTCAGCGAATCGAGCGATATTTCCTGGGGTGAAGGCGTAAAGATGCCTTTGTCCAGCTTCATGGTTTTCTCCTTGCTTGGTTGAACCTGGCGATGCCGAAATGGCGATCGCAACAGGTTGGTTGAGAACCCATGGACAACACATGCGTAGAGGCTCTGATCGAACCTGTCGCGTGAGAGTCAATGGGAAATGACCCAAACAGGAGACGAATGCCCGGTCGACGGGGCATTCCACTCCCGTCACGGGAAAATCGCGGCGGTACTGCTGCCGCTGTTACCCGACCGGAACAGTCGGATGGGAATTGCGCGTAACGTGCGCTTGCGTCCAGGTCACCCTGAAAAACAGCACCGGCAAATACACCGGCTTGTGTTGATGCCGCCCATGTAGGCACGACGGCTTGTTGGCGATTCTGCCGACCGTCTCACTTACGGTCAAGCAACGTAACCTTGCATGCGTTTTCCAAGCACCCGGCAGAGCCAGAAGCTGGAAAAACGCCTCCCGATGGAAGGCGAAGAACGGGCTCACCTTTGAAGGTGGACTCATTCAGGTTGAGCCGTGCCGCTATTCGCGACGGGCTCCTGGGACTGATCCGCTGGCGCCGGGGAATGGTTCCCTTGCATCAGCATCCGCCCCATGTGAGCCACAAACGAGCCCATGTTGGCTGCCGACTGGACATTAACCGTCCCACCGACGCGCTGGCGGCTGTAGGCAGCACGCTCGGCGGCATCGAATACGGCACGGTTGGCCATGGCTTGCGGCACGGCAGAACCGATCACCGCTGTCACGACCTGCTGCTCCATGCGGACAGCTTCCACTTGCTGCGCCTTCTCGTTGGAGCGGGCCTGGGCCTGCTTCAACTGGGCGATGAGCTGGGGCCGCATCAGAGCGCGCTGGTCTTCGGGGTAGCCTTGCAGCATTTGGTCTGCCAGGCTCTCGGCGTCCACCGTCTCATGTGCGACACGCTCATGCGGCGCATCCGTTGTTGCGCTCCTCACAAAAGCGCCTACACCGCTTGTCACCGCGTTGTAGGCCGCACCCATCAGCTTGCCGCTGAGGGTGGCGAAGAGATCTCCTGCCATGGCCGGGGCGCTGGTAAGCGCAACGGTAAACAGAAGGGCTGCTACTACTCGCTTGGTCATGTTCATGTTGCTCCTTTCGATTTGGAAATGAGCAGGGACCATGACCCGGGCAGGGGCATAGCACCCTGCGGGCGAGAGTTGTTCCGGTCTTGCGACCGAAGAGGCGGCTTTCTTAACGTCGAAATCCGTAAAGTACGGGCTCTACTTAGCCAAAACCTGAGTTTTTCTAATGGGCCGCCGCGCAGCCGATTGGAAAAACCCTCACCGCTAGGGTAAGGGAAATGCGGGTCAAAAAGACGCCCGCAAAAAAGGGTAGCGTTGCGCCAACTGCACCAGGGTCGTGCGCTTTTTGCGCTTGGCTTTCGGTGCGGCCGCCGGAGCAACGCCGGACAGGCTGTTGAGATGAATCTTAACGCCTTCATCATCTAACTGTGTAGTGATGAATTTTTCCTTTATGTTGCTGCCGAAGTAGCCCCCTTTGGAGGGAGCTTGCTTGAAGCCTTCAATGGTGCTTGAGGGCACATTCTCGTAGAGATAGTGCGTACCCTTTATGAACGCGATGATGAGCTTCTGCTTCGGTGCATCGTAGGCATACCCGGCGATGTTGCTGCTTGTCACCGGGGTTAGATTCGGATGCATCTCAATTCTCCACAACATCGACGAGCTGCGCACCGATGGAAGCGATGGCTTCCTCGATCTCGCGCTCGACGTGCAGCGAAGGGACACGGCCGTCCAGCTCGATGTGGCCCGTTGGGGTGTAGTTCACTTGGAACTTTGCCCCACCGAGTTGCATTGCGAGCTTGGCCTTGGGCTTGAGCACCTGGCGCCGCTTGATCGCTTCGATCAGTGCATCGAACGAAGGAATCGGCTCGGCGCCGAAGTGAGTGTTGCCAGGCATTCCGTACATGACGGTTCTCCAAAAGCAGCGGGAAGTCCACCCTCGCGGGTAGAGCGACCCGCAAAGGGTTGAGTGATTCGACTGAATCAGACGCGGATGCGCTTGACCCGATCGGACTTGGTGAACATCGGATCGGCGTCGATACGTTCAACGGCGAAGGGGATGTCATCGTCCATACCTGCCATCGATGGTGCAGGCTTTCGCGCAGGGGTACCGCCACCAGCCGGAGCCGAAGACGGTGCAGGTGCCGAGCTGGCAGGCGAAGCGTTATGCTCGCCGGCCGCACTTCCCGAAGTCTTTCCGAGCATTTTCATCTCGTCGGAGCGGATTTCGGTGGTGTAGCGGTCCTGTCCGTCCTTGTCTTGCCACTTGCGCGTGCGCAAGCTGCCCTCGATGTAGACCTGGCTGCCTTTCTTCAGGTACTGCCCCGCGACTTCCGCGAGCTTCCCGTAGAAGGTCACCCGATGCCACTCTGTCGCCTCCTTCTTCTCCCCCGTTGCCTTGTCCTTCCAGGTGTCGGTGGTAGCGAGACGAACGTTGCAGATCGCATCGCCGGATGGCGCATAGCGGGTTTCCGGGTCCGCGCCGAGGTTGCCGATCAGAATCACTTTGTTGACTGATGCTGCCATGTGGGTATCTCCTTGTTTCTCAAGTTTCCGCGATCAAATGAGCGCGGGATTGGTTATGTGGCGGTGCGGAATGCACTGCCACGCGTTTCTCAGTCATGCCCATTGACGATATAGAAAATGCCTGGGCGTTTCTGAAATAGTTGATGCTGTTCTCCGTGAAGAACAGCTTGTTCCGGCGGGAATCCGCCGAAGGGTGATGTCCGCTAACCCGCAGACGTTGGGCCTCTCACGAGGAAAAACCGTTTCTCGATGCAGACTCGAAGGAATCCGCATTGAAAAAAGGTGAAGCAAGGATCCCCGTGGGGAGTCCTCGCTTCGATTGGTGAATCAGGTTTCTGCTTGTTCGTGGGCGATCTTGCAAACCTTGTACAGGTTCATCGGCGCCTTACCCTCTCCAACGGTCTTGCGACCGATCTTGAGGATTTCGACGTCGTCCCCCACTACTGCGTGAGCGTCTCGCAACTCTGTCTTGAGGTTCGCACCCCAGACAACGTCATCGACACCTTCTGCAGTCTTGTAGCGCACACCATACATCTCGATCGTTTCATTCCCGATCGCACGAGGCATGATTCCTGCCTCGATAATCCGGCCACGATAGACCGATGGAAACTTCCTGATCTTGATGGCAGGTTCAGGCTTTTCGTTCGCCTCGATGGCGACCGTACTACTGCCCTTGCCTGCTTCAGACGGGACTTCCGGCGCGACGGATTGATCCATCCCTCCTTCCGTCTTCAGCGTGCGTTTCTTGCGGCCCTGAGGCTTGATCTCATCGAGCTTCTTCCTCGCCAACTGCACGAATTCCTCGATGATCTCCTCACCGATTCCATCCGCGGTCCTCATCCCGAGGTCGTAGTAGGAATCTTCGATCCGGCGTTTCTTCTTGCCAGACCAGACGATGAGCGACGCGGTGCACGCATTCTTGCTTGCGCGATGCCGCATCATCAGAGTCGCTTTGCCATCATTGAAATGCTTCACGATGAACGGCTTGGGCACGATTTCCTCCCTCTCCTCGAACACCGGGTGATATCTCCCTTTCCGCTGCATGACCGGCTCCGGTTGGGATTCCTCCGGAACAGGTGCCGCCGCCAAAGGATTCGGTGACTTTCGCATCACCTCATCCTTCAGAACAACGGCGATCCCAAAGACAACGATCAGACACAAAAACAACATAATCATGATCGCTCCTTCAGAACATGCGGTTCAGCAGGGTGCCGTGGCGCTCTGCGAACTTGCGGTTGGGCATCAGGCCAAGAGCTTGCGCGACAGATACCACCAGATCCCAGTCACCGGCGTAGGCCGGGCAGATCTGGCGCGGAAGCGTAGGTACCGCTTCCTTGTCGTCATCGACGATGGTGATATCTCCCACCGTCTTGCGAAGCGCCGACAGACAGACCACGAACGCGCCGGCGGAGGGTGCAGGCCGCACAAGACCGCGACCATTCCCCTCCTTACCGACCGTGATCTGGTGCTGACAGTCGCCAAAGACGACGGCCAACTCGTTGCCGACGATGCTGGGGCGCTGCTGTACGATGCCAAGACCTTCGGTACTGACAGGCTCCAGCGCTTGCAGCGCACGCTCCATCCAGTCCGAAGACTGGGTTTGCACGGTCCAGTAAGCAATGCCTTCAAACTTACTCATGGCATACCTCCTACTTGATCTTTTCGCCGACGCCAAAAACCGTCTCTACCGCCTGGTGCAGTGCGATGCGAGTCGATTCCGTGGCGAGGCCGCTCAGGTACTTCTTGAGCGCGAGGTGCAAGGCGGAGAGGCCGAGCTTCTCGGGTGCGGAGCAATGCATGATCGAGTGGTACGCCCACTTGCGAAGAATCCGCGTGGACATGGTCCTCTCGAGCGCAGCATCAGAATTGCTGCCACCGTCCTTCGACTGCGACCGTATCTTGCGTGCCACGTCCATCAGTCCTTCGATGAACTCGGAACGCGAAATGGCAGAACCCTCCTTCAAGCCCGTTGATGTTGCGAGCTTGATGCCTTCCTGGTCGAACCAGTAGGCGAGGAGTTGATCGTCGAACGGATTGAGCACGTCCTCGAGCAGCTTCGTCTCGGTATCATCCTCCGGATAGGAAACAAACACCGAACAGAAACGCTCAAGCACGGAAACGTCATGGCTGGACGCCGTTCCGTAGTTACCGCTGGGATCCTCGACCATGTTGGTATTGGTCGTAATCACTGCGCGAAAACCCGGTTGCGGGTTCACCACTTCACCGTGCTTGCCAGGCAAAACAAATGACTGGCCTGCAAAGACGTCGTTGAACACAATCGCCCGAGAGGGCTGAATGCGGTCGTACTCGTTGATCACCACCGGGCAGCCGTACTGCGCTGCTAGAGTGACCGGCCCAGGCGCCCACACCGTCTCACCACCTGCGGCAAGGACGTAGTGGCCAAAAGCCTCATGCGGCTCGAAGCCGCGGTGGCCTTTCCCGATGAACAGCGGCATGCCGAGACGCGCACACCATTCTGTAAAGATCGATGTCTTGCCGGAGCCGGTGGGGCCCCAGAACATCATCACTTCATCGCCGCCGGTTGCCCACCAATAATAGAGGTCGCGCACCAGATCCTTGCGGAACCGGTACATCGGATCGGCGACAGGCACCGCGCTGCGAAGAAACTCCGCGATGCGACGCGCGTCCGGGTCGGACAGGCTGACCGGGTCCGGAATAGCAAAACCGGAAACGGTCATGGAAGGATCGACCTCCTTGGGATCAAGGCCGAAGGTTGCTGCGAGCGGGTACTCGCAAGGTACAAGAATGTTATCGAGCATCACTACTCCTTCATAAGGAATTTGACTCAGAAGGGGCGGACCGACCCCGTCAGGGGTAAATCTCCCCTAGCGGGATGCCATCAGGCGAGTACGACTCGCTCAACAGCCTCGATGATTTGCACCGGTATGTTCCGGCGCACACCTTCGCGAATCACGTCTTCATCCATGCGGGCCGCTATGCAGCAGTTATGGAATGAAAATGTTTCATCGCGTTCGTGCCACTGCAAACAATGGCTTCTGCCAATGCGTGCATCAAACACGTACTCTCTACGGATGGCCGGGCGGAACAACCACTTCAGCGCCGACCATTTTTCCAGCTCGTTATTGCTCAGTCCGAACTCCTCCAGCGATCGCCAGAAAAGCCTGGTCTGCAAATGCAACAACGCGTCCTTGGACCAGCCAAGCAACTGGCTGCACAAACCCTCGTCTGATCGACTCGGATAGTTGTGGACGACCCAAGGCTGTCCCCAAGAAACATAGGGGATCATCACATCGATCTTCATCCCCTCCTCTCCATCCTGCTGCACCTCATCTACCACAGGCACTTCGCCGCAATCCGAGCGGAACTCGGTAGGGACGATCACCTGCATAAGCGGCGCACGCAGAAATGCCAGCACCTCATCAAACAGCACGAGGTTGTTGGAGCTCTCGATGTGCTGCTGCAACTTCAGAAACTGCTTTTGCTGCTTCTTCAGTTTCAGCGCATTGAACTTCTCGATGCTGAGCGGTTTGGGCGTGATGTGCTGGACGCACTTGACGACTTCGACCGGGTCACCGAGCAGGTCAGTTAGCATGGCTAACCTCCTGCACAGGCTTCGGCTTGGTCACCGGAAATTGCACTGCATACGACGTGGCGACAGGCGTTTGCGCCTGCTGCCAGGTGGCGGACATCGTAATCACCGTGTTGCCGGGTGTTGCTCCGGCTTCAGTGACGAGATGCCAACCTCTCGCACGCAGTTGTGCCACGACTTCGACAAGCGGCTGCTTCCACTCGCGGAATTCCTGCAGCTTCGGCCGGGTAGGACCGATCTTCAGGATCACACAGATGGAGGCATACTCATGGACGACGAGACGCGCATCTTCCTTGCGGAATATGGCGAACCGCGCCGCACGAGGATAACCGCGCTGACGAAGCCACTCTGCCCAACGATAAAGGACTTGCGTCCCATGCCGGGCATCGGCAGGAGCTGAAATAGCTCCAGGAGAAGCACTCATGACGTACTCCTTTCTGAGGACGCCATGAGCCCCGGTTGGGGACACTGGAATCCCCAAGCGGGTTGCAGAACAGATGGATTTCTCCACCTGACCTAGACCCAGCGATCACATCGCTGGATGAAGTTGCGCTTAACGTGCGCTTACGTTTCGAGTAACCCCGAAAATCTGCAACCGACAAAGTACGTCGGTGGTTCTACTGCCGTCACATTTCCTGACGGCTTGCGGGCGATTCTGCCCACTGGGGCCATCAGGGTCAAGCAACGTAACCTTGCATATCAAGCCATAGGAAATCGTTGTGACACTCCCATCCGCTAAAGCGGATGGGCTTCTGACGGAGAGGCGAGGACTTAAAGATTCACACCCGCTTGCCGTAATGCATTCAGACGGCAAGACTGAAAGAGGATGCCTCCATGACCGCGCGGCAGCCAATAGACAATAAGAATCAGGAAGATGGCAAGCTGGATTTCTCCATCCGCCTGATGGAGCATCTAGTCGTGCCGACCTTTGTGCTCGATGCCGACTGCCGCGTCCTCATCTGGAACCGGGCCTGCGAACGCCTCACCGGCCTCAAGGCCAGCGAGGTCATCGGCACCCGCGAACACTGGCGCGGCTTCTACGATGAACCGCGCCCCTGCCTGGCCGACCTGGTCGCCCAGGGTCGCACGGAAGAAATCGACGCCCTCTATGCTGATCATGACCATGCCGGCGAGGATGCCATCACCGCGCATGGCCGCCGCGCGGAAAACTGGTGCGTCATGCCGCAGGTCGGCACACGGCTGTATCTGGCCATCGACGCCGGTCCCATCTACGACGAATCCGGCAAGCTCGTCGCCGTGGTGGAAACCCTGCGCGACATGACCGTGCAAAAGGAAGCCCAGGCCGAACTCGAGCGCCTCGCCACGCGCGACGGCCTCACCAGCGTCGCCAACCGCCGCTGCTTCGACCAGACGCTGAACACCGAATGGCGCCGCGCCACGCGGGAATCCCGCGCCCTGTCCCTGCTCATGATCGACGTGGACTATTTCAAGTTTTACAACGACACCTACGGCCACCAGGGCGGCGACGAGTGCCTGCGGCGCGTCGCCGGCGCCATGTCCGACGTGGTCAAGCGTTCCAGCGATTCAGTCGCCCGCTACGGCGGCGAGGAATTCGCCATTCTCCTGCCCGCGACGGACCCGGAGGGCGCCAGCCTCGTTGCCGAGCGCATCCGCGCCGCGATCGAGAACCTCGCCATGCCGCATGAAAAATCAGAGGTCGCCGACCATGTCACCGTCAGCATCGGGGTCGCCTCGGCAATCGTCTCTTCCGGCGGCATGCCGACACAGCTCGTCGGCGTCGCCGACGCGGCCCTCTATCGCGCCAAGCACGAGGGCCGCAACCGCGTCGTCATGGCCCTGATGGAAGCGCCTCCGGCGGTTCAGGCCGGCTAGGGAACGCCACTTTGGCACATCGATGCCGTCGCAGCGAGGATCCACCTTTACTCCTCATGCTGCCGAACGGCTGGTTGCTGGGTGAAGGCGTCCATACCATCTGATTACGTCATCCCCGCTTTCACGGTGATGACGTAATCAGATTTATTCAGCGTTTCCCCTAGTCTTTTGAATTTTGGGCTATTTGCATTCTGAGGTTGGGAGCCTGAAAACGTCAAGCAGTCCGTTTTGTGCATAATCTGGTTGACTGGCTCGGAAATTCTGATATTCTGTTTCGTGCATACTAAGGTTGGAGCGCGAAATGGCAGAGTTGGCAGGTTCGGCAGCATCACTGGCGGATTTCATCTGGAAGAACGCCGAAGACTTATGGGGTGACTTCAAACACACTGACTTTGGCAAGGTCATCCTGCCATTCACGCTGCTTCGGCGACTGGAATGCGTGCTTGAGCCGACACGTCAGGAGGTCCGTGACGCCTACGAGGCGCACAAGGAATCCGGCATCGATCTCGACCTGATCCTGCGCCAGACCACGCGCTACCCCTTCTACAACACCTCCGAATATGCACTGAGCACGCTGGGTGGCACCAAGACCCGGCAAAACCTCCAGGACTACATCGCACACTTTTCGGATAACGCTCGGGTCATCTTCGAGCAGTTCGACTTCTCCAATACCGTGATCCGGCTCGACAAGGCTGGCGTGCTGTTCAAGATTTGCAAGAATTTTGCCGGTGTCGATCTGCACCCCAACGTGGTGCCAGACCGGATCATGAGCAACCTCTACGAGCACTTGATCCGTCGCTTTGGCGCTGAGGTCAATGAAGGCGCCGAAGACTTCATGACGCCCCGCGATGTGGTGCATCTGGCTACCGCGCTCCTGCTTGATCCAGATGATGCCTTGTTCGAGGCCAACCCCGGCCTGATTCGCACCCTGTACGACCCCACCTGCGGTACGGGCGGCTTCCTTTCCGATGCCATGAATCACGTTGCCGAATACGGCAACCGCTTCAAGGTACCGCCGGTACTGATCCCTTACGGTCAGGAGCTTGAACCCGAGACCCATGCCGTCTGCCTGACGGGCATGCTGCTGCGTACCTTGGAATCCGATCCTGGCAGGGACCTGTCCAAGAACATCAAGCTGGGTAGCTCGCTGTCCAATGACCAATTCGCCGGAGAGCGCTTCCATTACGGATTGTCCAATCCGCCCTTCGGCAAGAAGTGGGAAAAAGACGCGGCGGCCGTCAATGCAGAGCACACCGAGAAAGGCTACGACGGGCGCTTCGGCCCCGGCCTGCCGCGCATCAACGACGGGTCCATGCTGTTTCTCATGCATTTGGCCAGCAAGCTGGAATTGTCTGAGCGTGGTGGCGGCCGTGCGGCCATCGTTCTGTCAGGCTCCCCGTTGTTCAACGGCGGCGCCGGCTCGGGCGAGTCCGAGATTCGCCGCTGGCTGCTGGAAAACGAATTGGTGGAAGCCATTGTGGCGCTGCCGACCGAAATCTTCTTCCGCACCGGCATCGGCACCTACCTCTGGATTCTCTCCAGCAAGAAGCCGGAAAATCGTCGCCATCAGGTGCAACTGATCAACGCTACGGGCCTTTGGACCTCTATCAAGAACGAAGGCAACAAGCGCCGAATCATCGGCGACGACCAGATGCGGCGGATCGTGGATGTGTACTCGGCCGCCGAGGATGGCGAAATCAGTCGTATGCTCGACTACCGCTGGTTCGCCTACCGCCGCATTCGTGTGCTGCGGCCGTTGCGCATGTCACTGCACGTTAATGCCGAAGCGATGGCGAGGCTCATGGACGAGAAAGCTTGGGCCAAGCTCACGCCGGAGAGCCAGGCTGCATGGAAGCGATCCTTGAAGCCGCACATCGACTCGACACATCTCTTTGCATGGGCTGAATCCTTCACAGATGAGGTGGCGAAAAAGGATGCTGCCGTTGGTAAGGTGGGCAAGACCTTCATCAAGGCTCTGATCAATGCCTTCGGCGTCCGCGATCCGGAAGGCGAACCGGTTGTCGATGCTGATGGAAATGCCGTGGCAGACACCGACCTGACTGACTACGAGAACGTACCGTTTCTTGAGGGCATCCGGGACTACTTCGCCCGCGAGGTGCTGCCCCACGCCCCCGACGCCTGGATCGACGAGTCCTACGTGGACAAGAAGGACAAGGGCGTGGGCATTGTTGGCTACGAGATCAACTTCAACCGCTTCTTCTACAAGTACGAGGCGCCGCCGAAGCTTGAGGATATCGACAGGGAGTTAAAGCGCGTCGAGGCTGAGATCGCGGAATTGCTTGGCGAGGTGACAGAATGACCGATCTCGCAACCAACCCTGATTCCCTGCTGGTTGAAATTCGCGCACTTATCGAGGATGCGCGTCGGCAGGTCGCACGCGCCGCCAATGGCGCCCTAACGCTGACCTACTGGCGCATCGGAAAGCGGCTGCTGGCGGAGAACCTGACGGACGGCCGCGCCGAATACGGGCAACGAATTCTTGCATCGCTGGCGCAAGAATTGGAGCGGGAGTTTGGCAAGGGATTCAGCTATTCCTCCCTGACCCGCATGGCCCGGTTTGCCGAGCAATTCCCTGATGAGCGGATTCTTGTATCACTGATACAAGAATTGACCTGGACCCATTTGCTGGCCCTGCTTCCCCTGAAGGATGCTTTGGCCCGCGAGTTCTACGCCGAAATGTGCCGGGTGGAACGTTGGAGCGTTCGCGCCCTGCGGCAGAAGATCGATGGCATGCTGTTTGAGCGCACCGCCCTGTCGAAGAATAGTGAAGAGGTCATTCGACAGGAACTCGCCACCCTGCGCGACGGCCGCATGACACCCGATCTGGTGTTTCGTGACCCCTACCTGCTCGACTTCCTTGGACTTGGTGGCGCCTACAGCGAGAAAGACATGGAGTTGGCCATCCTGCGCGAAATGGAATCGGTGCTGCTGGAGCTGGGCAGCGGCTTCTGCTTCGTGGCTCGGCAAAAGCGTATGAGCGTGGGCAAGGACGATTTCTATCTTGATCTGCTTTTCTACCATCGCCACTTGCGCCGCCTAGTTGCGGTTGAACTCAAGCTGGAATCCTTTCAGCCAGCACACACCGGCCAGATGGAACTCTATCTGCGCTGGTTGGATAAGCATGAGCGCTCACCCGGCGAAGATGCACCCATCGGTCTCATCCTGTGCGCCGGCGCGGATGCCGAGCAGGTGGAATTACTGCAACTGGACGAGAAATCCATCCATGTCGCCGAATACCTGACCGAACTGCCGCCGGCCAATGTGCTGCGCGAACGCTTGCATCGCGCGATTACGTATGCCCGCGAGCGCGGGGCGGCTCTGCCGGCGCCGGAGGGAGATGGTGCATGAGCCACTACAAGCCTTATCCGGCCTACAAGGATTCCGGCGTCGAGTGGATCGGCAAGGTGCCGGGGCATTGGGATGTAGTCAGAATCAAGCGTACGGCACAGATCGCGACTGACAGGTGCAACATCATTCCAGCAGGATTGCAATACATCGGGCTGGAGGATGTCGAGTCTGGTAGTGGCCAATACAAACCGACAGCCACGGTATCGCGACAGTCGGACGATTCAACGGTTGGTCTGTTTCAGGGGGGCGATGTCCTATATGGGAAGCTTCGCCCTTACCTTCGGAAGTGCATTATCGGTTCAGTAGATGGCGCTTGCTCGACTGAATTTCTAGTTCTCAAGCCGTCATCGGTATCGCCGGCATGGCTTCGGAACTGGCTGCTTACCACCGATGTCACTCAGCAGATCGAGGCTGGCTGTGACGGGGCAAAAATGCCAAGGGCGGACTGGGAGCACGTTGGGTCCATTCATATCCCTACCCCTGACAAGGTGGAGCAGGATGGCATCCTTACTACACTCGACCGCGAAACCGCCCGCATCGACGCCCTGATCGCCAAGAAAACCGAATTCATCGAACTGCTGGCCAAGAAGCGCCAGGCTCTCATCACCCACGTCGTCACCAAAGGACTCAACTCCAAGGTGAAGATGAAGAATTCCGGTGTGGAGTGGATTGGAGAAATCCCTACTCATTGGCTAATTGCGCAACTTGGCAAAATTGCCATCTCACGGTGCGACGGCCCATTTGGCAGTGGATTGAAGTCTGATCACTACCAACCTACCGGTGTGCGAGTGATTCGTTTACAGAATATTGGCTGGGCATCGTTCAAAGACGGTAACGAAGCGTTCATATCGCATGAGCATTGGATAGAGGTTCTTGGGCGCGGCCACGAGGTATTGCCAGATGACGTGCTAATCGGCGGACTGGGCGATGACAAAAACCCTCTTGGACGCGCTTGTGTAGCGCCGGCCAATCTCGGGCCTGCAATGGTAAAGGCGGACTGTTATCGCTTCCGACTCAACAAGGATCGAGCAGTGCCGGAATTCATCGCTCTTGCTCTATCGGCTACAGCACGTTCCGAATGTGGGTACCTGGCCACTGGCGCAACTCGAGATCGATTGAATCTCGGTTTGGCGAGTGCTCGCGTTGTAGCTCTTCCTCCACGAAATGAGCAAGTTGATATTGTCGCGTCGCTTAATCGTGATACCGCCCGTATTGACCTTCTTTCCGATAAAACTCAGCACAGTATCGACCTCCTCAAGGAGCGTCGTTCCGCCCTCATCACCGCTGCCGTCACTGGCCAAATCGACCTTCGGGAGTCCGTATGAGCGACACCGCGCATCAAGAAAAACACTTCGAAGCCTACGTCGTTTCCAAGCTGGAAGCCCAAGGCTGGAAAGTCGGCAACACGCTCAAGTACGACACCGAGCGTGCCCTGTACGCTGACGATCTGATTGCCTGGCTGGAAGCCACTCAGCCCGAAAAATGGGCAAAGCTCCAAAAGGATAACGGCGAGCGTGCCCGCGACGTACTGATGGATCGGCTGGCCAAGGCGCTGGAACAGCATGGCACCATGCACGTCATCCGCAACGGATTCTCCATTGCCGGTTGCGGACATATTGACGTAACCGAAGCGGCACCGGAAGACAGGCGCAACGAAACTGTATTCAAGCGCTATGCGGCAAATATCCTGCGCGTGGTTCCTCAGCTCGAATACCACCCATCCCGCAAACTAGCGATTGACCTAGTGCTGTTCATCAACGGCATCCCGGTGGCCACTGTGGAACTGAAGACCGACTTCACCCAGTCTGCCGAAGCGGCCATGGAGCAGTACAAGACCGACCGGCTGCCGTATGACCCCAAGACCAAGCGCCGCGAACCCCTTCTGACCTTCAAGCGTGGGGCTGTCGTTCATTTCGCCATGTCTGATTCCGACATCCAAATGGCGACCAAGCTCGATGGCGAGAACACCACCTTCCTCCCATTCAACCAGGGCAACGAGGGGCACGCCGGCAATCCCGCCCGCAAGGACAAGGAATACCCGGTCGCCTACTTCTGGGAGTCGGTCTGCCAGGGCGATGCCTGGCTGCGCATCTTCCACAGCTTCGTCTATGTGGAGAAGAAGGATGTCGTTGACCTGAAGGGCAACTGGTCCAAGAAGGAAACCCTGATCTTCCCGCGCTACCATCAGTGGTCAGCGGTTAACGAGATGATTGCTGATGCCCGTGCAAAAGGCCCCGGCATGCAATACCTGGCCGACCATAGCGCCGGTTCCGGCAAGACCAGCACGATTTCATGGACGGCCCACGATCTGGTCAAGCTGCGCAGGGACAACGGCGACGCCATCTTCAGCAGTGTGATCATCGTCACTGACCGAAATGTGCTTGATAGTCAGCTTCAGGATGCAGTCAAGCAGATCGACCATCAGTTTGGTGTGATCGCCGCCATTGATCGCCAGAAATCATCCAAGTCGAAGAGCAAGCAATTGGCGGAGGCGCTGTTGGCCAACACACCGATTATCGTTGTCACGATCCAGACCTTCCCCTACGCGATGGAAGCCATCGTCACCGAGAAATCCCTGAAGGACAAGAGTTTCGCGGTAATCATTGATGAGGCGCACGCTTCGCAAACGGGATCGACCGCAGCCAAGCTCCAGGCAGCGCTCTCCATGAGCGGCAAGGGCAAGATGGCGTCGCTGACGGTGGAGGAACTGTTGGAGGAGTTGCAGAAGTCGCGGGCGCGGCCGAAGAACATCAGCTACTTCGCCTTCACCGGAACACCGAAGCATTCCACGCTCATGCTGTTCGGTCGCCCAGCCGATCCATCGCGCCCGGCATCCAAGACCAACCTGCCGCAACCGTTCCACCGGTACCCCATGCGCCAGGCCATCGAAGAAGGTTTCATTCTCGATGTGCTCAAGGGCTACGTACCCTACAAGACCGCCTTCAACCTGGCCAAGCAAGTGGGTGACACCAAGCGCGTCAGCGGCAAGCAGGCCAAGCGGGCACTGGCTCAGTGGATGTCTCTGCATCCGACCAACGTCACACAGAAGGTGCAGTTCATCATCGAGCACTTTCACAAGAATGTCGAATTCCGGCTTGATGGCAAGGCCAAGGCCATGGTGGTCACCAGTTCGCGAGCCGCCGCCGTGCGTTACAAGAAAGGCTTTGACCGCTACATCGAGAAACACTCCGAATACGCTGCCATTCGCTCCATCGTGGCCTTCTCTGGCAAGCTGACCGGCAAGCAGGTAATCCATTCCGACGACGAACGCATCGCTGGCGAGGTCTTCATGGTGGACGAGGGTGAGGAATTTACTGAAATCAGCATGAATCCAGATGTGGCCGGGCAGGATTTGCGACTGGCCTTCGAGCGACCTGAATATCGGGTGATGCTTGTAGCCGATAAATTCCAGACCGGATTTGACCAGCCCAAGCTGGTAGCGATGTACGTCGACAAGAAGATCGCCAACGATGTGGAGACAGTACAGACCTTCTCCCGCCTGAACCGCATTGCCCCTGGCAAGGATGAAATCTTCATCATCGATTTTGTCAATGACCCGGCCAACGTGCGGCGGGCGTTTGCCATGTACGACGATGGTGCGCAAATCGATGACGTACAGGACCTGAATGTGGTCTACGAAATAAAGGAGGCGCTTGATGCTCAGGGACTGTACGAATCAGACGACCTCGCTGCCTTCAAGGAAGCCCGGTTCAAGACCATCCGTGACATCACACAGGCGCAGGAACCGCAGCACAAGGCGCTCTACGCAGCCACAGAGCAGCCTACGCGCCTCTTCAACCAGCGTTTGAAAATGCTGCGCGATGCCGCGAGCACCTGGGAAGCTGCCTACGAGAGATCGCACAACAATGGTGATGAAACGGGCATGAAGACGGCGGATCATCATCGGCGGGAACATGCCGACCAGATCAAGACCCTCATGACCTTCAAGTCGGGACTGGGGCGCTTCTGTCGCACCTACGCCTACATTGCGCAATTGATTGATTTTGGCGATCCGGAGCTGGAAAACTTTGCGGCGTTCGCCAAGCTGCTCCAAAAGCGGCTCAATGGCGAACCGCCCGAGAACGTCGACCTGAAAGGTCTGGTGCTAACGGGCTTCGATATCAAGAACAAGGATGATGTCGCTGGCGACGAGGATGAGCCTCCGGTATTGAAACCTGTCGGCCCCGGCACTGGCGGTGGAAAAGGTGATGATCCTCACTACTTGCATGAAATCATCGACCGCCTGAATCGGCTGTTTGGCGATGCGACGCCGCTGCGTGACCAGGCGACTTTCGTCAATCACATCGTATCGATTGCCCGTGAAAACGATGTCGTGATGGCTCAGGTGGAAAACAACAGCCGAGAGCAAGCTCTGAAAGGGAACTTGCCAGGTGCCGTGCAGCAGGGTGTGGTTCGCGCGCTGACTTCCCATCAGAAACTGGCGACACTGGTGCTCAAGTCCGACCGCCAGGCCATGTCCGCCCTGACCGACGTGATCTATGAGCTGATCAAGGAGCGCCGGGATATCGATCTGGACGATCTCGGTGCTTGATCTGCTTAATCTTCCGGGCGTTGATCCTGTCGATCTCCGCTCTGGCAACAAGTCCATCGTCGTTGTTGCTAATGTGGTCGAGGGTGATTTGCCGCAGTGCCCAGACTGCGGAAAACCGATGTATCGGCATGGCCGCCGAACAAATGTGTTTGCCGATACGCCGATGCAGATGCAGCCGGTTCGCCTGGAAATCTCCCGGCCACGCTATCGCTGCACAAGTTGCGGAGCAATGATCACCCCGGAATTGATGTTTCTGGATGAAAAGCGCCGGGCAACCAAACGGCTGGTTGATGCCATCCGGGAACGTTGCCTTGGAATGACCTTCCATGCGCTCGCTGAGCAAACAGGACTGGCCGTCAACACCATCAAGAACATCGCCCAAGACTTGATCGCGGATTTGGAGCGCACAGTTCGCTATGAAACGCCGGTCATTATGGGGATCGATGAAGTCAACTTGGCGGGCGAGATGCGGTGCGTCATCACCAACCTTGCGACGAACAACGCCTTTCAGATGCTTGAGTTTCGGACCCAGGAGCACCTGAAGCCATTCTTCAAGAACTTGCCAGACAAGGAAAAGGTGGAGTGGGTCTGCACGGATATGTGGCGCCCGTTCAAACGCTCATTCAGCAAGTACCTGCCGAATGCGCGTCTGGTCATTGACAAGTTCCATGTGGTCGCAATGGCGTCGGAGGCGCTGGAAACAGTGCGGAAGAAATACCAGGCGACGCTGGACAAGACCGAACGCATCAAGGTGAAGAAGTCGATTCGGTGGCTCACCTTGAAGCGACCCCAGAACCTTTCTGCGGCCGAGGTTGAAGCGTTGGCGGTTGTCCGGCAGGTGATCCCGGACCTTGCTGTGGCCTATGACTTTAAGGAAGCCTTTTATCGGATTTACGATGATCCGATCAAGGAATCGGCCATGCGGGCATTCGAGGCTTGGGAGAACTCACTGCCGGATGAGCTGGATGGTTTCCGCAGTCTGGCGAAGACCGTTCATAATCATTACGAGGATATCTTTGCGTACTGGGATTCACCAAGCCGGATCACGAATGCCTACACAGAAGGCTTGAATGGGCTGACCAAGGTTGCTAACCGTATGGGGCGTGGATACAGCTACGAGATCATTCGGGCAAAGATGTTGTATGCCAAGTACGCACGGAGGGTTGGCAGCGGAGTCCGCGTGGCGGAAAAGACGGGCGGCTCTGAAACTGTCGAGTACGGCCCGCACATTCCAACCTTGGTCGAGATGGCCGAGGCAGGGAATTTGGACTAGGAACGCGATCTGTCGTGAACGCCCCATCCTGACACACGACGCTATGCGTTGAAACGATGCTACCCCTTGATCAATTACCCATCCAAATATGACTAACGAGTCTCCCCTATGCCCACATCGTCGCCATCAAGTTCTGTGAGTCTGGTTGGAACGCCAATCGATGGCGGCTGGATCATCATCGAAGAACTACCGCGTCCGGGTACTGTTGGTGCAGAAGACCTGACAGGTGGTCGGTTTTCAATCGGGTGCATAGTCGAAAGGACGAAGGACAAGAAGACGGAGCGTGCTTTTCTCAAGGTAATCGATGTTAATGCAGCAGCGGCAGCGTTTACGGGCGATGTCATGCGAGGTCTGAAGCTCGCGACTGATTCGTATGCGATCGAAAGCACCATTCTGGATATCTGCCAAAAAGCCCGTCTTGACCGCATTATCCGTGTCTTGGCCGTTGGACAGATGCCCCCAGCCGCTGGTGGCGCTCTTCCTGCTCCATACATACTATTCGAGAATGCGGACGGCGATCTGCGGAAGCTGGTCAGCCGGGGTGCTGCATTCGATAACGCCTGGAAGTTGAGAGTGCTGCATGATGTGGCGGTCGGTTTACAACAACTACATCAGCAGAAGATTGCGCATCAGGATCTCAAACCGTCGAATGTGCTGATCTTTAATGACGATGGGCAAGGCGCGAAGATTGGCGACCTTGGGCGATCATCGATCCAGGGGCACGCTGCGCCGCATGACCGATTATCCGTCGCTGGCGCCACGGCCTATGCACCTCCGGAACAAGTTTTTGGTATCACGCCCGCACGATGGGAGGATCGGCGCGAGGGGTGCGATCTCTATCATCTCGGCACCCTCGCCTTTTTTCTTTTTACGGGTCAAGCCCCGAACGATCACTACCGTACAAGCTTGCCGGTCGAAGTGTTGCCCGTTGCATGGAGGGGACTTGGGAAAACAGACTACGCTACCGCACTTCCCTTCTTCACCGCAGCACTAACCGAGTTCGCCGCAAAGGTTTGTGTTGATTTTCCGGACTGGGGCCGCGATGAGCTGTTGCAAATCTTGTTGAACGTTTGCGAGCCTGACTATGAGAAGCGAGGCGATCCAGATGCTCGGAGGAGAGCGGGATCCCCTTTAGGCATTGAAACCTTCGTGTCCCACTTTGACCGCTTGTCTCGCCGCGCGCTGGTTCCTCGATCATGAGCATCTTCCAGGACAAGTCCCAACGGCGCATTCTTCCGCGCTGGAGGACCTCCGGGTCTGCCGCCCAATCGGCCGATCTGATGGCGACCAAACCACTCCGTGTCAGGGTGACGGACGACGGCTCACACTTGCGGGAATCCAGGTACGCGTTCGAGCGAGAACCCTCCATCGGAAACGCAGCAGACTTGATTGCTGCGGCATCGATGGCCGGCGAGACGGGCACCGCCGAACAAGCAGCCGGGTTTGTCTTAGCGAATGCGAACCAAGCTCCGCAAACTTTACTTGCGCTGGCTCATTCATTGTTGGATGCGCCTGTTGCACCGAACGGCGTGCCACTCGTTGGAACGCGATCAAATGGACCCGTCATTGCCCACACGCGAACTCTGTTGCGCCTGCATCCGGATAATCCTGTGCTTTGGTCAGACATGGCGCGGCATTATGCGAGTCATGGCAACCGACGTGAGGCGAAGCGATGCATGAACGTCGCATTGCAGTTGGCGCCGAACCATCGCTGGATGCTACGTATTGCGACCCGCTTCCTGGTCCATTCAGGCGAGGCGGAGGAGGCACACCGTCGTCTGGTGCAGCATCCACGCACGCCGAAAGACCCGTGGCTAATTGCCGCAGAACTCGCGACGGCCCAGGTTGCGCAGCGTCCCCCGAAATTCTGGAGGCAAGGCAACGACTTTATCAAGCTTGGTGGCGTCGCGCCACTGCATCTGTCCGAATTAGCGACTGCCGTTGGCATGTTTGAGCTTGAGGCCGGAGAGGGGAAAAAGGCGCGTAGACTGGTTGAAATGGCCTTGCGCGATCCAACTGAAAATACCCTAGCTCAGGTGTCCTGGGCGCGCGAGAACAAACATTTGAGGGGCGCAAGTGTCCTGGATGACCTGGTGCGACACGCGAGCAATGCATTCGAGGCCGACTTTCGTCTCAAGGGACTCGCTGGCGACTTGCTTGGGGCAAAGGCCGCCGGCGAACAATGGGCATGTGACGAACCTTTTGCCGCTCGCCCGATCACCGGCCTTGCGTTCATTGCGTCGATTTTCGATGACTATGACCAAGCGGTTGAGCTGGCGGAAAACGTCCGCCGTCTTGATGGACGTGTCGACTCGACGCTGGAAATGAATACCTTGTTCTCCAGGATGAGTTCCACTCGTCTATCTATGGAAAAGGATAGCCGTGAAATTGAGGCCATTCATACCCGGCTAATGGTAATTGCCGAAGAAAAAAATGCGTTTCACGCGATGGCGAACCTTGCCCTTTGGCATTATCGCTTTGGCCAGGTTCCGGTTGGCGCCGCGCTCTATCAAAAGGTCATCGCGATGCTTGAAAAGACTGGACCACTTGAGTATGCCGCGTTGGCGGCAGCGTACGCGGCAAGAGAAGCGATTCTCGTGCGTCAGCCAGGCGCGCAGGTTTTGCTAGAGAAGGCGAAAGCCCTCGCAAAGCGAAGCCACTCTGCCATTGCAGAGTTCTATGTAAGGAAGCTTGACGATCTGCTTCTATCGCCCGACAAGGGCGTGGAAATATTGTCACCCGCCACGGCAGCACGCTATCTCTCGGTCGCAAAACCGAAGCCCGCCACGATTCGACTGATCAAGGGGCCAAACGGACTGATAGCGCTGGTTCCGTCACGAACCACGCGAGGGGAGCGGTAACCGGCAATGAAAGTTCTGCCGCGCTTCGCTTGCCTCTTGGCTTATTCGGCTTCGACGAAGGAGCTAAGGCTGCGTTTAATGGAATTCCAACCAAAAACACCTTGCGAATGAGCAGGCTGAATTGATAATTTCCAACCAAGAGACCGGAAAAGGTTCAGGTCATTTGAACTGAAATTGTGCGCGATTCCAACCCTTTATTGCAAATAGCCGAATTTTGATTATATAAACCCCGCACGTCCCATTGAGAGATATAGAAGGTCAACACTTCATTGAAATACATAGATTAGGCGCAGATCCTTATCTGGCGCGGCCTCCAGGGGGATATGGTGACCGTATGCGGGAACCCAGGTGACCGTCTACAGGAGTTCCGGTGATGGGATACAGGAAGGCAGGTGACTGTTTGCAGGAGGATAGGTGACTGGATTCAGGAACAGGTGATCATCTACAGGAACCCCACAGCAAGTATCTTATTGATCTGATACCCCTTTCCATTCAGGTGACCGTTCACAGGAATGCCCAATCTGAACAGGTGACCATTTACAGGATGCTATGTAGTACCTGTATAAATCAGATTCAATGGCTTACAGCGCATACCTGATACTCTGGTTCTGATTTTCATAAATACTCACCTAACCTCTTGTTTCATAGACATTTCTATATAGGTGACCATTTACAGGGCAGTCCATCAGGTGACCATTTACGGGAACTAACCTACCTTCGAGCTACTGATTCTGCGGGCTTGGCGCACCCAAAGAGTTAGTAGCCACTATCGTTGATGTCCTGATTCCTGGGACACTTCACCTCTGCTGATGAATTACCAGCTATCCGATAGGTGACCATGAACAGGAACATCCCCGAAACGTCCCTCAACCCATCTTCAAGTGACCAAATACAGGAAGGCCAAGGCTGTGAAGGTAACCGTTTGCAGGAGCTAATTTTGGTTCAGGTGACCGTTTACAGGACAGATTTGCAATGAGTTGCGAATTGATTTTGGGACTCAGGTGACCGTTTGCAGGAGGTGGTCACCGATTACCTCAAGTGACGTTGACGCGGATTCCGTAGTCACCTAAGATGAGTGACCATCAAGCAGCTTTCTGGAGTCACTCAAGGAACTCAATGGCTTCGAAGGGAAGCAGGAAGAAACCAACCCTTCCGGTCGTCATCGACGACCAGGGGCCGGCGCTTGATTTCCGCAAAGCCCATGAAGCAATCTTTATCAAGCCCATCTCTGGGCGGCTGACGCTGTTAAAGCGCAAGGGCTACAACGTACTCCTGAAGAACGCCCAGGATCAAGGCCCGGAGCAGGATTATTTCCGAATTCCCCTCGCCAGGTTCATCAATCTGCTCGAGTACGATTCGAACGACTACGAGCTGGTGAAGAACCTCGGCCGCTCTTACGTGGCCACCCAGGTCGAATGGGACGCATTGAGCGACCAAGGCAAACGCAAGCGATGGGGGGTTGCCGCCCTTTTATCGAGCTTTGAGATCAGCGAAAACACAATCGAGTACTCCTTCGACAGGAAGATCAAACAGCGCCTCCTCGATCCCGATATCTATTACCGCATGAACCTGCGCCTGCAAGCTCTCTTCCGCAGCGCCTATGCCTTGGCCCTGTACGAGATCTGCGGCCGCTATCTCACCAACCCGAGCCATGTCACCCCACGGAAGCCATGGGTCGAATGGCGCACCTTGCTCTGCGGAGATGAGGACAGGCTCTACGACGAGTTCAAGTACTTTAATGCGCGCGTTCTGAAGCGGGCGATCGAAGAGATCAACACCGTAAGTGACATCTCTGTTGAGCTTCTGGTGACTCGTGAGGGGAAAAGTGTCAGTGAGCTTCAGTTCAAGGTCCGGGCCAAGGCCCAACAGCGGCTGGAATTGGAGGACCCGAACATCCTCAATTCCGAGGTGTACAAGCGCATGCTCGCACTCGGCGTCCCGCCAAATGAGGCTCAAGATGCCATCAGCAATTATGACGAAGGACTGATCGAGGCGACCCTGGTCGCAACCGGCAAGCGCCAATCCGCCAAGGGCGCCGAACCCCTGACCAGCCCCGCCGCCTACTTTCTCTCGTCCCTCAAGAGGGGCTACCAGCGTCCGGCCGCCGGAATGCTAAAGGACAACCGGGAACGTCAGAACAAGAAGCAGAAGGTAGATGGCCGGACAAAGCTGATAGAGGCCTGCAACCGCGCCCGCACGGCGCAAGCAAGGTCATATTTCGGGGAGTTATCAGACGACAAGCAGTCCGATCTTCTGGAAAAATTCGGCACATCCATCGCGGACAACAAGGCAGTGCGTGATGTATTCCGGAAACGAGGGCTGCGAGACAAGATGATCAGCGGAGCCTTCTTCATCTGGTTGGCCGAGGATACATGGGGGGTGGTGACGGACAAGGATCTTCTCCAGTTCGCCATCAACAACGCTTCCCTGTTAGAAAACGCGGGATCCTGAACTTCCGCAGCACATTTTGGCGCAATCTTTCAGCGCTGAAACCTCCAGCACCTTCCCTGTTTTGGAAATCTTTCAGCGCTGAAAGATGCCGCGCATACCCGTCAAACGGAAGTAATTGTATTTTTCCTTGCATTTTCCTGTTGAGCTTTTAGAATGTTAAGTATTCACTTTAACTTTGAAGCGGCTGCTGAACCGACTTTCAGCGCTGAAAGATACGAGAGGAACGCATGTCGGCGAAGATCATCACGGTGTTCAATCAGAAGGGTGGTGCCGGGAAAACCACGGTCAGCGTGCATCTGGCCGGCACGCTGGGACTTCGCGGCGCGAAGATATTGATCGTCGATATGGACGAACAGAACACTGCCACCCGCTGGGTCGGTCAAGCCGACGAGGAGCACCCTTTCCCGGCGGCGATCATGAATCTGGCTGCACTCGACGGAAGCATGCACAAGGAAGTGAAGAAGCAAATCGATCGCTACGATTTCATCGTGATCGATTGTCCCCCTGCAGTGCATTCACAGGCGCCGATGAGTGCCTTACTGATCTCCGATCTGGGCATCATCCCCGTCGTTCCGTCCCCTGGCGATTTGTGGGCTGCTGTTATGGCCAAGGAGTTGGCCAACAAGACGCGGGGCCTGAACGACACCCTGCACGTGAGGGTGCTTGTCAATGCCGTCCAGCGCAGGACCTCGCTCGCTCGTGATGCGATCGAGATCCTCGGGGAGGATGAGGATATCCCCCTGATGCGCTCCATGATCGGTGCTCGCTCAGCCTTCCGGGAGTGCCAGGCGATTGGCGCAACCGTGCATCGTGTGCCCGGGGCAAAGGAAGCGATCGCGGAGGTCGAAGCAATGGTAGACGAGGCGCTTGCCATCATCGGATAAGGAGATACAAATGGCACTCAAGGGTGGAGCACTCAAGGCCGGCCTCAAGGCCGGGATGAGCCAGGAAAAGGCGAAAGCAGACCGTTTTGCCTTGGCGGATCAGGCTACTAGCAAGTTCCCCCAGGGCATGTTCAAGTCACCGCCGGCGGAATCTTTCAGCGCTGAAAGTTACGCCAAATCGACCGATCGCCTGATCATCAAAATCCCGATCGAGCGGCTGGCCGACAACCCTGTCAACGCCCGGAAAATCTACGACCCGAAGGTCGTCCAGGAGCGGGCGGCGTCGATGGCGAAAGATAGCCAGAAATCACCGGTGATGGTAGCAGCCGAC
>Ga0138256_10001334_pt1 | contig 26596 bp, 23 predicted proteins | sample KNB2016incub_MG_FD_105486 | JGI IMG/M metagenome (GOLD analysis project Ga0138256, IMG submission 105486) | Active sludge microbial communities from wastewater in Klosterneuburg, Austria - KNB2014incub_MG | ecosystem: Engineered > WWTP > Activated sludge > Unclassified | place: Austria...
AGCACGACGACGAGGTAGTCGCCCTGCTCGTTCTGGCCGATCACTTCCTGGTTCGCCGGCACCTGCGTGTATTCCATGTAGTCGGCCAGGCGCGCCAGGTCGTCGGCCGACAGCGCGGCGAAATGGCGATCCTCGCCCCACAGCTTGCAGAACAGCGCAGCGCCACGCTTGCGGTCGCAAGGCTGGGCATGCACCTCGGCCGAGCGCGCGGCCCAGGTCGACTGCAGGACGCCGTCTTCGCTGCGCTCCTGGAACAGCGTCGAGAAGTAGCTCGACTCCGCATCGCGCGGCGCGGCATCATCCGGCGCCTGGCCGGTGAGCCGTTTGAAAAGCTTCTTCAAGGACGGACTCGTCGACGCTGCAGCGTGGGCGTTCATCAGCCGGGGAAGTTCTCGGGGATCTTCGCCTTGCCGCGCGCCTCGGCCGGCGAAACGATGTTGCGGCGGACCAGCTCCGTCAGGTTCTGGTCCAGCGTCTGCATGCCCATCGTGTTGCCGGTCTGGATCGCCGAGTACATCTGGGCGACCTTGTTCTCGCGGATCAGGTTGCGGATCGCCGGCGTGCCCAGCATGATCTCGTGCGCCGCCACGCGCCCCGAGCCGTCCTTGAGCTTGCACAGGGTCTGCGAGATCACTGCGACGAGCGATTCCGACAGCATCGCACGCACCATCTCCTTCTCGGCCGCGGGGAACACGTCGACGATGCGGTCGATCGTCTTGGCCGCGCTCGACGTGTGCAGCGTGCCGAACACGAGGTGGCCGGTCTCGGCCGCCGTCAGCGCGAGGCGGATCGTTTCCAGGTCGCGCATTTCGCCGACGAGGATCGCGTCCGGATCCTCGCGCAGCGCCGAGCGCAGCGCGTTGGCGAACGACAGCGTGTGCGGGCCGACCTCGCGCTGGTTGACGAGGCATTTCTTCGACTCGTGCACGAATTCGATCGGATCCTCGACCGTCAGCACGTGGCCGTACTCGTTCTCGTTGAGGTGGTTGACCATCGCGGCCAGCGTCGTCGACTTGCCCGATCCGGTCGGGCCCGTCACCAGCACGAGGCCGCGCGGCTTGAGCGATAGTTCGGCGAACACCTTCGGCGCATTGAGCTGCTCGAGCGTCAGGATCTTCGACGGGATCGTGCGGAACACGGCGCCGGCACCGCGGTTCTGGTTGAACGCATTGACGCGAAAGCGCGCCAGCCCCTGGATCTCGAACGAGAAGTCGCATTCGAGCGTCTCTTCGTAGGCCTTGCGCTGCGCGTCGTTCATGATGTCGTACACCATGTCGTGCACCTGCTTGTGCTCGAGCGGGTCGACGTTGATGCGGCGCACGTCGCCGTGCACGCGGATCATGGGCGGCAGGCCGGCGGAGAGGTGCAGATCGGAGGCCTTGTTCTTGACGGAGAACGCCAGCAGCTGAGTGATGTCCATGGTGCCCCGAGCTATAACCTCGGTCCATTATGGCGACGATGTCGATGAACTTACAACAGGTCCGCGAGCGCATCGACCGGGCCTGTGACGCGGCGCAACGCCCCGTGCAAAGCGTCACGTTGCTCGCTGTCTCGAAGACCTTTCCGGCCGAGGCCGTGCGCGAGGCACATGCGGCCGGTCTGCGCTGCTTCGGCGAGAACCACGTGCACGAGGCGATCGAGAAGATGGACGCGCTCGTCGATCTGCATCCGCGCCCCGAGTGGCACTTGATCGGGCCGCTGCAGAGCAACAAGTCGCGCCTCGCCGCCGAGCGATTCGACTGGGTGCACAGCATCGACCGCGTGAAGATCGCCGAGCGCCTGAGCGCGCAGCGCCCCGCCGGCATGGCGCCGCTGCAGGTGTGCCTGCAGGTCAACATCAGCGGCGAGGCGAGCAAGAGCGGCTTCGCGCCGGCCGAAGTCACCGCAGCGGCCGACGCCGTGGCGCGGCTGCCCGGCCTGCGACTGCGCGGCCTGATGGCGATCCCGCGGCCCGAGGCGGAGTTCGAAGCGCAGCGCCGGCAGCACCGCGCTCTGCGCGAGCTGCTCGACAAGCTGCGCGCGCGCGGCCTCGAACAGCTCGACACGCTGTCGATGGGCATGAGCGACGACCTCGAGGCCGCCATCGCCGAAGGCGCGACGATCGTGCGCGTCGGCACGGCGATCTTCGGCCGGCGCTGATGCCGCCCGCTTAGCGATCAGGGATAGAGCCCGCGCTCCTGGCGCGCCATCAGGATGCGCTCGCAGGCCACCGCGAAGGCCGCGGTGCGCAGCCCGATGCGATGCCGGTCGGCCGTGTCCCAGATCTTGCGCAGCGCGTCGACCATGATCTTGTCGAGCCGCAGGTTGATCTCGTCCTCGCTCCAGAAGAAGCTGGAGAAGTCCTGCACCCACTCGAAGTAGCTCACCGTCACGCCGCCGGCATTGCAGATCACGTCGGGCACGACGAGCACGCCGCGGTCGGCGAGCACGTCGTCGGCGGCCGGCACGGTCGGGCCGTTCGCACCTTCGAGCACCAGCCGCGCCTTCAGCCGCGCCGCGCGCGCGGCGCTCAACTGCCCTTCGAGCGCGGCCGGAATCACGATGTCGCACGGCAGATCCCAGAACGCCTCGTTGTCGAGGTGCTCGCCGCCCGCGAACTGGTGCACGCCGCCGTGCTCGCGCGCATGGGGCATCAGCGCGCCCATGTCGAGCCCGTTGGCGTTGTGCACGCTGCCGCTGTGGTCCTGCACGGCGACGATCTTCGCGCCGGCGCCGGCGAACAGCTCGGCCGCCGCCGAGCCCACGTTGCCGAAGCCCTGCACCGCGACGCGCGCGCCGTCGAGCCCCAGGCCGATGCGCCGCGCCGCCTCGCGGCCGGTGACGAAGACGCCTCGGCCCGTGGCCTTGACGCGGCCGAGCGACCCGCCCAGGTGCACCGGCTTGCCCGTGACGACGCCGGTCGCCGTCGCGCCGACGTTGATCGAGTACGTGTCCATCATCCAAGCCATCACCTGCGCATTGGTGTTGACGTCGGGTGCCGGTATGTCCTGCTGCGGACCGATGATGATGCCGATCTCGCTGGTGTAGCGGCGCGTCAGCCGCTCCAGTTCCTTCGTCGAGAGGCGTTTCGGATCGACGCGCACGCCGCCCTTGGCGCCGCCGAAGGGCAGGTTGACGGCGGCGTTCTTCACCGTCATCCACGCCGCCAGCGCCATCACCTCCTCGAGCGTGACGTCGGGGTGATAGCGCAGCCCGCCCTTGCCCGGCCCGCGCGACAGGTTGTGCTGCACGCGGTAGCCCTCGTAGTGCGCAACCGTGCCATTGTCGAGTTCGATCGGCACGTCGACGACGAGCGAGCGCTTGGGGCGCTTGAGGGTTTCGGCCCATCGTGCCAGCGGGCCGAGGTAGGGGACCACGCGATCGACCTGGGCGAGGTAGGTGCCCCAGGGGCTCTCGGCGGTCGGGTGGACGTAGGAAAGGTCGGTGCTCATCGGGCTTTCTCCTTCCGGCACAGGCGGCCAGTGTCGCGAACCGCGAGGCGTCGATCAAGCATGCGCTGCCCGTGGCTACACTGCCGCCATGACAGTCTCGACGATCGCGTTCATCGGCGGCGGCAACATGGCGTCGGCGATCGCCGGCGGGCTGGTGAAGGCGGGCTGGCCGGCAGCGTCCCTGCTTGTGGTCGAGCCCGACGGCGCCCAACGCGAGCGCCTGCAGCGCGAGCTCGGCGTGCGAACGCATGTGCAGGCGGGCCCCCCGCTCCAGGCGGCCGCCCTCGTCGTCTGGGCGGTCAAGCCGCAGGCCTTTGTGGCGGCGGCGGCGCCGTGTGCGGCGCACGTCGGCGCGGCGCTGCAGCTGAGCGTGATGGCCGGCATCCGCAGCGAAGCGATCGCGAGCGCCACCGGCAGCGACCGCGTCGTGCGGGCGATGCCCAACACGCCGGCGTTGATCGGGCGCGGCTGCACCGGCCTCTACGCCCGCGCCGCCATCGACGGCGCCGATCGCGCGCTCGTCGAGCAGGTGCTACAGCCGACCGGCCAGACGCTGTGGTTCGACGCCGAGTCCGACCTAGACGCCGTGACGGCGCTGTCGGGTTCGGGACCGGCCTATGTCTTCTATTTCGTCGAAGCGATGACGGAGGCGGCGCTGCAGATGGGACTCACGGCCGAGGCCGGGCGTCGGCTCGCGCTGTCCACATTCGCCGGCGCCACGGCGCTGGCCGAGCAGTCCACGGAGCCGCCGGCGCTGCTGCGCGAGCGCGTGACATCCAAAGGCGGCACGACGCACGCTGCGATCACGATGCTCGAGGCCGGCGGCGTCAAGCAGGCGTTCGTCGCGGCAATACTGGCCGCGCAGCGGCGCGCGCGCGAACTCGGCGACGAATACGGGCGCTGAGGCGCGCGCTCAGGCGACCAGCGCCGCGCAGGCGACGCCGGCGAACACGACGAAGCCGAGCCAGTGGTTCTTCGTGAAGGCGCGAAAGCAGCCTTCGCGTGTGCGCTCGCGAATCCAGCGGTAGTGCACGGCGGCGATCGCCGTGGCGGCGACCAAGCCGGCGTAGTACGGCCACTGCAGACCGGCGTGCAGGCCGGCGGCGGCCCACATCGCGAGGAAGACGCCGTAGAACGCCATCACGGCCGCCACGTCCCAGCGGCCCAGCGTGATCGCCGACGTGCGGATGCCGATCTTCAAGTCGTCGTCACGATCCACCATGGCGTACTCGGTGTCGTAGGCGAGCACCCAGAAGGCGTTGCCGACGAGCAGCCACCAGGCCAGCGCTGGCACTTCGCCCTGCACCGCCGCGAACGCCATCGGGATGCCGAAGCTGAACGCCACGCCCAGGACGGCCTGCGGCATTGCGAACCCGCGCTTGGCGAACGGATAGGCCAGCGTCACGCCGAGCGCAACGAACGACCACAGCACCGCGGACGTGTTCGTCGTCAACACCAGGCCGAAAGCCAGCAGGGCCAGCACCGCGCCGACCGCCAGGGCTTCGGGCACCGGCAGGGCGCCGCTGGTCACCGGCCGCTGCGCCGTGCGCTTGACGTGACGGTCGAAATCACGGTCGAGCACGTCGTTGACGCAGCAGCCGGCGCTGCGCATCAGGATCGTGCCGAGCGTGAACACCGCGATCAGGGGCCAGCCGGGGAAGCGCCCGCCCTGCTGCAGCGTGGCGATCCACAGCGCCGACAGCGTCGGCCACAGCAGCAGCAGCCAGCCCGCCGGGCGGTCCCAGCGAACCAGGTTCAGCCAAAGGGCCAGGCGTCGGCGCAAAGTCATCAGCCGTCCAGCTGCTTCTGGAACACCAGCCCCGCGTGCTCGCGCAGCGCGTGGAACTTGATCTTCGGCCAGTTGTCCTGCATCGCGCGCAGCTCGCCGGCGTATTCGAGCAGCACCGTCGGCGCGTCGACGGCGTCGTAGGCGACGCGATGGGCGTTGTGGTCGATGAAGCGCTGCAGCTCCTTGGCGTCGTCGCTCGTCACCCAGCGCGCCACGTTGTAGCGCGCCGGCGTGATGCGCGCCTTGCAGCCGTATTCGTGCTCGAGGCGGTGCGCGACGACTTCGAACTGCAGCTGGCCCACGGCGCCCAGCAGCAGCACCGACCCGGCGGCCGGGCGGAACACCTGGATCGCGCCTTCCTCGCCGAGCTGCGTCAGGCCGGCGCGCAGCTGCTTGGTCTTGAGCGGGTCGGCGACCTCGACCGAGCGGAACATCTCGGGCGCGAAGAACGGCAGCCCGGTGAACTGCAGCGCCTCGCCCTCGGTCAGCGTGTCGCCCAGCTGCAGCACGCCGTGGTTTGGGATGCCGATGATGTCGCCGGCGAACGCCTCGTCGAGCAGCTCGCGGCGCTGAGACAGGAACGACACCACGGTGTTGGGACGCAGCTCCTTGCCCGAGCGCACGACCTTGAGCCGCATGCCGCGCTCGAAGTGGCCCGACGCCACGCGCACGAAGGCGATGCGGTCGCGGTGCGCCGGGTCCATGTTGGCCTGGATCTTGAAGACGACGCCGCTGAACTTGAGCTCGTCGGGCGCCACTTGGCGCTGAATCGCCGGACGCGGGCCGGGCGGCGGCGCCAGGTCGACGAGTGCGTCCAACACTTCGCGCACGCCGAAGTTGTTGATCGCCGAGCCGAAGAACATCGGCGTCTGGCGGCCTTCGAGGAACTGCTGTTCGTCGAAGGCCGGCGCCGCCTCGCGCACCAGGTCGATGTCGTGCCGCGCGTGCTCGTACTCGGCGCCGAAGCGCTCGGCATAGACGGGGTTGGCGATGCCCAGCAGGATTTCGTCGTCGTCGCGGCTGCGGTCCTCGCCCGGCGAGAACACGCGCATCTGCTCGTTGCGCAGGTCCATCACGCCGTGGAAGCGCTTGCCCATGCCGACCGGCCAGGTGAACGGCACGACGGCCATGCCGAGTTCGCGCTCGATCTCGTCCATCAGCGCCAGCGGCTCCTGCACCTCGCGGTCCATCTTGTTGACGAAGGTCAGGATCGGCGTGTTGCGCGCGCGGCAGACCTGCAGCAGCCGGCGCGTCTGCGGTTCGACGCCATTGGCCGCGTCGATCACCATCAGTGCCGCGTCCACCGCCGTCAGCACGCGGTAGGTGTCTTCCGAGAAGTCCTGGTGGCCGGGTGTGTCGAGCAGGTTGACGACGCAGTCGCGGTATTCCATCTGCATCACCGACGACGCCACCGAGATGCCGCGCTGCTTCTCGATCTCCATCCAGTCCGAGGTTGCATGGCGGCTCGCCTTGCGTGCCTTCACCGAGCCGGCGATCTGGATCGCGCCCGAGAACAGCAGCAGCTTTTCCGTCAGAGTCGTCTTGCCGGCGTCCGGGTGGGAAATGATGGCAAACGTGCGTCTCCGCTTGACTTCATCAGCGATCTGACTGTTCGACATCTCTTCCGAATCCCCGTTGTGTACACAGCTATGTACGCATTCCCCAAGGTGCCTATAGCGCGGTGCACATCGGCTTCTGATGCCCCGAGGAACCCCTCGGCCCCTCTTGGCAGAATTGATTCTAGCACCATCGTGCCAAAGAAACGCTCTTGAGAGCGTATTAAAGCAGTTAAAATGCTCTTGAGAGCTTTTTCCTTGACGCGGCTGGAGCCTTGCATGGTACTGGTAGAGGGAGAGATGCCACAAGGCTTGGTGAACCCATGACCGCCCGGAACAAACTTCTGACCGCCCCGCCCTATCCCGTCGAGCAGACGCTCAAACGGCTGGGGGCCAACCTGCGCACGGCCCGCCTTCGACGGAATCTCACCATCGCGGACATGGCCGAGAAGATCGGCACGGGTGAGCGCGCCGTCGCCGATGCCGAGCGCGGCAAGCCTTCGACGAGCGTCGCTGTCTATGCCGCGATGCTGTGGGCGCTTGATTTGCTTCATCAGGTAGCCGACGTGGCCGCGCCTGAGCGCGATGAAGAAGGCCAGACTTTGGCGCTCACCCGCGAGCGAGGCCGCGCCCGCCCGAAGACGGAGCTGAGCAATGACTTCTGAAGCGCCGGGAGAGTGCTTCGTCTACATCACGCTGCCCGGAGAGACCGAGCCTGTCACGGCAGGGCGCTTTGCGCTCACCGTTGACCGCCGGGGCGTCCCCGAAGGGCGGTTCGTCTACGGGCGCAGCTACCTTGAGCGCCCCAATGCCGTAGCACTTGACCCGGTCGAGCTGAAGCTGGCACCGCGTACCTATGCGACCGCATCGATGGGCGGCGTCTTTGGTGCTTTGCGCGATGCGAGCCCGGACTACTGGGGCCGCCGGGTGATCCAGCGCCATCTCGGTATCGCACAACCCAGTGAGATGGGCTACCTGCTGTACTCGCCCGATGACCGTGCGGGTGCGCTCGGCTTCGGGCTCAACCAGATACCCCCCGCGCCCAAGCGTACTTTCAACCGGACGCTCGATCTGGCAGCGGTGCAGGCCATCGCTGATGCCATCGTGGCCGACGAGGATCAGCCAGCCGCTGCTTATGCCGGTGCTGCCGATGCTGATCATGATCAGGGCGAGAGGCTGATGGTGATCGGCACATCAATGGGGGGCGCACGCCCCAAGGCCGTGGTCGAAGACGACGACGGCCTCTGGATTGCGAAATTCAACAGACCGGACGACGCCTGGGACAACGCTCGCGTCGAGCACGCCATGCTTACTCTCGCGAGGGCATGCGGCCTGATGACGGCGGAAAGCCGGGTGGTCGAGGTCGCGGGACGCGACGTGCTGCTGGTCAAACGCTTCGACCGCGAGAGGACCGATGCGGGCTACAGGCGCGCCCGCATGGTGAGTGCCCTCACGCTGCTGCGGGCGGAGGACACCTATCAGGCGCGCGACAAATGGTCATATGTACTGCTCGCCGAAGAGTTGCGGCGCGTGTGCGCGGAGCCCCGGCGAAGCACGTCCGAGCTGTTCCGCCGGATGTGCTTCAACGCGCTGATCTCCAACGTCGATGACCACCCGCGCAATCATGCTGCCCTGGCGCGTGAGGCCGACTGGAGCCTCTCGCCTGCCTATGACCTCACGCCTGCTGTCCCGGCCAGCCTGGAGCGGCGCGAGCTTGCAATGGCGTGCGGGGATGCAGGCCGATTCTCGAATGCAGAGAACCTGCTCTCTCAGAGCGCGCGGTTCCTGCTCGATGTGGATGAAGCGCGCGCGCTGATCGATGCGATGGAAGCGCAGGTCCGCGGGTCCTGGTACGGGATCGCCCGCGCGGCGGGCGTGACGGAGCGGGACTGCGAGAGGATCGCTACCGCCTTTGCCTATCCTGGTTTTCGCAACCCCGTGACGCAGCGATGAAGAACTACAAGGGCTTCAGGAGGTCCGGACGGTTCGAGCTTTCGATCGGCGTTGAACTCTAACTCGGCGACTGAACCATGGAGGCGGGAGCGGTGCGCCGGGATGGCGTGAACCGCGAACCCGCGATCATCGGCCCGGCGGCTCGGGTGTCAGGAAGGGCTTGACGACGCCGAGCACGTGCTCGGCATAGCCCGGATGCGCGGCGTCGGGCGCTGCGGCCTGCAGCGCGCGCGCGGTCGCGTCGACCCCGGCGCCGGCCGCCATGAGCCACGCGGCGACGTACTGCGCCGCAAGCCCGCCGGCGGCGGTGGCGACGGGGCCGCGCGCATGGAACGGCTCGTCGAGCACGACGACGCCTGCCTCCACCAGCCAGGGCCGCGTCGCCGCGTCGGCGCAGGCCGGCATGCTGCCGAGCAGGCCGAGGCGCGCCAGCAGCAGCGTGCCCGAGCCCTGGCCGGCGACGCGTTGGCGGATCGGGTCGATCTGCAGGCGGTCGAGCAGTGCGCTGTTCGCGGCGATGGCGCGGGCGTAGAGGCCGCCGGCGAAGACGACGGCATCCGCGTCGTTGGCCGCCTCCAGCGGGTGCTGCGCGGCGACCGTCACGCCGTGCATCGAGGTGACCTGCGCCGCCGGGCTCGCGATCGCGACGCTCCAGCCGTCGGGCCGCAGGCGGTGGATCAGGCCGAGCGTGACGAAGGCGTCGAGCTCGTCGAAGCCGTCGAACGTGACGATCGCGACGCGCACGGGGCGCTCATCCGACGTCTGGGGCGTGTCACTGCAGCAGCGAGCGCAGCATCCAGGCCGTCTTCTCGTGCACGTCGAGGCGCTGCGTCAGCAGGTCGACGCTCGGCTGGTCGTCGGCCTTGTCGGCCATCGCCAGCACGCTGCGCGCCGTGCGCGCCACGGCCTCATGGCCCTTGACGAGCAGCGCCACCATGTCCATCGCTGCCGGCGGATCGGTGGGCACGTCGCCGATCGAGCTCAGTTTCCCGAACTGGGCGTACGAACCCGGCGCGTAGTGGCCCAGCGCGCGGATGCGCTCGGCGAGCAGGTCGATCGAGGTCCACAGCTCGGTGTATTGCTGCATGAACATGTCGTGCAGCGTGTTGAACATCGGGCCGGTCACGTTCCAGTGGAAGTTGTGCGTCGTCAGGTACAGCGTGTAGGTGTCGGCGAGCACCTTCGACAGGCCCAGCGCGATCGCCGCGCGGTCCTTCTCGCTGATGCCGATGTTGATTGCTGGCCAGCCGGCCGACTTGGTCTTCGCCATCTCGTTACTGCTCCTGTCGATCCATCGAAAGCATTCGGGGTGCAGGGGCGGACTCTAACCGCTGCCCCCGCACCCCGTCCAGCCGTCGCGATCAGGCGAGATCGAAGCGGTCCAGATTCATCACCTTGACCCACGCCGCCACGAAGTCGTCGACGAACTTCTTCTGCGAGCCGGCCTCGGCGTACACCTCGGAAATGGCGCGCAGCTGCGAGTTCGAACCGAAGATCAGGTCGACGCGGGTGGCCGTCCACCGGACTTCGCCCGTCTTGCGGTCGCGCCCTTCGAACTGCTCCTTGGCGTCGGACGCAGCTTTCCACTCCGTGCCCATGTCGAGCAGGTTGACGAAGAAGTCGTTGGTCAGCGCACCGGGCTTCCTGGTGAAGACGCCGTGCGTGCTCTGCCCGACGTTGGCGCCCAGCACGCGCAGGCCGCCTACGAGCACCGCCATCTCCGGCGCGGTGAGCGTCATCAGCTGCGCCTTGTCGATCAGCAGGTCCTCGGCCGGCACGGCGTAGCGCGCCTTCTGGTAGTTGCGGAAGCCGTCGGCCACCGGCTCGAGCACGGCGAAGGAGTCGACGTCCGTCTGGTCCTGCGACGCATCGGTGCGGCCGGGCGCGAACGGCACTGTCACCGCGTGGCCGGCATCCTTGGCCGCCTTCTCCACGCCGGCGCTGCCGGCCAGCACGATGAGGTCGGCCAGCGAAATCTTCTTGCCGCCCGGCTGTGCGCCGTTGAACTCTTCGCGCAGGCCTTCGAGCGTCTTGAGCACCTTGGCGAGTTGGGGGGGCTGGTTGACAGGCCACTCCTTCTGGGGCGCCAGGCGGATGCGCGCGCCGTTGGCACCGCCCCGCTTGTCGGAACCGCGAAAGGTGGATGCCGAGGCCCAGGCCGTCGAAACGAGTTGCGACACCGTCAGACCCGACGCCAGCACTTTCTGCTTGAGGGCGGCGATGTCCTGCGCATCGACGAGCGGGTGATCCGCCGCAGGCACCGGATCCTGCCAGAGCAGCTCTTCGGCCGGCACCTCGGGGCCCAGGTAGCGCGAGCGCGGACCCATGTCGCGGTGGGTCAGCTTGAACCAGGCGCGCGCGAAGGCGTCGGCGAACTCCTCGGGATGATCCATGAAGCGCCGCGAGATCTTCTCGTAGGCCGGGTCGAAGCGCAGTGACAGGTCGGTCGTCAGCATCGTCGGCACGAGGCGCCTGGACGGGTCGTGGGCATGCGGAATCGTCGCGCCCGCACCCTTGGCCACCCACTGCTGAGCGCCGGCCGGGCTCTTGCTGAGCTCCCATTCGTAGCCGAACAGGTTCCAGAAGAAGTTGGCGCTCCACTTCGTCGGCGTGGTGGTCCAGGTGACCTCCAGGCCGCTGGTGATCGTGTCGGCGCCCTTGCCGGTGCCGAACGAATTCGCCCAGCCCAAGCCCTGGGACTCGAGATCCGAGGCCTCGGGTTCGGCGCCGACGTGCGATGCGGGGCCCGCGCCGTGGGTCTTGCCGAAGGTGTGTCCGCCGGCGATCAGCGCCACCGTTTCCTCATCGTTCATCGCCATGCGGGCGAAGGTGTCGCGGATGTCGCGTGCGGCGGCGAGCGGGTCCGGGTTGCCGTCGGGGCCTTCCGGGTTCACGTAGATCAGGCCCATCTGCACGGCGGCGAGCGGGTTCTCGAGGTCCCGGGTGTGCGGCGCCTGACTGTCGTCGTCCTTGACCAGCACGCCGTGCGGCTCGTCGACGCCCGGCGAGCCCTTGCTGTAGCGGACGTCGCCGCCCAGCCACTTCTTCTCGCGGCCCCAGTACACGTCGTGGTCGGGTTCCCAGGTGTCGGGGCGGCCGCCGCCGAAACCGAAGGTCTTGAAGCCCATGGTCTCCAGCGCGACGTTGCCCGTGAGGATCAGCAGGTCGGCCCAGGAGATCTTGTTGCCGTACTTCTGCTTGATCGGCCAAAGCAGGCGGCGCGCCTTGTCCAGGCTCACGTTGTCGGGCCAGCTGTTGAGTGGCGCGAAGCGCTGCTGCCCGCGGCCGCCGCCGCCGCGGCCGTCGGCGATGCGGTAGGTGCCGGCGCTGTGCCAGGCCATGCGCACGAACAGCGGCCCGTAATGCCCGAAGTCGGCCGGCCACCAGTCCTGCGAGTTCGTCATCAGCGTCGCGAGATCCTTCTTCAGCGCCGCGTAGTCGAGGCTCTTGAACGCCTCGGCATAGTCGAAACCTTGGCCCATGGGGTCGGACTTGGCCGAATGCTGGTGCAGCAGATCCAGGCGCAACTGGTTGGGCCACCAGTCCTTGTTGGACGTTCCCCCGGCGGCGGTGGCATGAGAAAAGGGGCACTTCGCTTCAGTCGACATGGCTTCCCTCCTGGTGTTGGACAGTCGAGAGCTTAGGTCCGCGGCATAGGCCGGGCCAATCGATTTTGCCTACCCGATTGATTACATCCGCGCCTGCCGGCATGCGGCGACCGGGCCTCGCAGGCCGTTCAGGACAGCCGCTTCACCCCGGCCAGCTCGCACGAGAAGATGCAGTTGCGCAGCGCCGCGATCGCCTCGTAGCGCGTGAAGCTGCGCCGCCACGTCAGCACGACGCGCCGCGTCGGCACCGGCTTGGCGAACGGCACGTAGACGACGTGCGGCTGCGGCTCGGGCGGCACCGAGAGCTGCGGCACGACGGTGATGCCCATGCCCGAAGCCACCATGTGCTTGATCGTCTCGAGCGACGAGCCCTCGAAGCTCTTGCGGATGCCCTCGGCGTGGCTCGAGAAACGCGCGTACTCGGGGCAGACCTCGAGCACGTGGTCGCGGAAGCAGTGTCCGGTGCCCAGCAGCAGCATTGTCTCCTTCTTCAGCTCCTCGGCCGGGATCGCCTTGCGCCGGGCCAGCGGGTGGCTTGCCGGCACGGCGATGACGAAAGGCTCGTCGTAAAGCGGCGCGACGGCCAGCCCGGTGTCGGGAAAGGGCTCGGCCATGATCGCCGCGTCGAGCTCGCCGGTGCGCAGCATCTCGAGCAGCTTGACGGTGAAGTTCTCCTGCAGCACCAGCGGCATCTGCGGCACGCGCTCGATCATCTGCTTGACGAGCATCGGCAGCAGGTAGGGGCCGATCGTGTAGATGACGCCCAGCCGCAGCGGCCCCGACAGAGGATCCTTGCCCCGCTTGGCGATCTCCTTGATGGCGCCGGCCTGCTCGAGCACGGACTGGGCCTGGCGCACGATCTCCTCGCCGAGCGGCGTGACGCTGACCTCCGTCGCGCCGCGCTCGAACAGCTTGACATCGAGCTCCTCCTCCAGCTTCTTGATCGCCACCGACAGCGTCGGCTGCGACACGAAGCAGGCCTCTGCGGCGCGGCCGAAATGCCGCTCTCGGGCGACGGCGACGATGTACCTGAGTTCGGTCAGCGTCACGACGCTACTGCATTGCCACGCCGACGCGCGGCATCGGCGTGATCGCTGCCGACAGCAGGCCCACCACCAGCCCGGCGACGATGGCGCAGACCACGACGACGGCCGTGTAGGCGAGCGCCTTGTCGGCGGGGCAGCGCATCAGCACCGGCAGCCCGGTGTAGAAGAGATAGATCGAATACAGCGCCGCCACCATGCCCAGAACCGCCAGCGACGGCAGGGCGTTGAAGATGCCGCCGAGAAAGCCCGCCGTCGCGCCGTAGGCGACGAGCTTGAGCGCCGCGATGCGGTTCTTCTGCCCGCCGAACGTCGGCGCCAGCGCATCGACGATCAGCGCGACGACGTAGACCATCGCCAGCGAGAGCGCATAGCCGATGACCATCTGCGCCAGGCCCGCGCCGACCGGGATGCGCATGTGCATGCCCGGCCCGCCCATGCCGACCAGCGAGAAACCGATGAAGCCCGCAATCGCCGGCACGGCGGCGAGCACGACGACATAGGGCACGTAGATCGACTGCACCGTCGCGGCCTCGGCGTCGATCGCCGGCCAGGTGCCCTTCGGATCGAGCAGGATCTTCTTCGCGCGGTCGACGATGTTCATGGCCTCTCCCTCGATGCAGCGTGCGGGGTGCGGCTCGCGCGCCGGCGTGGCCCCGAGTGTCGCGCACCGGGCTGGCCGGATTCTAGTGTCCTGTCCCGTCAGGCCTTCAGATAATCGGCACGGCTCGCCAGCCAGCGGTCGAGGTGGCGGCGCGCGGCGTCGGGGTGCTCGGCCAGCAGCCGCGGCGCGAGTTCGCGCGCCTGCTGCAGCAACGCGCCGTCTGCGCCCAGGTCGGCGAAGCGCAGCAAGGCGTCGCCGCTCTGGCGCGCGCCGAGGAACTCGCCCGGCCCGCGGATCTCGAGGTCGCGGCGCGCGATCTCGAAGCCGTCGCGGGTCTGCGCCATCGCCTGCAGCCGCGCCTTGCCGGTATCGGAAAGCGGCGGCGTGTACAGCAGCACGCAGACGCTGGCGGCCGCGCCGCGGCCGACGCGGCCGCGCAGCTGGTGCAGCTGCGCGAGGCCGAAGCGCTCGGCATGCTCGATGACCATCAGGCTGGCGTTGGGCACGTCGACGCCGACCTCGATCACCGTCGTCGCGACGAGCACGGCGGTCTGGCCGGTCGTGAAGCGCGCCATCACGGCCGCCTTCTCCGCGGCCGGCAGGCGGCCGTGCAGCAGGTCGACGGCCACGCCGGGTAGTGCGGCAGCGAGCTGGGCGTGCGTCTCGGTCGCGTTGCGCAGGTCCATCGCCTCGGACTCGTGGATCAGCGGGCACACCCAGTAGACCTGCCGGCCGAGCGCCGCTTCGTCGCGGATGCGCGCGATGACTTCGTCGCGCCGCCCGTCGGCGAACACCTTGGTCAGCACCGGCGTGCGCCCGGGCGGCAGCTCGTCGATCGTGCTCACGTCGAGGTCGGCGAAGTAGCTCATCGCCAGCGTGCGCGGGATCGGCGTCGCGCTCATCATCAACAGGTGCGGCTCGAGCGGCCCGGCGCCGTCGGCCTGTTCCCGCAGCTTCTGGCGCAGCGCAAGGCGCTGCGCGACGCCGAAGCGGTGCTGCTCGTCGACGATCGCCAGCGCCAGCCGCGCGAACTCGACGTCGTCCTGGATCACGGCATGCGTGCCGACGACGAGCTGCGCGGCGCCCGACGCCACGGCGTCGACCATCGCCTGGCGCGCCCTGCCCTTGCGGCTGCCGGTGAGCCACGCCGTTGTCACGCCCAGCGGTGCCAGCCAGCCGACCAGTTTGCGGAAGTGCTGCTCGGCAAGGATCTCGGTCGGCGCCATCAGCGCGCACTGCCAGCCGGCGTCGATCGCGACCGCCGCGGCGATCGCCGCGACGACCGTCTTGCCCGAGCCGACGTCGCCCTGCAGCAGCCGGTGCATCGGCCGCGCGAGCGCGAGGTCGCCGGCGATCTCGGTCGTGACGCGATGCTGCGCCGCCGTCAGCCCGAAGGGCAGCGCGGCGAGCAGACGCTCGTGAAGGCCGCCGGGCCGCGCCTGCAGCGCCGGCGCGCGCAGCGCCGCGCGCTCTTGCTGCGCGACGCGTTGCGACAACTGCTGCGCGAGCAGCTCCTCGAACTTCAGCCGCTGCCACGCCGGATGGGTGTGGTCTTCGAGCGTCGCGAGCGCTACGCCGGGCGGCGGATGGTGCAGGAACTCCAGGGCCTGCCTCAGCGTGGGCCAGCCGCGCGCCGCCGGCGGCAGCACCTCGGGCGGCAGCGCGTCGTCGAGCCGCACGCGCGCCAGCGCGGAAGCGACGGCCTTGCGCAGATAGGCCTGCGGCAACTGGGCGCTGGCCGGGTAGACGGGCGTCAGCGCCGTCGGCAGCGGTGCGCCGGCGCCGACGGCCTTGAACGCCGGGTGCACCATCTCGCGGCCGAGGAAGCCGCCGCGCACCTCGCCGCGCACGCGCAGGCGCGCGCCGGCGGCGAGCGTCTTCTGGTGCGACGGATAGAAGTGCAGGAAGCGCAGCACCAGCTCGCCGCCGCTGTCGTCTGCCAGGCGCACGACGAGCTGGCGGCGCGGGCGGAATTCGACGCGCGCCTCGCGCACCGTGCCTTCGACCTGCGCCGTGTCGCCGTCGCGCACGCCGGCGATCGGCACGATGCGCGTCTCGTCCTCGTAGCGCAGCGGCAGGTGCAGCGCGAGGTCGATGTCGCGCACGAGGCCGAGCTTGTCCATCGCCCGTTGCGGCGCGGACTTCTTCGTCTCGCGGTCGGGCGGCGTCGGCGTCGCGGCGGGCATGGAACAATTCTGCCCTCGCCCGCGCCATGCAACATCCCGCCGACCGCCGCTACACGCTGGCCGACTTCGACTACGAGCTGCCGCCCGAGCTGATCGCGCAGCATCCGGCGGCCGAGCGCAGCGCGTCGCGTCTGCTCGACGGGCGCGGCGCCGAGCCGGTGGAACGCGTGTTCCGCGACCTGCCGGCGCTGCTCGATCCCGGCGACCTGCTCGTTTTCAACGACACGCGCGTCATCAAGGCGCGGCTCCACGGCGCCAAGGCCAGTGGCGGCAAGGTCGAGGCGCTGGTCGAGCGTGTGCTGCCGGGTCGCGAGGTGCTTGCGCAGCTGCGTGCCAGCAAGTCGCCCGCAGCCGGCAGCCGCCTGCGTTTTGCCGATGCCTTCGACGCCGAGGTGCTCGGCCGCGGCGGCCCAGATGGCAGCCTGTTCCGGCTGCGCTTCGCAGGCGACCCGCACGTACTGCTCGAACGCCATGGCCACGTGCCGCTGCCGCCCTACATCACGCACGCCGATTCGCCGGACGACGAGCATCGCTACCAGACCGTGTTCGCAGCGCGGCCCGGGGCCGTCGCTGCGCCGACGGCGGCGCTGCATTTCGACGCCGCGCTGCTCGGCGCGCTGCGCGCGCGCGGCGTCGGCATGGCGAGCGTGACGCTGCACGTCGGCGCCGGCACGTTCCAGCCGGTGCGCGTCGACGACATTGCGCAGCACCGCATGCACAGCGAGTGGTTCGAGGTCGGCGCCGACACTGTCGCCGCGATCGAGCGCACGCACGCGGCCGGCCGGCGCGTCGTCGCCGTCGGCACGACGACGCTGCGCGCACTCGAATCGGCCGCGGCTGGTGGCACGCTCGAAGCCGGTGCGCGCGAGACCGGCATCTTCATCACGCCCGGCTTCGAGTTCCGCGTCGTCGACGCGCTCCTCACCAACTTCCACCTGCCGCGCAGCACGCTGCTGATGCTCGTCAGCGCCTTTGCCGGCCACGAGCACGTGCTCGCGCTGTACCGCCACGCAGTGGCGGCGCGCTACCGCTTCTTCAGCTACGGCGACGCGATGCTGCTCGCGCGCTGAGGCGCGCCGAGGTCGGCCTGGCGGCACGTGCAGCGGCCGCGCGCGTGTGACAAGTCACACCGCGTCTGCGGGCCCTCGGCCGAACGCCCGATCCCCGGCCGAGGCGGCGTTGCGAAGAATTCGCCTGCACTGCGCCGCTCGTCGAACGATCGGCGCATCGATGTTCGGCGCGCCGCACGGCGCGACGTGCCGCGAATCTCGCCAGGACACCTTTGGAGAATCCATGAAGCTCAGCAAACTCAATCTGATGCTCGCCGCCGGCGGGCTGATGTCGATGGCGCTCGTCGGCTGCGGCGGCGGCAGCGACGCCGCCGCGCCCACCGAGGCGCCGGTCAACGTGCCGGTGACGGTGGTCGACGGCGCGATCCAAAACGCCGTCGTCTGCCTCGACAGGAATGCCAACGGCGCCTGCGACGCCGGCGAACCATTCGGCAAGACCAACGCCGACGGCAACGTCACGCTCGAAGTGCCCGCCGCGGACGCCGGAAAGTACCCGATCGTCGCCATCGTCGGCACCGACGCCATCGACAAGGACAACGGCCCGGTGACGGTGCCGTACACGATGAAGGCGCCGGCCGACGCGCCGGCCGTCGTCAGCCCGCTGACGACGCTGGTGCAGGCGCACGTCGAGACGACGAACACGACGACGGCCGAAGCCAAGCTGTCGGTGGCCGACCAGCTCGGCGTGAGCGGCGACGCGCTGATGGCCGACTTCACCAAGGCCAACGACGCCGCCAGCCTGCAGGCCGGCACGCTGGCCCGCCTGGTCGTCGTCACCAAGCAGGAGCAGGTCACGGCGACCAGCGGCGCCACCGGCGCCGGCGGCAGCGCGCTGAGCGCGGCCGAGATCGAGGCCGCGGTCAACGCACGCCTGCTGCAGCTGCTGCCTTCGCTGATCGTCGCGGCGAGCGATCCGGCCGTCGCTTCTGCCGCAACGCCGGCCGCCAAGGAGGCCGCGCTGCTCGCCGCTGCGCAGGCGGTCGCCGCCGAAGCGGGCCTGAGCAAGGAGAACATCGGCGCCGTGGTGGCCGTCAACCAGCAGGCCGGTACGGCCGAGAGCGCCGCCGACACCGGCGCCGGCGCCACGCTGCGCTGGCTCAGCTTCACCGATCTGCAGAACTACTTCATTCGCGCCTTCGAGTCGACCGCCGAGCAGGCCGCGGTGGATGCCAACGGCAAGCGCCATTTCACCGAGTGGCGCGAGAGTATGGTCAACGGCGTACTGAAGGAGTCGGGCGCCGGCGGCGCGAACGACCTCCCGCGCAGCCAGATCTACTGGACCGGCGCCGAGTGGTTCGATTGCCCGCTCGACTTCGTCAGCGAAGCGACGCCGTGGAACGCCCAGGGCGAGTCGGAGTCGCTGTTCTGCAAGAGCTTCAAGTCGAAGAACAAGCGCAAGGCGCGCGACATCGCCGGCCTGTCGATGGCCGACCTGGTGCGCGAGATCCGCGCCTATCCGATGACCGACACCGCCGGCAAGTTCTCCGAATGGGGCCCGGATCCGGTGGCGCATGCCGCGACGCTCGGCAGCCAGACCTTCCCCGCCGGCTCGAAGCTCTACTACTTCACCGGCACGCCGCTGATGAACCCCGATGCCTACGGCACGGCCGCGAGCGACATCGCCAAGGTCTTCTCGCCCGCCCTCGTGAGCGGCGAGACCGCAGCCTGCGCCGCGTTCACGGCGAATACGCAGGGCACCGAAGCGGCGACGCTCGAGGAGGTGATCGCCGGCGCGCCGGGCACGCCCTGCGTCTACACGGCCAACCCGGCCGTGCACGGTGCGAAGAACGAGTCCTGGGGCCCGACGACGGTGGGCATCGGCGACGTGACGGTGGCGCCGTTCGCCGTGCCGTCGGACTGGTACAAGAACGACTTCAAGCGCTACCGCGCCTCGTTCGGCGCCAACAATGCCGTCACGTACTACGAGTGCGTGGTTCGCGCCGACGGCACCTCGGTGCGCAACTGCTCGCAGATCGGCACCGGCACCTACAGCATCGAGGCCAAGGGCGACGCCCGCGTGCTGCGCTTCGCCAACCTGCCGGCGATCGGCCGCAACAGCGACCGCATCCTTGTCGAGCGCGCCGGCAAGGTCCACTACGGTTCGCGCGACAAGCTGACGGTGTCGAACCAGCTGCGTCTGAACCTGCCCGCGGCCGACGCGCTGCTTGCGGCCCTGGGTCTCGAGTAAGGTCGCTCGCTCCGGCCCGAGCCCGCGTTCGCGCGGGCTTTTATTCGCGTGTGGCCGGGTTCTCGGCTTACTCCTCGCCGAGCGCCGTCTCGACCGGCGGCAGGCCGGCGAGGCCGCGCGCGAAGCCGGCGGCGCTCGGCCGCTCGAGATAGATGCAGCGCTTGCCGGTGCGCTTGCAGTGGTCCTTGACCAGCCAGTAGGCGTTGTGGCTGATGCAGCCGGCCTGGCAGACGACGAGGTCGGCTGCGGCCAGGCTGACGGCGAGCAGGTGGGTGTTGTCCTCGCGCCCGCCGTCGTGGTGCAGGAAGCGGCCGCCGCGCTGCTCGACGAGGTCGCGATAGACGGCGACGGCGCGGTCGCGGCCGCCGACGCACAGCACGGCGGTCGCTTCGAGCGACGCCGCTTCGGCGGGCACCGGCGCCTCGGCAGGCGCGGCTGCCGGCGTGGCGGCGGGCGCGGGGGCGGGCGGCGCCGGCACTGCCGTGCGGCCGGCCGCCGGCTTCTCGGCGAGCTGCTGGCGCGCTTCGGCCAGCTCGCGCGCCAGCAGGCGGTTGCGTTGCTCGAGTTCGCCGACGCGTGCGGCGAGCTTGCGGCGCGCCGGCAGGTCGGGCGCAGCGCGCTGCAGTTCGTCGAGGTCGTGGCGCAGCGCGGCGATCGTCGAGTCGCGTGCCATCACGTCGGCGCGCAGGCGCAGCAACTGCGCTTCGGCGCGATCGAGCTGCGCCGCCTTCTCGGCCTGCAGTTGCAGGCTGCGTTCGCGCGTGCGTTCGAGTTCGGCCTGCGTCGCGGCGTGCGCGTCGGCGAGCCGCGCGCTGCGCTGCACGTCGGCGCGCGCCATCGCGCCGGCGGCGTGCTGGTGCATGTGCACGCAGCGATGGATCGCTTCGGCCACGGCGTCGTCGCAGCGAGGGTGCGTCAGGCCGGCCCACAGTGCGGCACCGATCGAGCCTTCGGCGGCAGCCTGGTGGAACTGCGCCTGCAGCGTTTCGGCCGTCTTGGCCGCGGCGAAGCGGCGGACCGCCAGCGCGTGGCGCGCGTCCAGCTCGCGTTGCAGCGCCTCGGCCACCGGTCCGCGTTGGCGGCACGCCGAGACCAGGCCGACGTGCACTTCGTAGTCGTCGCGCACCGTGGTGCATCGGTGCAGGCGCTCGTAGAGGCGGCGCGCCGTCGCCGCCGGCAGGCACACGCCGATCAGTGCGCAGTGGTGCAGGACGGGCAGGTCCCACACGCGGCGGCGGCGCGAGCCGCCGCTCGGCGCCGCAGGGGCGTCGCCGCCCCCGGGCTGCTGCGCCCGCTGCTCATTACACATCGCCATGCTCCGCCGGCACCGGCGGCGCGCTGCATTCGACCAGCATCGTCCTTCTCCCGAGAGCGAGGCACCGGCTGGCGCGCGCTGGCTGGTGCGGTGAGCGGTGGAACTATTTCGTGAGGATCAGCTTTCCGAGCGCCGTCTGGCGCAGCCGGTAGATCGCGCCGCGGTGCTCGATGCGCAGCTCGGTGCCGCGGCCGAACAGTTGTTCGCTGCGCACCAGTGGCGGCAAAGGAGGCAGCGGCGCGGTACCCACCGTGCCGGCAGTCGCGCCGAGGCTCTGCGGCAGCGGCGGTTTGTCGTCGGGCGCGGTGTCCATCGCTTCAGCGCGTCTCGGGTTCGCTGACGAAGCCGACCTTCGCGAGACCGGCACGCGACGCGTCGGCCAGCGTCTGCGCGACGAAGCGGTAGGCCACCGACTGGTCGGCGCGCAGGTGCAGCTCGGGCTGCGGCTGCTTGGCGCCTTCGACGCCGAAGCGGCGCGCTGCCTCGTCGCGCGCCACGGCCTCGCCGTTCCAGTACAGCGTGCCGGCAGCGTCGATCGCCAGCTCGATCTTCTCGGGCTTGAGCACGTTGGGCTGCGCGCTCGCCTTCGGCAGGTCGAGCTTGACGGCGTGCGTCAGCAGCGGCGCCGTGACGATGAAGATGACGAGCAGCACGAGCATCACGTCGATCAACGGCACCATGTTGATCTCGGACATCGGCGCGTTGCCGCGGTTGCTGTCGAAGCTGGCGAAGGCCATGGCTTGCTCCTTCCTTGCGGCCTCAGCCCTGCGACGCGACGTTGAGGGTGCGCACGACGGGCGGCGGCGGCGCGGCGTTGGTGCGCAGCGACTGACCGGTCGACAGGAAGGTGAACAGCTCGTGCGCGAAGGCGTCGAGGCGCGCCGTCAGCACGCGGTTGCTGCGCACCAGCGCGTTGTAGCCCATCACGGCGGGGATCGCGACGGCCAGGCCCAGGCCCGTCATGATCAGCGCCTCGCCGACCGGGCCGGCCACCTTGTCGAGCGTGCCGGCGCCGCTCATGCCGATCGCCACCAGCGCGTGGTAGACGCCCCAGACGGTGCCGAACAGGCCGACGAAGGGCGCCGTCGCGCCGACGGTGGCGAGCACCGACAGGCCGCTCTCCAGGCGCATCGTCTCCTCGTCCAGCACCTTCTTGATGGTGCGCGTCAGGAAGTCCTGCGCGCTGCCGGCTTCCTCGAGCTTGGCGGCGCCGTAGCGCGCGTGGTGCGCCTGGGCGTGCATCGCGTGCGCCGTCAGGTGCGCGAACGGGTCGCGCACGCCATGCGTCGCGATCTCGTGCTGCACCGCCTCGAGCGAGGTGGCGTTCCAGAACAGGCGCAGGAACTTCTCGCCGCGCGAGCGACGCAGCCACTGCGCCGCGCTCTTCGAGACGATCAGGGCCCACGAGGCGACCGACATCACGACGAGGACGACGAGCAGGAAACGCGCGACGGCGTCGGTCTGCGTGAGGAAGTGGCCGAAGCCCAGCGAGGGTGCGGCGGTGACCGCGGCGGCGGCGGCGGTGTTGACGGTCTCGTTCACGGTGGTTACTCCAGGTCGAATGCAATCGGGGCCGGTGCCCACACGGGCAGCGCGACGCCGTTTTCGGTGTAGGGCTTGAAGCGCGCGTCCTTCATCGCTTCGAGCGCGGCGTTGTCGAGCCGCGCATGGCCCGAGGACTGCTGTACCGCGATCTGGCGCAGCAGCCCCTTCTCGTCGATCAGCACGCGCAGCACGACGCGCCCCGACTCGCCGGTGCGTCGCGACATCGCCGGGTAGACCGGCGCGGGTGGCCGGAGGTACTGCACGGCCGTCGCGGCCACCGTCTTCGGCACCGGCGGCGGTGCGGGCGGCGCCGGCGGGGCCGGCTCGGGCGGCGTGTTGACGGCGACGACAGGCGGTGGCGGCTCGGGCGGCGCCGGCTCGGCGACGAAGGCCGGCGGTGCCGGTGCCGGCGTCTGCGCGGCCGTGATCAGTGGCACCGGGCGCGGTTTCTCGACGACGGGGCGCGGCGGCGGAGGCGGCGGCACTTCCGGCTTGGGCGGCGCGAGGGTGATGAAGTCGATCAGCAGCGGCGCGGCCTGCACCACGCTCTGGCGCACGGCGTCGACCTGCAGCAGCGCCCAGCCGAGGGCGACGTGCGCGGCGAGCACGCCGGCGATCGTCGGCACGTGGCGCCACGGCCGTGGCTCGGGCTCGTGCAGCAGGTCGATCCAGTCGGTGGTGGCGGGGGTGCTGGTCACGTATCGGCCCACGTTCGCAGGAGGTTGTGCCGGGAGCGGGCGACCCGCTCAGAACTTGTAGGCCGTCGTCAGCTGCAGCGTCCGCGGCTTGCCCGGGATGTAGTGGCCGCGGTACAGCTGGTCGGCGTAGATCTCGTCGCTCACGTTGAACAGGTTCAGCTTGAACGCCAGCGGGCCTTCGACGTACTCGGCCATCAGGTCGGCCGTCATGAACTTCGGTGCGACGATCGGCGCCGCCGTGCCGACGGGCTTGTCGCTGCTGCGCGCATTGAGGCCGCCGCCGACGCGCCACTTCTGCGTCAGCCGATACGTCGACCAGATCGAGCCCGAATGGCGCGGCGTCAGGCCGGGGCGGGTGTCCTGCGCCTCGAGGCTGCCGGCCGGCGCGTTGTCGATGTTGGCGCTCGGGATCCAGGTGTAGGAGCCGAAGACTTCCCACGCCGGGGTAATGCGCCCGGCGAGATCCATCTCGAAGCCGGCGGCGTGGCGCTTGCCCGACAGCAGGTAGGCGTCGGCGATCAGCGGGTCGGTGTTGCGTTCGTTGTACTTGGTGGCATGGAACAGCGCCAGCCGTGTCGTGAAGCGGTTGTCGAGCCAGTCGAGCTTGGCGCCGAGCTCGACGTTTCGGCTGCGCTCGGGCGGCGTGTTGGCGCCGCGCACGTCGAGCGAATAGGTGTCGCCCGAAGTGTTGAACGAAGTGCCGTAGGAGAGGTGGTACGACTGCGTCGGCGTCGGCTGATACAGCACGCCGAAGCGCTTGCTCCACACCGAGTCGGTGCGCGAGCGCGACGCCGTCACGGCGCCCAGGTTGGCGTTCTGCGCCGAATACGTCTTGTAGTCGCCGCCGAAGCGATCCCAGCGCAGGCCGGCCAGCAGTTTCCAGTGCTCGGCGACTTGCGCCAGATCCTGGAAGTAGACGCCGAGGCCCTTGGCGTCGAAGTCGGAGGTCTTGGTCAGCACGCGCAGCGATTCGTCGACCCAGGCGCCGTCTTCAGGGTTGCCGGCCGTGATGTCGGGCTTGGTCAGCACCGGGCTGCCCTGGCGCAGGCCATTGACGCGCTTGCTCTCGATCGCCAGGTCGGCGCCCGTCGTCACCGCATGCTCGATGCCCAGCGCCTGGAACTTGCCGGTGTAATCGCTCTGCAGGTAGGCGACGGCCATGTCCTGGTTCTTCAGCTGCACGCCGTTGCCGCCCGAGCGCCGCAGCACCGTGCCCGGGCCGAAGGTTGCCGCCGTGACCGCGACGCCGCCGGGCTGCGCCGCCGCCGGCGCGAAGCGGATCGCGCTGGCGCGCAGGTCGCGGAAGTACTCGCCGACGCGCAGCGTCGTTTGCCACTGGGCACCGTCGCGGAAGCGGTGCACGTGGCCGAGGGTGGCGAAAGTGGCTCCCGACTTGTTGTAGTCGCTGGCCATGCCGTAGTAGACGCGGCCGTCGAGTCCCGGGATGATCGTGTTGTTGAGCCACGGGTGTCCGTAGTGCACGCCGTTCTTGTTGTAGAGGTGGTAGAGGCCGACCGTGAACTCGTCGCCCGTGCCGATGCCCCAGCGGTAGGTCGGTGCCAGGCCGTACTTGTCGATCGGTGCGCCGTGGTTGTCGGCGGTGTTGAGCATGCCGGTCAGGCGGAAGGCGGCGTTTTCGCCTGTCTTGACGTTGAAGTCGCCGACGGCGCGCAGGTAGCCGGCGTTGCCCAGCGTGACGGCGATCTCGTTCTGATTCATCAGCATCGGCTGCTTGCTGACCTGATTTGCCGCGCCGCCGGTCGAGCCGCGGCCGAACAGCATCGACGCCGAGCCGCGCAGCAGTTCGAGGCGGTCCCAGTTGAACGAGTCGCGGTCGTAGAACGCCGGGTCGCGCACGCCGTCGATGAAGATGTCGCCCGTGCTCTGCAGCGAGAAGCCGCGCAGCCGGATGTCTTCCTCGCCGCCTTCGGCGGCCTGGAACGTGATGCCGGCGGTGGTCTTGAGGGCGTCCTTGAGCGTGTCGAGGTTGCGGTCGTCGAGCAGGCGCTCGGTGACGACGGTGACCGACTGCGGCACGTCGCGCAGCTCCTGCTGGCCCTTGCCGATCGAGGTCGTCGTGGCACGCACGGTGTCCTTGCCTTGCTGCTCCGACGCGCCCTTCACCGTGACCTGCGGCAGCGCCGGCTCGGCGGCCGGTGTCGCGGGCTGCGCCAGCGACAGTGACACGAAGCCGAAGCCGGCCGCCAGCGCGCCCAGCGGCGCCAACGAGCCGGGGCCGCGGCGCTCGCGCAGCGGCGTGGAATCGGGAACTGCGCCGCGCGGCGGCCTGGGTCGCTGGGCCATCGAATTCTCCTCGGGGATTCTTTTTTCACTGGGGCGGAGGGATTCGCTGGCGGCGGCTGGCGGGCATGTCCGCGGAGCATGCGTAACGCAATGATAACGATTCTTGTTCACAACGGCAAGCGACGTGACCTGCCGCGGCGACAATCGCCAGATGCTCCGATTCGAACTGCTCGGCACCGACGGCCGCGCGCGGCGCGGCCGCCTGACGCTGCGCCGTGGTGTCGTCGAGACGCCGGCCTTCATGCCCGTCGGCACCTACGGCACGGTCAAAGGCGTCACGCCGGCAACGCTGGAGGAGATCGGCGCGCAGATCATCCTCGGCAACACCTTCCACCTGTGGCTGCGCCCGGGGCTCGACGTGCTGCGCACCTTCGGCGGGCTGCACCGCTTCGAGGGCTGGCAGCGGCCGATCCTCACCGACAGCGGCGGCTTCCAGGTCTGGTCGCTCGGCGACATGCGCAAGATCAGCGAAGAAGGCGTCGCCTTTGCGTCACCGATCAACGGCGACCGCCTGCTGCTGACGCCCGAAGTCAGCATGCAGATCCAGAGCGTGCTCGACAGCGACATCGCGATGCAGTTCGACGAGTGCACGCCGTACCAGACCGCGGGCCACCTGACGACCGAAGCCGAGGCGCGCGCCTCGATGGAGCTGAGCCTGCGCTGGGCGCGGCGCTGCCGCGACGAGTTCGAGCGCCTGGCCAACCCGAACGTGCTGTTCGGCATCGTGCAGGGCGGCATGTACGAGCCGCTGCGCGAGGCCTCGCTCGACGCGCTCGTCGCTCTCGACCTGCCGGGCTACGCGATCGGCGGCGTCAGCGTCGGCGAGCCGAAGGAGGAAATGCGCCGCATCGTGGCGCACACGCCGCGCCGCCTGCCGCCGCACAAGCCGCGCTACCTGATGGGCGTCGGCACGCCGGAGGACCTGATCGACGGCGTGGCCAACGGCGTCGATCTGTTCGACTGCGTGATGCCGACGCGCAATGCGCGCAACGGCCACCTGTTCACGCGCCACGGCGACCTGCGCCTGCGCAATGCGCGCCACAAGAGCGACGAGCGGCCGATCGACGAGACCTGCGGCTGCTACACCTGCCGCCGCTTCAGCCGCGCCTACCTGCACCACCTCGACCGCTGCGGCGAGATGCTGGGCCCGATGCTGACGACGCTGCACAACCTGCACTACTACCTGAACCTGATGCGCGAGGCGCGCGAGGCGATCGACGCGGGGTGCTTCGACGCCTTTCGCGCCCAGTTCGCGAGCGACCGCGCGCGCGGCGTCGGGTAGCGGGCGGCGCGTCAGGCTTCGATG
>Ga0138256_10001335_pt1 | contig 26584 bp, 27 predicted proteins | sample KNB2016incub_MG_FD_105486 | JGI IMG/M metagenome (GOLD analysis project Ga0138256, IMG submission 105486) | Active sludge microbial communities from wastewater in Klosterneuburg, Austria - KNB2014incub_MG | ecosystem: Engineered > WWTP > Activated sludge > Unclassified | place: Austria...
AAATTAGAAGAAGCACTTACTCTCCAGGGTGACTCACTTCCTGCATATGAGGATCGGATTAGAACTCAAAAACTTATTCAGAAGCTTGTCGGTAAGATCACCGTTACTGATAAAGAAATTGATGAATATATCAAGCAAAATGAGGCAAATCTTCAGGGCCTAACAGGTGATGATCTGAAAAATCAAGTTAAACAGACTTTAGAATCACAGAAATCAAATGAAAAGCTTCAAGCTCTTATCCAAAGTCTTCAGCAAAAGGCTAAGGTAACATATCTTATCTCCAAATAATCTTCAGTTCTCCTATCTCGTCCTTGACAAGATCATCTCATATTGCTGTATTATTAATTAAGAGAGAGGGGGTGATTTTATATGCCTAAGAAAAAAACAGTTAAAAAGACTCAGAAAAAAGCTACTTCAAGTTCCAGGATGGATGAGCATTCATTTCTAATAATAGTCGGTGGAGGATTCGTTATCCTGATGATTATAATTATGTTTTTAATGAGCAGGGATCATATTAAAAAACTTGCACTTTATCAACAGCTGATGTCAAATTCCAAAGAAGTGATGATGGACAATCAAAAAGTAGTAAGTGTTAAAGGTTTTGCATTTGCTCCAAATACTCTAACAGTAAAGGTTGGTGATACAGTTACTTGGAAAAATGATGATACCGTCTCACATGATGTTGTCTCAAGTGACGAAATGTTTGATACAAAAATGCTAAAGCCTGGCGAGAAGGGGAGTTACACATTTACAAAAGTAGGGACGTATTTATACAATTGTGGAATTCACCCAAGCATGAACGGTACTGTAGTTGTTGAGGAATAGTAGAAATACTGCTATTCCTTTTGCCTAGATCCTCTCAAGGTTCACAGGTCTTTTGTGGGTTGTCGATAGTCGGATATTTTTTTCATTTTTTGCTGAAGCAAGAAAGCGCACTAGTATTTTGTAGGTATCTAGGTCAAATGCGTAGTTGTATTCAGTCTCTTTAACTGCTCCGTTGTAGTCAAGGCTAACTGTTCCAAGGAAGCACCACTCATCTACTAAGAAGTACTCTGCTTTGCCGCGTGCAGCTTGCTTCTCCTCAATTATTATTGCTCCGTTATATGGCCACGATTTAATCTTGGTACGACTAAAGGCAGTCAAAAACCTAAGGTTATAAGAGAGTGTGGGTTCTTTGTTAAGACAGGCTCCTTTGCACCTCTCAATTCTATATGCGAAGCAAGACGAGGAAGTTTTTTCAAGATCGAGTAATTTTTCGCAAAGCTCATATTCTTTACAGATCGTAGATAAGTAATCTTTGGCTTGTTTTTTGGATCTAAAGAAGCCTAAGAGGTCGTGAAGCCCTGATATATCCCTTGAATCTAGTATTTCTAAACTGGCCTGATCGTAGCCATCAGATGTTCTTGTTCTTCTTAATCCGATTAATTCATGTTTATGTCTAAGCATCTTATTAAATAGAGGTAGTCTCTTTTTTATTAACTGAGATTCTAGAAAAAGTGCACCTAATTCACCAGCTGTCTCAATTGTTTCCATGCTTTCGATTTGCTGAGTAATTTTCATTTCAAGGGGTGAGTGGATATCACTTGTAAAATGAGAAATAACGCGCTCTTTGATATTGATACTTTTTCCTATATAAAGAGGTATACCTTTTTCTCCATAAAATATATAAACACCAGGCGACTCAGGTAGAGTCTCAAGGATAGCTGGGTCAAGCTTCAGCGGAAGATAGGTCTTTTTCATGACTCTGTTAATTGCATCTGAGAATAATTGAGCATTAATCTCTCCCTTTGCTTTATGATAGAAGTTAAAGATCGCCTGTGCGTCGTCTAGAGCTCTGTGACGATTATCGCAAGTTAGATTAAAACGTTTGATAATACTATCGAGATTATGTCTCGAATGACTTGGATAAAGAATGCGAGAGAGCTTAACCGTACAAAAATGCTTAGAGGTAAAAGTACTACCTAATCTTTCAAATTCGGCTTTCATAAAACCATAGTCAAATCGTACATTATGGGCAACAAATGTATAATCTTTCAATCTCTCAACAATTTCTGCTGCAATCTCACGAAAGGTTGGTGCGTTTTCGAGTTGTGACCCAAGTATCCCAGTCAGCTGTGAGATTTCTGAAGGCAGATGAGTTTGGGGGTTAATGAGTGATTGATAGGTATCAATGATTTGATCGTTTTCTACTCTAATGATCCCAATTTCGATAATTCGATCATAGTTTGTCCGTCCTCCGGTAGTTTCTATATCGACAAAAGCTAATTTAGTAGGCAACATGGAGGCCTATGTTATCAACTCTGACTAGGCTTCGCAAGGTCAGCATTGTGAGCCCTAAGAGTGCACATCTCATATCTCATAACTTGCGACTTTATAACTCTTAACTAGCTCATGCCTCAAGCTTTATACTTTTTAACCAATACTTTATACTAAATCTATGGAGTCAATTTTCTTTGAGATTGCTTTAGTTATTATTATCGCAGCTGTCCTCTCAATTATCTTTCGGTATCTTAAGCAACCAACCATCCTCGCCTATATTTTGACCGGCATAATCTTAGGTCCTTTGGGGCTTTTTCATCTTAAAAATCCAGAATCTCTTCAGACATTAGGAGAGATGGGGATAACTCTTCTTCTTTTTATGCTAGGACTTGAGCTAAAGCTGCACGAACTAAAATCTATTGGCAAAACAGCTGCCATCGCTGGGACTCTTCAGATGATAATTACTGGAAGTATCGGCTACCTAGCCTCTATGTTTCTTGGCTATAGTCCAACTGTCGGACTTATCCTAGCAGTTTCGTTGTCCTTCTCAAGTACAATTGTTATTGTTAAATTGCTTTCTGACAAGAAGGATCTGGCAAGTCTGCATGGTAAATTGGCAATTGGCATATTACTAATGCAGGATTTCTTCGCAATCTTGGCTCTTATTCTGATCAACAGTTTTCATTTAGGATCGGTTCAAGATCTCATTTCGCAGATTTTAATAATCGCTCTTAAATTAAGTGTTTTGATTGGCTGGATACTGCTTTTCAGCCGGTATGTTTTCCCAAGAATTCTTCACAATCTCTCAAAATCAGGAGAGATTCTTTTCCTTTTTAGCCTCGCTTGGGTATTTGCAGTAACTGCTCTAGTTACTTGGCAACCGATTGGATTTTCTATAGAGATTGGAGGGTTCTTGGCAGGCTTAGCACTTGCAAATACCCATGAAAATTATCAAATTATAGCCCGCATGAAGTCTCTTCGAGACTTCTTCATGACTATCTTTTTTGTGATGCTTGGACTTGATATGACCTTTAATAACTTCTCCGCATCTATAATCCCTGCGATCATACTCTCAATCTTTGTAATTATTTTAAAACCTATGATTATAATGTTAATAACTGGAGTACTTGGGTTTCGGAAGAGGACATCATTTTTTGTTGGCACATCTCTTGGTCAAGTCTCAGAATTTAGCCTTATCATTCTTTTTCTAGCGCTTAGTAAAGGTCTTATTCCAGAATCAGTTGTCACTATTATTATTCTTGTTAGTATCGTCACGTTTACAACATCAACTTATGCAATTCAAAATACGAACAGACTCTATAAGTTAGTTGGGTCATGGTTTTCACTTATTGAGCTTCGGAAAAATGGAAATGAACATGAAGGTGCAATAACAGATGAATTTACGAACTTTAATAAGCATGTTATTTTAATTGGCGGACATCAGATGGGTAAAAGTGTCATGCATGCTCTTAAGCAGAGTAAGGAGCAGGTATTAGTTGTTGATTTTGACCCTGATATTATTAAAAGATTGAAAAATGAGAACACACCCGCCCTTTTTGGAGATATAGCTGACCCAGATATCCAGGAGAGAGTAGGCTTCGATAGAGCAAAGATGGTCATCTCAACTGTTCCTGATCTTGAGGATAATTTACTTTTAATTCAAGGCCTTACTCATCTAAATAAGAGAGCAAAGATTGTAGTAATTGCATTTGAATCTGATGATGCAAAACAACTTTATAAAGCTGGTGCGGATTATGTCGTGCTGCCTCATTTAGCGGGTGGACATCATTTAGCAAAAATATTATTGACGGATGATGATTTAGAGATGATCGAGAAATATAAAAAGAAGGATTTAGAGTATCTTAACTAAGTTTAATTAATCTTCAACTGCTTTAAGTACCGAGTCATCTTGAGGCTGTTCTTCGGGGATTGCCCCATCCATGATAACTGGAAGGTTTCCCCACGATTTACCCATTCGATGATCGGTCAGACGGTCTTGGGGGAAGTTATACGTCTTAATCTTTTCATTACGCATTCCACGACCTACCTGAGTTGCCTTAAGTGAGGCATATTCTTTCTGCTGCTTTTCAACTTCCTGCTCCCATATTCTTGCACGAAGGAGAGTCATTGCAATTTCTCTGTTTTGGATCTGAGACCTTTCTGCTGAGGAGACGACGGTGAGTCCTGTTGGTTCGTGGATAAGTCTAACCGCTGTCGAGACTTTATTTACATTTTGACCACCATGGCCGCCACTTCTAAATGCTTCGAAACTGATATCCTCAGGATCAATGTGAAGATCGATATCCTCAAGTTCCGGAAGTGCAGAGACAGTAACAGTTGATGTGTGTATGCGCCCTTTTTTTTCTGTTTTAGGAGTTCTTTGAACTCTATGAACGCCTGATTCATATTTGAGGAAGTTAAATGCACCTTTACCAGATATTTTAAGAACTTTATCCTCTAAAAACTCTGCTTTATAACCCTTCCTCTCTGCAAATCGCATATACATACGTATGAGTTCGTCTGCAAAGATATTTGCTTCCTCACCGCCGGCAGCGCCTTTTAACTCCAGGATGACGTTGCGGTCGTCCAGATCATCATTGTGATTATTCTTTTCACTTTGCTTAATACCATCAAGGAGTAGTTGTTTTTCTGCTTCGAGTGACTCAATCTCTTCTTTTGCCAATTCTGCCATATCCATATCTGCGAGAAGAATACGTGACTCTTCAATTTTTTTGTCTAGCTCCTCAATTTGAACATAGCGATAGTCTTGCATATTAATTAGTATAAAGGGATTGGTAATAAGTATAAAGGGCATCTCGCATTTGCCTCATACTGGATTCTTTATACAGAGAGGTTAGCTATTTTAAAGCCATGAGCATGTCCCGAAGAGATTTTGGAGCCTCGTTAGATTTTTTCTTTTCGTCCAACTTTTGAACATGAGTTGCTTTATAGCTCTCTGCAGTTTTAATCTTTGTTTCAAATTTCTGAATACGTGAAGCAGTATCGACGAATTTTTGCTCACCAGTGTAGAACGGGTGACATTTGTTACAGAGCTCAACGCGGATAACTTCTTTAGTAGATCCTAGGTTAAAATGATTTCCACAGACACAAATAACGTTTGCTTGATCAAAATACTGTGGGTGTCCTGTTGTTTTCATACTTTGCTATTATAGACTAAAATTTGTATTTTTTCAAGGCTAAGGGTTTTTCTTAAGAAACCAATTAACTGGGTGGTAGTGAAGACGTTTTTCAGCAACAAAAATTCCAAAAAAGACCAAAATACTTCCTGCGACAAATGATCTTGTAACATGCTCTCCAAGCAGGGGAACTGCAATTAGAATTGTGATTAGTGGATCTATGTAGAGATAGACTCCTGTTTCACTTGCTTTAATGACCCGAATAGCAAAGTTAAAAAATACGTATCCAAGACTTGAAGTAAATATCGCTCCAAAAAGAATTCCTATGAGAGCCCGAGTATCAATCATTTGGAAAATATTGTGGGTATTGGTCTCCCACAAAAAGAAAGGCAGAAAGATAAGCGTAGCAAATGCAAATAGGTAAAAAGTTACAGTTGTGGCACTATGTCTAAAGGAGTGTCCTTTTAAAAGGATCGTATAAATAACAAAAGAGATTGTGGAGAGTAGAAAGAGTGAGTTGCCCAGTATAGTGCCGTCCATTCCGTGATCAAAAAGCGGCCTCAAGATTATTATTGATACCCCAGCAAGGCTAATTATCGTTCCCATTAACACTTTTTGGCTAATTTTTTCTTTCAAGAAAAAATATGATCCTAGGATAAGAAAAACCGGAGCACTTGAGGCAATGATCGGGGAGTTGATACTACTTGAGATCTTTAGGCCAAAGAGGAGAAGTGCGATGTGTATAAAAAAGCCAAAGAACGCTAAGACAAAAAAGGTGATAGCATCATGTCTATTAATTTTTAGCTTATGGAGAGTAAATGGAAGAAGAAAGAGTGAGGCGAAGAAAAAGCGAAGGAATGCAAATGTAAAAGGGTCTGTGTCAGCAAGTGACCATTTAAAGATTGGAACACTTGCACCCCAGATGATGTTGGTTCCAATCAGCGCAAGAACTGCGAGTTGGTATTTGGACAGACGCATAGTTTAATTGTTACATTACTAGGAATTTTTTTCAATGACTGGAGGTTAGTTCGAGGCTTTTGCTAATTCTTTAATAACCTCTTCAAGGGCTAACGTTTTTTGCTCTCTAGTTCTGAGATTTTTAAGGGTGACTTTATCGTTTTTCGTCTCATCTGTCCCGATTATCACGACAAAATTGATCCCTTTCTGGTCCGCATACTTAAGCTGTTTTTCCATCTTAGCTTGAGGATCAAGATAAAGTTCTGTGTTTATGCCACTTGCTCTTAATTTATAAGTTACCTCAATAGAATTATCTAAGAGCTCTTGGGAAAAAATGGTCACCATGACCTGTGTAGTTATTAGACCTTCAGGAAATAGGTTTTGCTCTTGCATTGCCTCGACTACTCGGTCAAATCCGAAAGCGAAGCCTACGGCTGGAATTGTACGTCCTGCAAATATTCCGATGAGATTATCATAACGTCCACCCCCGCCCAATGAGCCTACTGTGTATCCCTCAACCTCAACTTCCATGATGATCCCAGTGTAGTAGTCAAGGCCACGAGCAAGAGTCGGTTCAAAAACAATTCTTTTCTCCGGAACACCTAGTTCCTTTGCAGCATCAATGATCGTTTGTAAGTTTTCAGGAATTTTAGATGAGAGCAGGCTGTCAAGTTTCTCAGGACTTACATTAAGTTCCTGGAGCTCTTTTTTTACTTCATCAAGACCTATTTTTTTAAGTTTATCAATTACTGTGATCGCTTTTGGTGGTAAGTTAGTGAAAAGGCTCCGATCATTAACAATGATCCTAAAATCTTTAAATCCTAAAGCTTCATATGAATCAGAAATGATCGCTAATATCTCAGCATCAGAAAAAGGAGAGGTAGTACCAACTGCGTCGATATCACATTGGAGAAATTCACGAAAACGTCCACGCTGAGTGTTCTCTGCGCGCCAGACTGGCTGTACCTGATATCTTTTAAAAGGCATTGGTAGTTCATTTTGATATTGTGCAACGACTCTTGAGAGGGGGACAGTCTGATCATAGCGCATTGCTACTTTTCGACCACCATTGTCTTCAAAGCGGTACACGAGCTTATCGCCCTCTTCACCGTATTTTCCAGTGAGGATTTCTTCGTATTCAAGAGTTGGAGTCTCAAGCGGGTCGTAGCCATAGGAAGCGAAGACGTCTCTAAGCGTGTTTATGACATACTGTCTCTTGCGAGCCTCAGCGGGTAAGAAGTCTCTAAAACCTTTTAAAGTTTGGATTAACATAGTTAGAATTGTACCATAAAGTTTATTCTTTGATTTAGATAAGGGAGTCTGAAAGTATAACTAGCTTTTTATCTTGAATCGTGTATAAATCTTCAATTCTTACACCAAATTTATTTGGGAGATAGATTCCGGGTTCGATTGAGAAAATCATTCCTCCTTTAATTTCATCTTGAGAATTAGGAGCTAGAGTCGGCGCTTCGTGAACTTCGATACCTATCCCATGTCCTAATGAGTGGGGGATAGACGGATATCCTTTTGAAATAATGTATTCTCGGGCGATCTTATCTACTTCGGCTGCTAAGATTTGTTGATTATCCTTTAAATTTTTTTCTATAAATCTTACAGCTTCTTGCTGGGAGTTAAGAACAACTTTATAAACTTCTTTTTGTTCCTTGGTCTGTTCCCCAATAAAAAAAGTCCTAGTTATATCAGAGCAGAAGTTGTTATACCTGATTCCAAAATCCATAAGAATTATACCGTTCTTTTTCATCTTTGTATTATCTGGAAGGTGGTGAGGAATTGCCGAGTTTTGCTCAAAGGCTACAATTGTTGGAAATGAGAGGGCTGCCCCTAGCTTAAGTACATTGATTTGAAAGATATTTGCAATTTCTTGCTCTGTTACGCCAGGCTTTATTAATTTCTGTGTTTGGATAAAGGCTTTTTGAGAGATGATGCAAGCCTTTTTTATATTTGCTATTTCAAGATCATCTTTAATACTGCGAAGTCTACTTATATCAATTGATACAAATCTACTGGAGATATTTTCAGTAAGAGCTAGATATTCAGCTACAGTGAGATTATTACTTTCAAAGCCTAACTTTTCGATTTTTTCCTTCTTGATCACCTCAGCAATATTTTTTGCAAAGGATTTACTTCGATTATGTTCGATTACGATTATTCCTTTAACCCGGTTTTTTAGTTCGTCAACTATTAATGAGTTAGTAAAAAGATAAGATTTTTTGTCGGTGATAAGAAGAAAGGCATCTCTCTCAACTGGTGAGAATCCCAAATAGGATGTTAGGTAGATGATTTGACTTGGACTGGAGAGGAGGATAGCATCTAGTTGTTTAGTCTTAAGTAAATCTAAAATACTGGCTTTTGGCATGGGTTATTTGATCGGAGTGAGCTTCTTACCACTACCAGTTGATACAGCAGCTCCTGTTGGATTTACTGCATTTGGCACTACAATAACTTTAGGGTTTTTAGGCAAATTTGGGAAGAGAAGTATTCGCGTTGCAACCATTCTATTAGCTTCTTTCTTATCAGCATAACCGATAACTTGGGTACGAACTCCTGCTTCCACTTTTGAAAAACCTGATTTTTCAGCATTATTGTCTGCATCGTAAATATCTGTTTTGGTGACACTTTCTATGTCAACGAGATAGCTTTTTCCATTCTCCATCGAAAGGGTGATTGTATAGTTATCTTTGTCTACATTGCTTATTGTTCCACTAAGGTAGAGAGGAAGTGTATAGGTATCAATAAACCGGGCTAAGAGTCTTTCTGAATCTTTATTATAGAGTCCGATAATGCTAATCTTCATACCAGATTTTAGATCAGAGATTCCAAATGAATCTTTTCCCGATGAAGTGAATTTAGTGATTTCGTCTACATCGACTGCACGCTGATTACCCGCAACATCGATAACTGTGATTTGGTTACTTGCAACATCTTTTATAGTTCCGATGAATCCTTTTTTTTCAACTAATTTTAGCTGCGCAACTCTTGAGGCGATTTTATCTTTAAGATCATTTATTTGATTAGAAAGTTTCTCAGTTACGGCTTCGGTAGTCGGATTAGAAGTTGGAGTGGGAGTAGTTTCTGCTAAAACACCACCTGGCAGTATGAGTAAAAAAGGTATTAGTAAAAGGACAATTTTTTTCATATTCTAGAAATCTTCAGTTGTAAATGTGATAGTTCTCATTATTGTTTTTTCAGTTCCATCTGGGAAAATAGCAGTTATTGAGAGTATGTTCACGCCTGTATCGATAGTTACAGTGACACTAAACGTACCTGTTGGCGCTGGTTTAACTACCTGATCATCACTTTCTGATGAGACGATGATGGTTGAGCCAGGTATGGTTTTACCACTAACGGTTATTGTTTTACGGTCTATCAAACCCTCATCTTTTGGCGAGTCGATTACTAGGAAATCATTTGAGTTAGGAGTTGGAGTGGGATGGGATCTAATGGTGATTGTATCCGATCTATCTTGGGGAAGCTGCTGAGTCATTTGATAAATATAAAATGCTCCGCCAGCGACTAGAAGGCCTACAAAAAGAGCAATAAGCGATAAAATTATTCTTTCAGATTTCATAAAACCTGACCATTATTTACGAGGTTTGTACTGGTCAGTACCAACACTTGAAAGGTGAGCAGATGGGAGGCAAGTGTTGACTCTGATAATAGGCTAAATACTATTTATTGTCAAGAAAAGCTATTATGTTTTGCGATGCGATTTTAGATTTTTGAATAGAGATTTATATTAATATCATCATATCTGTTAGCATTCTATATTCTTACCATGACTCATCTAGACAGTCACTTTTCCATGTGTTAGTATGGGGTACATGGAAATCTCCGTTCAGAATACTAATTCCTTAAAAATTCGTGGTAAAAATGCGGCAGTTTATATAAATCCCCAAGACAAAACTTCAAGTTATAATATGGCGATCTTGCTTTGTAATCCCTCAAGATCAAACCTTAAGATAAAGGATGAAGTTGTGATTATCGATGGTCCTGGCGAGTATGAAGCAGGTGGGATAAAGGTCTCAGGCCTTAGGTCTGAAAGTGAAACAGTCTACACAATAAATCTTGATAATATTGATATATTACTTGGAAGTAGCGTTGCGCTCGATAAGATCCATCAAAAATTAAAGGAACACAATATTGCTATTGTTTGCGCAGAGTCGTTAGGTAATGTAGCTTTTGCAACATCTCTTGGAATGAATGCACTACTCTTTTTTGGCGATAAAGCAAAAGAGGCGATAGATTCATTGGCAAAAGAAGAAAAAAAGACTCTAGCAAAATATGTAATTACTTCGGATAAACTTCCTGTAGAAGCCGAAACTATCCTACTGACGAGTGATTAATTTAATAAATAATTATATTTACCAAAAGGTTATCTGCTCAGAAATTTCTTCTTTGATTAGTACTTTTAAGTAATCTATTTTTATGGCAGCAGTAAAAGTTCTCCCACATAATGAGGATGCTGAGAAGAGTGTTCTCGGCGCAATACTTATTGATAAAGAAGCAGTTAATGTGGTGTCAGAATTTCTCCAGCCAGCGGATTATTACAATCCTACGAATGCCATTATTTATGAAGCAATGCTCAGTCTTTTTGATGAACGTAGGCCAATTGACTTGCTGACAGTTCGTGATTATCTTAAAAAGAAAAAAGAGCTTGAAAAGATCGAAACTTCATATTTTACAGATCTAGTTGAATCAGTCCCGACCGCTGCAAATGTAGAACATTATGGACGGATTGTAAAAGAAGCCTCAACTAAAAGAGCACTGATACATGCAGGAACTGATATCGCTGAAGCAGGCTATGACGATAATAAGGAAGTTAGAGAAGTTATCGATAAGGCTGAGGCGAGTGTCTTCGCAATCTCTCAGGGAAATATTAGGAGAGGGTTTATTCCCATTAAAGACACGCTTGCACAGAGCTTTGATCGCATTGATGAGCTACACAAAGGCGGAGAAGGATTAAGGGGAGTTAAGACAGGATTTACCGACCTTGATAAGGTGCTGTCAGGTCTTCAAAAGGCAAATCTTATTATTTTGGCTGCCAGACCGGGTCAGGGGAAGACTGCGATAACACTAAATATGGCACAGTACATTGCTACTCAGGAAAAAAAAGCTGTTGCTATCTTCTCTCTTGAAATGAGTAAGGAAGAGCTGGTTGATCGTTTTTTAGTAGCCCAAGCAGATGTAGATGCCTGGAGACTTAAGACAGGTAAATTGTCAGAGGACGATTTTACAAAACTATCTGATGCAATGGGACAATTAGCAGAGGCGCCGATCTTTATTGATGATACACCAGGATTGAATTTAGCTGAGATGCGTAGTAAAGCGCGAAGACTACATATGGAGCATAATTTAGGCCTGATCATTGTTGACTATCTTCAGTTAGTTGATCCAGGAAGAAAAGTAGAGAATCGCGTCCAGGAAGTCTCGATTGTTTCACAGGCTCTTAAGAATCTGGCTCGTGAATTAAATGTCCCAGTTTTATCTGCTTCCCAATTATCTCGTGCTGTTGAGCATCGAGGTGAACGTAGACCTCAACTTGCGGATCTTCGTGAATCAGGAGCGATTGAGCAGGATGCAGACGTTGTAATGTTTTTGTATAGACCAGACGTCGACTTTGATGTGACCAACCACAATATTCCAACCAAGGTTCTTATCGCAAAACATCGAAATGGTGCGACGGGTGAGATTGATTTACTTTTTAGAGGAGATAGGATACGATTTTATAATGTCGAGAAAACACACGCAGAAATATAAATATAAAACTTTTATAAGGAAGGGGGTGAATTTAAATGGATCAAAATAATCAGAATAATGGAATGGGAGGAGGTATGCAGACACCTGGCGCACAAATGCCTGGAGCAATGCCAACTACACCGGTAACTGATGCTCCAGTAGCGCCAGTAGTACCACCAGTAGTACCAACTCCAGAACCTACACCAATGCCTGAGGCTCCAACTATGCCTCCAGTCAGTACACCAACACCAGCACCAGAAATGCCAGGTATGGAAACACCAGCACCTCAGATGCCAGGAGCAGAAGCTCCAAAAGCGCCTGTAGCTGAAGCTCCTCAAGAAGGAGGTCAGAGCCAGGGAGGAATGTAGGGAATTCTTAAGAATGTTTATTCTGCAGAATGAATAAAGAAGCGGTCGCCTTTGGCGACCGCTTCTATTTTATGGTTAGTGCCGCAGGGGAGATTCTCTACTAGAAGTCTAACTTCTTCACCAGAGGTACTAGGGTCGTTACTCGTCGCGAAGTGATGCGAACCCCAGTCTAGGTATGATTATCTAGGCTCATTGGGTATGATTATTTTGTTCTGTGGGCGAGAAGGGACTCGAACCCTTATAGTCATTACAACCAACAGTTTTTGAGACTGTCGCGTATACCATTCCGCCACTCGCCCTTAGTTTTTTGTCCTTAGCCTTGAAAATGACTACTGTGTATTATATACTCCAAGGTATGACTATTCAAGAAATATACGATTTGGCACTGGAGATGGGGAAGAAGGCTGACCCTCGTAGTTATAAAAAAGTCGAAGAACTCCTAGTGAAGCGCAAGAAAGATTACTTAGAACTCCCGGAAAAAAAGAAGAAATATTTTGATCTTGAAACCTTAAATAGTCCTTACTCGGACTCTAGAATTTTATTCGGAAATCCAAAAACACAGGTAAAAAAAATTTTAGCAGGGATTGACGCAGAGTCGGCTGAGGTTTTACTCGTCGATCGTTTGAATGAGAAGGGGGATAGTATTGATCTTCTGATCTCACATCATCCTGATGGCCATGCTCTTGCCAGTTTGCACGAAGTAATGGAAATGCAGGTTGATATGTTTGCAAAAGCTGGTGTACCAGTTAATGTTGCGGATGCTTTATTTCTGGAGCGAAAAGGAGAAGTTCAGAGACGCTTTAATCCCCTAAATCACGCAAGGACTGTTGATACAGCTAGATTATTAAATGTTCCACTTATGGCCTTACATACTATTTGGGATAATATGGGGAATGCTTATATGGAAGATTATTTTACAAAAAGATCCTTTGATACAGCAGGAGAAGTGCTCGATTATGTTCAGGAAATCCCAGAGTTTATTGAGTCAATGAAGGGTAAATCCGGCCCATCACTTGTGTCAGGCTCACCTAGTTCAAGAGCTGGGAAAGTAATAGTTAGCTTTACTGGAGGTACTAATCCATCAGTTAAGCTTTACGAAGAGTTGGCAAAAGCGGGGGTAGGGACACTTGTGGAGATGCATGTTAGCGAGGATGCTGTTAAGAAGTTACGAGAATTACATATAAATGTGATCGATGCTGGACATATGGCAGCAGACTCTTTAGGAGCCAACCTATTCCTCGACAAACTAGAAGAAAAAGGCATTGAGGTGGAGACTTGCTCAGGTATCGCACGTATCAATAGGAGTGAAAAAAAGAAATGATTTCTGTAACTGACTTAAGAGCTGGGACAACCTATGAGGAAGATGGTAATCTACTTATGGTTATTTCCTATGAACATATTAAGATGGGGCGGGGAAGTGCCAATATCAAGGTAAAAGTTAAAAATCTTAAAAGTGGGGGAACTCTTGAAAAGAGCTATATCAACGGTGCAAAAGTAGATGATGTTCAGGTCTTAAGAAAAGATCTTCAGTATCTTTATAAGGATGATGAGTTTGCTTATTTTATGAATCCCACTACTTATGACCAAATCCAGGTTAATCTCAAGACAATACCTGAGTACCAATTTCTTAAAGAAGGCGAAAGTTTTAATGTTGCTTTCTTGGGAGAAGAAGCGCTCAACGTTACTTTTCCATCAAAAATGGTATTTACAGTAATCGAAACATCGCCTGGCGCTAAAGGCAACTCTGCCACAAATGTCTTTAAAGATGCTACACTAGAAAATGGAATTAAGACAAAAGTTCCCCTCTTTATCAATATCGGAGAATCTATCCGAATTGATACCAGAACTGGTGCTTATTCTGAAAAAGCATAATGAAAAGCCGCTTATTTCAAGCCTTTAGTGAAAGATCATTCTCTCTCTTGTGGCTCTCTGAGATCTTCACTATTTTAGCTTTCAACCTCTTTAATTTTATTTTACTTCTACATGTTTATTCCTTGACTCACTCAAATATTGCTGTGGCCTTTGTTGTAGTTTCATTCACCTTGCCTGCTATTCTTTTTGGGATTTTAGCAGGAGTATATGTTGATAGATGGAGCAAAAAAAGAGTACTTCTTATTTCAAACTTGATCAGAGGAATGCTCTTGATATTTCTTGCAATTTTCCATCAAAGTCTGATTGCGATATACATAATTTCATTTCTCGTAGCACTAGTTACACAGTTCTTTGTTCCGGCTGAAACACCGATTATTCCGCTCATTGTTAGAAAAGATCTTTTGTACTCGGCAAATGCTTTATTTGGGCTTGGGCTTTACGGAGGAGCTCTTTTTGCTTATCTTCTATCTGGACCATTAATTTTATTTGCTGGAGAGGTAAATACTCTAATTATTTTGGGAGTAATGTTTTTTGTCAGTTCACTTTTTATCTCAGGAATTAATATTGAGAGTAAGAGTGAGAGGAATAAAAAGGGAATTCTTGGTGTTTCAAAATCTGTACTCTTGAAAGAGATTAGGGCTGCCGTTTCTGTTATGAGAAACTCAAGAGAAATTTATAATTCAATTTTTCTACTAGCAGTTTCACAGACACTATTATTAGTCTTAGCTGCGATTGCACCAGGCTATGCTAGCCAAATTCTTAAAATTAGTATTCAGGAATTTCCTTTAATTTTTATTGTTCCCGCAGCTATAGGAGTTCTAGTTGGTGCTCTAATCCTAGTTACTTTACTTCATGAGAGGTCAAAGGAAAAATTAACAACTCTTGGACTTTTCTTGTCCGGAGCAGCGATGCTGCTTTTGCCATACGGCTCTCGTATTTCTGCGAGAGAGATAGTTCATGACATAAATAATTTTCTCCCTCATTTTCTCGATTTCACAACGATACATTTTGTCATCGTACTTGCATTTATACTTGGGCTTGCTAACGCTTTTGTATTTGTCCCTTCAAATACTATACTTTTAGAAAAGACGAAAGACGAGTTTAGGGGAAAAATCTACGGCGTGTTAAGTGCTCTTGTAGGAATATTTTCTTTAATCCCTATTTTAATTGCGGGAGGACTATCTGACTTTATTGGCGTTGGTAAAGTAATAGTTGGAATTGGCATCTCGCTATTTATTATTGGGATATCTCGAATATTTTTTGAATTCTAATGCAGTTATTTATTATTATTTTAATTGTCAGTCTCGTTATTTTCCTTTTTTGTCTACATATTTTGGCCAAGGAAGATCTTTCTTTTGTTAGAAAAAATGTGACAATGGAAATGCTCTTTAATACAGCATTTTATACTGTTGGAGTGGGTTTGTTTTCAGCACGTATTATTTATGTAATTACAAATTTTAGCTTTGGTTTTATAAATCCACTAGTATTCTTTCTCTTTCCGTATTTCCCAGGACTTTCGTTAGTAGGCGGTGTAGTCGGCGCAATGTTCTTTATTTACTTTTATAAAAGAAAAAAATTTCCACATGGTAGAATTTTTGACTTTTTCTCAATAGCTTTTTTATCAGCTCTACCAATTGGTTTTTTTGGTAGGGGACTATTAACCGGGATGCAGGACAAATTCTCTGGAATATTTATGCCCATAATCTTTTTGATAACATTTATATTTTTTATTAAAATTCTGCTTCCACTAAATACAAGAGGCGAAATAAGAGATGGAAGTCTGGGCTTTTTGTTTGTATTAGTATTTTCTCTTGTTACTTTTATTGCCCAAATAGTGAGAGTAAATAATTTTCTTACTTTTATTCTTCAGCTAGACATAGTCATGCTGATCATGCTGTTTATATTCTCATTATTAATGCTTCTTATGAATGAGGGGTTTATTTCAACAAGCCGTCTTGGAAAAGGAAATAAATGACATCTCACAGTAATATATTAAATATTATATTCGAAGACAAGGATCTTCTAATTCTAAATAAATTAGCAGGCATTACAGTTAATAGATCCCAAACAACAGCTAATGAAAAAACTGTTCAAGATCTAGTTGAAGAATATCTTCAAGTTAATTTTGATGCCAATACTTCTGAAATAGATAATGATGGCGAGGAGGAGATGGTATCTGATTTTGCTAGTAGGTCAGGAATCGTCCATAGGTTAGATAAGGAGACGTCTGGAATCTTACTAGTCGCTAAAAATGAAGAATCTTTTAGTAATCTTCAAGCTCAATTTAAAAATAGAGAAGTTCATAAAAAATATACGGCACTTGCTCATGGAAGAGTAGCCCCCGAAAAAGGTGAGATAAATGTTCCAGTTGGAAGACTTCCATGGAATCGAAGACAATTTGGAGTAGTTGCAGGCGGAAGAGACTCAGTGACATTTTATGAAGTTTCAGGTTATTTTCGGACAGATGATAAGCGTAAGGAAGTAGTAAGCATGGTCCTGCTTAAGCCTGTCACAGGTAGAACGCATCAAATTAGAGTTCACTTGCAGTATCTAGGATTCCCAATTTTTTCTGATTTTTTATATGCTGGACGTAAAACACAGAGAGAGGATCGCAAGCTCCTTGAAAGGGTTTTTCTTCATGCATCAGATATTTCCTTCCTTCATCCAAGGACTCATGTGAGAATGGAGATACGTGCACCACTTGCTGAAGAGCTTGTTAAGGTTATGGATCATATGGTACCGATCGTGTGAACAATGGCCATGTTGTGTATAATACGTAGGTAGGAGGTGATTGTTTATGGCAAAAAATGATGGATATTTTAAAGGCGAAAAGAAAAAACCAAAGAAAGACAAAGACAAATCAATCTCTGGCATGAGTCAGAATAGTGCACCAACTTTTGTGATGCCCGAGGTCATTTCAAAGAAAAGAAGAGATTCAAACTAGTACTTCTCTGCCCATGAGAAAAAAACCAAGCCCAAAAAAGTCGCCAAAGAGTAGTCTTAGGATATTAGTTGTCTTTTGTGTTGTTGTGGTGGTAGCGATCTGTATCTCTTTAGGATATCGATTATTTGCACTCATAAAAGAAAGTAAATATACTGATGGACATAACTTCATTGCTGCTTTCACTTACCGCAACGATATTGACTATATTGGGGTAAATTCAGCCCAAAGAACATTTAGTCATCTTGTGGTAAGAGGGGGTAAGAATTTAGAAGATACTAAAAAAGAAGTAGGCGTACTTACAGATACAGATATAAGCTTGTCCAAGCCCTTTTCTCTTTCTGATTTGTCTAACTATTTTACAAACTCTCCTTGGCATAAGAGCCAAGCTTCTTCTAATCTTAATATTTACGACCTGTATAGGTTGGGTTTTACTACTAAGAATATTTCTACTCAGAGTATAACTACTCAGGAAATTCATATTCCTATTGACATAAACCTTTCAAGCACTATGCTTGAGCAGCTCTTCATTGATGAGGCGATTGATCAGGAGAATAAAACAGTCTCAATTGTTAATGGTACTGGCATTCCAGGGCTTGGGACGAGGCTTGAGCGCTCACTGTCCTACATTGGCGTAAATGTCATCTCTGTTAAAAATGCTGATACTATTGAGAACTCATCATCAATTAGTTACAGTGGGGAGAAAAGCTATACTCTTGATAGGCTACAAGAACTTTTATCGGTACCTGTAGCTCAAGTGCCGTCTCAGAATATTTCTGATATACTCATTTTGATCGGAAAAGATCTAGGACAGACTACGAGATTTTAATATGCTATTTTTTCTTATTTTAGTGATTTTATTTTTAGTATCCATAGGGCTTTCATATAGATCGCTTCGTCATTTGACGCATCTGAAAGAAATTGAGGGAGTTAAGAAGGAACTATATAGGGGTAAGATTTTATTTAAGAATGATACTTATTCTTCCTGATTGTCCTGTTCATCATTCTCATTATCACTCTCTTCATCATTTGATTTACCTTTACCTTGCTTAGAGTTGGTATGAACAATTAATTTACTTCTGTCTGTTGGAAGAAAAGATGGTTGGTTTTTAAATTTTGTAACTCTCTTAACTTCTCTAGCGAAAATTGTCACTTTATTTCCATCTACTGACTTTATGTATGCTTCATATTGGTTACCTCCGTCAATAAATCGGATTAATCGGCGGCCAATATCATCAGGAAGCATACCAACATATTGTTTGTCTTGGTCTAGAATAAAGATCTTCATCCTTTTGATAACCAACTGGAGAGTTTCACCAGAGCGGAGAGGAGAGATAACTTTTTTATCTGCAACATTTAGAAGGTCAATGATTTTTGTTCTTCCGGGTTCTTCAATAAAAAGATTATTGACGTGAGAGTGTATGATTATGTTCGCTTTCTTGTTGATGACTCCGTCATTAATTCGTTTTATGTTACGAAGTGCAATTGGATTTTGATTATCAAGCTCAAGCACTTTCTGATAGGTACTTTTAGCCTCCTTTAAGTTGCCATTGCTTGAATATGCAAAGGCAAGGCGATTGAGTGTATCAATATCATCATGATCTTCTTCAAGTAGCGCAATATTAAGACTGATTGAGGTTTCCCAATCGCCTTGGAGTGCTGTTTGGATAGCTTGCGTTTTTAGTTGAGTCATTGAGGAATTCTCTTTAAAATAAAGTGAATTTATAAGATGAAATTCTACTGGCTTTATTTGCAAATGTCAATAGCTACAGAGTATAATTGTACTTCAGTAATTTGCTATGAGTGGACATTCTAAGTGGTCAACAATCAAACGTCAAAAGGGAGCCAATGATGCAAAAAAAGGTCTTGCATTTACTAAGCACTCAAATGCTATCACGATGGCAGTTCGTGAAGGTGGCGGAATTTCAGATCCTAGTGATAACTTTAGGCTACGTTTAGCAATAGATGCTGCAAGAGCAGAAAATATGCCAAAGGATACGATTGAGCGTGCAATCTCACGCGGAGAAGGCAAGAATGCGACGGAAATGTTTGATGTTGTATACGAAGGATTTGGGCCAGGTGGATTTAGTGTGATTGTTGAGGCAATAACCGACAATAAAATGCGGACGACACCTGAGATTAAAAGTATCTTTGATAAGTCAGGTGGAACGCTTGGTGTTCCAGGAAGCGTTAACTATCAGTTCGTAAAGAAAGGTCAAATTATCCTTTCTAAGGATGAGAAGAGTCTTGATGAAATTTTTCTTATTGCAGCAGATCATGGGGCTGAGGATGTTGAAGAAGAGGAGGGCGAAGTAATAGTCTATACAGCACCTGAAGCTTTGAGTAAGGTTCGGTCAAGTCTTGAGGAGAACGGCATAACTGTAAAGAGTGCAGAGTTGCTATATAGGCCTATAGTAATGAAGGATATTCCTGATCAATTACAGGCAGATAAAGCGATAGCATTTATGGAAAAGCTTGAAGACTACGGGGATGTACAAAAAGTTTATGCAAATTTTGCTATTTTATAAAATAAACCAGAGAAGACCACATGAAGTTTTTAACAAGAAAGAAATCTCCAGATTCAGAAGCTAACAAAAGCCAGCGTATAACTCAATCAAAAAAAGGGAAGAGTGTCATACTTAGCGTAATCGATAAGAGAAAGGCATTTGTCATTGGGATGATTGTCCTTTCTCTTGGATTATTTTTTGCAGAGTTCCAGTTTGAAAAAGCCGGAGTGGTGGTAGCAATTATTTTAGGACTTCTTACAGACTTGATTTTATATTGGGCAATTCGGGAAGATCTCAAGGAAAATTTTTCTATCGAGCTTTTTATCCTTCCGTTTTTTTACAGCTTGGCATTTACCTTATTTTACTTTCTTCTTCCGACAAGAATAATTATTCGCTTAGTTTTAACTTCGTTATATGCCTTTGGATTGTATTCGTTATTTTTAAGTGAAAATATTTTTACAGTTGGGGCGATTAGAACGATAGCCTTGCTCTCAGGAGCAAGAATAGTCTCATTTGTGCTGACATTAATATCATATTTTTTTCTTACAAATATTTTATTTTCTCTTCATTTGTGGATATTCTTTACAATCCCACTCCTGGCGATATATACATATCCTTTGGTTTATCAAGCTCTTTGGACCTATGATTTACAAAAATTAATTCCTTCAATAAAAGTTTGGGCTGCAGTAATTAGTCTGTGTATTCTAGAGTTGGGGATAGCGGTCTGGTTTTGGCCTAGTAGCCCAACTGTAATCGCACTCTCCCTGGCTGGATTTTTATATACATTGGTAGGGTTATCACATGTTTGGTTTGAGAAGAAATTATTTCGGAGTGTTTTATGGGAATATGTTTGGGTTGGTGTGATAGTGGTTTTTGTTTTATTGCTATTTACTTCCTGGGGAAAGTAGAGAAGAGAGTAGGAGAGCTAAGTCCTATAATAAAGTGATATGGTTTGATATATTATAGGGCTAAATATACACAGATTGTAGCTATAAATTGAAGCTAGTTTGAGTCTAAATCTAGTTGCATATAATTACATACACTCTATTGGGTGGAGATACGCAAAAAATACGAAAGGGTTTGTAAATCTGAAGCCAAAATAAAGAGATTAGATTGATAAATCAAGCTAAACAAGACGTAAGATAGACGTTCTATCCCACCCCAGAGAAGGGGTAGAATTATCTCACTTTTCACAAGAATTTTCACAGCCTTCCGGCCTAGCGATCGAAATGTAGTAGTAGGCTAAGATTTTAAAAATAAATTTCTTCGGGGGTAGGCACTTGCTGAGGCCACTCAGGCTGTCGCATTTTTAACCTTCTACTATCATAGTGTATGGCTCTGATGATAGTCTGTCTTGGCCCATTAGTTCTATAATTAATAGTGTCGTACAATAATACTTTTACGACGTCATGAAGGATTCCGGAGGAGAGTGAATAAGCTACAGATATTCACATTCTTAGTGCATATTCTTTTAATTTGATCTAACTAATTTAAATTAGCTTCCTTCTCCTTAATGCCGTGCCTGAATAATTTACATTATGGGTCTAAACATTTACTAAATAAGCTGAATTCAGCCTCATTCTGAGGCTAAAATTGTTAGACCTACTCCCCTTTTAGTCATGTGCTGCCGAGGGGAAGGGTTATTTATTATATTTAAGAGTTTTACAGACTTAATAATAAGGAAAATCTACGGCTCATAAAATAGAGATGATCAGTTGAGCGTCTTCTATATTTCAGAGGCCTTGTAGGTCATTGTAGAGGCTCAGGTTTGAGGGGTAAAATCCTAGTTTGGTTAGGGGTTAATTTCCAGTAGTATTTACGTAAATTGGACTAATAACTTGATAGTTATTTTTATCAACTGGATTACCATCCTTATCAACTAGCTGGATACTTAGACTATCATCGGATTCATCAATATATAAGTCAGGATTATTAGGATCTGGTTCGATTTTTTTTGCAAAAGCTAGCCACTCATATTCAAAGACCGGGACGTGATCCTTATCAGTAGTTCCAAAGGTATATTGTGGGTCATCATGTAGGTCATTATTGGCCATATATCCTTTTCCGCCAACACGGATGAGACCGATACCTAAGTCATTTAGTTCGTGTGCGTTTATTTCGCCAACAATATTTTCATCATTAGTAACATCAATTTCATTTCTAACCTTTACCGTCATATTAGTGCCAACACCTTTGAAATCTGGATTTTCAATATATTGTGCGACGTTAGGGTTTTTACTAAATCCAAGCTCTCCATTTTCGTCTCGAGCTAATAGAGTTAGGGGTGGATGGACAGCTTCGACTTCAGGAGTTGGGCTTAGTTGACCGGGGGACGCTTCATGATCTTCTTGACGTAGTTTGCGACCAGTGAATGCGGCCGCTACAGCTAGTCCTGATGCGACTCCTGCTTTGATAAGAGAACGACGACCTATGTTCGTATTATCTAGTCTATCACGTAGGTCATCTACCGCTTGACCACTCTTAAGCTTTTCAGGAAAGGTTCGAGTTATCCCTTGGTCTTGAGGTCCGAAAAGTTTACCATCATCTGATCCTTGGCTTGATTCTGGCATAATTTATCTAACTATAGTAAGAATACTTTGAACTGTCAATGCAAAAGTGCGAGCTTAAAAGGAGGTTCATCTGCCTTTGGCTGTTTATATAACTCCTTGCCTGATTCAAGTTCATCCAACAACTGAACATAGCGGTAGAAGGCCGCATTTGTCCAACCAAAACCTTCTTGAAGCTCGTAGTGAAAAGTAGCTGCTTTATCGCCAGTTTCTCCGTTAAATTTCTCAAGGAAAGTGTGGTATTTTCTGAAAAGTGCTGCATTAGATTTTAGAGATTTTTCCATAATCCTTTTTGCGTCTTCAACGTAACCATACTTAAGAAGACCAATGACTGTCAGATACTCAAGTGGTGGCCAGATGTTGGGATAGTCCCACTGTTTGGGCTTTAGGACCTCTTCAAGGGCCGGTCGAAATCTCTCAGGAATAGTCGAGAGGCTGATCTTTGGTGCTAAGGAATCTTTAGTTGTAATAACTAGTCCATAATCTGTTTCAAAAAGTGGAAGTTTTTCAACCATTTTTTCAGCCTGCTCTTTGGTGGCAAGCCCCGCCCAAAGGGGAGTAAAGCTGGCTAGTGAAAAGAAGCTACTAATTCTTTTGGTTGTATAGCAATAGTCGAAGAAAAAGCCTTTCTTTTCATTCCACATCAGTCGATTTATTTCTTTACGTCTATCATAAGCTATCTTTTTCCATTTATTCTCCTCTTCCCTATCTTCTAGATGATGTGCGATTTTAGCGAAATCTCTCTCATATTTGTATAGAAGTACATTTAAATCAATTGGAAAAAACTGATTACATCTATTATAAAAACGTGATGTAAAATCCCAACCTGATTCCAGCTCAGATGAGTAGGCATAGCCAATATCCCGGTCCCCGTAGCGTGCTAGTGACTGATCTTTTACGCTGTGATTATATCGATGGTCGTTATCAATCCAGACTTGCTCGTACTCCATCTTAGCTATGTCAAATGCTTTTCTTAGCCATTTCTTATAAGGCCTGAGGTTAAAAATAGCCTCTTGGAGTTTAGTTTTCTTAATTGCTGGGAAATAGTAGCCATTATAGGTGTCTAGGATCATGGATGAAAGAAAGGGTGGTTGTGAACGACCCATTGAGACATGGGCATTGAAGTTAGGTATTACTCCATAATTTTCGAAAAGGTAGATAAAGTTATCCACTTGGTTTCGCAGGATCCACTCTCTCTTCGTCCCGATAAGGCCTCGGAACATAAAGAAGCTATCCCAGTAGAACATATACCCTGACTTCCCTAGCCATTTGGGGTTTGGTGTGATGTGTGTATGAGGGATAGTTATTACGTGTCGATCAATTACTCTTTTTGTAGGTTCGTGTATAACGCGGTCCCAGTAACTGTCAATGTATTCGAGACAATCTTTATACTCTTTTTGAAAAGTGTTTTTGCCTCTTTCCATAATTATTGAATGATATTTTTCCAGTCTTCTGCAAATTTTTGTATACCTCTTTTTGTTAGGTCGTGATAAATATCTAGAGATTTATTATCCAGTGCCTTGAAAAATGTATCTAAGGAATCTATTTCTTTTATTTCATCAGGGATATGCCAAAGATTAGGAGTACTAAGGTTAGAGTCAGAAGCTGCTTCAGGTGTTCCTTCTAGCCAATTTTTATAGATTTTCAGGGGTGCTGTGATCAGCTCACTACCAAGCTCAATACAGGTAGTTAGATGCGAGACGCTTCGGACTGAGGCTGACAACATCCAGAGCTCTTCTGAGAAATAGCTTTTGAGCTTCATACCATTTTTGACGAGCACAGTACCATCTTCCCCAATATCATCTAATCTTCCAAGGAACGGGGAAATGAAGGTTGGCCAGTTGCCTTTGGCTCGAAGCTCTTTTTGAACTAAATGTTCATGGAGACAGATTGCATAGATCTGTTCTTGTGAAAAGACCAATGTATTGTTGGTGACAATATTTTCTTTTCTGAGTTCAGTTCTAGCTTTAAATCCTCCAATTGTCGTGGGGAGTTTGATGACTACTCGCTTATCCCACTTTGCAATCTCCCTCCCCTGCTCCACCATATCCTGAGAGGTTGTTTGAACGTCTGCATAAACCTCAGCTGAGACTGCTCCAGGAACAATATCTAGAATTTGCATGACTATATCTTTTTGGAGAGCGAAAGCTTCCTTAGTAGTTAGCTTTTTACCTTGCTCCAAGAGTTTTTTGGCAATTAACGAAGGATTAGTGGTGCTCCCCCATAAAGTTTGATCATTTTTATTAAATAGTTCAAGAGCGATTTTGTATTCTTTAGGATCGCCTGAGTCGAGGATAAAGCGAGTCATTGATATCATCCTATCATATCAGGAAAGCTACCGCATCTAAGAATGAGTGGATTGAATTATTGCTCGAATCTGCCTATAATATCTTTATGAGCTTGGGCGCAGCAAAGAGAATTATTTTTATCATTACAACGCTTATAGTCATCGGCGTTTTGTTAATCGGAATTATCTCTATTTTTAAGTGGGTCTCACCGAAATCTTCATATGTCTTCAATGCAAATTCTAGAACTGTAATTAAGCAAATTAAGTCATTAAATCGTCTCGAGACAGCTCAGTTTACCATTGAGAAGGTAATCGATGCTGGTTCAAATGGTAATATCTTTCAACAATTCCTTTTCGGAGACAAGCTTCTTCTCATCGCTCAAGGTGATGTCATCGCAGGAGTAGATATGACCAAAATGAAGGATAACGACATCCAGATTGATAATACTGCTATAAGGTTGACACTTCCTCCTCCTGAGATCTTGATAGCAACTCTCAATAATGATCAAACAAAAGTCTATGATAGGCGGACAGGGCTTTTAACTAAAGGAGATAAGGACCTTGAGTCCAAAGCTCGAGATCAAGCAACTAAGATCATCAGGCAAGCAGCTTGTGACGGTCATATCCTAGATACCGCATCCGCTAACGCGCGTAATCAGCTAACAGCTCTTCTTAAATCGTTAGGTTTTGAAACTGTTATTATCACTATTCCTCAAGCTGGTTGCTGAACAATCATCGTATAACTTTGATTTATTACCCCTAATAGTTTATACTATAAGACATGAGTGAATTACTTAGGCCTTCAGGTGTCTCGCAGGATAAAGATCTAGAGTTGGATATTGATACAGTTTTAGATCTTGGAGACACTCTAGCCGTACATCAGTCAATGCAAGAGACGGTTCGTGACTTGTGGGGCGATGAATTTACAAGGCTTGCTAAAAAATATATCAAACAGGGAGCAACTCTTCTACCTGATCAGTTATCACTTGTGAGTTCTAATGTATTTAGGGACTTGGATTATAGTTTCCTAGCGGAAGAGCGAGGCAAGTGGGAATATGACTCACCTTTTGCATTTATCCTTCAGCATAGATATGAACCCACAGAGACTCCAATGTTCTTATCAGTTGTTGGATTTACATATGGTAGCCATCTTGAAAACTACATGAAATCTGGGAAAGGTAAAAAGATTGGTGCCGCTGTGGATAGTTTTCCTGTAATAAATCAGATTCAAGGTCCTCAGTCACATTCGACATATAAATTGAAACCCGAATACTATGAAAAAGCGAGGGGAATACTTGGTCAAGTTAGATGGGAGCCACTACTGATGGCTACTGTCCATGAGTGGGCTAAATCAAACAAGTTAGAGAAGCTTGGAGTATTGCCAGCTGAGTATAATCTCTGGGTGAGTGGCTTGCCTGAAGATGATGAAAAATTTAAGAGGTTTAAGAGGCGATATGATCATACTGCAAAGAGATATGGTTTCGAAAAAAATGAAAAAAGTTCATTTTTTGAGTTAGATATTAACAATAGACCAAGTCCCTTAGATGAGTTGGGAAAATAATGCAGTAGTTATTTGTATACCAGCTTTTCAATGCGTCGCACATTATTGACTCCCCTCCCCTTTTCTTTCATACTTAAAATAATCTCAAATTATAAGTTTCATATTTTTAATTTGAGATAAATATATGACTGCCCTGCCTCAACTAATTGAACAATATTTTGAGTATTTAGAGATTGAAAAAGATTCTTCAAAATTAACTATTCGTGATTATAGACACTATTTAGAGACTTTTATTAAATGGTACTCTACTAATCTGCCTGAGCAATCAATTGAAAAATTATCTCTCGATAATGTTCGTAAATATAGAGTATTTCTAGCCAACAGAACAGATAGGCATGGCCAAAATCTAAAAAAAGTTACCCAAAATTATT
>Ga0138256_10001337_pt1 | contig 26572 bp, 23 predicted proteins | sample KNB2016incub_MG_FD_105486 | JGI IMG/M metagenome (GOLD analysis project Ga0138256, IMG submission 105486) | Active sludge microbial communities from wastewater in Klosterneuburg, Austria - KNB2014incub_MG | ecosystem: Engineered > WWTP > Activated sludge > Unclassified | place: Austria...
TCAACGTCCTGGACGTGGACAAGATCGAGTACCCCTGGACCACGGAGTTCGATGCGCCACCGCGGTGGATGAAGGCGCCCTATCCGTGGGATTGGTTCGTGGCGGCGCAGCGCGTGCGCTGATCGTCGGATCGGGCAGGCAGCATATCTTCATCGAAGCAAGTCTTGCTTCCAAACGCCGAGCCCATGAAAGCACTCTACGCGCTGTTTCCGGCCACCTTGTCTTTCATCGCTGCGGCGCAACCCCAGCTTCCAACATTCTATACTACGGACACGGTGACCATACCGTGCCCCCAGGATACGACCGTGAACATTCTCACCTATGTGGGTTGGGAGGCGTACCAAACACTTGATGATACGTGGAACGGTCCGCGCGACTCATCGGTCTGCATCGATCTGGCGCATGTGATAAATCCGAGCTATGTCGCATCCCGCATCCTCATCGACCAGATCGAACCAGCGCGCCCGGTATTTCTTCGTGCCCTGTTGGATGATCAGAGCGTTATTCCGCTCAGTTCGGACAACGAATATTCGATCAGCTTCGGGGCCTTTACGGCGAATGGATTCGATGCGGGCCCGTGTCCGGACGGACCCTGTTCCAGTGCTCGTGCAGCCGTTCGCATTCCAGATGCTGCAGGTTCGGGAACGATCCTGCGATGGTCAGAAACGTCGCTGAGCACGGACCCCATGAGCCCGTTCCTTTTCAACCTTTGCGTGCCAACGGAAAAATTCGCGAACAACCACCTGCGCGAAGTGGTCTTCAGCTTTCTGGTGTTGAATGCACAACCCGGGCAATCCATTGACCTGTATGGATCGTTGGTTCTCGACTTTGACCTTGATGGTAGCCTGCAGCGAATTACCCCCGCTGTGTTGCCTCAATTTCTAGTGGGTCAGGATCAATACACATTCGGCTATCAGTGGGGATCGAACTATCTGGTCATGCATGCGAACGCGGAGTACCCGGACCTCGACCATGTGTTCGACCTTGATTTCAGTCCGGTCCCGAACCAGCCGGTTCCGATCCCGGTGACAGTGAACATGGAGCCTTATACCGGATTCAATTTTCAGCCATTCACACAACTACGCGGAGGACTTTTGGAAGGGAGCACCACCGATCGTCATCCGCTATCGGTAGTGAACAATGGCGCAGATCTCTGTCTTGGGATTCAATTCGTCGAGATGGTCTGGCTTGCGAAGTCGTGTTATGTTCATCGCAGTGGTCACATCGCATTCGAAGGACGCAACGCCTGCTTCCAGTTCCAGCCGGGGAGCACGTTACGCGTTGCGGATGGTAGCACCTTCCAATACGGACAGAACGGTCGCGGCCTGCTGCTGATGATCGAGGGTTCTCACTTGGAGATCGGACATGATGCGGAGCTGTTGGTCGAGGGGTCGATGATCATCAAAGAGCCGCCCGATGTGTCAGAGCATCGCGATATGCACATCACGCTCGGGCAGGATGCGCGCTTGCGCTTCGCACCCGGCTCACGCCTGCGCAACTAGTGGAGTAATGAGAGCCGCATGAAGTTGGTCGTCACACTCGATGGCGGCAGCATCGACATCAGTGGTCTCGGCCCCGAGGATCGCGAGAAAGTGGTGGTGATCGAGTTGCCGCACGAAGAATGGAGCGACATGCAGATGATGGGAAATCCTGTTCGTGATGAACTCGCGCTTTCGTTCGGAGTACGACGCGATGGTGTCCTGCGTCTGCGCGTGATCGATCCGATGGGTCGGCTGCTGTATGAGAAGCAGAGAACCGTATCGGCAGGAGAGAACAGGATCGCGGTCCCGACGATCAATTTGATCCCTGGCGGTTACATCCTCGAAACCGTGATCGGTGACGAGCGACGCATTGCACGCTTCGTCAAGGAGTGACGCTACGCCCGAGCATCAGATCCATATAGAAGCCGGGCTTCTTCAAACGCTCGCGCATGTTCATGTCGGTGAACATGCTGCTGATCGTATCGGCGAGCGCTGGATTCGAATTCGCGCGATCCACCACAAGGTCGAACAACCAGGGTTTGTTCGCGAGTGATTGCAGCCGTGTGCTGATCATCACCTCCTTGCCGAGGCGTTTCCACACACGCTCGTCGTACGTGCGCAAGAACTTGGCGCTGGTGTCCTGTGCGGTAAGCGCATCCACGGCCACATCCGCAGCATGCACACCACTGATCATCGCGTGGCTGATCCCTTCACCGGTGAAGGGATCGATCAAATGGCCCGCATCACCGACCAGCAAATAGCCATCACCACTCAACGCGCGCTTCTTGCTCGCGAGCGGAAGTCCCATCCCTTGGATCGGTCCTTCCAAGGTGGCGCAGGCGAATCGTTCCTTCAACTGTGGATGCTCTGCGAGCAGGCTCGTCATCAATTGCTTCAGATCCGCACGGCGCTTCTTCACCACATCGCTGCGCAAGCCCAGCCCGACGTTCGCTCGGCCATCAGGTAGCGGGAAGACCCACAGGTATCCCGGCAAGAGGTCCTTCAGGAAGATCAGTTCGATGAAGCCCATCGGGTCGAGGTCCTTCACGCCGCTGTAGTAAGCGCGCACACCGGCCGCGTGGTGGCGTGGCTCCATCGCAAGCTTTGCGTGGTGCCGCGCGAATTGTGAATTCGCTCCCGATGCATCGATCAGGATCCGCGAGTTGATCGAACGATCATCAATTGTGGTAATGGTCCAACCGTCATCGTTCCGTTGGAAGGATCGTGCACCCACACCTTCCAGAACATTCACACCACTCAAGGTCTTTATCCGCTGGAAGAGGAGGTTGTCGAAGTCCAGTCGCGGGAGGATCGCGCCGGGAGCTTCACCCAGACCGGTGTTGCGTGAGAACGGCACGCGCAAGGACTTTCCTCCGGGCGCGATGAAGGTGACGCCCCAGCTCGGCATCGAGCGCGCATCCGCTTTCACTGTGGCGGCGAGCTCCGGATCAAGCCGTTCCAAGGTGCGCATCACCTTTCCGCTGAGCGCATCGCCGCACACCTTGTCGCGCGGGAACACGGCCTTCTCCAATACGACCACTGATGCGTTGTGCTTCGCCAATTGCATGGCTGCGGAACAACCACCCGGCCCGCCACCGATGATGCAGATGTCCGTTCGCATCACCCGGCCCGCCTGGCTCTCCGGTCCGTCCTCGGGGATGCTCATGGTGGGATCAGCTCCGGAACGGAGCCGCGGTGAACTGATCGAGGAAGCGCACGTCGTTCTCCCAATACAGGCGTAGGTCGGGTACGCGGTAGATCAGTTGCGCGACGCGCTCGACACCCATCCCAAGCGCGAAGCCGGAGTACACTTCAGGGTCGATGCCGCAATTCACGAGCACCGCCGGATCCACCATGCCGCAGCCCATGATCTCCACCCAGCCGCTCTGCTTGCATACCGCACAACCGACGCCACCGCATATCGTGCAGCTCATGTCCACTTCGGCACTCGGCTCGGTGAAGGGGAAGTAGCTCGGGCGCAAACGGATCTGCACGTCAGGGCCGAACATGCTCTTCGCGAAATAGTCCAGTGTTCCTTTCAGCTCCGCGAAGCTCACGCCCTTGTCCACATAAAGTGCTTCCACTTGGTGGAACATGCAATGTGCCCGTGCGCTGATGGCTTCGTTGCGGTACACACGTCCCGGCGAGATCGTGCGGATCGGCGGGGTGCTGTTCTCCATCACACGAACTTGCACACTGCTGGTGTGCGTGCGCAATGCGAGTTGAGCGACCCCCTTCTCCTCGTGAGAAGGCCCGGGGTTGAGGTCAATGAAGAAGGTGTCCTGCATATCCCGCGCAGGATGGTCCGGCGGGAAGTTGAGCGCGCTGAAGTTGTGGTGATCATCCTCCACTTCGGGCCCGTTGCTCACGGTGAATCCGATGCGTGCGAAGACCTCCACGATGCGCTGGCGCACGAGGGTGATCGGGTGCAAACTGCCCACCGGTTCGGTGGATGCCGGTGCGGTGTAGTCGATCGCAGGACCAGTGACCTCGGCGGCTCCCTTGATCCCATCCCGCAATTCCTCGAAGCGTTCTTGTGCGGAGCGCTTCAATTGATTCATGCGCTGGCCCAGAAGCTTCTTCTCCTCACCGGCCACCTGCTTGAAGGCTTCGAAGAGTTCGGTCACGGCACCGTTACGGCCGAGCATGGCCACCCGGAACCGCTCCACTTCATCGGCGGTGCGGGCCTGCGCCTTGGCCACTTCGGCCTCCAACGTTGCAATGCGATCGATCAAGCTCATTCCAATACGTGCATGAACATCCGGATATCCGTCAAAGGTCGATCACGACCATCGCACGTCACGGCGGCGATCGCGTCCACCACACCCATTCCCTCCACCACCTTCCCGAAGACCGTGTAACCGCCATCGAGGTGTGGCGCACCACCTTCCGCTGCATAGTCCTTCTTCTGTTCCTCGGTGTACGTGATCACGATGCCGTTTCGCGCGTTCCGAGCGGCCACTTGGTCGAGTTCGGCTGGTGAAAAGGTCTTGCCTTGAACGATGTAGAACTGGCTGCCGTTGCTCCGCCGTTCCGGGTTCTCTTGATCGGGTTGTCGGGCCGCCGCCAAGGCACCTCTGGTATGCACTAGGGTGGGGACGATCTCCGCTGGTAGGGTATACCCCGCCCCACCTTGCCCCAAGGCGACGCCCGCCACAGCCGTCCGGCTATCCGGATCGCCCCCTTGCACCATGAACCCCTTGATCACCCGATGGAAGAGCAGGCTGTCATAAGCTTGTTCCCGCACGAGTTTCAGGAAATTGTCACGGTGCAATGGGGTCTCGTTAAATAAGGTGATGATGAAGGTGCCCATCTCGGTCCGGACCTCGACCAAGGGCTGCTTGGGCGCCGCCGGGACCTGCGCGTTCGTCAGGTATCCAAGTGCGCCCAGGAACAGGAAACAGCAAATGGCAATGATCCGTAGCGCCACTGTCCGGCACTCTGTTACATTTGACATCCGCAAAGCCTTGGCATTCAAGGCGCCAAAAGTAGCCCAATGACCACATCCACTTTCCGGAGCGCCCTTACCAGCGCGTTGGTACTGGCCCTCGTGGCCTTCCTGTTGCCCTCCTGCACGAAGGAGAAGCCCACCAAGGCGGTCATCATCGTGAAGAAGGCGGACGGGACCGTAGTGCCGGACGCTTATGTGAAGCTGTACGCCAACCCGCAGTTCCCATTGGGCGACCCGAACCGGTTGACCAAGGAGACCAATACGGACGGGGCCGGGGTGGCCACCTTCGATTACACCGACTACTACGAGCAGGGCCAGAGCGGCTTCGCGGTGTTGGATATCCTGTGTACCTCCGATACGCTCGTGGGTGAGGGCATCATCAAGATCGAAGAGGAGAAGACCAACGAGGAGACGGTCATCATCCTTCCGGCCGAGTAGGGCATTGTCCTACGCCACCTCGAAATAAGCGAGCACCGCTTCCTTCATCAAGCGTTCCTGTTCATCGCCGCCCAGTGCGGGTAGCTCCTGCACGCGTTCGAAGTGCGGCCAGCCGTCCGCATCGCGACCCACCTCCTTGTAGTACCCGAAGGGGACCAGCACTACGCAGATGCCGATGTGCATCAGGTTCACCTTTTCGTCCTTCTTGAACTCCCGGGCGTGCTGTCCCAGTTCCTGGATCCCGATCAGGAACAGGATCGCGTTCAGGTCCAGTGTCCCGGCGTCGAATCGTTTCGTCAGTTGGTTGACGAGGTCGCGCCAGCGTTTTTCGAAGGAGAGGTCCATGAACGAATGATCCTGAGCCGAAGGCGGCGAAACTACGCTGGTCGTCTTTGATCAAGTTCTACTTTCGAGGCATGCATAGCGCGCCTCGGAAATTATTGGTCCTGCTGTCCACTTCGCTCCTCTCACATATTAGCCTGATAGCGCAGAACGACACGCCATGTGGCGCTCCTCCTCTGCCGGTCCACATAGGTGCCTGTACGTTCGATACATACAGCACGGCAGGGTACACTTACCAAAGCGATGCGGCGAATGGCGGCGTTCCGAATTGTGGGTTTCCGGGATCACCGGATGTTTGGTTCACCGTTACCGTTCCTCCTTCCGGAGCGCTGGCCATTACCACACAGGCCGGGACGATCACGGATGGCGGCATCGCGATCTACAGGGGTCCATGCACTGCGTTGCAGTTCCTCGAGTGCGATGATGATGATGCTGTGGGCATGATGTGCGTAGTGGATCGCTCCGACCTGATACCCGGAGAGACCCTGTACGTGCGATTCTGGCGTGCTGCGAACATCGGAACCGGCACCTTCGGTATTTGTGCCGTGGAGTCGCATTCGGATTGTCGTGTGGCGGTTCCGGTATGCCACACATTCCATGTGGACGGCAACGCATATGGCCCGGGTTCAACGATGGATGAGTTCGCGAACTTCTGCGACATCTCCGAGTTCCAGTCGCATTGGTTCTTTTTCCATTTCCTGAACGGAGGCACCTTCGAGTTCAAGATCTTCCCGGATGCGGTCGCGGGCTTTTATCCCGACTATGATTGGCTCTTGTTCCAGGGCAACGTGGTCACATTCTGCACCACGCACACCCCGAATACCCCGCCGCTCATGTGCAACGGCAGTAGCTCCACCGGGCCTTCAGGAGAAACAGGGTTGGACGTTGCCGGGGTGAGCATGTCGGTTCCAGCTGGACCCGGCAACCCATTCTGTCCGATCCTCAATGTCAACGCGGGGCAGTACTACTACCTTTTCATGAACAACTTCTCCACCACCTCGACCGGATTCACGCTGGAAGTGGGCGGATCGGCGGAATTGGATTGCGACATCGTGCTTGGCGTTGCAGCAGGGCACATTGGCACAGCGGCCCCGATCGAGGTCTTTCCCATACCGGCACATGAGCAGATCACGATCCGCATGGGGACAACACATTCCGCACGCGTACGGATCGTGGATACGACCGGGCGGCCTTGTATGGATATTCCGGTCAACGAAAAGGATGTGATCAGGGTCCCGGTGGTGGACCTTAAGCCGGGTGTGTACACGGTCGTGGTTCTGGATCGGACAGGAGTGATGCTTGGTGCGAACCGGTTGGTGGTGGATCGATGAACTGGCTCGATATCACCCTCCTCATCGTTCTGGGCTTCGCGGCCCTCAAGGGGTTCCAGCGCGGCTTTATCATCGAACTGGCGTCCGTGGTCGGACTTGTGGTCGGCATTTGGGCGGGGATCCACATCAGCGAGGAGGTCACCGAGTGGTTGGGTTTGGAGATCAAGCAGGAAGCGGTCGCGTTCCTGATCACCTTCGTTCTTGTGCTGGTGCTGATCACGTTGCTGGCACGTGTGCTCACCAAGGTCATCGACATTACGCAACTCAGCCTACCGAACAAACTTGCGGGGATCGTTTTCGGTGTAGTGCGCTCGGCGTTCACCCTCAGTATCGCACTGAACCTGATCATGGGCTACTCCGAAGGCGCCACACCAGCACAGGATGTTCGGGAAGCGTCGCACCTGTTCACGCCGATACGCGCTTTCGCACCGACCATCATTCCAGCGGTAGAGGAAACGAAGTGGATGCAGCCACTGCGACAGGAGTTGTCCGGGCTTGGCCGATAGTGCTAGGAAAATGCAATGGCCAATTGAACCACAAGACCAAGGATTCCGACGGCGAGGACGAGCCAGATTTGCCATGATTTCACGCTCGCATCCACAGCTTCGGCACGAGCCTTTCGCTGCCGCTCCAAATATTCGAGCCCCCATTTCAGAATCTCGACATCCGATTTTGGACTATTCGCTCTAGTGCGGAACCGGCTTCTGAACATGTCATTCTGAGAGAGTGCTTCAATTCGAGTCAGGCGCTCGCTTTCCTCGGGGATGGACTTAACCCAGGAAGGTCGGCCGCGACCTAAGAGCATCCTTTCCTTCCACTCTCGCAGCTGGCGTGAATTCGCCCCTAGGCGGAACAGTTCTGAATGAGCGAGGACAAGCTCCCGTAACGACTCCGTCGATTCAATGTTCAGCCGATGCCGCAAGCCCTCATACGTAATCAACGAGTTTTCGTCGTTGCAGGCCATGATCCAAATAGCGGAAACACGGCCGAATTGTTCGAGTTCGTTCATTGATTAGATGCTATCGCCGCGATCCCTGGCAACACCTTTCCCTCTAGGTATTCCAGCATCGCACCGCCACCGGTGCTCACATAGCTGATCTTGTCCGCTAGCCCGAACTGGTTCACGGCCGCAACGCTATCGCCGCCACCGACCAACGAGAACGCACCCTTGCTGGTCGCTTCTGCAACCGCTTCGGCGATGGCGACCGTGCCGCGTTGAAAGGGCTTCATCTCGAACACGCCCATCGGTCCGTTCCAAAGAAGTGTCTTGCTGCGGAGTACGGCGGTACGGAAACTCTCGATGGACTTCTCACCGATGTCCAGTGCCATCCAACCATTGGGCACCGCGTCGGCCGCGGCCTCGTCGGTGTTCGCGGTTTCGGAGAAGGCATCCGCCACCACCGCATCCGTTGGGATGTGCAGTTGTACGCCTTTGGCCCTCGCTTCTTCGATGATGGTGCGCGCTGTGTCGAGCAGGTCCTCTTCCACCAAGCTGGCGCCGGTCTGTCCGCCCATTGCGCGCACGAACGTGTTCGCCATACCCCCGCCGATGATCAGCTCATCGCATGAGTTGATGAGGTTCCGCAGCACATCGATCTTGCTACTCACCTTGCTGCCACCAACGATCGCGGTCATGGGGCGCTGCGGATGCCCAAGCACCTTGCCGACACTATCGATCTCGGCTTGCATCAAGTACCCGAAGAGCTTCGCTGAAGGGAAGAATTTCGCGACGATGGTCGTGCTGGCATGCGCACGGTGTGCGGTGCCAAAGGCGTCGTTCACATACACATCCCCCAGTTCGCTCAGGCTTTTGCTGAAGGCTTCATCACCAGCTTCCTCTTCCGGATGGAAGCGCAGGTTCTCCAACACCAGCACCTCGCCGGGCCTCAATGCGGCTGCTTTCGCCTTTGCATCCGCACCGACGCAATCGGTCGAGAACCGAATCGGTTTGCCAAGCAGGCCACTAAGGTGTTCCGCAATAGGCTTCAAGCTCATCGCGGGGTTCACCTTTCCCTTCGGGCGACCGAGGTGGCTCATCAGGATCGCGCTCCCGCCGTCGGTCAGGATCTTGTTCACGGTCGGGAGGATCGCGCGTGCGCGTGTATCGTCCGTCACCTTGCCATTGGCATCCTGCGGCACGTTCAGATCCACGCGGACCAAGGCTTTCTTTCCGCTGAAGTTGTAGGTATCCATCGTCAACATGGCCGCGAAAATATCATGTGCTCATGTGACCATGTGCCGCCGCACGCATTTCCACCCGCCATGTGCCCATGAAATGCCGAACCGCCGCTAGCCCCAAGTGCTGCCTCGGCCGCGGTGGGCACATGGTCACATGAGCACATAGCCACTTGTTCTTTCTTTGTCCCGTGCTCTTCTCCAAGGTCATCGGTCACGCGGCGCTGAAAGCGAAGCTCATCGGCAACATCCGCGAGGGTCGTGTGCCGCACGCGCAATTGATGGTCGGACCGCGCGGTAGCGGGAACCTGGCCATGGCGCTGGCCTACGCGCAATACCTGCTCTGCGAGAACAAAGGCCAAGCGGATGCGTGCGGGACCTGTCCATCATGCATCCAAATGGCGAAGCTGGAGCACCCCGATCTGCACCTGGCCTTCCCGATCTTCTTCACGGACAAGGTGAAGACCTGCGACCATTTCGTGGCGGACTGGCGACACGCGGTGATCGAGGAGCCGTACATCGATATCGAACAGTGGCGCGATCAACTGGAGAGCGAGAACAAACAGTTGCGGATGGGCGTGGACATCGCCCAGGAGATCCAGCGCAAACTCAGCTTGAAGAGCTTCCGAGGTGGTCATAAGGTGATGGTCATCTGGCAGCCGGAGTTGATGGATCCGCCTGCGGCGAACAAACTGTTGAAAGTGTTGGAGGAGCCTGAGCCCGGCACCGTCTTTCTCCTCGTGTGCAGTGACCCGGACCAGTTGTTGGCCACGATCGTGAGCCGCGCACAACTCATCAAAGTACCGGCTCTGCCACCAGTGGAACTCGGGGAAGCACTCCGCGAGCGGTTCCCCGAATTATCCGAAGCGGACTCCGTGAACCTTGCCTTGCGCGCAGAAGGCGACCTGCTTGAAGCCGTGGAGATGGCAGGCAAAGGCGAAGAGGAATTGTTCGTCTTCTTCCGCGACTGGCTACGACACTGCTACAAGCGTGAAGTGGTGCAGGCTGTGGAGTACGGTGAACATTTCCAGAAGATGGGCCGCGAGCGGCAGAAGTCCTTGGTGCGTTACGGCCTTTACATGATCCGCCAATGCGCTATGCAATGGCAACAGCTACCAGACCTCGTGCGCGTACTTGGCCAAGAGTTGGAGTTCGTGCAGAACTTCAGCAAGTTGCTGAACGAGCGGAATGCGGACGGCATCCGCCGCGAACTGGAGACCGCCCACGTTCACATCGAGCGCAACGCCAACCCCAAGGTCCTGTTCATGGACCTGAGTTACCGGATGATGGGGCACTTGCGGGGCGGGGCGTGAGTTCGGAGGAATTGTAAGATCGTTTCACGCGGAGGCGCGGGGAACGCGGAGAAGAGCAATCCTATGTGCTGATGTCCGGAAGGAGCCAGCAAGCTCAGCGTCCTCCGCGCCTCCGCGTGAGACATCTTGTACATCACAGCAGCGCGCCCCGCCTCTTACAAGAACCGACAACCCCGTGTTAGCCCATAGCCCGACCGGACCCCCAAAGCCCTGATCCGCCCCGCGCACCCCCTCCTATCTTCGCCCCATGTCATGTGCAGGGTGTAGCAGTGTGGGGCCGGATGGCAAACCGGCCGGGTGCAAGAGCAATGGCTATTGCAGTACCAGCGGGTGCAACAAGCTCGGCGTATTCGACTGGCTGACGGGCGTTCCGCTTGCGGCGGGCCAGCAAGCCTTTGACGGTGTGGAGGTCCGGTTCAAGAACACCCGGAAAGGATTCTACCGGAACACTTCCGGCCTGCAATTGATGCCCGGGGACCTGATCACCGTGGACGCCAGCCCGGGTCATGACGTGGGGATGGTGAGCCTGACGGGCGAACTCGTGCGTGCGCAAATGGCGCGGCGCAGCGTGACGGTGGAGACCTACGAGTTGCGCAAGGTCTTGCACAAGAGCACACAAGAGGACATCGACCGCTGGCACGAGGCGCGCAAACAGGAGGACGACACCATGCTCACGAGTCGCGCCATGGTGCGCGAAGCGAAACTGGACATGAAAGTGACCGACGTGGAGTATCAAGGCGATGGCACCAAGGCCATTGTGTACTACACCGCCGAGGACCGCATCGACTTCCGTGGGATCGTGCGCACCATGAGCGACCGCTTCAAGGTGCGCGTGGAGATGAAGCAGATCGGTGCGCGGCAGGAAACGGGGCGCATCGGCGGCATCGGAAGTTGCGGGCGTGAGTTGTGCTGCAGTACATGGCTCACCGATTTCCGGAGTGTGACCACCAGCGCGGCGCGCTACCAACAGCTCGCCTTGAATCCGCAGAAACTCGCAGGCCAGTGCGGCAAGTTGAAGTGCTGCCTGAACTACGAACTGGATATGTATATCGAAGCGATCAAGAGCTTCCCCAGCCAGAGCGCAAAGTTGAAGACCGAGCAAGGCACCGGCGCGCACATGAAGACCGACATCTTCACGGGCAAGATGTGGTACGGGTTCAAGAAGCCCGGTGAAGCGTTCGTGATGGCCGGCTTTCCGGTGGAAGTGGTCCGTGACATCCAAGCGAAGAACAAGGCCGGCGAGATCCCGTCCGTGGACCTGAACATGGTCGATGAGCCGAAGGAGGCGGTGGTGAAAGGCCCGGACTATGAGAACGTGGTGGGGCAGGACGACCTGACCCGCTTCGACAGCAAAAGCAAGAGCGGCAAGCGTCGCTCGCGCGGCAAGGAGCGGCGTCCAGGTGGCGGCGGCGGTCAACGCACGGAAAAGGTCCAAGGCGGCACAGTTCCGGCGCAACAGAAGCAAAGCGAACCGCGTCCGCAGCAAGCGGTGGGCGGCGGCGAACAACGATCCGGCGATCGCAACAACCGCCGTCGGCGCGGGCGCGGCAGGGGGGGCAACAAGCCCGAGGGCGGCGGCGCTCCACCAACTCCTTCTGCGAATTGAAACCACTGTTGGGCGGCATCGGTCTGGTAGCGCTGCTGGCCACGGGCTGCGCGAACGACATGGTGTTCGAGTCCGATGTGGAAGTGCCGAATGGTGCATGGGCGAGCAGCTTCCAGCCCTCCTTCGAATTCGACATCACCGATACCGTGAGCAAGCACGATGTGTACATCGAAGTGCGCCACACCGGCGATTATCCATACAGCGACCTGTACCTCTTCGTGGATCTCACCGGTCCCGGAGGACGCACGCATCGCGATACCGTGGAGTGCATCCTCGCCGACCCGAGCGGGCGTTGGATGGGGAGAGGCACGGGCTTCATTTTCGCGGACCGGATCCAAGCCAAGGTCCTTTACCGGCTCGGCAACAGATTTCCCGCTTCCGGCCGTTATACCATGAAGTTGGAGCAGGCCATGCGCGTGGATCCATTGCCGTCGGTGATCGATGTGGGGGTGAGCATCCAACGCAGCAAGGCGCACTGACCAAGACGTGATCACCACCGATACCTTCGGATCGCGATGAAGAAGACCAAGTCCGGCAAACGACGTTTCGTCTGGTGGGTCATCGTGCTTGCACCACTCGTCGGGCTCTTCGGCATGCTTGTCATCGCCTCCTTCAGCGACCTACCCAGCACCGAGGACCTGGAGAATCCCCGTAGCGACCTCGCAACCGCCGTGCTCTTCAGCGACGGCAGCCAGATGGGCCAGTATTACCGCGAGAACCGGATCCCGGTGGACTACGAGCGGATCAGTCCGAACGTGGTACATGCGCTCATCGCCACCGAGGACGAGCGTTTCCGGGAACACAGCGGCATCGACCTGCGTGGCACGTTACGGGCGGCCATCTTCCTGGGCAAGCGCGGCGGCGCGAGCACCATTACGCAGCAATTGTCCAAGATGCTCTTCACGGAGCGCTCCTCGAATTTCATCAAGCGCACCTTCCAGAAGTTCCAGGAGTGGATCATCAGTGCGCGCTTGGAACGGCAGTACACCAAGGACGAGATCATTGCGATGTACCTGAACCGTTTCGACTGGATCAACCAGGCCGTGGGGATCAACAGCGCGGCACACGTATACTTCAATACCACACCGGATTCACTTCGTGTGGAGCAGGCGGCCATGCTCGTGGGGATGCTGAAGAACCCGGCGCTCTTCAACCCGAACAAGGCGCACCGCGTGGACACCGTCCTGCACAGGCGTATGGTGGTGTTGGACCAGATGCGTCGCAACGGCTTCATCGGCACCGTGGAATACGATTCGCTGAAAGCGCTTCCGCTCGGACTGCATTTCCAGAGTGTGAGCCACACCGAAGGCCCGGCGCCGTATTTCCGCGAGGTTCTTCGAGGCAAGCTCCAGCACCTGCTCGATTCCACGGATGCGAAGGGTAACCTCGTGTTCCCACGTCCGGACGGCAAGAAGTACGACATCTACACGGACGGTCTGCGGATCTACACCACCGTGGACCGTCGCATGCAGTCCTACGCGGAGTGGGGCCTACGCGAACACCTCGCCAGTGAACTACAGCCCGACTTCTTCAAGGACATTGCACGGAAGAAGAACCGACCTTTTGATTCGCGCGTGAACCAGAAGGAGATCGCGGCGATCCTGAACACCGCGATGAAGCGCAGTGTGCGCTACAAGATCCTCATGGGCAAGATGTGTGGAAGTTGCGAACGGCCAGCGGCATACATCGAGGAAGTGATGCACGAAGGGTCGAAGCATTACCACTGTAGGCCGGATCTTGGTGGTTGCGACAACTACTGGCCGGTGGTGAAGGAGAGTGAGGTCCCCGGGATCTTCGACACGCCGGTCCCGATGCGCGTGTTCACATGGCAAGGAGAGAAGGACACGGTGCTGAGTCCGCTGGATTCGATCCGGTACTACAAGAGCTTCCTGCAAAGTGGGCTGCTCAGCATGGATCCACATACCGGTTTCGTGAAAGCGTGGGTGGGCGGCATCGACTACAAGCATTTCCAGTACGACCACGTGGACCAAGCGCGGCGCCAAGTGGGCAGCACGTTCAAACCCTTCGTGTATGCCACCGCGTTCCGTGAAGGCATGGAACCCTGCCGAGAGGTTCCCAACCAGAAGGTATGTTTCGACATGCCACCCGGCCAACCCGATTGGTGTCCGGAGAACAGTGATGCGGAGTACGGCGGCATGGTCACCGTGGCCTACGCGCTGGCGAACAGCATGAACACCGTGACGTCATGGTTGATGAAGCAATACGGTCCGGAAGCGGTGATCGTATTGGCGCGACACATGGGCGTGAAGAGTCCGCTGGAACCTGTGCCTTCGTTGTGTCTTGGCGTTGCGGACCTCACGCTGTCCGAGATGACGGGTGCCTTTTCCACGTTCGCGAACAAGGGTGTGTACATCGAGCCGATCATCTTCACACGCATCGAGGACAAGAACGGCAACACGATCTACGACGTGACCCCGCACACCTTCGAGGCCTTGGATGAACGCACGGCGTACGTGATGTTGAAGGTGTTGCAAGGTGTGATCGACGGCGCGTACAACCCGAGCACCGGTAAAGTAGTGGGCACGGGTATGCGGTTGCGCACCAGTTGGGGCACGCGACAGAAGTATGCCAACATCAAGTTCCCGATGGCGGGCAAGACGGGCACCACGCAGAACAACAGCGATGGCTGGTTCATCGGGATCACCCCTGATCTTGTGACCGGTGTATGGACCGGCGCGGATGACCGCAGCGTGCGCTTCAGCACCACGGACAAAGGGCAAGGTGCGAACATGGCGTTGCCGATCTACGGCTACTACATGAATCGTGTGTATGCGGATCCGACGATCGAGATCAACACCGGCAATTTCGAAAAGCCGGAAGGCGAGCTCGGTATCGAACTCGATTGCCGGACCAAGGGCAAGGGTGGCACCAACGGCGGCAAGCCGAACTGGGGCGATTGAACAAGGTCATCATCACCCTAACGCGAGGAGGATATCTTCGTCGCACAAGCAGAGCAACGCATGAACAAAGTGGTCGCCAGCGCGGATAAGGCACTCGAGGGATTGAAGGATGATATGACACTGATGGTCGGCGGCTTCGGCCTGTGCGGCATTCCGGAGAATGCGATCGCTGCATTGGTGCGCAACGGCGCCACGAGGCTCACGTGCATCAGCAACAACGCGGGCGTGGATGACTTCGGTCTCGGCCTGTTGCTGAAGACGCGGCAGATCAAGAAGATGATCAGCAGTTACGTGGGGGAGAACGCCGAGTTCGAGCGGCAGATGTTGAACGGCGAATTGGAGGTGGATCTGATCCCTCAAGGATCGCTTGCCGAACGTTGTCGCGCGGGCGGCGCCGGGATACCGGCCTTCTTCACACCAGCGGGTTACGGCACCGAGGTTGGCGAGGGCAAGGAGGTGCGCGAGTTCAATGGCAAACCGCACATTCTGGAACATGCCTTGCGCGCGGACTTCGCGCTGGTGAAAGCGTGGAAGGGCGATCGCTTCGGCAACTTGGTGTATAAGCGCACAGCGAGGAACTTCAATCCGATGATGGCCATGGCGGGCCGCATCACCGTGGCCGAGGTGGAGCACTTGGTGGAGCCCGGTGAATTGGACCCGGATGAGATCCACACGCCGGGGATCTTCGTGCAGCGGATCTTCCAAGGCAGCAACTACGAAAGGCGGATCGAGCAACGCACCGTGCGCAAGCGCGGCTGAGGATCCGATGAACGCCCGGAGTGAACGGATCGGCTTCGTCGCGCTCTCCTTGTTGACATTCGCGTACATCGTGCTACGCGCCGCATGGGTGCCGCTCATTCATGATGAGGCCGCCACCTTCCAGACCTATGTGGTGACCGGGCGCTACCTGCCCTTCCTCGCGCATTGGGATGCCGGCAATCACTTGCTGATCACCGCGATGGGACGCGCGACCTATCTGCTGTTCGGACCATCGCCGTTGGCCCTGCGCTCATTTTCCGTGGTGTGTTTCGTCCTGTATGCGGTGTATGTGTGGCGGATCACGCGGATGCTACAAGTTGATGTGATCCGCTGGTGTACGATGGTGGCGTTGCTCCTCACGCCATTCGTGCTCGACTTCTTCTCGCTCTTCCGCGGGTACGGACCAGCATTGGCATTCCTGCTGATGGCGTTGTTCCATCTGGTGCGGTACGTGGAGGTGGGTGGTCGGCGGCAGTTGTTCGCGACGCTGTTCGCCATGGCACTTGCGACCTATGCTTCGCTTTCCTTGTTGTTGATCTGGTGTTCGGTCATGGCCATTGCCGGCTGGTACGTGTTCACCCGTGATCGGAAGGATGGTCCGGTGCTCGGCATCTTGTTGTTCATCGGTGTAGTGCCGTTGGTGATCGCCGGGTTGTTCGGTAAAGGACTTTCGGAGCTGGGCCTGCTCTACTTCGGGAATAGTTCGGGGTTCTTCGATGGGACACTTCGGTCCCTCGTGCTGTGGATACTCGGGATCATGCGACCACTCGCGCAGGACATCGTCATGATCGTTTCCACAATGCTGGTGGAGGGCTTGTTTGTGCGGGCACTTCGGGGCCGGTCGGTGCCGGTCATCCTCATGGGGGTGATCCTCAGCGGGGAGATCATCGGAAGGGTCGTTCTTGGCGAAGGCTTCGGCGTGCTCTATCCGATCGATCGCACGGCGATCCAACTTGTCCCGCTGCTCATCCTGTTGTTCGCCTTCTCGTTGGATCGAATCGCGATCGGTCGGCCGCGCTTGGCCTTTGCTGCGGTGTTGTTGCTCTGGCTGCCGGTGCGCACGTTGATGGGCGCCAATTTCGACCACACGGCGTACTGGCCGGAGGAAGCGATCCCCGGAAGGATCTACGAGCTTGTGTCCGAACGACAACAGGGTCTGGAGCGTCCGTTGCTGATCGGGGCCTACCGCCAGAACCCGCGATGCTGGACCTACGGCGCATCGCTTCGTGGACTCGACCTGAACTACCTGAACGACCTCGGCTTCCCCCAACCAACCTGCGAATTGTTGTTGATCGACACGGTACACTTCCAGCCGCCGCCCGGCTTCCACACCGTGTACACCGCACCGCACGGACGGATGAACCTGATGGAAGCGGAAACCGCACTGCGCGACTCGGTCGTGCGTGATAGTACGTGGGCGATACCATCCACGAACGAAGAGTTCAAGGGACTCTGGTCCCCGGACCCGGAGGCCCTCCAAGGCAGGGCGTGGTTGATCGAAGTGGATGCCTCGATCACTTCGGACAACGAACCACTGGAACTGCGACTGGTGGTGGATGCGAAGGATGCGAATGGTAACCCGCTCCATTACGATGTGATCAACCTGGATGACCAACGCATTTCCTGGAAAGGAGACCGCTTGCACGTCCTGCGCCTGCTGCCATCCTTCAGCGTGCCCGCACAGGTGACGGCCTATCTCTGGAATCCCCGCCAACAATACTTCGCCATGGATCGTGTGCGGGTGATCATTCGCGAAGTCGTCCCCTGATGTTCACCTTCGGGACCGCCATGGACGTGCGCTTGAAAGATCCCCGACCACAGCGCAACGATCGGTTCGCCTTCGTTGCACTCGTTTCGGTCGTGTTCGTGTACGTCCTGTTGCGCGCGGCGCTCATCCCACTCGTTCACGATGAGGCGACTTCCTTCCTGGCCTACGCACAGAGTGGGCGCTTCCTGCCGTTCAGCAGTATGTGGGATGCGAACAACCACTACCTCAACTCCTTGCTCGGATGGTTGGGCTACAAGGTCTTCGGGTTGCACCTGCTTGCATTGCGTTGGGGCAGCGTGCTCGCATTCGCCCTCTTCGCATGGTCCACGTGGAAGCTGGGTGCATTCATTCAGCATCGCTTCGTGCGTTGGGTCTTCTGGAGCGCGATGCTCGGTTGCCCCTTCCTGCTGGACTTCTTCTCATTGTTCCGCGGCTACGGTCCGGCCTTCGCGTTCCTGCTGTTCGGCATGTATGAATTGCTCTGTTTCGTGCGTGATGGAAGGACCGCACAATTGGTCCGGGTCCTGTGCGCGTGGGCGATCGCGAACGGTTTCCTGCTGGCCTTGCTTCCGCTGTGGGGGGTGATGCTCGGCGTGCTGTTGATCGCGACCTACCGCAATAGGACGCAACGTGCGCTGTGGTTCATCGCGGGGCTTCTTCCCTTCGCGGCAGCACTCCTTCTCGCATTGCGGTTGGCGCGCCTCGGACTGCTCTACCAAGGAAGCACCGAAGGCTTCGTGGAGGTCACGGTGGTGTCGCTGTTACAACGGATGTTCGGCGCCGGATCCATCACGCTAGCGGTGGTGATCGTGGCAATGATCGCGCTGGTCACGGCCATTGTCCTGCGCTCGGCCATTCGCGCGCGCGGTTGGCGATCACCGGCCTTCCTTATCGCCGTCCTGTTGTGGGGTGAAGCCTTGGGAAGGATCATCGCTGCGAATGTGTTCGGGATCAACTACGCGGAGGATCGCACAGCTCTGCACACGCTATTGCTGACGATCGTGTTCGCTACGTTCGCCGTTGATGGATGGCGCATGCACGGACGGATGGCGTGGGTGTTCGCACTTCCGTTGCTCATCCTTCCGCTTCGTGCGGCGTGGACCGCGGATCTGGATCACACGGTGCTCTGGCCGGAACAATCCATCCCCGACCGCTTCGTGCGTCGTGTGCAAGAGCTGGAACGCACACTCGGCAGGCCGCCGGTGGTGGGAACACACCGGCACGCCGGCCTGCCGTGGAGTCTTCAATACCGGATGCTCGGAAGTGAAAGCGACGCCAACGCACACAGTTGGCCGCACGGCATGGACGATGTGCGCATCGTAGTGCCTTCCGTATTGAAGGAGGCGATCAGCGGCTTCAGCGTGGTGGATAGCGCACCGGGAAACCTGCTGCTGCTCCTGCTTCGTGATCCGCCCTTGCGCACCGATGTCGTCTTCGACACCACCTTCACCCTGAGCAGCAACGGCAGCGATCGGTCACTGCCGATCGCCCTGCCCGCTGAACAGCTGCGCGGATCGGATCTGCTCGTGGAGGTGGAAGGCCGCTTGTCCGCTGACGCTCATCCCGTGGATCTCCGCCTGTCGTTCGCGGTCTCCGACAGCAGTGACGCGATCGTGTACGGCGACTTCGTCTTCCTGAATACCCGTCGGGCGCAGTGGAACGGGGAGCATTGGCAAAGCATCCGGCACATTCCCCAACAGCCGCGCGCCGCCAAGGCTGTGCTCTTCCTCTGGACGCCGGATAGCGCCGACTACCAATGGAAGGAAGGGCGTATTATCGTTCGCGTGCCACACCCCTGAACCGATCCACGGTCAACTTCGCATCTTCGCGGGGCATACCCGTACCTCGATCCGACCATGGCACTCAACAAGGAACAAATGGCGAAGCGCATCGCCCAGGAATTGCGCGATGGCTACTACGTGAACCTTGGCATCGGCATCCCCACGTTGGTGGCGAACTACATTCCCGAAGGCATGAACGTGGTGCTGCAGAGCGAGAACGGATTGCTGGGCATGGGGCCGTTCCCCTTCGAGGGGGATGAGGACGCCGACCTGATCAATGCGGGGAAGCAGACGGTCACGTTGTTGCCGGGCAGTAGCATCTTCGACAGCAGCACCAGCTTCGCGATGATCCGCGGACAGCACGTGCAACTCACGGTATTGGGTGCGATGGAAGTGAGCGACACCGGCGACATCGCCAACTGGAAGATCCCCGGAAAGATGGTGAAGGGCATGGGTGGCGCAATGGACCTGGTGGCCAGCGCGGACAACATCATCGTGTGCATGATGCACACCAACAAGGCAGGGGAGAGCAAGCTCCTGAAGAAGTGCAGTCTTCCGCTCACCGGTGTGAAATGCGTCCGGAAGATCGTGAGCGACCTCGGCGTATTCGATGTCACGCCTGATGGTTTCAAGTTGCTCGAACGCGCACCCGGCGTGAGTGTGGACGAGATCAAAGCGAAGACCGAAGGTCGCTTGGTGGTGGAAGGCGAAGTGCCGGAGATGGTGGTGTGATCATTGCGTGATGACGGACCAGACGCCCACGTTGCCTGCTGCGCAAACTCGGCGCTGGCTCGTTCCGGTGCTCTTCGTGCTTACCGCGATCTGGCCGCTCTTCATGCACTTGGACACCCTACCCTTGCGTGTGTGGGACGAGGCGCGGCAGGCGATCAGCGCGTTGGAGATGCTGCGCGATGGCGACTGGTTGGTGGCGCACTTCTACGGCCAGCCCGACATGTGGAGCACCAAGCCGCCGCTGCTGATCTGGATCCAGACCACCTTCTTCGCGATCCTTGGACCGGGTGAACTCGCGCTGCGTTTGCCGTCGGCGATCGCGGCCTTCCTCACCGGTTGGTTCCTGTTGCGCTTCACCACCAAACAACTGAATGCACCATGGCTCGGCCTCATCGCCTGCCTGATGTTGTACACCAGTGATGGCTTCATCCACATGCATGTGGCACGCAGTGGTGATTATGACGCGCTGCTCGTGCTCTTCATGTCCACCAGCGCTTGGGCGCTCTTCCGCTGGAGCGTGGATGGACGTCCGCGCGATCTGCTCTGGTTCTTCGTCCTGCTCACACTCGGCGTGATGACCAAGAGCGTGCAAGCACTGCTCTTCGTTCCCGGCCTGGGCATCTTCCTCTTGTTGCAGAAACGCGCCACGGCGTTCTTCATGGAGCGGAAGACCTACATCGGGATGGGGATCTTCCTGCTCGTGGTCGGCGCATTCTATCTGCTGCGCGAATCAGCGAACCCCGGTTACTTGAAAGCGGTGTGGGAGAACGAGCTGGGTGGTCGCTACGGCACATCCATCGAAGGCCACGAGGAGCCTTGGAACTTCTACATCCGCATGCTGATCGACCACCACTTCACCTGGTGGTGGATGCTCGTACCCATTGGCATGGTGGTCGGGCTCGCCCACCGCGAGGAACGGTTGCGACAGTGGACCTTGCTGCTTGTCTGCATCGGTAGCACGTATCTCTATGTGATCAGTTCCGCAGGCACCAAACTCGAATGGTACTCGGCGCCGCTGTTCCCGGTGTTGTGCGGCCTAGCAGCTATCCCGGTACATGTGCTGTTGCAATGGACCTTTTCGGAGCAATGGTCCGCCAGCTTCGTTGCGCGACGTGTACTGCCGTGGCTGCTCCTGTTCTTCGTGTTCCTCCAACCGTACACGGCCATCATCGGCCGCACCTACTTCCCGAAGGAATATCCTTGGGACGAGGACGTCTTCGCTGCGTCGTACTACTTGCACAATGCGTTGCGCGGTGGCCCCTTGGAAGTGGATGCCCTCTGCCACGACTCCTACAACGCGCACCTGATGTTCTACGTCAAACTCCTGAACGAGCAGGGCAAGGACATCAAGAGCGTGAGCAAATTCGAACTGAAGCCGGGTATGCGCGCCATGGCGATCGAGCCGTTCGTCAAGGAGTCCATCGAACACCACTACGACTACAAGATCCTCTACGAGAACCACAGCTTGCGCATCTACGAGATCACCGGCATCCATGAAGCAACGCCCTGAAGTATCCCTCGTGGTCCCCGTGCTCAACGAGGAGGCGATCATCCCCGAGTTGGTCAAGCGCTCCATGGCGGCCATCAGTAGCATCGACGCGAATGCGGAGATGATCCTGGTGGACGATGGCAGCACGGATGGAACATTGGAAGCCATCCAGGCCGAGCGCGCGAAGGATCCGCGCGTCCGATATGTGTCGCTGAGCCGGAATTTCGGTCACCAGATGGCGATCACGGCGGGGCTCGATGCCGCGCAAGGCAACAGCGTCGCGATCATGGACGGCGACCTTCAGGATCCGCCTGAACTGATCCCTGAACTGCACGCGAAGTACAAGGAGGGGTTTCACGTCGTGTACGCGAAGCGCCGTGCGCGCCTCGACGAGGTGTTCTGGAAAAAGTGGGCGGCGGCGATCTTCTACCGCTTGTTGCAGTCCATCACACGCATCGACATCCCGCTCGATACCGGCGACTTCCGCTTGATCTCCCGCAAGGTGCTGCTGCGCTTGGGTGACATGCGCGAACGCGATCGCTTCCTGCGCGGGCAGATCGCGTGGCTCGGCTTCAAGACCGACTTCGTGCTGTACGATCGCCATGGCCGTGCTGCGGGCGAGCGCAAGTACACCGTGCGCAAGCTCATGGGCCTGGCCATGGCGGGCATCCTCTCCTTCAGCAGTTTCCCGTTGCGGTTGGCCACCTTCTTCGGATTCTTCGTTTCCTTCTTCGCCTTCATCATCATCCTCTACGCCATCTGGAGCAAGATCACGCAGGGTGATCTGATCAGCGGTTGGACCTCCATGATCATCAGCACGATGTTCATCGGCGGTGTGCAGCTGATCTGCCTGGGCATCATCGGTGAGTATATCAACCGCATCAGCCAGGAGGTGCGTGGCAGGCCGATGTACGTGGTGGGCGAAAGCTCCGACGGTGATGCCAGCGGGGTCGATTAGCGCCAACGGATCGCGCATCGCGCGGTGGACCATTGGGACCCTCGCGCTGCTCTTGCTCGTGTATGCGGTCGTACGTGCCTACACGGTCTCCTTCTCCTACGACGAGACCTTCACGTTCATGGAGCACGTGCGCAAAGGCGTGTTCTATCAGCGGGCCTTCGATCAGATGGGCGGCAATCACCACCTGCTGAATGTATGGGGCATGTGGGTATGCATGAAGCTCTTCGGAACGAGTGAACTAGCGTTGCGACTGCCCAACCTGTTGGCTTACGTGGGGTACCTCTATGCCTGTGCGCGGATCGCGCTTCGTGCGCGCCATGCGGTGCTGGCCATCGCGTTGTTCGTGCTGCTCAACATCCATCCGTACCTCATCGATTTCTTCTCGCTGGCCCGCGGCTACGGACTGGCAAATGGTTTCCTGATGATGAGCCTTTGGCAGGCCGTCAGGTATTTCGATGAAGGTGTGCAACGATCGCGACTGGCGTGGGCCATGGGGTTCGCTGCACTAGCCGCGATGTCGCATGTGATCATGATCAACTACCTGCTCGCATTCGGGCTCGCCATGATGATGGTGATCGCCTTTCGCGCATACCGCCAAGGACTCAAGGCATGGCGAGGACATCTGTTCGTGGTGTTCGGTATAGGCGCGTTGGGTTTGGTACTGATCCTTCCGAATGCGCTGGGTTTGTTCCATGGCGGCTCGCTCAACTTCGGTTGCGATGGGTTCTGGGGCTGCACGCTTCGGACGCTGATGGAGAAGATGCTTTATCACGTGTGGTACGATCACGAACCGTTGGCGATCGTCTCGTGGACCTTGCTGCTCATCGGGGCGTGGTGCGCCACAACGCTTGCCGTTTCGTGGCGGAAGGAACGTTGGCGCGATCAGATGCCATTGCTGTTCGGGCTGCTGGTGTTGGGCCTCTGTGTGCTTTCCTTCATCGCGCAGCAGGTGCTCTTCGGTGTACCGCTTCCACAGACCCGGACGGCCCTTTTCCTGGTGCCGTTGACCGCCTTCGTTCTTGTGTCGGCCTGCTTGGGGTGGAGAGGGAGCACATGGTTGTCGAACGGGGTCGCAGTGCTTTTCTGCATTCCACTTCCATATCATCAAGCAAGGGCATTCGACCTCACGCGTTCCGAAGAATGGTTGTCCTCCGGTGAAGTGCGCAAGGCGTTGGAGATCATCGCCACCGACCATTTGCCGCTCACGGATATCCGGCCTGTAGTGAAGATCAGCTCCGGGTTCGAGTGTTCGGGATCATTGGCCTATTACATCCATACGCGCAATTGGCGGTGGCTCACGAACACCGATCGCGTGGGGCAGGACAGCTTCCCACGGAGCGATTACTACCTCGTGGAATGGGACGCGCACGACTTTGTGGATCACGCGAATTGCACTGAATTGTTCCATTCGAACACAACCGGCCTCTCGCTGTTCCGCGACGATCGTGTACGTGCGTTGGGGACCGACGTATTGCATCACGGACAGATCCCGGGTGCCGACCACGCCGATCCGTTGATGCGATCCATGGAATGGACCGTGCCGCCGGAATGGACCCCCGGGCCAGTGCTTATCAGCGGGAGTGTGCGGGCGCTGGAGCGCAGGGATACGAACTGGATCGGGTTGACCTTGGAGTTGTTGCGGGATAATGTTGTCATCGAGAGTGACGGGCTACCGTCCCACCGGCAGGTGGTACACTACGGTGAATGGGGCACGACAAGCGTGGAGTTCATACCGAGGACCACGCTGCGCCCGGGAGACCTTGTTCGCTTCACCGTGCGACCGTGCTTTGTGGATCTCGCGATCGACCTGGGCGATGCGGATCTTTGGGTGTTGCGGTAGGCGATGATCATTCATGCACCCACGCCTAGGCGTGTGCCATGATCCCGGGTGGACGCCCCGGACCCGGTGCCGAGCATTGTCCCTTTGAGTAGTTTTCACCGCTGTTCCACTCCGCGAATGCAGATCCGCCAGTGATCCCGGTGAACGTATGATGCACAAAGAGGGAGGTTCTGGTGCATTTCAACATGCGGTAACGCGTTGGCGCGGGTTCGGGCGGAACGCACTCTATTTCTTCCTAACGGGCTTGCTCGTCGCTGTGCCCGCTTTGATGAACCAATCGCCGCTGGTCTATACCGACTCGGGGGCCTTCATCGGAAGGATCTGGAGTTTGGAGGCCATGACCGACCGGCCGATCGGGTACCCGCTGATCATGCGTGCCGTCACTTGGCAGGTTTCGTTGTGGCCGGTGGTCTTCTTCCAAGGGATGATGAGCAGTTGGCTCATCTTCGAGGTGCTGCGCCAAGTGTTCCCACGCGCCAAGGCCATTTGGCGGATCCACATGGTCCTGCTCGCCGTGCTTGTGCTCACGTCCAGCCTGCCATGGTACGCTGCGCAGATCATGCCCGATGCCTTGACGGCGCTGATCGCCCTGGTGCTTTTCCTGCTGTTCTTCGGAAAGGGGATCGCGCCACTGAAACTCGGGTTCCTATGGATCTGGCTCTTCTTCCTTGGCATCAGCCACCTCAGTCATCTCGCGATCCTGATGGCGATCACCGGATGCCTTCTGATCGCGCGAGGGTCGCTCGCGGGAAGGTCCTTTCTGGGTCAGCTGTCCTGGTGGAAGTGGTCCGGATCGTTGGCGTTGATCGTCGCGAGTGTTCTCTTCATCCAAGGCCACAATGCGCGGTGGGGTTATGGTCGCGTGCTCGCCCCGTCGACCGATCTGTTCTATGCGGCGAAACTGTGCGAATCCGGGGTGATGTACGAGCACCTCAAGCGATGCTGTCCGACCCATCATCATCCGCTTTGCGAACACATGGACCAGTTGAACACCACGGCCATGTTCTTCATCTGGAACAAGGATTCACCGATGAAGCCGGTGGGTTTGGAACAAGTGACGGCGAGCAAATTGATAGCGCCTCTGACGCACGAGGTACTGCATGATGTGCGCAACTGGCCATTGATCGCGTGGACCACCTTCACGGCCACCCTCGCGCAATTGGGCCAAGTGGAGATCGGCTCGGGCCTGCAGCCATATCGCGAGGATTCGTCGCCGTATTTCCACTACAAGTGGCACTTGCCTCATGAGCTTCCGTTCTACATGAGCAGTGCGCAGCAGCGGGGTGCCTTGCATTTCGAAATGGTGAATCACGTATCGCATCTCGCCCTGTTGCTTTCCATTCTGATCCTTGCGCTCTATTGGAAAGGATCCTCGCTGCAATTACAGCGTTTCGTGGTGGTGGCCCTTGCGGTGGTATTCTTCAACGCGATGGTGACAGGTGGTGTGGCGAACGTGTACGACCGGCTTCAGGCCCGCGTGACCTGGTTGATCATCATCTCCGCTACGTTGATGATCCTTTACCGATACAAAGACCGCTGGATAGCCGGGGAGGACAGCGCCCATGAGGCCGAGCCGTCATAGGGGGCTGCGCACGGCATGGACCTAGAGGGTCGCTGCTCACGGAGCCTTCTATCTTCACCGGCCATTTCGCAACCCGTGATCCGCACCCTTTCCATCATCATCCCCGCCTACAACGAGGAACGGACCATCCACCTGATCCTGGACAAGGTGCGCGACGTGGTGCTGCACCACGGTATCGGCAAGGAGGTGATCATCGTGAACGACGGTAGTACCGATGGCACGGTGCAGGCGATCCAGTCCTACATGGGCGCGAACCCGGCCATGGGCATCCGCTTCATAGAGCAGCCGAGCAACATGGGCAAGGGCGCTGCGATCCATCGGGGGATCAAAGAGGCTACGGGCGAATACCTGATCGTGCAGGATGCCGACCTGGAGTACGATCCGCGCGAGTACAACGACCTGCTCCGACCTATGGTGGAAGGCTTTGCCGATGTGGTCTTCGGATCGCGCTTCATGGGCCACCACCCGCACCGCATCCTCTTCTACTGGCACAGCATCGGGAACCGTTTCCTCACGAGCTTGTCCAACATGTTCAACAATTTGAACCTGACGGACATGGAGACCTGCTACAAGCTCATGCGCAGCGACATCGCCAAAGGACTCGA